>Ga0209566_100237_pt1 | contig 53305 bp, 43 predicted proteins | sample Araplavi_mTSA_r2_2_FD_184287 | JGI IMG/M metagenome (GOLD analysis project Ga0209566, IMG submission 184287) | Arabidopsis root microbial communities from North Carolina, USA - plate scrape CL_Cvi_mTSA_r2 (SPAdes) (version 2) | ecosystem: Host-associated > Plants > Roots > Endosphere | place...
CGGGTACTCCTGCTCACGGAGCGGATCGATCCGCTCCGGCGTCCCTACTCGGCGCTATGGATTCGGAGGCCGGAAAATCCCGTGCTGGGCGAGGTCATGGTCGCAGGCAGCGCGCTGCCGTCCGAGGGCACCCATATTATGGCGTTGTGGCCGGAGATCTTGCGCGCATTCTCGGGGCGTCCTACGCGCTACGACAGAGAAGGCGGACAGACGGTGTATTTTCCGGTCCGCAATTCCGACGAGGAGATCGTCGGGGTGCTGGAGCTGACCGAAGGCGTCCCGCCTCTGTTCGTTTGAGGGATACGCTGCCCTAGCTGCCGTACGGTCCCAAGCACCGGTCCCGGTCGAATCCGCATGGTGTCGTGCGTATTTTACCGGAATCAGTGCTTTGCTCTTTTTTTTGGAAGGTATGGATGCCTTCCGAGGAGAAATAGTCAGCCAGAAGGAGAAGGAGTATGACCATGCCAGATCCCGTTATCGAGACGCGATAGAACAGTGAACATCCAAGGAGGCGGCGCGATGGTCCGGATCTTGATAGTCGACGACGAAAGGGAAATTCGCAACGGTCTTGTTAAACAAATCCCTTGGGCGGCTTGGGGCGTAGACGAAGTGCTGGACGCCGACGACGGCGATACGGCGCTGGAGCTGGCGCTTGCGCGCCGGCCGGATCTGATCGTGACGGATATTCGCATGCCCCGCATGAGCGGCCTGAGGCTGATCGAGTCGCTTAACCGGGAAGGGTACGACGGCAGCACGATCGTCGTCAGCGGCTTCGACGATTTTCATTATGCCAAGGAGGCCTTCAAGCTCGGCGTATCGGATTACCTGCTGAAGCCGCTGGACAAGAATGACCTGTTCAAGGCGGTTACGGTGGCGCTCCAGCGCCAGCGCGAGAAAAGTGAGAGCGAGCTGAGCCGCAGCCTCATCCGGCAGGGGTACGAGTCGGCCATACCCAAGATCAGGGAGGAGCTGCTGCGCCAGCTGATCAGTCGTCCGTACCGGGAGGATCCTGCCGCACGGACCGAGCACAAGCTGGGACAGCTGGATCTCGCATGGCTGCCCGATGCGCGGCTCCGGCTCGCCGTAATCGGGATCGACAGCTTGAAGGCACTTACAGCCACCCCGTCCGCGCCAGACAAGGACGCGCTGCTCGCGGAGGTCGGGGCGATCCTTGCACGGACGATCGCCGAGCGGCATCCCGGCCGTCACGTGCTGTTCAGGTCCGAGCAGGACGATTGGATCGCGATCCTCGAGCAGGCGGAAGCGGATATCGCCGAGCCGTGCGCGGATTTGCTCCAAGAAGCCCGCGAGCGGATCGGTCACGAGCTGGATATCCGGCTCGACATGGGCGAGGCTGTAGGAAACGGCGGTCTTCAGCAGCTGTCCGAACTGTACGGCAGCGCGATGGAATCGCTCGTCAGCCGAAGGCTTCAGGGGAGCGAGACGGAGGAGGCGACCGAGGGCGGCGACCTGAGCGATCGGTCCGAGTATCAATTGGCCAACCCCAAGGAGCTCGTCGAGATTCTGAGGTACGGTACCGACAGAGACATTCGGGAAGCGATGGCCGGATTCGCGAAGCTGGTGAAGTCCTGGGAGGTCAGACATCCGAAAGACCTGCAGCAGCGCACGTTCGAATGGCTGCTCGACGTCTTCCGGACCGCGCAAAAAACGGCGGGCTGGAAGGAAACGTCCTGGGAAAAGCATCCGATCGCGCTGTGGGAGCATCTGGAGCGATTCGATACGCTGGAATCGCTGCGTCAGCAGGCGACGGAGCAGCTGCTGAAGGCGGCGGAGAGCATCAAAGCGCAATCCGGAACGCGAAGCCAGATCGTGGAGGAGGCTCAGCGCATCATTCACGAGCGCTATCAGGAAAACCTGACGCTGCAGATGGTCGCCGAGCGCGTGCATGTGACGCCGGTATGGCTGAGCAAGCTGTTCAAAAAAGAAACCGACATGAACTTCCTGGAGTATCTGACCGACGTCCGCCTGAAAAACGCGGCGGAACAGCTGGGCGATCTCAAGTATAAGGTCTATCAGATCAGCTTCATGGTCGGTTACCAGGATCCCGTCCATTTCGCCAAGCTGTTCAAACGAGCGTACGGCTGCACGCCGCAGGAATACCGCAATCGCCGGAGCAACCGCGCATGATCAGACGGGTCCTGGATCAGCTGGGGCGATTCTCGATCCGCCGGCAAGTGATCATCTTGTTTTTTCTGATCGTCGTGCTTCCCTTTTTGTTCATCGGGTACTTCGCCTATTCCAAATCCATCAAGGCCATCCAGGACGTGAGCTCGATCGTGTCCATGGAGATGATGGTCAAGAATGCGAAGGTGCTGGACAACTATCTCGATCTGGTGGACACCGCCCAGAGCGAGATTATGTATTCCAGAGAGATGCAGGATCTGCTCAGCATACGGCCGTCCAGCGAGCTCGAAGAGCTCGAGATCACGTCGAGACTCGTGCAGTATACCAGCCTGCTGAACAGAAACACGCATGCGTACACGATCCGTATTTTCCCGATCGAGCCGTCCCGCTATCCGACTTTTACGCACACGATCTACCAGGACGAAAACATCGAAAGACAGGCGTGGTTCCGTCTGGCCCAGGAGATGAAGTCTCCTTACTGGCAGTTGTTCCTGCCGAAGGACAATCCCATCCTCTACAAGGAGCCGATCCTGTCGAAGATCAAGCAATTGTACGGATTGAACCAATCCGAGCCGCTCGGGTTCGTCGTCGCCGATATCAAGGCGAGTACGATGAGCGAGTATCTGGCGCCGGTCAAAATGGTGGATCGTCAGCAGGTCATGCTGCTCAACGAGAACAACACCATCGTCTACCATCAGGAAGCGGATCTGATCGGCACGCGTTTCGATTCGCCCGAGCTGGATGCTTTCCTGGATCAGTCTACGGAGGCGGCGAGCAAGCTCACGATCGGGGGCGTGCAATATATGGCGACGTACGCTTCGCTGACGCACAACGATTGGAAGGTGCTCAGCCTCATTCCCGTATCGGTGCTGACGCGGCCGGTATCGGGCATCGAGCGGATCAGCATATTCTTTCTGCTGTTCTATCTCGCCATTTCCGTCTTTACGATCGCCTTCTTCACGTTCCGGTTCACCAATCCGATCCAGAAGCTGGTCAAAGCGATGCGCAAGGTAGAGCGCGGGGAGACCGTGCACAACTGGCCGCGGCTGAGGCGCTCGGACGAGATCGGCTGGCTCTATATGGGCTTCGACAATATGGTCCGGAAAATCGACGAACTGGTCAGAAGCGCGGAGAAGGAGGCAAAGGACAAAAAAGAGCTGGAATTTCAGGTGCTCACGCATCAGATCAATCCGCACTTTTTGTACAACACGCTCGAGGCGATACGCTGGAAAGCCGAGAGCAGGCAAGCGTCCGATATCAGCGAGATGGTCCGGTCGCTAGGCAATCTGCTGCGGCTGAGCCTGAACGACGGACGGGAACTGACGACCGTAGAACGCGAGATCGAGCACGTGAAGGCTTACGTAGCCATCCAGTCCGCGCGCCAGGATACGTCGATCCGGGTCGTCTACATGATCGACGAGGACATCCTGCCGCTGCCCTGCATGCGGCTCATGCTCCAGCCGCTCGTGGAGAACGCGATCAAGCACGGCACAAGGCATGCCGGAGACGGCGATGCCGTCAAGATCCTGATTCGGGGCAGCCGCGAACCGTATCGGCTCAAGTTCGAGATCGTGGACAACGGCCCCGGCATTCCGGAAGCGATCCGCGCCGGGCTGCTGACCGCCGAGACGGCGGTCCCCCATCAGCGGAAGGGGGTCGGCCTGCGCAATGTGCACGAACGGCTGGCGCTCTACTTCGGCGAACGGTACGGACTGCAGATCGAAAATAGAGAAGAAGGCGGGACGGTCATCGAGATCTCGCACCCGATCCTGGACGCCGAGTCTTCGCGGCGGGATGCGATCTGAAGTACGCATGGCACGTCGCGGCGCGTCCCTTCGCCCGCTCATTTCAATTCCAGTTTACCCTGGGCTTGGCTGCGCGGCGATGAGGCGATCGCGTCGTTTACTGGGCCGATCTTAATCACTCCGGGGCGCCGCCCGATGGCCCGAAGGCTGCGCCGGCTGCGGGAATCCGAGGATAAGAGTCCCGCAGCATAAATTAAGATCGGCCCCGTGGCCCGCAATTTGATTCGTGCTACCATGAAGCTATATATAGGCGTTCGCGCTATGGGAGGCGGCATGCATGACGGATTTAGGAAAAGAGGGCTCGGCCTTTATCGGCGTGGATATCGGAGGGACTAATACGGTGATCGGCCTCTTCGACGAGCGCGGCCTGCTGCTGGGCGAACGGCGGATCGCGACGATGCGCGGGGATCCGGATCGACCGGCGCTGGATCCTGCCGAATTCATCGATCGGCTGAGCGCGGAGATCAAAGCGCTCGCGCTGGCCCATGGATACCGCGATATCGCAGCCGCCGGATTCGGCGTTCCCGGCTGGGTGGATACCGCGACCGGGATGGCGCTGGACGCCTCGAATCTGGGGTGGAAAAACGTGCGGTTCACGGAAGAGATGAGCCGCCGCCTCGGAGCGCCGGTCTACATCGACAACGACGTCCGCCTTTATACGCTGGGAGAAGCCTTGGCGGGGGCCGGCGAAGGCTGCACCGATCTGGTCTGCATCACGGTGGGGACAGGCCTGTCCGCGGGCATCATGATGGACGGCGTCTTGGTACGGGGCAGCCGTCTGCTCGCCGGCGAGATCGGGCACGACCGCGTGGACGGCCTCGACACGCCGTGCAATTGCGGCAAGCGGGGCTGTCTCGAGACGATCGCTTCGGCGCCTGGCATAGCGAGGCTCGCCGCCGAGGCTGTGCGCGAAGGCAAGCCCACGTCGCTGTCGGCGCTGGCGCACCCGATCACCGCATTCGACGTCTTCACCGCCTGCCAAGCGGGAGACGCCGTGGCTGCCGACATTTTCCGGTTCGTCGGCCGCGCGCTCGGCCGCAAGCTGGCCGCTCTCGCCTTTGCCGTCGATCCGAAAATGATCATCGTCGGAGGAGGCGTAGCTGCGGCAGGCGACTACCTGCTGCAGCCTATCCGTGACGAGCTGGCCGAGAATATCCCCGAAGCGGAGTGGCGGCCGGCCGTGGTGCCGGGCAAGCTGCAGGACAAAGCCGGGCTGACAGGCGCCGTACGCTTCGCAATCGAGAATTGGTCAAAGGAGAGGAGCGCTGTACATGACGAATAGCAACGGCCGCCGCCTGCTGGTGACGAACGGAACGATCTACGCGGACGGCAGCAGGATCGAAGGCGGGCGCATGCTGATCGGCGCCGACGGACGGATCGAGGCGATCGGAGGCACGGAGCTGAAGGCGGCGGAGGCGCAGGTTCTCGACTTGGCCGGCAACCTCGCGATCCCCGGTCTGGTCGACCAGCATGTCCATGGGGGCGGAGGCTGGCAAGCGATGGACGGCACATACGAGGGCTTGAACGGGATGAGTCTCTTTCATGCCGCGAACGGCACCACCGCTTTTCTCGCGACGACGGACTCCGCGGCAGAGGTCGAGATTGTCGAAGCATTGCGGAACGCCGTTCGGTCCGCCGGATCGGGACTTGAAGGCGCGGAGCTGCTCGGCGTCCATCTGGAGGGCCCGTTCCTGAACCCGGTCCGTTGCGGGGCGCAGGACAAGGCGAATATTCGCGCTGCGGATCCGGACGAGCTCGGCCGCTATCTCGAGGCGGCAGGCGGCCTTATCCGGCTCGTCACGGTCGCGCCTGAGATCGAGGGCGGCATGGAAGCGACGGAACGCCTGTCCCGGGCGGGCATCACCGTGTCCGCGGGCCATTCCGACGCGACGCTCGCGCAGATGCGCGAGGCGATTCTGCGGGGAGCGACGCAGACTACGCATCACTTTAACGGCATGAGCCCGTTCCACCATCGGGAGCCCGGCGTGGCCGGCGCCGGACTGATCTGTCCCGAGCTCACGACGGAGCTGATCGCCGACGGCATCCACGTTCATCCGGATGCGGTCAAGCTGTTGTACGACGTCAAGGGGCCATACGGCGTATGCGTTATAACCGATGCTGTATATTGTGCCGGACTGCCCGACGGAGAATACGGGGATACGACGATGAAGGACGGGCAGGTGTGGCTGAAGGACGGCTCCAGTCTGGCGGGAAGCAGTCTGACCATGATTCAGGCGCTGAGAAACGTCCTGCGCTTCACGGGCCGTCCGCTGGAGGAAGTGCTGCCTTCGCTGACGGAGGTCCCTGCCCGGCAGATCGGCGTATCGGCGCGCAAAGGAAAGCTGGCGGCAGGGATGGATGCCGATTTTCTCGTATTGGACGGCGCGCTGGCGCTGCAGTCCACCTATATCCGGGGCCGGGAGGTCTATGCGAAGCGCGCCGCGGGCAATCCGATCGGATGAACGCTCGGCTCGCAAGTTTCGGCATTTCGCTTCAATTTCGCGTCACTTTCGTTCAAGCAGCGATGCTTGGCGGGGTGGCGTTTTTCGTTTTCGCAGCGGCTTTTTGCCTACAAAAGGGTCTAATTGCGATTGTGCGGGTGGGCAGCGCCCGCACGGGGTACACTTCATGTAAAAGGAGGCGGTCCCGTGCTCGTCAGGTTCGGCTTTGTCGCGATGTCCGTACAGCTCGAGAACGCATCCCCGTCGCGCACGATGACATACACGAACTTCAGCAAGCTGTCGGACCGCGAAGGCGCGCTGCTCCGGCTTGTCCGCATCGCGCAGGAGAACCTCCAGCATACGCAGCGTCTGCTCAGCCACTGCAAATACTCGGACATCCACCTCTATCGGCTCACGTCCAAGCTCATTCCGCTTGCGACGCACGACGCGCTCGCCGACTGGGACCCGTATTCGATTCTTGCGGACGATTTCGCCAGCGTAGGGGCATATATCCGCGAGACGGGCATCCGCGTTTCGTTTCACCCCGATCACTTTACCGTCTTCAGCACGCCGCGGCCGGAGGTGCTGCGCAATTCGATCAAGGACTTGAGCCATCATGTCCGGATGTTCGAGCTGATGGGGCTGGACGAGCGGGCGACCTGCAACATCCACGTCGGCGGCACTTACGGCGACAAGGAGGCTTCAGGCCGGCGTTTCCTCGCGCAATTCGGCGCGCTCGAGCCTCGCATCGTCCGCCGAATGACGCTCGAGAACGACGACAAGACGTTCACGGCGGCCGAGACCCTCGCGATCTGCGAAGAGGCGGGCGTCCCGATGGTGCTCGACATTCACCACCATGCGGTCAACAATCCGGACGACATCGCGCCCGAATTGCTCTGGGACCGAATTCAGCGCACTTGGCGCGACTACGGCTGGAACGGACTTCAGCGCGAGACCGGCGGCGCTGCGGAGGGAGCGCCGACGTACACGCCGCTTCCGCCCAAAATTCACGTTTCCACCCCCAAAAGCGCCACAGATCCGCGAGGGCATGCCGATCACGTCGCCTTGGAGCCGCTGCTCTCGTTCCTGCGCGCGATCGCCGGGTCGACGCCCGCCGTGGACGTCATGATCGAAGCCAAGCGCAAGGACGAAGCGCTTTTCAAGCTGATGGACGAACTTAGGGCAGCCGCAGACGCCGGTGCAGCCGATATCCGGATCGTGGACGGCGCCAGCGTCGAGATACTTGAATAAAATGGACGAGCACCGCAGTCGCCGAGGGCTGAGCCGGGGATATTCGGATCGTGGACGGCGCCAGCGTCGAGATACTTGCTTGAACCGGGCGGTGGTACCAGCCGCTCCCTAGTATCGCTAAAATCGCACGCCCCAAGTCGGTTCTGACCCGAATAACGCACGCTGTGTCCGCTCGTTCTCCTTTTCTGCAAGCGATGCTTCGCTTCCTGGTTCGGTGCAGGTATAATAAAGTGAATCAATCCAACACGAACCAATAGGGAGAATTGCAGTTGGCTACAGTGATCCTCGTATTGATCGGCATCGTTGCCGCTTTGTTCGGCAGCATCGTCGGGCTCGGGGGCGGCATCATCATCGTACCGTCGCTCGTACTGCTCGGTCCGAGCCTGCTAGGCGAAGACGTGGCGTCGCAGACGGCCGTCGGCACCTCGCTGGCCGTGCTCATTTTCACCGCGATGACGTCCACCTGGACGTACCGTCAACAGGGAAAAGTGGACTTTCGCACCGGTTGGCTGTTTTTCGCCACCAGCGGACCCGCCGCGATGGTCGGCGCGCTCGTCACCGACTATATTCCGCAGGGCCCGTTCCAGCTTGCGTTCGGACTTTTTATGCTGGCGATGTTCGGTTTGATGCTCGCTCGGGAGCGGATGAAGCCGCTGCGCATCGATTGGCCGATCAAGCGATCGTTCGTCGACGGTGCCGGAGCCGTCCACGAGTACGGATACAATCTGGCGCTGGCGCTGTCGATCGGCTTCGCCGTCGGACTATGCTCAGGTCTGTTCGGCATCGGGGGCGGTTCACTGTTCGTGCCCGTCATGGTTATTCTTTTCCGGTTCCCGCCCCATGTCGCTACGGCCAGCTCGATGTTCGTGATCTTTCTCTCCTCGATTCTGGGGAGCGCAGTGCATCTATGGCATGGCAACATCGACTGGCCGTTGTTCCTGGCCCTTGCGCCGGGCGCGCTGATCGGGGGCAGGCTCGGAGCGGTCATCGCCTCCAAGCTGTCGGGACCGCAGCTGATGTGGCTACTGCGCGTCACGCTCCTGATCATGGCCGGTTACCTGATATTCAAGGGCTTGCGGGAGATGTAGGAGGGGCCGGTTCCTCCTTTGCCGGGGGCCAACCGCCGGAACGCACCGCGGTATGCGTGCGTATTAGTAGAGAGATCAATAGTAGACAAGCGGTACAGGACGACAAGGCAATCATAACGTTTAATGAGGGTGAGTACATGAGCGATAACCCGAACACGATCGGGGGCAAGAGCTTCACGGCCGTAGCTATCAACTGCGCGTCCAAAGCCGGCGAATGGATCAAGAGCCGGATCGGGCAGTTCGCGGCGCCCGATCTTAAATTTTCGAAGCACGACCTTGTGACCGAAGTGGACAAGGGATCGGAGCGGCTGATCCGCAATCTGATCGCGACGCATTATCCGACCCACTCCTTCCTGGGCGAGGAAGGCGTCGAACCGGGGCCTGAAGCGTCCGCGAAGTCCATTGCCAAGATGGGCGGCGAAGAATATTTGTGGATCGTCGATCCTGTCGACGGAACGACCAACTACGTACACGGGTTCCCGTTCTACTCGGTGTCGATCGCGCTCGCCTATCGCGGCGAAGTGATCGTCGGCGTCATTTACGATCCGTCCCGCGACGAGCTGTTTGTCGCCGAGAAGGGGAAGGGCGCGTATGTGCACGGCAAACGCATGAGCGTATCCGCCGAGCCGACGTTGTCGCAGAGCTTGCTCGCTACCGGATTTCCGGCGGACCATATCTCCGCGCTGCCGCGCAATCTGAAGCAGACGCTAGCGCTCGCGCCGCAAGTGCGCAATATCCGCAGTTCAGGCTCCGCCGCGCTGCATATGGCGTACGTCGCCGCAGGCCGGCTCACCGGCTTCTGGGAGGTCGGCCTGAATGCCTGGGATCTGGCCGCAGGGGCGCTCATGATCGCGGAGTCCGGCGGCGTCGTCTCGGATCAGAACGGGCAGCCCTATACGCTCGGCGTCCGGGATGTCTGCGCCAGCAACGGCAAAATTCAAGACGAATTGTTGAAGGCGCTTGCGGAAGCCTGAGCGAATTTTGCGACCTGCCGACTCGACACTTAAGCATTTGATCCCGCTTGGGGTACATGAGAGTTAGGACTACGGATCATGCTACCTATGAAAGGAGAGCGACTACGATGCGCAAGGATCGATTGGGTGGAGGATTCGACCAATCGCAGCCGCTGCCGGAGGGACTGGCGGCGCGGGCGGCCGAGGAATACGTGGACGATGAGGCGGCCTTCATCTCCGGCGCGGAGGCCGAGCTCGTGAGGCAGCTGACCGAAGGGGAGCCGAAGACGGGCGACCCGAACGAGGAGGCGCTCGCTCGCCTGTCCCCGCGTTGGGAGATTCGGATCCAGACGGAGCGCGACCCCGTCGCCGAAGAGACGGCGGCGTATCGCAGGCTGGCGAAGGAAGCCGACGGGCGCTACGACGACCGCGTCAAGCCGAAATGACGAGGGGAACAAAGAGACGGCCCGCGGGTCGTCTTTTTGTTTGAGTCGCGCCGTGGGCGATGGTGCGCTGGGTGGTGCATGGCGCAGCGGACTGGCGGGGCGCTGGGTTGTGCACGGCGCGAGGCGGAAAGGTGGCGCGCCGTGCTGTGCGGCACGCGCGATCTTGCAGGGCGTGGGGCTGAGCGCCCGCGCATGCGCCGCATAAGCAAGAACCGCACAAAAAATGTGCGGTTCGGCGTCGATCTAGTAGGGCGCGTGAGGCTGAGCGCCCGCGCCGGCGCACGTACAAGCAAGAACAACACAAAAAATGTGCGGTTCTTCATCGATCTTGCTGGGCGTGGGGCTGAAGCGTTCGCGCCAACGCCGCACACTTTTCTCCACACCTACCGAATCGCCTTAAAGCTCTCGTCCGCCGCCTGCAGCGTCCTGTCGATGTCCGCATCCGTGTGGGCCGTGGTGAGGAACCAGGCCTCGTACTTGGAGGGGGCCAGATAGATGCCGCGCGACAGCATCTCGCGGAAGAACGCCGCGAAGCGGTCGCCGTCGGTATCCTGCGCCTCGTCGTAGTTGGTGACGGGGTGGTCGCAGAAGTGGGTGGAGATCGCGCCCGCGATGCGGTTGACCGTCAGCGCGATGCCATGTCGCGCCGCGGATTCCCGCAGGCCGTCGGCGAGGCGCGTGCCCAGGGCTTCCATGCGCGCGTACACGCCCGGCTCGCGCAGCACCTCGAGGCAGGCGATGCCCGCCGCGATGGAGGCAGGGTTGCCCGCCATCGTGCCGGCCTGGTAGGCGGGGCCGAGCGGCGCGACCTGCGCCATGATCTCGGCCCGTCCGCCGTAGGCGCCGATCGGGAGGCCGCCGCCGATGATTTTGCCGAGCGCCGTCAGATCCGGCTCGATCGCTGCCAGATCCGGGAACGCCGCCGCATACGTCTGCGTCGTGCCGTAGTGGAACCGGAACGCCGTGATGACCTCGTCGTAGATGACGAGCGCGCCGGCCGCGCGGGCCATGCGGCACACGTCCTCGAGGAAGCCGGGCTTCGGCATGACCATGCCGAAGTTGCCGACGATCGGTTCGATCATGACGGCGGCGACGTCGTCGCCCCAGGCTTCGAGCGCTAGCCGGAGCCCTTCCGTATCGTTGAACGGCACCGTGATCACTTCGCTTGCGATGCTGACCGGAATGCCCGCGCTGTCCGGGATGCCGAGCGTCGAGGGGCCGGAGCCCGCCGCCACGAGGACGAGGTCGGAATGGCCGTGGTAGCAGCCGGCGAACTTGACGATCTTGTTGCGCCCGGTCGCCGCGCGCGCGACGCGGATCGTCGTCATGACGGCTTCGGTGCCCGAGTTGACGAAGCGGACTTTGTCGAGCGACGGGATCGCTTCCTTCAGCATGCGCGCGAGCGTAACCTCGCCCTCCGTCGGCGTGCCGTACAGCGTGCCGTTTTGCGCGGCGCGCACGATGGCTTCCGTCACGTGCGGATGCGCGTGGCCCGTTATGATCGGGCCGAATGCCGCGAGATAATCGAGGTAGCGGTTGCCGTCTACATCCCAGAAGTACGCGCCTTCGGCACGCTGTATGAACACGGGCGCGCCGCCGCCGACCGCCTTGAAGGATCGAGATGGACTGTTGACGCCGCCAACGATATGGCGCTGCGCTTCCTCGTAGAGGCGCACGGATTCGGGACCGGGAATCGAACGTTGGGTAAAATCGGACATATAGATGGAAACCTCCTGAGCGAATGGGATAATTAGACCAATGCGGCCTGAGCGAGCGGGATAAGGGGCCGTTGCGTTCGGAACGTGAAGAGACCGCCGAATCGGCGGTCCCAGTGAATCCGATTAAGGCGCGGCGCTCGGTGAAGGAGACGCGGAGCCCGAAGGCGAGGGCGACGCCGCGGACGTATCCGAAGCGAGCACTTCCTGGATGTATTCGCGCAGCTTGTCCTCGTCGCGGATGCCGATCGTCGAACCTCCGATGTTCTGCTCGACGAGGTTATCCATCGGCGGCAGCTGTGCCGAGCCGGCTTGATGCGACTTGTAGCCGAGGCTGGCGAGCTTCCACATGTCGTTGACGGACATGTTGGTCTCGATGTAAGGCACGACTTTGTTCAGGATCGTCGGCAGCTTGATCAGATTCCAGCCCGATTGCAGCTTGTCGGCGACGGCGCCGAGGAAAGCGCGCTGACGCTCGGTGCGCGTAAAATCACTGAGCTTGTCGTGGCGGAACCGGACGTACTGGAGCGCGTGGTTGCCGTCGAGATGCTGCTGCCCCTTTTTTAGATCAATATCGTACAAGTGCTTGTCGGCCGCCGATGTGTAGTGCATGTCTTTTTCAACGTAGAAGTCTACGCCGCCGATCGCATCCACCAGCTTGATGAATCCCTGGAAATCAGCATACACGTAGTACTGGATGTCCAGGCCGGTCAGCTCGGAGATCGTCTTCATCGACAGGTTAGGTCCCCCCATCGAGAGTGCCGCGTTCAACCGGTCGGAGCCGTGTCCCGGAATCTTCACGTACGTATCGCGCAATATCGAGAAGAGGTGTACCTTCTTTGTCGTCGGGTCGAATGAAGCAATGAGCATCGAGTCCGATCGAGGCGCCTCTCCTTTGGTGAGTCCCCGGTTATCCCCGCCCATAAGGAGGACATTGACGCGTTCGGAGCCAGTCCATTCGGGCGGCTGCTCCTCGGGCTTCTCCGGCACGTTGCTGAAGATCGAGTCTTCTTTCGGTTTGTCCAGCCTGTCGAGCGCGTGGTATCCGCTATATACATACCATGCGACGTAGGCGATGACGATGACTAATATAGAGAGTCCCGTGTAGAGGGGCCATCTTCTTTTTTTTCGCGGCTGACTGGGCATCCTCATGTTCCCTTCATTTTACGTTAAGATCAATCTCCTGTAAGATATCATATGAATTATATAGTTCCCGCACGACTCGAATCAAGTTAAGTCGAATCACGGAGGAATTTGGAATGTTAGCTATCGATGTGCACAATCTGCGCAAGCAGTTCAACGTTCAGAAAAACCGCGAGGGCCTCGGCGGGGCGCTTCGCGACCTCTTCAAGCGCGAATACACGGAAGTGACCGCGGTGAAGGATATCAGCTTTCAAATTCCGCAGGGCGAGATCTGCGGATATATCGGGGAGAACGGCGCCGGCAAATCGACGACGATCAAGATGCTGACGGGTATCCTTGTCCCGACGTCGGGCCATATCAAGGTCAACGGCTTCGTACCGCACAAGGAAAGAGAAAAATTCGTGCAGGGCATCGGCGTCGTGTTCGGCCAGCGCAGCCAGCTGTGGTGGGATATCGGAGTGATCGAGTCGTTTCGCCTGCTGCGCAAGGTATACGGCGTCGGCGAAGCGGACTTCAAGCGGTTGCTTGACGAGCTTGTCGAGACGCTGTCTCTCGGCGAACTGCTGAACCGTCCGGTCCGAAAACTGAGCCTCGGGCAGCGGATGCGCTGCGAGCTGGCGGCGGCGCTGCTGCACAATCCGTCGATCCTGTTCCTCGATGAGCCGACGATCGGCCTCGACATCGTCGTGAAGACAGAGATTCGCGAGTTTTTGAAGCGCATCAACCGCGAGCGCGGCACGACGATTCTGCTCACGACGCACGACCTGCAGGATATCGAGGCGCTCTGCTCGCGCGTCATCATGCTGGACGACGGCAGGATCATTTACGACGGCGGGTTGGAGGAGCTGAAGACGCGGTGGGGCAAAGGCCGCGAGGTCGTCTTCACGTTCGGCGACGCCGTGCGGGCGGACAAGCTGGCCGCGCTGACGGAAGGCATGGACGTAAGGTGGAGCAGGGGCGACGCCTACACCGCGACGGTATGGATTCCGCTCGAGATTAACGTATCGGAGGTGCTGTCGCGCGTCGTCGGCACGATGGAGATCAGCGATATCAAAATTATCGAGACGAACACCGAGGAAATCGTGCGCGAGATCTACCGGACAGGGAGCGCGCAGACGCCGGCCGAAGCGCTGGCCGGGGGCGGACCTGAAGGCCGGGACGACGGAGATGGCGGCGCAGGAGAAAGGGTCGGCGCTGACAAGGATCGCTCAGGCGGCGACAGTACGAAGCCGACCGCACAGGCGGAGGCGATCAAGTCGTGAATGCCGCTTATTTCGAATTTATCCGCATCCGCTTTTTGACGATGCTGGCTTACCGCGTTAATTATTACAGCGGCATTATCGTTTATGCCATTAACATCGGCGCGTACTACTTCCTGTGGAAAGCGATCTACGGCGACGCCGACACGCTGGCCGGCTTCACGGTCGAGCAGATGACGACGTACGTCGCCGTGTCCTGGATGGCACGCGCGTTTTACTTCAACAACTTGGACCGCGAGATCTCGAACGAGATTCGGGACGGCGGCGTGGCGGTGCAGATGACGCGGCCCATCAACTATTTAATGGTGAAAATGATGCAAGGCTTCGGCGAGGGCGTTTTTCGCCTGCTGCTGTTCATGGTGCCGGGCATGATTTTGGCGACGCTGCTGTTCCATGTGACGCTTCCGACCGACCCGATGCGCTGGATCGTGTTTTTTATCATGATCTGGTTCAGCTTCCTGATCAATACGCAGTTTAACATTTTGACAGGCCTGTTCGCCTTCTTCGTCGAGAATAACGAAGGTCTCATGCGCATGAAGCGCGTATCGGTGGACCTGCTGTCCGGCGTCATCGTGCCGATCGCCTTTTTCCCGGCGTGGGGACGGGCGGCCATGGATTGGCTGCCGTTCCAGGCCATCACGTATTTGCCGAGCTCGGTATTTACGGGCAGGACGAGCGAAGCGGAGACCTGGCACGCGCTGCTTATTCAAATCGGGTGGTTTGCCGTGCTCGTCGTCCCGATCGTGCTCATGTGGCGGTCGGCGCGCCGTCGGCTGTTCGTGCAAGGAGGTTAAAAAATGAGGCTGTCGAGAGTTGGTTACACATTCGGCCTGTTCAAGGAATATATCGCCAATTATGCGAAGGTGAAGCTCACCTACCGCGCCGATTTTTGGGTGGAGGTCGTGAGCGACCTGCTGTTCTCGCTTACGAATCTGTTGTTCATCTTCATCGTGTTCCAGCATACCCCGACGCTTGGGGACTGGAGCGAATCCGAGGTCGTGTTCGTCTACGGCTACTTCATGATCGCCCAGGGCGTTTTCGGCGCCTTCACGAATCTGTGGAACTTTGGCGACCGCTACATCATCAAAGGCGAGATGGACCGCGTACTGACGCGGCCCGCCCACTCGCTGGCCCAAGTCATGCTGGAAAACGTAGATCCGCCGTCGCTCGTCTCCTCGCTGGTGGGGCTGGCGATCATGGGCACGGCGTGGGGGAAACTCGGGCTCGCGTTCGACTGGTACGACCCGTTCGTGCTCGTCATCATGGTGCTTGGCTCGGTGCTCATCTACGCGGGAATCTACGTGACGCTGGCAGCGATCTCTTTTTACTCGGATGCGCCGACGGGCATCATCCCGCTCATGTTCAACATTCAGAGCTACGGCCGATACCCGGTTCAAATTTATAACCGCGGCATTCGTTTCCTGCTCACATGGGTGCTGCCATTCGCCTTCGTCGGCGTCTACCCGGCAATGTTTTTCCTCGAGGCGCATCGGGACGTCTTCATGGCCTGGATGACGCCCGTCGTCGGCCTGATCGCCGCGGGCATCGGCCTCGCCGTCTGGAACCGCGGCGTGAAGCGGTACCGGGGAGCGGGGAGCTAGGGAATGTGGAGTGTATGGATATGTGCTCGCGTTGCGCGTTGTTGGATTCGCGAGGGAATAACGGCGCTGAGCGCCGTTATTTTGCGAATGTAGGGGCCGCGGGGGGATATAACGGTCCTCAGCGCCGCTATCGTGCAAATGTGGGGGCCGCGAGGGGATATAGCGGTGCTCTGCGCCGTTATCGTGCAAATGGAGGAACCGCGAGGGGAAATAGCGGTCCTCTGCGCCGCTATCGTGACGAACTGAGAGGCCGCGAGGGGAAATAGCGGTTCCCAGCGCCGCTATCGTGCGAATCGATGGGCCGCGAGGGGAAATAGCGGTTCCCAGCGCCGCTATCGTGGGAATGTGGGGGCCGCGAGGGGATATAGCGGTCCTCTGCGCCGCTATCGTGCGAACTGAGAGGCCGTGAGGGGAAATAGCGGTCCCCAGCGCCGCTAGCGTGCGAACTGAGAGGCCGCGAGGGGAAATAGCGGACCTCCGCGCCCTTATCGTGCCAATAGAGGAATCGCGAGGGGTAATAACGGTCCTCTGCGCCGCTATCGTGCAAATGGAGGAACCGCGAGGGGTAATAACGGTCCTCTGCGCCGCTATCGTGCGAACTGAGAGGCCGCGAGGGGAAATAGCGGTCCTCTGCGCCGTTATCGTGCGAACTGAGAGGCCGCGAGGGGAAATAGCGGTCCCCAGCGCCGCTATCGTGCGAACTGAGAGGCCGCGAGGGGAAATAGCGGTCCCCAGCGCCGCTATCGTGCGAACTGAGAGGCCGCGAGGGGAAATAGCGGTCCCCAGCGCCGCTATCGTGCGAATGGGGAGGCTGCGTGGAGAATAGCGGTCCTCCGCGCCACTACGCTATATACATTAAAAAAACCTTTCACGCAGTTGAAACAACCTTACTCGCTGTGTCCCCGACGCTGATTCCAGCCATCCTTTCGTGACTAGATCGTGGAGCAAAATACGCGTTAGTTTGTCGCCGGCTCCGAGCAAATCGCGTACTTCGGAAGGCGTAAAGGGCCGCTGAGTTTTGTGGGCGAATCTTATGATTTCTCGCTGCTTGAGGGGAAGCATACGCTCTTTGTCAGCCCCGAAGTCGCCGTACAACTTGCCGATCGTCTGAAGCACGAATTGCCTGCACTTTCGCGGACGCTCTCGGATGGCATCCAGCGGCAAGCGAAACACGGTCCACCCGTCGAGCACGAGCAGATTCTGCCTTTCGCGCTCGTATTCAAACGTACGGCGGCTCGCGTGCTGCCCATGCGTGCTGAAGTCGTCGATTTCCCATGCAACCTTATAAGGGGGTCTCAAATAGGCATGATCGACGAAGAATGAGCTTTGTCCGAAGCCAGGAACCTCAAATTCCGCATAAAGATGATCGAGGTTGCCGACTGCCTCTAACCAGATTTGTCTGGCGAATAAGGATTCGTTAAACGCATGTCCTTCCATCAACCTGCGCAGCGACTCGCCTGATCGTCCCCGGCGCTGCGCCTCCAGCCATTGCATATACCGTTCGTCCTGTATTGAGATCTCCTCCCGAAATAGAACGCAAAAAACCGCCTGCTCCAATGGGAGAGGCGGTGTGCTTCACGCGCGCAGATTCCTTACAGGATAAATATACAAATAAACTTCCGCCCGTTGCAAGAGGAAAAGCAAAAGGAAAAGCAAAAGGAAAAGAAGGAAGCTTAACTTTGCCGCGAGCTATTGACAAGAGGCTGGTACGTTAGTAATATAAGCGCATACACATTTTGATTTCGGATTTTGGGAACGTTCCCAAAATAGAATTCATTTGATTCATTCGTCATTCATCATCCGTCACTGGTCACTCGTCATCCGTCATCCACCATGAGCGCCGCGTCGATATGAAGTCGCCAGCGTCGCAGTCGGGCATTTGTATCGCTCGTTATATGCAGGCGGCCGGGTCTAGAAGTTTCTTTTTCTTAAAAAATAGGAACGTTCCCAAAATGAACTTGAAAGCGTTTTTTGCTAGATCTGAGGTTTTATTGCTTGATCTTCTGAGGATTTATTGCTTGATCTGAGGCAAGAGTGAGGCAGTCATGGTTGACGCTTCGTCACGCATTTAAGGTTGTGATGAAGTCCGAGCGCTTCACCGCAGAGCATCCATCGGCATTTACCGCACGGCGGATCTCTAGTATCGAGTCGGCGACATAACATCGGCGAAATACCGCATTGCGGTGAAGAGAAATACCGCTATATACGGTCTTGTGTTAAAATGGGAACGTTCCCGAAACCATCTTATTCGGCGATAGCCAGCTTCCATGGGCGCCTACGCTGTCGATCAAAAGCGAAGAAGCGGCCCGGACGGTTGGCGGGAACCCATTCCATCCAAAGAAAGCAGGATCATTCATGGGACCGACCATTCACGACGTAGCCAGACTCGCCAATACTTCCAAAAGCACCGTATCGCGCTATCTCAACGGCCAGAAGGTCAAGCGCGCGACGCAAGAGGCGCTCGATCGGGCGATCGAGGAGCTGAACTTCCACCGCAACGCCAACGCGCGCCGGTTGGTTATGGATAAGACCAACACGATCGGCGTCGTCGTCGACAACATCTCGAACGTGTTCTACTCGGGCATCATCCGCGGCATCGAGATCGTCGCCGGCCGCAGAGGCTTCAACTGCATCTTTTACAGCTGGACGTCCAACTATGGCAGCGAGCGGGAATTTCTGTCGCTCCTGTACGAAGGGCAGGTCGACGGACTGATCCTCGTCAGCTTCCAGAAGCGGACTGCAGAGGACCTGGCTGTATTCCGGGATTCGGCTTATCCGGTGGCGCTCGTGGGCGATCATGGCGAGATGGAGGGCCTGATGTCGGTGGACGTAGACAATGCCGCAGGGCTCGAGGAGATCGTGCGCTACCTGCACGGCCTCGGGCACAGGGAGATCGCATACATCGCAGGTCCGCCGCATGCCGGGGCCAGCAAATATCGGCTCAAGGGTTTCCGGCAGTCGATGGAGGCGCTCGGCCTGACCGTGAGCCCGGACTGGATCGCGGAGTCCGACTGGAGCAACCAGGGGGGCTATGAGGCGATGCGTCAGCTGCTGAAGGCGGGCGGCTTCACGGCCGTCGTCGCTTCGAACGACGAGACGGCGATCGGCGCGCTTAGGGCCATTCAAGAGCAAGGTCTCAGCGTACCGTCTCGACTCTCGCTTGTCGGTTTCGACGACATCTCGATCTCGGAGTGGGTGTTCCCGTCGCTGACGACCGTGCGGCAGCCGTTCCAGGAGATCGGCATGCTCGCGGCGGAAGGGTTATTCGCCCGGATCGAGGGGGAATATGAGAGTGTCGACAGCCGCTCCTACAGCTTGTTGAAGCCGCATCTGATCGTCCGCGATTCTTGCGACAGACCGACTTCCATCTGAAATGTAAAGAGGGTTGATGCGCATGAACACGAAAATCAACAAGTCCTTTTACGGTTACATTTTCATTGCGCCGTTTTTCATCGGATTTCTGCTGATCGGCCTGGCGCCGATTTTGTACACCTTTTATCTGAGCCTGACCAAGTGGGACGGCTTCAGCGATCCCGTGTACGTCGGCGCCGCTAACTATACCCGGCTTATCCACGACAGCTTCTTCTTCCAGACGATCGGCAGCACGCTGATCATCTGGGTCATGTCCATCGTACCGCAGATTCTCCTCGCACTGGGGCTTGCGCTCATCCTGAACGAGCGGTTCATCCGGGGCAAGCACTTTTTCAGAGCGGTATTCTACTTCCCGCACATCGTCACGCCGGTCACGCTCGGCGTCCTGTTCAGCCTCATGTTCGACTGGCAGACCGGCAGCATCAACAAGGTGCTGATGAACATCGGTCTAGTCAACGATCCGGTCAACTGGTTCAACAATCCCTGGTGGTCGCGAATCATCGTCGCGGGCGTCATCTGCTGGCAATACTTCGGGTTTAACCTTATTATCTTCATCGCCGGCCTTCAGGGCATCTCCAAGGAAGTGTACGAAGCTGCCGAGGTGGACGGGGCGACGAAGCCCGTCATCATCCGCCGGATCATTCTGCCTCTGCTGCGCCCGGTCATGCTGTTCACCTTCATCACCTCGGTCATCGGCGGCCTGCAGCTGTTCGATGCGCCGCTTATGCTGGGAGACGGTCCGGGCAACGCGACGCGAACGATGATCATGTACCTGTATGAGACCGCATTCAAGAACTTCGACTACAGCTACGGCTCGGCCGTCGCCTACGGCATCTTCGTCGTCGTCATGTTCTTCACGGCGGTTACCACGCTGGCCACGAGAACGAAGGAATAGGAGGCGCCTCGCATATGAGATCCGGATACACCCACACCAAAGCCGTCTTGTATCTCTTGCTGGCAGCCGTCGCTTTCGTTTGTCTCGTTCCCTTCTATAGCATGCTGATCACGTCGACCCATGCGAACTCCGAGATTGCGAGCAAATTGCTGCTATGGCCCGGAACCGAGCTTGCGAATAACTACAACAGGCTTGTCGGCTCCGTCAACATCTGGCGCGGCTTCGCGAATACCGTGTTCATCTCGGTCACGGCGACGATTCTCAACGTCTACTTCGCGGCGTTGGCGGGCTTCGGCTTTTCCAAGTACCGCTTCCGCTACCGAAACTTCTTGTTCCTGTTCGTGCTCGGCACGATGATGATCCCGGGACAGCTCGGCATCATCGGCTTCTATAAAGTCATGAGCATGCTGCAACTGACCGATACGTACTGGCCGCTGCTGCTTCAATCGCTGTACAACGCGTTCGGCATCTTCCTGATGCGCCAGTTCGCGGACGCTTCGATTCCCGACGAGATCATCGAATCCGGACGAATCGACGGCTGCGGAGAATGGCGGATCTTCCACCGGATCGTGCTCCCGCTCATGGGGCCGGCCATCGCGACGCTCGCGATCTTCTCCTTCATCGGCAAATGGAACGACTTCCTGACCCCGATGATCATCCTGTTCGACAACGACAAGCAGACCCTTCCCGTCATGATCGCCAGCGTCAAGTCGGCGTTCTCCTCCGACTTCGGCGCTCAGTATGTCGGCATCGCCATCTCCGTCATTCCGCTGCTCGTTTTCTTCGCCTTCATGTCCAAGCAGATCATCAGCGGCGTGGCCGCAGGCGCGGTCAAGGGCTGACCAGGCACAGTATCTAAGGGAAAAGCGATACTCCGCGAAAGAGGTGATGCGGGTCCCGTATGGACTTGAGCGATTCGTGAAAGCGCAGTCAATCGCAAGAAACCCGGAGTACCTGAAGGCTTAGTTTCACACTAAACGATCTAAAGGGGCGATTGCTTTGAAAAGAAAATCGTGGCTTCCCGTATCGCTGGCGCTCATCTTGATCCTGACGCTGCTGTCCGCTTGCGGCGGCAACAACAGCGGCAGCAACGCATCACCGTCTTCATCCGCGTCGTCTTCTCCAACGGCTTCGGAACCGGCTTCCCCGTCCGCTTCGGCCTCGGCTCCGGCTTCTCAATCGGCTGCGCCGAGCGCGCTCTCCGGCAAGCTCGTCATCTGGACGTTCTTCGACCAAGTGAACGACATGGCGGCGAAATTCATGGAAAAGAACCCCGGCGTAAAGGTTGAAGTCAAGATGTTCCCGGGCGACCAATATCAGACGAAGCTGCTTACGGCGCTGCAGAGCGGCAAAGACTTGCCTGATATTTTCGACCTGGAGCGCGGCTATATCGGCAAGTTCATCGACTCGAAGTTCCTGGCCGACCTGTCCGCGATGGGCGGCGAAGACCTCGTCAAAGATTATGTGCCTTACGTGCAAGGCCTCGGACGTTCCTCCGACGGCAAGCTGAAGGCGATCTCCGACCACTCCTCTCCGGGCGGCTTCTGGTACCTGAAGGAGACGGCGAAGAAATACCTGGGCACGGACGACGCCGCACAGATCGGCGCCATGGTGAGCGACTGGGATAAGCTGGTCGAGACCGGCAAAAAGGTATATGAGCAAAGCGGCGGCAAAGTCCACCTGATCGAAAACGCGGGCGACCTGTTCGACATCATGGCGTACAACACGGAGCCGTGGGTCAAGGACGGCGCGCTGAACATCGATCCGAAGTGGAAGGACACGTACGAGGTTCAACAGAAGATTCGCGAAAACAACGTCGACGCCAAGCTCGAATTCATGTCGGCGGGCTGGGGCACGGCGCTGAACAGCGGCACAGTCGTGCTGACGTCGATGCCTGCATGGGCCGGCTTCATGGTCGACAACAAGGACGACAAAGCCGTAGGCAAGTTCGGCGTGGCACCGTCTCCGCTCGGCTTCTACACCGGCGGCACCTACCGCGGCATCTACGACAAGTCGCCGAACAAGGAACTGGCTTATGAATTCATCAAGTATATCGCAAGTTCCGAGTGGCAGACGTACAACCTCGGCAAGACGGGCAACATGCCGGGCCTCGCTACGGTGTATCAACAAAACATGGATACGTTCAAGTCGAGCTTCTTCGGCGACCAGAACATCCTCAAGCCATACTATGACACCGTCATGAAGCTGCCTGCGCTGTCCGCAGACAAGTACGGCGAAGAGATTCTGAGCCTGTGGCGCAAGACGGCGGGCCAAGGCGTCACGAACAAGACGGATTACGACAAGGTCGTCTCAAGCTTCAAGAAAGAAGTCAAGAACGCCTTCCCCGAACTGAAGGTCGACTAAGGCTTAAAGGTTCGCAGGAGCGGCAATGACAGGGATCGGCCGATCGCCGCAGGATCCAGCCTGCGGAGAGGCGTTGGGCCGCTGATAAACGGGAACGTTCCCGTTTATCAGCGGTACCGCTTCGGCCGGCTCACTCATTCGCCGCACGGGCTAGCGGAAGGAGAGACAGAAGAAATGCAAACCATACACGATCACATCCGGCAGCTCCGCATTTTCGACGCGCACGAACATCTGGCGACGCCAGACATTCGCCGCAGGGAAAATCACGACCTGTTCTCATTGTTACACTATCTGGAATCCGACCTGATCACCGCGGGCATGAAGCGCGGCGCGCTCGACCGGCGTCTGGGCTTGTCCGACGAAGAGCGGGCTTCGATCTTTCTGAAGTACTGGCAGCGTACAACCAATACGACCTACGCCCGCATGTTCAAGCAGGCGATGGAGGAGCTTCACGGCCTCCGCGAATGGAACATGGACGGCATTCTGCAAGCCAATGCGAGCGTGCTCGCGGCCAGCGCCAATCCCGGCTGGTACGACGATGTGCTCGGCGAGCGGTCGGGCATCGACCTGGCCTTCACGCTTATCCAGACGACGGATCTCGGCTACGACCGGTTCCGGCCGATTATGTTCCTCGATTTTACTTTCCGATTGAATACGACGGAGGACCTCCTCGCGGTCTGGCGGATGATGGACAAGGACGCGGTTGCGCGTTCGTTCCGCGCCTATCTGGACGCGACGGACGGCCTGCTGCAACGATACAAGCAAGAAGGCATGGTCGCGACCAAGCTCGGCCACGCCTATTGGAGAACGCTGGCTTGCGGCAATCCGACACTTGGCGACGCGGAGCGGCTCTACGACCGGCTGCTAGGCGGGGATGCGATGACCGAGAGCGAGTTGAGGCCGCTGCAGGATTATATGATCCGGCATATCATCGAGCGGTCGACGGCGATCGGCCTGCCCGTACAGATTCATACCGGCCACCACGAGACGAGCGTGTCGGGCGACGGCAACATCATCGGCCGTTCCAACGCGGAGCATCTCGTACCTCTACTGTTGGACTATCCGGATGCGCGGTTCGTGCTGCTGCATGTCGGTTTCCCTTATCACCAAGTGTACCTCAGCATGGTCAAAAACTTCCCGAACGCCTACATGGACTTCACCTGGGTCTATATCATCACGCCGACCGCCGCCAAGCAGACGCTGCATCAGGCGATCGAGATGGTGCCGGCGAGCAAGATCCAGGGTTTCGGCGGGGATTACAACCATATCGAAGGTACGTACGCCCACCTGCAATTGGCCAAGCGAATCGTCGCAGAAACGCTGAGCGAGAAGGTTGAAGCAGGAGCGCTGGACGAGGCGGAAGCGATCGACTTCGCGAACCGCATCTTCCGCGGCAACATCATCGATCTGTATGGTCTCGAAGGGATGGATTGAGGTTCGGCGGGGCTCAGTGATGTTGTAGAGGAGCCGCACGCCAAGTAAAGGAGGATGTCTATGCCGGAATTGACGGGGAGCGATTCGCGAACGGCGGCCGGGGCGAAAAAGCGGTATGTCATCGGCCTCGATATCGGCACAACCTCGCTGTGCGCGACGGCGGTCGATACGCAGGACGGCAGCGCGGCACGCACGCTCGTCCGGATGAACCAGGCGACAATGCCGGCCGCTGCGCCGGACGAGCGGCTTCAGGACCCGGACTGGATCGCGGAACAGCTGCTCGCGATGCTCGAGGAATGGCGGGACCTGCTGCCCGAGACGGCTGCGATCGGCATCTCCGCGCAGATGCATGGCATCCTCTACGTCGACGAGCGCGGGCGAGCCGTCAGTCCGCTCTATACTTGGCAGGATGGACGGGGCGATCGGCCGCTGCCCAGCCGGGAGGCCGAGGCAGTCGAAGGCGGCGCGACAGGTGCCGGGCAAACGGCTGAGGGTGAAAAGGCTGTTTCGGGTACGGCAGAAGGCATGCCGTCCGCGGATCAAAAGCAGACGGCCTTCGCAGCCGCAACCTACCGACAGCAGCTCGAGGCTTTGAGCGGCTATCCCGTTCCGTCAGGCTACGGCCTGCTGACGCACGATGTGCTGCGACGGACGGGCGGCTTGCCCAGAGTGGCCGCCAAGCTGTGCACCGTCGGCGACTATGTCGCGATGCGGCTCGCGGGCAGAACTTCGCCGCTCATCGACGCCACGCAGGCGGCGGGCCTTGGCCTGTTCGACCTGCATCGCCGGTCGTTCGACACAGACGCAGCCGCACGCGCCGGCATCGACCCGGCGCTGCTGCCGGAGATCGCCGGATCGGCCGGCGCGCTCGCCGGCGCGACGCCGGACGGCATCCCGGTTGCCGTCGCCATAGGCGACAACCAGGCGAGCTACCTCGGCGCCGTCCCGGCGCTCAAAGGCAGCCTGCTTCTAAATGTAGGGACAGGCGCGCAGTTGTCCCTCTACACGCCTGAGCCGATTGCGCCCGGGGCGGGCTTGGAGCTGCGGCCGTTTCCGGACGGCGGCTGGCTGCTCGCGGGCGCCTCGCTCGGCGGCGGCAAGTCCTATGCGCTGCTCGCCGGATTCTATCGCGAGATCGCGGAGACTTTGGGCGCGCTGCTGACCGATGAGCAGCCCGGCGAGCGGGAGCGCTCGCGGAAAAATGAGGACCCCGTATCGCAGGTATCGCAGACGGTCGGCACTCAACCGAACGATGAGCAGCCCGGTTCGCGAAAAGATGAGGCCACCATATCACAGACGATCGGCACTCTAAAGGCCGATGAGCAGCCCGGCGAGCGGGAAGCTGCGCGGAAGATGGAGGCAGGCGCGCCAAGCCGCGCGGCTCAACCGCATTTGCCCGCGGACCGGCTGTACGCGGCCATGAACCGCTGGGCGCTAGAGGCGCTCGACGCGGGGCTTCCGCTTCCCCGCGTCGACGCCGCTTTCTTTGGGACGCGCGCCGACCCGGATCGCACGGCCCAGATCGCGTCGCTGTCGCCGGCGACGTTCACGCCGCAGGCGCTAACCGCGGGCTTGCTCGCCGGCGTCGCCGACGAGCTGGCTGCGTTCGCCGCGCAGCTGCCGCGAGGCCTGCGCGGCGGGGTGCGCCGTCTCGTCGGCGCGGGCAACGGCATTCGGCGCAATCCGGCGCTGCGCCGGCTGCTGGCCGAGCGTTTCGATGCGCCGCTCGAGCTCGCCGAAGAGCGGGAAGAGGCCGCCTTCGGCGCGGCCGTGCATGCCGCCGTTTGCGCAGGCATTTTCGAAGATTACGAGGAGGCGCTGCAGCGAATGAGCCGCGCCCGCCTGACGGAAGGGGATATCGTTTAAATGAAGCACAGAAAGCTCCACATGATCGGCAACGCCCATCTGGACCCGGTATGGCTGTGGCAGTGGCAGGAGGGCTTCCAGGAAGTCAAGGCGACGTTCCGCTCGGCGCTCGACCGCATGAAGGAATACGACGACTTCGTCTTCACGTCCAGCTCGGCCGCGATGTACGAGTGGGTGGAGAACAATGCGCCGGACATGTTCGAAGAGATCCGTCAGCGGGTCGCCGAGGGGCGCTGGAATATCGTCGGCGGCTGGTGGATCCAGCCCGACTGCAACATCCCGAGCGGCGAATCGTTCGTGCGGCAGGGGCTGTACGGACAGCGTTATTTTATGGAGAAGTTCGGCGTCACGGCCAAGGTCGGCTATAACGTCGACAGTTTCGGCCACAACGCCATGCTCCCGCAAATTTTGAAGAAGAGCGGCATGGACTATTACGTCATGATGCGGCCGATGCCGAACGAGAAAGGGCTCCCGAGCCGGCTGTTCTGGTGGCAGTCGGACGACGGCTCGAAGGTGCTGACATTCCGCATCATGTTCGAGTACCTGTCCTGGGGCAAGGAGCTTAGCGGCCATGTACGCCGCGCGCTCGGCGAATTCAAGGAGCCGCTGAACGACCTGCTGTTTTTCTACGGCGTCGGCAACCACGGCGGCGGCCCGACCAAGGAAAATATCGAGAGCATCCGCGCGCTGAACGAAGATCCGGAGCTGCCGAAGCTCGTATTCGCGACGCCCGATCAATATTTCGCGGACATGGAGGCGTCCGGGCTGTCGTTTCCGGTCGTTCACGACGATCTTCAGCACCATGCCAGCGGCTGCTATAGCGCGCACTCGGGCATCAAGCAGTGGAACCGCCAGGCAGAGAACCGTCTCGCAGCGGCCGAGAAATATTCGGCGCTCGCCTCCTGGATCACGGGACAGCCGTACCCGCTCGAGGCGTTCGGGCGCGCTTGGAAAAACGTGCTGTTCAACCAGTTCCACGATATTCTGGCAGGCACGAGCCTGGAGGCGGCGTACGAGGACGCGCGTTACCTGTTCGGCGAGGCGATGGCGATCGCGGACCGCGCGCTGAACAATGCCGTGCAGTCCATCTCCTGGCGCGTCGGCATCCGGCAGGACGAGGGCATGAAGCCGATCGTCGTTTTCAATCCGCATGCCTGGGCAAGCACGGTTAACGTCGAGCTCGAAGTGAGCGGGATCGGACCGAAAACGGTGCTGACCGATGAAAACGATACGCCGGTGCCGTTCCAAACGGTGCAGTCGCAGGCGACCTCGGGCGGACGCTATCGACTGAGCTTCATGGCGGAGCTCCCGCCGCTCGGCTACCGCACCTATAAGCTGGTCGCGGAATCCGAGTCGCTCAAGGCCGTCGGCACGCCGATCGCGGCGACTGACCTGGTGCTGGAGAATGAACGCTTCCGCCTCGAATTCGACCGCGATACCGGCGCGATCAAGAGCCTGCGAGACAAGAAGGCGGAGCACGACGTGTTCGCCGGTCCGGCCGCCAGGGCGGTCGTCATCGACGACAAATCCGATACTTGGAGCCACGACGTGCTTCATTTCAACAACGTTGCCGGAGAATTTAAGGCGGTTAAAGTGTCGCGCATCGAGCATGGGCCGGTCAAGTCGGTTATCCGCGTCGTCAGCCGGTACGGCGATTCGAAGCTGGTGCAGGACTTCGCCATGTCCCCGGGACGCGATCTGATCGATGTCAGCGTGACCGTCGATTGGCGCGAGAAGTTTAAGATGCTAAAGCTTGTTTTCCCGATTAACGTCATCTTCAGCAAACATACGTACGAGACGCCATACGGCACGATCCAGCGCGAGCATAACGGCGAAGAGGAGCCGGGACAGAGCTGGGTCGACTATACGGGGCTGACGCGCCAAACGAACAAAATCTACGGCGTGAGCCTGCTGAACGACGCCAAGTACAGCTACAGCATCTCGGGAAAAGAGCTCGCGCTCACCGTGCTGCGCAGTCCGATCTACGCGCATCACGATCCGCTCGTGCCGGAGCCGGACGGCGAATATTCGTTCATCGACCAGGGCATTCAGCGGTTCAATTATTCGCTGCTTCCGCACGAAGGCGGCTGGGAGCAGGCCGGCACCGCGCATCGCGCCGCCGAGCTGAACTGCCGGCCGACGGCGGTCATCGAGACGTATCACGAGGGCGACCTGCCGCTGGCGGATTCGTATGTGGCTTCGTCCGGGGACAACGTCGTCGTGAGCGCGGTGAAAATCGCGGAAGGCGGCGGCGAAGACCTGATCGTGCGCGCCTACGAGACGGAGGGGCGCCGCACGCAGGCGGAGATCGCGCTGCCGCGGTTCGGACGCACGATCCGCGCCGAGTTCGGTCCGAGCGAGATCAAGACGTTCCGCGTGCCGCGGGATGCGAAGAAGCCGATCGTGGAGACGGATCTGCTGGAACAGGGGCTTTAGTTCGAAGTGGGTTCGCGGGCAGAGAGTTGTGCTCGCGTGGAGAAATAGCGGTCCCGGGTGCTGCTAATGTGCGTTTGCTCAGGTTACAGGCGTGCAATAAGGGCCTCCGGTGCCGCTAATGAGGGCTTGAGCGGTTTCCACGGCCTAATAAGGGCCTGCGGAGCCGCTATTGCACGCTTAAGAGGGTCCACGGCGAGCAATAAGGGCCTCCAGTGCCGCTAATACGCGCTTGGGCAGACCAATGGCGGGCGATAAAGGCCTTTCATGCCGCTAATCAAATCAAAGGAGGTGCCGCGCATGAGCCGGACATTGGAAGAACTGATCGCTAAATATCCCGAGCTGGCCGTATGCCGCTACGATATCGAGCGGGCCTTCGCGGCGGCGCGCAGCTCGTTCGAGCGCGGCGGGAAGATGCTGCTGGCCGGCAACGGCGGCAGCGCAGCGGATTGCGAGCATGTGGTGGGCGAGTTGATGAAAGGTTTCATGTCGCCCCGCCGCCTCGACGCAGGGGAGCGCGAGAAATTCGCCTTGTGGGGCGAAGCGGACGGCGCTTATCTGGCCGACCGGCTTCAAGGCGCGCTCCCGGCTATCTCGCTCGTCAGCCAGTCGGCGCTGGCAACCGCGTATATCAACGACGTGGCGGCGGACATGGTGTTCGCGCAGCAGGTGTACGGCTATGGCAAGCCGGAGGATACGCTGATCGTATTCAGCACGTCGGGCAACTCGGTCAACGTGGTACGGGCGGTCCAGGTCGCGAAGTCGCTGGGGCTGAAGACGATCGCCTTTACGGGGCGAGGCGGCGGCCGACTGGCGGAATTATGCGACGTCGCGATCCGCGTACCCTACGACTGCACGCCGGATATCCAAGAGAGGCATCTGCCGATCTATCACGCGCTCTGCATCATGCTCGAGGAGGCGTTTTTCCCATGAGGCGGTTGTTGGGCGGTCTGGATATCGGCGGCACGAAGTGCGCGGCCGTCATCGGAGAAGCGTCGGAGAGCGGGATCGACATTGTCGGAAAAAGAAGCTTTGCGACGCCCGATACGCCGGCGGAGGCTCTGATTGCCATGATCGCGGCGCTGGAATCGCTGCTCGAGGCGCATGGCGGGCAGGGCGGCGCCACAGCTTTAGCAGGCAGCGGGGCATCGGCAAGTGCCGGCCCGCAGGCTGCTCATGCCCGGCCTGTTCGGCTGGAAGCCGTCGGCGTCAGCTGCGGAGGCCCGCTGGATAGCGAAGCCGGACTCGTGCTGTCTCCGCCCAACCTGCCCGGCTGGGACGATATCGACGTGCTGACGCCATTGCGCGAACGGTTCGGCGTGCCGGCCGGGCTGCAGAACGACGCGAACGCCTGCGCGCTGGCCGAGTGGCGTTGGGGCGCGGGCCGGGGGACGCGCCATATGGTATTCCTTACCTTCGGCACCGGTATGGGAGCCGGGCTTATTTTGAACGGAGCGCTATATACCGGGGCCAACGACATGGCGGGCGAAGTCGGCCACGTTCGCATGCAAGAGGACGGGCCGATCGGATACGGCAAAGCGGGATCCTTCGAAGGCTTCTGCAGCGGCGGAGGCATGGCGAGGTTAGGGCTCGGCATGGCCGACGAGTGGAAGCAGGCAGGCAAGAAGACCGCGCTGTCGGCCGGTCCGGAGCCGCTTACGGCCCAGAAAATCTTCGAGGCCGCACGCGACGGCGACGAGCTGGCGCAGCTGATCGTCCGCGTCACCGGGATCGAGCTGGGCAGAGGCCTCGCGATGATGGTCGACCTGCTCAACCCGGAAGCGATCGTCATCGGCAGCATTTACGCCAGGCAAGAGCCGCTGCTCGCGCCCGTGGTGCTCGATACGCTGCGGAAGGAGGCGCTTCCCCGCTCTCTCGCAGCTTGCCGTATCCTGCCGTCGCAGCTGCGGGAGAGCGTCGGCGACGCGGCAAGCTTGTCCGTTGCGCTTCACGCGCTAGAATCGTCAGGAGGGCTGCATGATGTTTAAATGGATGCAATCGGCGGGGCAACGAGAAGGCTCGGAACCGGCAGAAACGCAGGCGAGCTGCCGCATCCGTGTGGCGATGCCCGGGGGCGGGATCGACGAACTGGCGTTGTCGGCGGATCATGCCGCCGCGGAGTCGACGAATAACGACGAAATGCCATTCGGCGAAGCCCGCTTCGCGTTCGCTGACGCGTCCGGCAACGCCCGCGCAACATTGGTTCTGGAGCGACAGGGCGGCTTTGTCCTGGGACGCGTCGAAGCGGCGCTGTCGAACGACAATGTTTTCGGGCGCCAACGCGCCTTTGCCGTATCGGGCGCCGTCGAACTGCATCTTCGAGCGGGCGCCGCACCCGGACGCTGGATGGCGGTCTACCAGCACAAAGACTGGTGGACCCGTCCGGCATTCGGAATGGCGTGGTCGGAGATTCCCGAGCGCACGCAATCGCTGTTGTGCGGCGAGGACGGCCGTTATGTTCAGGTGCTGCCCGTCTGCGGCAGCGTCGCGCGCACCGACGTATCCGGCTCGGACGACGGCATCGTCCTGCGGCTGACGCCGGGCCAGGCCGGATTGACCCGAATTGACACGCTGTCTTTCGTGCTGGGAGAAGGCGACGATCCCTATGCGATGATCGAGCGACATGCCGCCGCCGCAGCCAAAGCGTTGGACCTTGGCAGCACGCTGCGCGCGAACAAGACGTACCCGCCGCTGCTCGACAGGCTGGGATGGTGCAGCTGGGACGCCTTTTACCACAAGGTCGAACAGGAGGGATTGCTGCAAAAGGCGGAGGAGCTGCAGCGTCTCGGCGTGCCTGTAGGCTGGTTCATGATCGACGACGGCTGGTCGAGCGTAAAAGACGGCAAGCTGGCCGGATTCGAGGCCGATGCAGCGAAGTTCCCGCAAGGGCTGCGGCATACGGTCGAGGCCTTAAAGCGCCGGTACGGCATCCCCCGCGTAGGCGTCTGGCACACGATCGCCGGCTACTGGGGAGGCGTCGATCCGCGCAGCGAGGAAGCGAGCGTCTACGGCCGGTCCCTGCGGACCAATGCGCGCGGCCATCTGCTGCCTTCGCCCGACGCCGGAGAAGCGTTCGGGTTCTGGCATGGGTGGCACGGCTGGCTGGCGCGGCAGGGCATCGATTTTGTCAAAGTCGACAGTCAGAGCGCGGTGTCGAATTTCTGGGAAGGGTCGCGTTCGCTCGGCGAAGCGGCTTCGGCTGCGCATGCGTCGCTGGAAGCTTCGATTGCGCTGCACTTCGATTCGGTCGTCATCAACTGCATGGGCATGGCCTCCGAAAACGTCTGGCACCGGCCCAAGTCTGCCGTCTCCCGCAGCAGCGACGACTTCGTGCCGCAGGATCTGCGCGGCTTCGCCGAGCATGCGCTTCAGAACGCTTACAACTCTTACTGGCATGGCGCCTTCTATTGGGGAGACTGGGACATGTTCTGGTCCAGCCATCAGGATGCGCGCGCCGGCGCGCTGCTTCGTGCGATCAGCGGCGGTCCGGTGTACGTCAGCGATCCGCCCGGACAGACCGATGCCGCGCTGCTGCGGCCTCTCGCGTACGACGACGGCACGCTGCTGCGCTGCGACAGGCCGGCGAATCCGTCGCCGGACTGCCTGCTGCGCGATCCGACTCGCGAGGCTCTGCCGCTCAAGCTGTGGAATACGGCAGGCGGGGCAGGCGTCGTCGCGCTCTTCGCAATCGGCGCCGAAGACGTTGTTGCAAACGCGCAGGTGGGACCTGCCGATGTGCCGGGTCTGGACGGCGAGCGTTTCGCCCTGCACGAATACGGATCGGACAAGGCGGTCGTCGTGAATCGAGGGGAGTCCTTCGAGCTGGCGATGGCGCCCGGCGACAGCGCGATCTGGACGGTCGCGCCGCTGTCGAACGGGTTTGCGCCTCTCGGGCGTCTCGACAAATACGCCGGCTCGCACGCGGTGCTGTCGAGCCGGATCGGTGCGGACGGCAGCCGTGCCCGCGTTCGCGTACGGGAAGGCGGAGGTCCGTTCGGCTTCGTCTCCGACAGAACGCCGCGCACTGCGCGCCTGGACGGCGAGGTTGTCGAAGTCGTGGGTGTCGGCGGGCCGTTATATACCGTCGAATTGCCGGCCAGGGCAGACGATTGCTGCTTGGAGATCGACTTCGCGGAAGCTGCTTTGCCTTAAGCGGTGCGGCTTTCCCCTTCATGACCGGATTCGCCAAACCCGCGACGGGTGGCGAATCCGGTTATTCTTTTCCCGGGAAATAACGCCAATTGCCGCGGAGCCGCCGACATGCTTTTACTCGGCTAACGACTTCTGCTACGCTATGGGGAGACCTGTAGATTAAAGGAGAGAAGCAAGTGGAGGCATCGCTTCAAATCGGGTCGCCCGCGCCGGAATTCGAGCTGGAAAGCGCCGAGGGGCCTATCCGATTGAGCCAATATCGCGGCCGCAAGGTCGTGCTGTACTTTTACCCGAAGGACAATACGCCGACCTGCACGCAGGAAACCTGCGACTTCCGCGACGCGCATCCGGCGTTCGGGGAGACAGGCGCAGTCGTGCTGGGCGTGAGTCCGGACGATCTGAAGGCGCATCGCAAGTTTGCGGAAAAATTCGGCTTGCCGTTCCTGCTGCTGTCGGATCCCGACCACCGGGTAGCCGAGCTATACGGCGTCTGGCAGTTGAAGAAGCTGTACGGCAGGGAATACATGGGCATCGTTCGTTCGACCTTCCTCATCGACGAAGCGGGCATCTTGCTTAGGGAATGGCGAAACGTGCGGGTGAAAGGCCACGCCGAGGCGGTACTCGCCGCAGCTCGCGGATAAGACGCATAGAGGGAACCTACGTTTTATGGATGGAATGTGCCAAATAAGAATGTGCCAGCGTCTTATTTCCTCGAAAATGCGCCGCAACGCACAAATAAGAATGCGCGAACGTCTTATTTCCGCGAAAATACGCCGCAACGCACAAATAAGAATGCGCCAGCGTCTTATTTCCTCGAAAATGCGCCGCAACGCACAAATAAGAATGCGCGAACGTCTTATTTCCGCGAAAAGGCGTCGTACCGCGCAAATAAGAATGTGCCAGCGTCTTATTTCCTCGAAACGGCGTCCCGCCGAGTAAATAAGAATGCGCCAGCGTCTTATTTCCTCGAAAATGCGTCGCAACGCACAAATAAGAATGCGCCAAGGTCTTATTTCCGGGAAACGGCGTCCCTCCGAGCAAATAAGAATGTTCCGCAAAACGACGCCCGCCGACGTCCCCGCCCGACGCGTTTGCGCGCTGTCGAAGCGCCTTGACGCTGTCGAAGAGACGAAGCTATAATTACAACAATCGATTTGCGTGTATCCGGCACGGGCGCGTTCGAAAGCGGCGATATGCGCCGCCGGAGGCGTCCGCGACCCTTTAGGAGGCTCTGTTCATCCAGTGACTAATCATGAGCATGAAATGATCGTGGTTCTCGACTTCGGCGGCCAGTACAACCAGCTCATCGCCAGGCGGATCCGCGATCTCGGCGTGTACAGCGAACTGCTCCCCCACAATACTCCGGCGGACAAGCTCCGCGCGCTTAAGCCCAAGGGTATCGTCTTCTCCGGCGGCCCCGCCAGCGTCTATGCCGAAGGCGCGCCTTCGGTCGACCCGGGCGTCTACGAGCTCGGCGTCCCGATCCTCGGCATCTGCTACGGCATGCAACTGATCACCCATCAGCAGGGCGGCAAGGTCGAGCCCGCATCCAAGCGCGAGTACGGCAAGTCCGACGTCGACTTCGTCGCCGACTCCCACCTGATCCGCGATCTCGAGACGCGTCAGACCGTCTGGATGAGCCACGGCGACCATGTCACCGAACTGCCCGCAGGCTTCCGCGTAGACGCCAGCACGCCGCATGCGCCGGTCGCGGCCATGAGTCATCCGGAGCGCCGCCTGTACGCGGTTCAGTTCCACCCGGAAGTTCGCCACTCCGTCTACGGCAACGAGATGATTCGCAATTTCCTTTACAACATCTGCGATTGCAAAGGCGATTGGAGCATGGAATCGTTCATCGAGGACATGGTTGAGGAGATCAAGCGCGAAGTCGGCGATCAAAAGGTGCTGTGCGCGCTGTCCGGCGGCGTCGATTCGTCCGTTGTAGCCGCTTTGATTCACCGTGCGATCGGCGACCAGCTGACTTGCATGTTCATCGACCACGGCCTGCTGCGCAAGGGCGAGGCGGAGAGCGTCATGGACACGTTCGTCGGCAAGTTCGAGATGAACGTGGTCAAGATCGACGCAAGCGAGCGTTTCCTGGGCAACCTGAAGGGCGTCAGCGATCCCGAGCAAAAGCGCAAGATCATCGGCGGCGACTTCATTCGCGTCTTCGAAGAAGAGTCCGCGAAGTTCGACGACTTCGCTTTCCTGGCGCAGGGCACGCTGTACACGGACATCGTCGAGAGCGGCACCGCGACGGCGCAGACGATCAAGTCGCACCATAACGTCGGCGGCCTGCCGGAAGACATGAAGTTCAAGCTCGTCGAGCCGCTGAAGGCGCTGTTCAAGGACGAAGTCCGCAAAGTCGGCTCCGAGCTCGGCCTGCCGGACGCGATCGTCATGCGTCAGCCGTTCCCGGGTCCGGGCCTCGCGATCCGCGTGCTCGGCGAAGTCACCGAGGACAAGCTTGAGATCGTCCGCGAATCCGATGCGATTCTTCGCGACGAGATCGCCAAGGCGGGCCTCGACCGCGAGATCTGGCAGTACTTCACGGCGCTGCCGGGTATGAAGAGCGTCGGCGTCATGGGCGACGGACGCACGTATTCGTACACCGTCGGCATCCGCGCGGTGACGTCCATCGACGGTATGACCGCCGACTGGGCGCGCATCCCGTGGGACGTGCTGGAGAAGATCTCCGTGCGCATCGTCAACGAAGTGCGGGACGTCAACCGCGTCGTCTACGACATCACCTCGAAGCCGCCGGCGACGATCGAGTGGGAATAAGCCGGCGCCAAGTCTAAATAAGCCGGCGCAAGCCCGTAATAAGCCTGCACGCGTCTAAATGAGCCGGCGCAAGCCCGTAATAAGCCTGCACGAACCAAAAGTCGTATCATACCGATTAAACGCCTTTCATCCGCGTGGATGAAGGGCGTTTTTATCTCCGCCGGCGAAACGTACAAAGCTTTCATAGGCATATGTTGGATTTTCGAAGGAACTGGGCGAATGGACAGTCAACGTATCGTTTCCGTCATAATCTAACAGGGCAAACAAACAATTTCCTTTCCGGGTGGTGAACGATATGGGCTACGCTGGTTCTTGCTCGGTAGGTTTACAAGGTGCGGCATTCGTCCTGGTGCTCTATATTCTGTTGGTCATCATCCTGCGTACAATCTGATATAGCAGATTGCATAAGCGCGATAAACGATCCCGCCTGGCTTCAGGGCCAAGCGGGGGCGTTTATTTCACGACGTCAACGGTCGGTCCGAGCCCTTCCCGGTCGATCGGCGCCGACTTTTGAGCAGCCTTTTATGGCGGACAAGCCCGCGGATGTTCGATGTCGCGCATATTCAACCTTAAATCTGGGAATGTTCACATTGGTTCCGCTTACATTACCTTTTAAGCAGATGAATAATCGGATTTGAGGGTTAAATGAAGAACGATCTCTGCTTTCAGGATCGAATTATTAATATTTTTGTTGACACCCCGCGAACCGAGCCCCTAGAATATGCATTGGAAGTCCCACGACAACAGCATACATATTCGTATATTTCCGGGGATCGGCCCGGATGTCTCTACAAGGTCACCGCAAAGGACCTAGCTACGAAAAGCGAGCGCCGCAGAGGAGCGATTTTGACTTCTGTGCATGATTGCGCGCGCTTATGCGGAACCTAGGAGAGTTATCTTCTGGGTTATTTGGTTGTGGCGCCAACTTTAAATGAGGCGAAAGGGGAGCTTTGGAGACGATGGAACGTTTCTTTAAGCTGAAGCAATTCGGTACGAACGTACGCACAGAAATCATGGCCGGCATCACGACGTTCATGACGATGGCGTACATCCTGGCGGTCAACCCGCTCGTATTAGGAGGATCCGGGCTCGACACCTACGGTATCTTCCTCGCGACGGCGCTTGGCGCCGGCATTTTCACGCTCGCCATGGGCCTGTTCGTCAATTTCCCTGTCGCGCTCGCGCCGGGCATGGGTCTCAACGCGTACTTTGCCACGACGGTCGTCGCTTCCAAGGCCACCGGACATGAGATCACGCCGTCCATGGCGCTGGCGGCCGTATTCATCTCGGGCATCATCTTCATCATCTTGACCGTGACCAAGGTCCGTCAGATGCTCATCGTCGCCATTCCCGACAGCATCAAGGTCGCGATCACGGTCGGCATCGGCCTGTTCATCACCATCATCGGCCTCAAGGGCAGCGGCTTATTGACGATCTCGCTGAGCCCGTTCGCCGATTATGCGGCAGGGTCGTACAGCAACCTGAACAGCAACGAGACGATTTTCCACTTGGGCGACATCACGGAGCCTACCGTCTGGCTGACCGTGCTGGGCTTGCTTATCATCAGCGCGCTGATGGTGCTGCGCGTACGCGGCGCGATCCTGATCGGTATCCTGATCACGACGCTTGTCGGCGCGATTCCCGGCGTGGACGTCGTCACCTTCGATACGCTCAAGTCTGCGGATTGGGTGCCGAACTTCAGCAAGCTGAACTTCTGGGACTTCGACTTCAAAGACCTGCTCACGACCGGTCTTCTCTCGGCGATCGCGACGTTTACGTTCGTCGAGCTGTTCGACACGTTCGGCACGATGGTCGGTACGGCGAACCGGGCCGGCTTTTTCAAGGACAAGGAGAAGGGCCGCAAGCTCGTCGGCAAAGCGATGCTCGTCGACGCGGTAGCCGTCAGCGGCGGCGCCATGCTGGGCACGAGCACGATGACTGCGTTCGTCGAGAGCTCCGCAGGCATCGCGGAAGGCGGACGCACCGGCCTGACGTCTTCGACGACAGGCGTGCTGTTTCTGCTGTCGCTGTTTCTCGCGCCGATCGCCCTGCTCGTGCCGTCCCCGGCGACGAGCGCGGCGCTTATCATCGTCGGCGTGCTTATGATGCAGTCGGTCAAGGAGATCGACTTCGAAGATCTGGTGCTTGGCATTCCGGCGTTCCTCACGATCGCCATGATGCCATTCACCTACAACATTGCGAACGGCATTTCCTTCGGCATCATCTCGTACGTCGTTCTGGCGGTCATCGCCAACCTGGCTGGCAAAAAGAAGTACCAGATCCACTGGCTCATGTGGGTGCTGTTCGTGCTCGTCATCGCGCGCTACGTGTTCATCGGCGCCGAAGGCTAAGCTTGTCTTTTTCGCTTGTAATCCCCGCTTCCTTCTTAAACTAGAAGGAACGGGGATTTTTATGTCCGATTTAGTTGCATCCGACAAGGATTGACACTTTTTGAAAAGGTAAGCTATGGTTATTCTATTAAGCGATCATCCGCTAGCAGCGGCTGGGGAGACCATATGCTGAAATATTTCACCGTCTACAGAGGGCTGCTCGCCCTGCTCCTGCTCTGCCTCCTGATCGAAGCCGCGTACGCCGTCGCCGCGCCGCTCAGCCTGAAGTATCTGGTCGACGAAGCGTTCGTTCCCAAGGACGGCGGCGCGTTCGCGCTGATCCTGGGACTGTTAGTCGCAGCGGGGCTGCTCTCGATCGCGGCATCCCTATCCGGCGACTATGCGCTGGGCAGAATGGTCGGCCAAGGCATCGCCAAGCTCCGTCTCGATCTGTTCGAGCGCCTTCAGCGTCAATCGATCACCTTCTACCGGGATTACGGCACGGGCGACTTGGTCGCACGCTTCACGACGGACACCGCTTCGGTGGAGCGCACCATAGGGGCGACGGTGCCGATGCTATTCGCGCAGACGCTCAGCGCATGCCTCGGGATCGGCATGCTGTTCGCGCTCGATTGGAGGCTGACGCTGATCATGATCGCGGGCGCCTCGCTCATGATCGTCGGACCCAAGCTGCTGCAGCCGCAGGGCCGAAGCCGGCCAGCAGCTGCTCAAGTCGTCGCAGGAGCGCTTCATGAACGCGATCGACGAGACCGTTAAAGGGCACAAGACGATCCGCAGCCTCCATCAGCAGGAACGGATGCGCCATCTGTCCGCCGGTCTCATCGGGGAGATGCTGAAAAACGGATTGCGGCTCCGCCTCGTCACTTCTTGGATGGAGCGTCTGCCGCTGGTGTCGCTTATGGTCTTGAACGGCGCGATGATCGGGTTCGGCGGTTACCTGATCTTCCGCGACCAGCTGACGATCGGCGGCTTCATGGCGTTCTTTACGTTGTTCATGACGGTCGGCCAGTCAGCGACCAACCTGACCTACCTGATTCCCGGCATCATCGAGGCGCGAGTGAGCTTCGCCAGAATCGGCGAGCTGATGGCGCGCGAGCCCGAGGTGCCCGAGCCTGCCGAGCCGCGCTCGCCCGCGGCTCCGATTCGGGAGATTGAGATGGACGGCGTCACCTTCGGCTACGAAGAAGGAACGACTCAGCTGCGCGGCGTGTCGCTCGGCATCGCGGGCGGTAGCTATACGGCGTTCGTCGGCGCCAGCGGTTCGGGCAAGAGTACCGCGCTGCAGCTGCTCGCCCGCCTATACGATCCGAGGCAGGGACGTGTCGCCATAGACGGCGTCGACCTGCGCGAGATCGGGGAGCGGCGGCTGCGGGAGCTGGCCCTCCTTGTCGGACAGGACACGTTTTTGTTCAATGCGTCCGTCCGGGACAATCTGCTGCTGGACAAGCAAGGCTTGAGCGAGGCCGATGTGAACGACGCGGCGCGCAAGGCAGGCTTGCAAGAGGCGGTAGCGCGTTGGCCGGAGGGACTCGATACGAACGTCCGGCAAGAGGGCGGCAGCTTCTCCGGCGGCGAACGTCAGCGCATCGCGCTGGCCCGGGCGCTGCTCCGCGATCCGGACGTGCTGCTGTTGGACGAAGTAACCTCGGCGCTGGATCCGGCATCGGAGACGCTGGTTAACGAGCTGGTCCTGTCGCTGCGCGGCCGCAAGACGGTCGTAGCGGTGACGCATCGGCTGTCTGCAGTCGTCGAAGCAGATCGCATCTACGTGTTCGACCGGGGCGAAGTGGTCGAGAGCGGCACGCATGACCAGCTCCTCGTTCGAGGCGGCGCTTATACAAGGCTGTGGGAAAAGCAGCAGGGCTTCCGGCTGTCGGAGGACGGCCTGCACGCGGACGTGGACACGGAATGGCTCGCGCGGCTTCCGTTTCTGGCGGGCATCGATGCCGGACTGCTGAACAGTTTGTCCGCCGCTTTCTCGACGCAGACGTGCAGGGAAGGCGAGGCGATCGTCCGGGAAGGCGAGGAAGGCCATACCTTCTATATTATCGTGCGCGGCAAATTCGAAGTGACCAAGCAGACGGAGGATGCGGGCGAACGACGTGTCGCGACGCTCCAGGACGGCGATTATTTCGGCGAGATCGCGCTTATGAAGGAGGTGCCGCGGACCGCCACCGTGCGTGCGTTGGGTCCTTCCGTGCTGCTGTCGATGCGCCGGGAGACGTTTCAGCGGCTGCTGAGCGGCTCGACGCAGATCCGCGACGAATTAAGCCGCGCGCTCGAGCGGAGAGCTTGAGCGGCCGGCCGCGAAAGGAGAGGTGTGAATGACGGCGCTTCATTGCGCGGTATGCGCGACGGACGACGATTTTGCGCAAGCCAGCCTGTTTCTGCTCGAACATATGCGCGACGTGCATCCTTCGTTTTCGGTGCTCGATACGGTTACGTTGGCCTACCAATACATCACCGAGGGATCGATCGTGTTGGTCAGAGAAGGCGGGGAAGCGGTGGGGCTGGGCGCTTACTACCACGGGACGAGGGAGGAAGCGTTCAACGACAAAGACGTCGCGCTGATCGACCTGGCGCTCGCCGTCCGCGCGCATCGGGGGACCCGCGTATTTCTTGACGGCTTCGGCTTTACGATCCGATCGATCGCGGAGCGGCATCCCGAGGTGCGGGAAGTCCGGTTGACCGCGCAATCCGACAATAAATACTTGAACCGGCTGTACGCGAAGTTCGTCCAGCCTTACGGCGTGCGCGACGGCGCTCTAGGCGCAGAGACGCTTTACGCAGGCGATATCGGACACATTCTGTCTATTCTCTGCAAATGGAATCGTGTATAGTTGAGATGGATGTTTATCCAATTTTTGTCGAAGGAGGTCGAGAACATGTTTCCGGTTCCCCCAGTGATCGATAAGGGCACGCAAAAGGGCAGCGGTCTCGGCAGAATTGTCATCGTGAATGACAATCTCCGCGCTAAGCCGCAGCAGTAAGAAGTCGGGCTGCTCCGCGTAGAAGATCGCGGAGCGGCTTCGCCCCATCATGAACGGGAGGTAGAGGCGGTGAACGGCAGAGCGTTCCTCCATGCGAACTGCATATTCAGGCGCTGCGAGCTGGAGATGGACCACGCCTCCTACCTTCGTTATTTAATATCGCGCCACGCGAGTCTTCGTCTCCCGTATTCGTTTGCGGTCAAATTAAGCTTTCTCGCGAGTCCGCTCGTACTCGGCAGGACGACGATGATTCATTGCGAAGATACGTACGAGAACGTGGGCGCTTTCGGCTTCGCTTACGGCACCGGCCCGGGCGAATACGAGGATCGGGAGAATTGTCAGCTCGAAGTGTTTTATATCGAACAGAGGCGCCGGACGCCGGACCTTCTACTGGCCGCGGCAAGCGAGCTTGTGGACGACATCCGCGAAGGCGAGCGGCAAGTCCGGTATATCCAGTTCTGGGTGCCGTCGTTGCCGGAGGCGGACGCGGGACGCCTGCTGCGCACAATCGCGTCTTTGCCGGGAGCGTCGAGGACCGAGGCCGGGACGCTGACGTTGTACAAGCTGCCTCTTGACGAGTTAGAGCGATGGATTCGCGGGCTCGCGTCGAAGCGGGCGGACAGACGGAAGCTGACTCAATCGCAATGAACAAGGGGTGCCGAAGGCCGTAGGGCCGGAGGCATCCTTTTGCATGAAAGGCCGCGCGAACGAGGGACGCTTTTGTTTAACCTTCATAATCTTAAATTTACTGAAAATTTCTTAATCTAACCTTCGCTCTCGGAATTGCATGGCCAAAATCCGAACATTCGTTTTTTCTGCAATCATTAGCGTTCGCCTTTTCGTTTGACAGACATGTGAGGTTTGGGTTAAACTAAAAACCGGCAAACAGAATCGGAATCGCTCGTATATTATCGGGAATAAGGCCCGATCGTCTCTACCCGGAGACCTTAAATTTCCGGACTACGAGCTCTCGGATGGACGATAGGCGGAATGCGGGACGATCCCTCGCGGGAAGGAACGCGTTGCGCCTTTGCGGCGCCTGGGAGCGAAGCCGGGAACATAGGGTGAGAGACGGGGTTAGACGGAGGGCCGACATCGGCCGGAAGTCGCCCCCTTTTTGCGCTTTAAACCGGATCCGCGCCGGGGGATCGCCGCAGCGTGCGGACGGATTCGCGGACCGGACAAGTTGCGACGGAATTTGTGCAATAATGACAATGAGGAAAAGCTAACAGGGAAAGGGTGGAACCATGTCGGCAATCGTCGGAGTCATCATGGGCAGCACGTCCGATTGGGAGACGATGAAGAAGGCGTGCGAGGTGCTGGAGGAACTGAACATTCCTTATGAAAAAAAAGTCGTATCCGCGCACCGGACGCCGGATCTGATGTTCGAATATGCGGAATCGGCGGCGGAGCGGGGGCTTAAGGCGATCATAGCGGGCGCCGGCGGCGCCGCGCATCTGCCCGGCATGGTCGCCGCGAAGACCGTCCTGCCCGTCATCGGCGTACCCGTGAAGTCCGCCGCCCTGAACGGGCTGGATTCGCTCTTGTCGATCGTGCAGATGCCGGGCGGAATCCCCGTCGCGACGGTCGCCATCGGCGTTGCCGGCGCCACGAACGCCGGGCTGCTGGCAGCGCAGATCGTCGGCGCGTTCGACGCGGACGTGCAGGCGCGGGTCGCCGCGCGGCGCGAGCGGATCACGCAGGACGTGCTGGAAAACGCGGTGCTGCCATGAGCGGGCTGAATCGCGAGCTTGAAGGACTGCTGAGCTTCGAAGGCGAGGCATGCGGAGTCGACGGCTGCGGGCCGGTCGGCGGCGAGCGGGATATGGCGGCACTGCGCGATGCCGAGCAAGGCGGAGCGGCGCAGGTTGGCCAGGCGGCAGCCGGCGCGAAGCCGGCCCGTCCGATCCTGCCGGGCGCCACGATCGGCGTCCTCGGCGGCGGGCAGCTCGGACGGATGCTGGCGCACGCGGGCAGCCGGATGGGTTACCGCTTCGTGGCGCTCGATCCGACGCCCGACGCGCCTTGCGGCCAGACGGCCGAGCAGATCGTGGCCGGCTACGCCGACCGCGACGCGGCGCGCGAGCTGGCGCGGCGCAGCGACGTCATCACGTACGAGTTCGAGAACGTGGACGCGGACGTCGCGGCGATGCTGGAGACGGAATCGTACGTGCCGCAGGGCAGCGCCCTGCTGCACACGACGCAGCATCGGCTGCGCGAGAAGCGCGCCATCGAGGCGGCGGGCGCGCGGGTCGCGCCTTACGCCGAGATCGCGAGCCTCGCCGACCTGCAAGAGGCCGTCGCGCGCCTCGGGCTGCCCGCCGTGCTGAAGACGGCGACCGGCGGCTACGACGGCAAGGGCCAATGGGTGCTACGCGGGACGGACGAGCTTGCTCCCGCCTGGGACGAAGCGAGCCGCGCAGGCACGGAGCTCGTGCTTGAGAAGTTCATCGACTTCGAGCGGGAGATCTCGGTCATCGCCGCGCGCAGGCTGTCGGGAGAGATCCGAACGTTTCCACCCGCAGAGAATATCCACGTTCGCAATATTTTGCATTTGTCCATCGTGCCTGCGCGCGTGCCCGACGCAGTTATCGCCGAGGCGGAGCGCCTCGCGGTATCGATCGCGGAGACGCTGGGCGCGGTCGGCCTGATCGCGGTCGAGATGTTCGTCGCGAAGGACGGCACGCTGTACGTCAACGAGCTGGCGCCGCGGCCGCACAATTCAGGGCACTATACGATGGAGGCGTGCCGCACGTCCCAGTTCGAGCAGCATATCCGCGCGATTTGCGACCTGCCGCTCGGGGACACCTCGCTATTGTCGCCCGTCGTGATGGGCAATATCCTCGGCGAACATGTCGGACCGCTGCTGGACTGGATGCAGACGCACGATGCGGAGGCCGACAGGCTCGGCGTCGCGCCGAAGATCCATCTGTACGGCAAGGCCGAGGCCAAGACCGGCCGCAAGATGGGCCACGTCAACGTACTGGCCGCCGATACCGCGGCCGCGCTCGCCTGGATCAACGAATCAACCATTTGGAGGGTCTAATCCATCATGATCGAACGCTACAGCCGCCCCGAGATGCGGGCTATCTGGACTGAAGAGAACAAATTCAAGGCATGGCTCGAAGTCGAGCTTTGCGCTTGCGAGGCTTGGGCGGAGCTCGGGCACATCCCGAAGGCGGACACCGTGCTGCTGCGCCAGAACGCCAAGTTCGACATCGACCGGATTTACGAGATCGAGCAGGAGACCCGCCACGACGTCATCGCGTTCACGCGCGCCGTGTCCGAGAGCCTTGGCGAAGAGCGCAAGTGGGTGCACTACGGCATGACGTCCACCGACGTGGTGGACACCGCGCTGGGCTACCTGCTCAAGCAGGCCAACGAGATTCTCGAGCGCGATATCGTGAACTTCATCGCCATTCTTCGCGATCAAGCGATTCAATATAAGTCGACCCCGATGATGGGCCGCACTCATGGCGTGCATGCCGAGCCGACGACGTTCGGCCTGAAGCTCGCGCTGTGGCACGAAGAGATGAAGCGCAACCTCGAGCGCTTCCGCAGAGCCGCGGACGAAGTCCAGTACGGCAAAATGTCCGGCGCTGTCGGCACCTACGCCAATCTTGACCCGTTCGTCGAGCAGTTCGTGTGCGACAAGCTCGGCATCAGCGCGGCGCCGATCTCCACGCAGACGCTGCAGCGCGACCGCCATGCCGAGTACATGGCGACGCTGGCGCTGATCGGCTCGTCGCTGGACAAGTTCGCGACCGAGATCCGCGCGCTGCAGAAGAGCGAGTTCCGCGAAGTCGAAGAGCCGTTCGCCAAAGGCCAGAAGGGCTCGTCGGCCATGCCGCACAAGCGCAACCCGATCGGCTGCGAGAACATCAGCGGCCTCTCCCGCGTCATCCGCGGCCACATGATCACCGCCTACGAGAACGTGGCGCTGTGGCACGAACGCGACATTTCCCATTCCTCCGTCGAACGCATCATCCTGCCTGACGCGACGATGCTGCTGAACTATATGCTGAACCGCTTCGGCAATATCGTGAAGAACCTGCAGGTTTTCCCCGAGAACATGAAGCGCAACATGCGCAGCACGTACAATGTTCCGTTTTCCGGCCGCATCATGACCAAGCTGATCGACAAAGGATTCTCCCGCGAGCAGGCGTACGACACCGTTCAGCCGCGCGCGATGCAAGCCTGGGAAGAACAGCGCGACTTCAAGTCCATCGTCTCCGAGACGAAGGAGATCACCGACGCGCTGAGCGCGGAAGAGATCGAGGACGCGTTCAACCCTTCGTGGCACCTCAAGCATGTCGATACGATCTTCAAGCGGCTCGGTCTGGAATAATCTCTTCCATATAAAGAATGCAGGAGGCTGACATGTCTACAGAAGCGTTATCTACCGCGGAAGGGCTCGTCAAGGCGCCGCTCATCCACAAGGGCAAGGTTCGGGAGCTATACGACCTGGGCGAACATCTGCTGATCGTGGTCACCGACCGGATCTCGGCGTTCGACTACGTGCTCGACCCCGCCGTTCCCGAGAAGGGCAAGGTGCTGAACGGCCTTAGCGCCTTCTGGTTCGACAAGACGAAGGACCTCGTCCCGAACCACGTCGTCCATACGGACGTCCGCAAGCTGGGCGACCTCGTCTCCGAGCCCGACAAGCTGGCCGGGCGGATTATGGTCACGAAGAAGGCCAAGCGGATTGACATTGAATGCGTCGTGCGCGGTTATATCACGGGCGGCGGCTGGCGGCAGTACCAGAAAAACGGCGAGGTCAACGGCATTCCGCTGCCGGCCGGCCTTCACAAGAACGCCAAGCTGGAGGAGCCGATTTTCACGCCGGCCGGCAAGAACGACGTCGGCCATGACGAGGATATCTCGTTTGCGGAGATGGAGCGCCGCATCGGCGCCGAGTTGGCCGCCGGCCTTCGCAAGCGCAGCCTCCTGCTGTACGATTACGCGCTCGCGGTATGCGAGCACAAGAGCATCATCCTCGCGGACTGCAAGTTCGAGTTCGGTCTGCTAGGCGACCAGATCATCCTGATCGACGAACTATTCACGCCGGACTCCTCGCGCTTCTGGGCGGAGGAAAAGTACGAGCTCGACATCGAGATCGACAGCATGGACAAAGAGCCGGTTCGCACCTATCTGCTCGGCACCGACTGGGATCGCAACAGCACGCCGCCGCGCCTGCCCGACGATGTCGTGGACGCGACGACGGCACGCTACCAGGAGATTTACCGCAGGCTCACCGAGCCGACGAGCTACGGCTTCACAACGTTTCAGCCGATCAAATACTAGAGCTGCCATCATCATCTTATAAGTTTTAAGCCGAGCGCGGTCGGCGCGAACGGGAACCGTCATCGGATGTACGTTCTGCGCGATCGTTTCGACCTGTCTCGCACGCTGCTGACCGCCCGGCTTTCCTTTTCACCCAACGCCCTGCCCCTAACCCATGTTCCTATCCAGGAGGAGACCCGTCCATGAAAGCAACGGTATACGTCACGATCAAGGAAAACGTGCTCGACCCGCAAGGCAACGCCGTTCAAGGCTCCCTGCAGACGCTCGGCTTCGACGAAGTCGCCAAGGTCCGCATCGGCAAGTATATGGAGCTCACGCTCGATACGACCGATCGTGCCGTCGCCGAAGAGCGCGTGAAGGCCATGTGCGAAAAGCTGCTCGCCAACACTGTCATCGAAGACTACCGATTCGAACTGGAGGGCTGAGACCTCATGAAATTCGCGGTCATCGTATTCCCGGGCTCCAACTGCGACCTGGACATGTACAACGCGGTCGCCGACACGGTCGGCGAACAGGTAGATTACGTGTGGCAGACGGCCACCGATCTGTCCGGCTATGACGCCATTCTGGTACCCGGCGGCTTCTCGTACGGCGACTATCTGCGCTGCGGCGCAATCGCCCAGCTCGCCCCGGTCATGAACGAAGTGCGCAAAGCCGCGGCAGAAGGCAAGTTCGTGCTCGGCGTGTGCAACGGCTTCCAGGTGCTCACCGAGGCGGGCCTCCTGCCAGGCGCGCTCATCCGCAACAACAGCCTCAAGTTCCGCTGCCACCCGGTCGCGTTGCGCGTCGAGAACGCGAACACGGCCTTCACCCGCGACTACGAGCAGGGCGAGGTCGTAACGATTCCGATCGCGCACGGCGAAGGCAACTACTACTGCGACGAAGAGACGCTGGCGAGCCTCAAGGCGAACGGCCAGATCGTCTTCACCTACGACGGCCTCAATCCGAACGGCTCCGTCGGCAATATCGCCGGCATCTCGAACGAGGCGGGCAACGTCGTCGGCATGATGCCCCACCCGGAGCGCGCGGTCAGCGAGCTGCTCGGCTCGCCGGACGGCGCGAAGATGTTTACGTCAGTACTGAACGCTTGGAGGGAACGCAATGGCGCAGCAAGCACCCGCTAAAGAACCGACGGTCCAGCAGATCGCCGAGCAGAAAATCTACAAGCAATTCGGCGTCTCTGACTCCGAATTCGAACTCATCTGCGGCTTCCTCGGACGCCAGCCGAACTACACCGAGATCGGCGTATTCAGCGTCATGTGGTCCGAGCACTGCGCGTACAAGAACTCCAAGCCGCTGCTCCGCCGCTTCCCGACGAGCGGCCCGCGCGTCCTGATGGGACCGGGCGAGGGCGCCGGCATCGTCGACATCGGCGACAAGCAAGCTGTTGTCTTCAAGATCGAATCGCACAACCACCCGTCCGCGGTCGAGCCGTACCAAGGCGCCGCGACCGGCGTCGGCGGCATCATCCGCGACATCTTCTCGATGGGCTCGCGCCCGATCGCGCTGCTCAACTCGCTGCGATTCGGCAAGCTCGAGAGCGACCGCGTCAAGTACCTGTTCGAGCACGTCGTCAGCGGCATCGCCGGCTACGGCAACTGCATCGGCATCCCGACGGTCGCAGGCGAGATCATGTTCGACGAAGCGTATGAAGGCAACCCGCTCGTCAATGCGATGTGCGTCGGCCTCATCGACCACGACAAGATCCAGCGCGGCGTCGCCAAGGGCGTCGGCAACCCGGTGTTCTACGTCGGACCGGCCACCGGCCGCGACGGCATCCACGGCGCGACGTTCGCGTCCGAGGACTTGACCGCCGAGTCAGAAGCCAAGCGCTCGGCCGTCCAGGTCGGCGATCCGTTCATGGAGAAGCTCGTCATGGAAGCGACGCTCGAGCTGATCGACTCCGGCATCGTGCTCGGCATCCAGGACATGGGCGCAGCCGGCCTCACCTGCTCGAGCGCCGAGATGGCGTCCAAGGCGGGCAACGGCATGGAGCTGTACCTCGACGAGGTGCCGCAGCGCGAAGAAGGCATGACAGCGTACGAGATGATGCTGTCCGAGTCTCAGGAGCGCATGCTCTTCGTCACCGAGCCGCAGCACGAGGCGCAAGCCAAGGCGATCTTCGAGCGTTGGGGACTGCACTGCGCAAAGGTCGGCAAGGTCACGGACGACGGCCGTCTCCGCCTGTTCCACAAGGGCGAGCAGGTCGCCGACATGCCGGTCAAGGCGCTTGTCGACGACTGCCCGGTGTACAACAAGCCTGCCAAGGTGCCGGACTACTATCTGAAAAACGGCTCCATCGATACGAACCGTTACGAGCAAATGCTCGACCTGACGGATTCGCTCAAAAAAGTGCTCGGTTCTCCTTCGCTTGCGAGCAAGGAATGGGTTTATAGCCAGTACGACTACCAGGTTCGCACGTCGACGGCCGTCGTGCCGGGCTCGGACGCCGCAGTCGTCGCGATCCGCGGCACGCGCAAGGCGCTCGCGATGACGACGGACTGCAACGGCCGCTACGTGTACCTCGATCCCGAGGTCGGCGGACGCATCGCGGTCGCCGAAGCGGCGCGCAACGTCGTCTGCTCGGGCGGCGAGCCGCTTGCGATCACGGACAACCTCAACTTCGGATCGCCGGAGAAGCCGGAAGTGTTCTGGCAGATGGAAAAGTCGGTGGACGGCATGGCTGAAGCCTGCCGCTTCCTCGAAACGCCGGTCATCGGCGGCAACGTATCGCTGTACAACGAGAACGCCAAGGGCGCGATTTACCCGACGCCGGTCGTCGGCATGGTCGGTCTGATCACGGACATCGATCACATCACGACGCAAGAGTTCAAGGCCGAAGGCGACGTCATCTACCTGCTCGGCGAGACGAAGGCGGAGATCGGCGGCAGCGAGTTCCAATACGCGGTGCACGGCCTGACCGAAGGCCGCCCGCCGATCATCGACCTGGCTGTTGAAAAAGCGCTGCACGGCGCCGTGCTCGGCGCGATCCGTCAAGGCCTCGTCGCTTCGGCGCATGACCTGTCCGAAGGCGGACTGGCTGCTGCGGTCGCGGAGTCCACGTTCGGACGCGGTCTCGGCGCGAAGGTCGACTTCACGACCAACTTGCGTCCGGACCTGGCGCTGTTCAGCGAATCCCAGTCGCGCATTCTGCTGTCGGCCAAGCCGGAGCATTCGGCGGCGCTCGAAGCCTGGATCGCCGAGCAAGGCGTGCCTGTGCAGAAGCTGGGCGTCGTTGGCGGGGAAGAGCTCGTCATCGCGGTGAACGGACATACGGCAATTCAGGCACCTGTGAACGAATTCCGCACAGAATGGAAGGAAGCGATCCCATGCCGGATGCAATAAAAGGCGGCATGGGCCGCGCGGTGGCAGCGGCCGAGGGGACAAGCGCCTCGGCCGGCTTGCAGCCGCACGGTCCATCCGCAAGCGTCCTGCCTTATGCTGACACTGCTTCTCGCATCACATCGCATGACGCCCCGCGCGTGGACGTCATGCTGCGTTCCAGTCCGGCGGCGCCTGCCGCAGTCTTCGCGGGCGATGCGCTGCCGACGGTTCAGACGTCGGGACTGGCTGTTGCCGAGTCGCGTTTTTGGACCGGGGATTATTACAACCAAGGCAACGGCCAAGCCGCGGGCATGATGGACAAGCTGAAGGAAGAATGCGGCGTGTTCGGCGTATTCGGCCACAAGGACGCGGCCGAACTGTCGTACTACGGCCTGCATGCCCTTCAGCATCGCGGCGAAGAAAGCTGCGGCATCTGCACGTCCGACCTCGGCGGAGACTTCCACTACCATCGCGGCATGGGCCTCGTGAAGGAAGTCTTCGACCGCGACCGTCTCGATTCGCTCGTCGGCGCCAACGCGATCGGACACGTACGCTACTCGACGGCCGGCGCGAGCCGGCTCGCCAACGCGCAGCCGCTCGTCTTCAAGTACCGCGGCGGCGATCTGGCCGTCTGCACGAACGGCAACCTCGTCAACGAGCCGATTATCCGGCGCGAGCTGGAAGAGTCCGGCTCGATCTTCCAGACGACGAGCGACACCGAGGTCATCGCGCATATGATCGCGCGCTCGCCCAAGGATCTGGTGGAGGCGGTCAAGGACGCCTTCTCTCGTCTGATCGGGGGCTTCGCGTTCCTGATCATGACGAAGGACGTGCTCATCGCGGCCTGCGATCCGAACGGCCTGCGCCCGATGGTCATGGGCCGACTCGGCGACGCTTATATTTTCGCCTCCGAGTCGTGCGCCTTCGAAGTCATCGGAGCGGAGTACGTCCGCGACGTCGAGCCCGGCGAGATGATCGTGCTGGACCGTCACGGCTTCCGCGAGGAACGCTACGCGGTACTCCAGCGTCGCTCGGTGTGCGCGATGGAATATATCTACTTCGCGCGTCCGGACAGCGACATCAACGCGATCAATCTGCACAGCGCCCGCAAGCGCATGGGCCAGCAGCTCGCGCTCGAGTCGTTCGTCGACGCCGACATCGTGACCGGCGTGCCGGACTCGAGCATCTCGGCCGCCATCGGCTACGCGGAGCAGACGGGCATTCCGTACGAGCTCGGCCTTATTAAGAACAAATACACCGGACGCACCTTCATTCAGCCCTCCCAAGAGCTGCGCGAGAAGGGCGTCAAAATGAAGCTGTCCGCCGTCCGCAAAGTCGTTCAGGGCAAGCGCGTCGTCATGATCGACGATTCGATCGTGCGGGGCACGACCTCGCTGCGCATCGTCAACCTGCTGCGCGAGGCCGGGGCGCTCGAGGTGCATGTGCGCATCACGTCACCACCTTTCGCGAACCCTTGCTACTACGGCATCGACACGCCGGATCGCCGCGATCTCATCGCTTCGAGCAAGACGGTCGAAGAGATCCGGCAGGCGATCAACGCGGACTCGCTGTATTTCCTCAGCAAGCCGGGCCTGCTTGAAGCCGTCGGCGGCGCGGAGGGCGAGTACGACCGGGGCCTGTGCCTCGGCTGCTTCACCAACGACTACCCGACACCCGTCGAGTTCGAGGATGCCAAGGCGACGAGCTGCAGCTGCGATTGAAGCGAGGGTGTACGTTGGCCGTCAGGTAGAGCTTGCTCTCGCTCTCGCTCGGTATGGGAATCGGAGTAACGGGAACCGGCAAAGTAGCTCCATATAGAGCTACTTAGCTGCGGAGCGGGCTGAAGGCGATAAAGTAGCTCCATGTAGAGCCACTTAGCGACTGAATGGGCTGATTGCTGTAAAGTAGCTCTATATAGAGCCACTTAGCGGCTGAGTCGGCTGATTGCTGTAAAGTAGCTCTATATAGAGCCACTTAGCGGCGGCGTCGGCCGATTGCTGTAAAGTAGCTCCATATAGAGCCACTTAGCGGCTGAGTCGGCCGATTGCTGTAAAGTAGCTCCATATAGAGCACTTAGCGGCGGAGCGGGCTAAATGCGATAGAGTAACCTCCAGTTCAAGCTGCATTTACTTATTGGCTTGGCGGTTTACATCGGCAATGGTCCCATCGAAGATGGATCACATCATGTTCGAGCACATTCGAACAACTTAATCAAGGGGGCTTAACCCAAGTGTCCGAAGCGTACAAACAGGCTGGCGTCGACATTGCCGCAGGCAACGAAGCGGTCGAACGAATGAAAAAGCACGTGAAGCGCACGATGCGTCCGGAGGTGCTGACGGGACTCGGCGGATTCGGCGGACTCTTCGGCCTGAACAAGGACAAGTACGAAGAGCCTGTACTCGTCTCGGGTACGGACGGTGTCGGCACGAAGCTGAAGTTGGCGTTCGAGATGGACAAGCACGACACGATCGGCATCGACGCGGTGGCGATGTGCGTCAATGACGTGGTCGTGACCGGGGCGGAGCCGTTATTTTTCCTCGACTATCTGGCTTGCGGCAAATTGGTGCCCGAGAAGATCGAAGCGATCGTTAAAGGCGTCGCCGACGGCTGCGAGCAGGCCGGGTGCGCATTGATCGGCGGCGAGACGGCGGAGATGCCGGGCATGTACCAGGACGGCGAGTACGACATCGCGGGTTTCACCGTCGGTATCGTGGACAAGCCGAAGGCGATCGACGGCAGCACGATCAAGGCCGGCGACGCAGTGATCGGCCTTGGCTCTAGCGGCGTTCATTCGAACGGCTTCTCGCTCGTTCGCCGGCTGTTGCTGGATACCAAGGGCTACAAGTTCTCGGACAAGCTGCCCGAACTGGAAGGCAAGACGCTGGGTGAAGTGCTCATCGAGCCTACGCGCATCTACGTGAAGTCGGTGCTGAAGCTGATTGAGAGCGTACAGGTAAAAGGGATGGCGCACATCACGGGCGGCGGCTTCATCGAAAATATTCCGCGCGTGCTGCCCGAAGGCGTCAATGTAGACATCGATCTCGGCGCATGGCCGGTTCAGCCGGTGTTCGGGCTCATGCAGCGCGACGGCGCGATCAGCGACCGGGATATGTACACGACATTTAACATGGGCATCGGCATGGTGCTGGTCGTGCCGGCGGACCAGGCGGAGCAGGCTGTCGCGCTGGCGAACGAGCTCGGCGAGAAAGCGTACGTCATCGGCCGCGTGACCGAAGGCTCGCGCGTCGTGACGTTCGGAGGCGCCGAGTTCGAATGAGCCGCGAAAAGCTCCGCATCGCCGTATTCGCGTCCGGCAGCGGGAGCAACTTCCAGGCGCTGGCCGAAGCGGCGAGGGCCGGCGAGCTCGGTCCCGCCGAGATCGCGCTGCTCGTCTGCGACAAGCCGGAAGCCAAGGTGATGTTCCGAGCCAGCGAGCTAGGCATCGAGACGTTCGTCTTTCGGCCGAAGGAATACGCGTCCCGCGAAGCCTACGAGACCGTGATCGCGGCCGAGCTGGCCGCGCGAGGGATCGGCTTGATCGTGCTGGCCGGCTATATGCGAATCTTGACGGACGTGCTGGTCGGCGCCTACGAGGGCCGCATGATCAACGTGCACCCGTCGTTGCTGCCCGCATTTCCCGGGATTCGCGCCATCGAGCAAGCGCTCGACTACGGCGTCAAGGTTACTGGCGTCACCGTACACTTCGTGGACGGCGGTCTCGACAGCGGCCCGATCATCGCGCAGCGGGTCATCGAGCTGGCTTCCAGCGACACGGCCGAGACGCTCGCGCCGCGTATTCACGCGGTCGAGCACGAGCTCCTGCCGCGCACGGTGCGACTGATCGCCGAAGGGCGAGTCCGTCTGGAAGGGCGCATTGTGACGATCGTTTAGAGGGGAGCTGAGCAGGAATAACGATGTGCCGCATCGCTATTTGCCCGAAAACGCGCCGCACCATTGGAATAACGATGTGCAGCATCGCTATCTGCCCGGAAACGCGCCGATCTACCGGAATAACGATATGCCGCATCGCTATTTGCCCGTAAACGCGCCGTTCCACCGGAATAACGATGTGCCATATCGCTATTTGCCCGAAAACGCGCCGTTCCACCGGAATAACGATGTGCCGCATCGCTATTTGCCCGAAAACGCGCCTTTCCACCAGAATAACGATGTGCCACATCGCTGTTTG
>Ga0209566_100239_pt1 | contig 52741 bp, 40 predicted proteins | sample Araplavi_mTSA_r2_2_FD_184287 | JGI IMG/M metagenome (GOLD analysis project Ga0209566, IMG submission 184287) | Arabidopsis root microbial communities from North Carolina, USA - plate scrape CL_Cvi_mTSA_r2 (SPAdes) (version 2) | ecosystem: Host-associated > Plants > Roots > Endosphere | place...
CGAATCAAAAGGTCGGGAGTTCGAATCTCTCAGGGCACGCCACTTAAGCCGGCGTGGCGGAATGGCAGACGCGCTCGACTCAAAATCGAGTGGGAAACCGTGGAGGTTCGAGTCCTCTCGCCGGTATCAACGGGACGTAGCTCAGCTTGGTAGAGCACCTGCTTTGGGAGCAGGGGGTCGCATGTTCAAATCGTGTCGTCCCGATAGGGAAACGGTAAAGCAAGCATAATTTGTACAGTAGAAAACTGTCGATTATGCTTGTTTTTTGTTTTGATGAAATGTAGGGCCCGAGACAATTTATGGTAAAATAAAGATAAAACAAATGCCTATTATAGCAGCGGAGGCAACCCTGTGAACAAACGATCAATGCGTGCTCATTTAACGATTACATTTGCCATAATTGCCTTAATTCCGATCCTCATTCTCGGCAGTGTTCAGGTGTCGCAGATCACGAATATAACGAAGGAAGCGAAGCAAAGCCAGGAACAAATGACATACCGGCTGGCGGATGCTGTAGACGCGTATATCAGCTATCGCCAGAATGCGGTAGAAACTTTAGCGGCTACAATCAGCGCCTCCGATCCTCCATTTCGCACGCGGGAAAGTCTGACACTGAAGCTGCAGTCGCTTCAGGAGACTTTAGCCGGTTTCAGCGGGCTGTATGTGGTTGATGCGAATGCTTTGATAAAAGCGATGAATACAGCGGCCAATCCAAGCCTAATCGGATTGGATGTGAGCCAGCGCGATTACACCGAGCGCATTCGAGCCACACAAAAAACGGTGATCTCCCCGTTATTTCGGGATCTGGAAGGAGCGAATCAGCCGGCTGTCGCGATTGCCGTTCCCATTCTGGACGCGAATAAGCGGATGGATGGATTTGTTCTGGCGGTGCTGGATTTGGTTCCGGTCAAAGCGCAAGCAATCAAATACGAGTACGGCACGGGCGCGTACCCTGTGATTGTCGACCAAGCGGGGAGACCGGTGTATCATCCCAACGAAACACTGACAGCATCGTTGGCGGATCTCTCGCAGGAGCCTGTCCTTATCGATTCGGCCAGCAAGCCGAAAGGCGAAGGTACCTATAAGCTCAGCAGCTCATCGCAAGAGGAATTCATCACGTATGCGGCGATTGCCGATATCGGCTGGACGGTTTGGGTCAGCCGGTCGAAAGAAGCGGTGAACGGGGCCTTCTACGAATCGCTGCAGATTACGGTGATGCTGCTTGTGCTGACGCTGCTTGTAACGGCTGCTCTCGGCAGCTTGCTGGCGAAGCGGCTGAATCGAACGATCCACACCTTGGTCGGCTATACCCAGCGGCTGGCTACAGGATCGTTCCAGCAGTTCGACGACGCAGCCATACCGAGAGAAGCGCCGAAGGAACTGCAGATATTGGCTGAACATTTTTTTCGGATGGCGACACAAATCAAAGAGAATCAGCACGCGCTAATGGAACTGAATGCGGAGTTGGAGAAGCGTGTCGAGGAACGGACTCAAAGCTTGCTGCGCAAAAATCAGGAGCTTGAGATTGTGAACACCTTGCTGCTGCCGTCTATTCAGGATCGCGCGGCTGCGCAGCATATCGCGGAAGGGTTGAAGCAGCTTCGTGATTTCGTCCAGGCAGCGGTGTATCTCAGGTTAGCGCATGCGGGGTCATCTACGTTAGGCGGTATACAGGATTGGGAGAGCCTTGTTGAGAGCAGAGAGGCTGCCCGAGCGGATTCGGAGATGCGAGTCCCTGTACAAACCGGGAGCCTGGTGCTGGGGGAAATGACCGTGCACACCAGGGGGGAGAAGAGCGGACAAGAAGGCGGTCATAAGGCATTTTTACATACTTTTGCGAATACCGTCGCCATTATCCTGCAAAATGATCTTTTGCTGAAAAGCATGCAGAACGAGCATGCAACGTTAAATGCCGTGCTCGAGAGCATGTCGGATGCGATCGTGTTAATTGATGTGCAGCATCGGGTCGCTTATGCCAATCACCGGATGTCTGATATTTTCGGCATTCCGATGGCGGCCCTGCTCTCGATGAGTGAACAGGAACTGTTTCACACCTTGTCCGGCTTGCTGGTTGAGCAGCAGACGGAGCTGCATAAGCTCACGCAGGAGCGGAGCACACAAGGGATATTTACCTTGGCTGGCCATAACGGAAAGGAGCGTTTCCTCACGGTATCGGCTTTTGAGGTTTCGCGGGAGAACCGCGTATTTGGCCGGGGGTATGTCTGGCGGGATATGACCAAGGAGCATGAAATCGATGCGTTGAAAAATGATTTGATTTCGCTGGCCTCGCATGAATTCAAAACGCCGATCACGAGCATTAAAGGCAGTGTCGAAACGCTTTTAAGAACGGATGCCCATTGGGAGGAAAGCTTTAAGCAGGAGCTCATGGAAGGGATTCATGAGGATATTGGACGGATTCAAGACCTCATTGAAGAATGGCTGGATATTTCTAAAATTGAAGCAGGCGCGATGCGGATGAATCCCGAACCGCTGCTGCTTACAGACGCGGTAGAAAGCGCGAGAAGACGTCTGCCGCAGCAGGCAGCCTATGTGAATACGCGTTTTGAAATCGAGCTGGGGGCGGATTTACCGCCGGTTTATGCAGATAAGCTGCGGCTTGAGCAGGTGTTGATTAATTTGTTCACCAATGCTGTGCGATACAACTCGGACCAGCCATTGATACGAATTCGAGCCAAGGCTATGGATGACTTCGTGCGACTTGAAATAGAAGATAACGGGATTGGCATATCCGAAGAACATGTGGAGCATATTTTTGACCGTTTCTACCGAGTTGATGTATCTTCCATTCGCCAAACGGGGGGAACGGGACTAGGCCTTGCCATCTGCAAAGGGATCATGCAGGCGCATGGCGGTGATATCGAGGTCACAAGCGAATTGGGCCATGGCAGCACATTTACGCTATTAATACCGAAGTATCAAAGAGAGGAAAAGGGCTGATGCGGAATAAACAAAAAATTATGATCGTCGATGATGAACCGAAGATTATCCGCTTCGTTGCCGCGAACCTGAAATCTTTGGGCTATGAAACGCTGGCGAGCCAGAGCGGCCAGGAAGCGCTTGAGGCGATAGAGTCGTTTGATCCGGATTTGGTTTTGCTGGATTTGATGATGCCCGGCATGGATGGATTCGAGGTGCTGAAGCGGCTGCGCACATACTCGAGCGTCCCTGTGATCATGTTAACGGCCAGAAGCAATTCGAGCGATAAAGTGCAGGGGCTGAATCTGGGGGCGGATGACTATTTGACGAAGCCGTTCTCTTTGGATGAGCTATTTGCGAGGGTAAATGCGGTCCTACGCCGCATGAACGGACGTGTGACACCCCTTGTACAGACTAACGAAATTGCGCTCGGCCCGGTAACGGTGAACTTGGCACAGCGCCGAACATGGCTGAATGACACGGAGATCAAGTTCACGGAGACGGAGTACAATTTGTTCGCGCTGCTCTTGCAGCATGCCGGCAAAGTCATGACGCATGAGCAGCTGCTCAGCGAAGTCTGGGGAAGCGAGTACCGTGATGAGGTGGAGTATTTGCGGGTGACGATCGCGAGGATCAGGCAAAAAATCAAATCCGCAGCCGAAGGGCTGGATTTCATCGTCACCTACCCTGGCGTTGGTTATATGGCGCAGTATGAATAGAAAGAGGAGGGCCCCAGCGAAGGGACTCTCCTTATTTCGTTTTATTCTGTAACTGTGACTGTTACTCCATTCGCTGTTGCCCAAATGCCGATCGGTGTGACGTTATAGGTAGTACCTGGTACTAATTTTGCTTTGTTTACTGTTGCGAATGTAGCGACAGCGCCTTTACGGGACGATTGCAAGTATTCCGCAGTTAAGGTTTTGCCGTCGGGAGCTGTCAGTAAGACTTGGCGCAGGACGAACATTTCATCTTTCGGGTCTTGGGTCATCGTGATGTTGATCGTTTGGTCATCGACGGAAGCAGCCGATTGCATGGTTAGAGGCGTGATGTCCTTCGCCACGAAGGTGGAGCTGGCAAAAGTAGCCCAATCCGCCGTAACGGTATAAGTGACGCCTGGCTTGAACGTTTCGCCGTTAGGAAGAATGAATTTTGGCGCTTGTCTGCCATCCGTCGCTTGCGTGAACGGCGAGTAGGTGGCCGTCATCGGTGCACCGTTCTGAGGCGTAATTTGCACTTGGCGCATCCGCATGGACGAAAGGATCTGATAAGCCCTGCCATTGTTCACATTATTCTCATCGACGATGAACGAGCCAGGGCGGCTTTTGCTATAAGCAGCAATGACATAACCGTAGTCAGCAATCCCGTCCTCGAGTGTGGACTCGATTTCAAACATATCGTTCGCCACCTGCTGCGTCGATTTCAAAGCGATTTTCTCACCGCTTCCTTCGAAGGTTACGGCAGGCTGGCCTTTATAGGAAAGCGTGTACGACGTCCCGGCTTTTTGCGTTGGCGTCGGGATGATGTAAGTCGACGTGGAGCCTGTTTTCAAGCGCGGTACGTTGGAAATAGCAAGTCCGTTATCGAAGGCAAAATTCTTGCTTGCGAGGTCGAGTCCCAGATCTGCAGCAGGGATCGGCGCAGAGAACGTGACTTGCAGCGTAATGGCATTCAGCACGCGAATGCTTGTGATCTGAATCGGCGCCAATTGCTGCGCTTGCGCGATAAGTAAAGCTGCCTCGCCGCGAGTGACTTGTGCGCCGGTCAGGGCTGAACTGCCCGCAAGCTGTTGAACCGCGCTCAGATTGACATGAAGCGCCCCGGCCAAAATCTCAAGAACCTGGTCGTCGGAAACGGTTTGTTCAGGAGCAAACTGTCCCTGCAAGCTGTTTAATCCTCCTGCAGCTGTAAGTGCAGCCACGTAAGGATGGAACCAGTCATCCGAGGCTACGTCGCTGAATGGAACAGTTGTGGAGCTGGTTGATGTTAAATGAAGCGCCAAAGCCGCCATTTTGGCCAGTTCTGCTCGAGTAACAGGTTGATCCGGCTTGAAGGTGTGATTGTCGTACCCGGAAATGACCTGCAGGCCAGCTAATTGTTCAATAGCGGCTTGAATTTGCGGATTGCTTGCCGTATCCAGGAAAGGGTTGGCTGCCAGCGCTTGTGCCGGCAGCACTGCAGGGATACCTATGGCGGCTGCGATCGTTAATAGGGTTAATGATTTTTTCATCTTTTTCATGTGTACCACTCCTGTTCGAATTGTTTATGATAAGTTCCAGGGATGATGATCTTGCTTACAACAACCATCTTACAGGCGGACGCATTACAATCGAATAAAAATCAGCGCGATGACATTACAATTCCGTAAAAAAAATCGCCATCACCCGGCGTTAAGCCAGGCGAGGCGATCGGAATCATCCTGATAAGGTCTAGTTAGACTGAGAAACTTGCGAATTTTGCATGACGCTGCGGGAAGTGGAGCCCGTTAGCCGCTGCGGCGGGAATACCTGGCGCACGGGCGCGATGATCAGCGCGGCTGCGACCGCTTTGACGGCATCACCGGCGAGGAACGGATAGCATCCGCTAACCATTGCTTTGGCAAATGTCAGTGTCGGTACCCTGTACATCAGCCAAGGGACACCGGCAGCATATTGCAGAAGAGAACCGAAGACTTCAAGCACAAGGAACGCACCTATGTATCCCATGATGCCGTTCATGCGAATCCGCGGCAGAATGAGACCGATCAACATCGCGACAAATGGCCAGCACATAATGAATCCGCCTGTTGGACCCAATACGACGCTTATGCCGCCTGTACCATGAAGCAAAGGGAAGCCGATGGCGGTCAAAATGACGACCAGCGCCATGCTGATAAAGCCATAACGGGCGCCAAGCAAGCCTCCGGCCAGCATTACCGCTAGCGTTTGTAAAGTAATGGGTACCGGAGTAAAACCGAGAGGAATGCTAACAAAGCTGAATAAAACAAGGATGGCTGCAAATAAGGCGCTGAATACGATGCCACGAAGGGTAAGTTTCATATTGTTCATCTCTCCTATTTCTGGTATTGTTATTTTATTGTAAACCAGAATAATAACAATTAGTTAACAATTGAGATCATAGCATATCTTTTTAGAAAGTGGAAGGAATTTCTTATGGGAAATAAAACTGTACTTGCTTCGCTTCAGCGCGCATCTGTCGTGTACCGGACAGAAAACGGTCAAGGCCGTCAGGTTTGGGCCGATGTCACCTTGGACATTCGGGAAGGCGACTGGATCGTCGTTACGGGACCGAATGGAAGCGGCAAAAGCACGTTAGCCATTGTGCTGCTTGGTTTGTGCCCGTTAACTGCCGGCCGGCTGGTGCGTGACGAGGGGAGATTTCGCGGCGTTCTTCAATCGCCGGATGCGCAATGCATCGGAGACACAGTGGAAGAAGAGCTCAATGACATACCGGGCGCAATGGAGATGACGGCAGAGAGGCGCGCTTTATTTTATGAGGATACGCTCCTTGCCGTCGGGCTTACCCTCACGCCGGATCGTGCGCTGCATACGTTGTCAGGCGGGCAAAAGCAGCTGCTGAACATGGCCTGTGCGTTGGCGTCACGGCCGTCTGTGCTGGTACTGGATGAACCGACAGCGATGCTGGACCCGGCGTCGCGGCTCGAAGTCATCGAGGCTGTGCGCCGCGCGCATCGGCAGGGCACGACGATCGTCTGGATTACGCACCGGCTGGAGGAAGCGGCGGAGGCGAATCGGATCGTTGCTTTTGGCGGTGGACGTGTGGCTTTTGAGGGAACGCCGGAGGTGTTCTTTTATGAGAAAGATGAGGATGGGAGTACGCCGTGTGTGGAGCTCGGCCTGGAGCCCCCGTTTGTTGTGCAGACCGCGTGGGAGCTGCTGGCGAGAGGCGTTTCGTTAAGCCGCTTACCGCTTGATGCAGACCAGCTTGCCGAGGCGGTGACAACGGGATGACCATTGCCTTGCGGGATATTCGCGTCCATGCCCCGGACGACCGTCAAATCGAACTGTTGAAAGGCATTGATCTGGAGCTGCAGCAGGATACGGTTACGCTGCTCATCGGTCATACCGGCTCAGGGAAGTCCACACTGCTGCAAGTGCTGGCCGGGATGCAGGAGCCTTCATCGGGGGAGATCACGTTAGACGGGGATCCCTTGTGGCACAAGGGGAAGGTCGATCACGCCAAGCTGCTGCGGCTTGGACTGACGTTTCAATTCCCTGAGCAGCAGTTGTTTGCGGGTAGCATCGAACGGGAGTTCGCCTACTCGCTGCGTCCTTATAAACTGAAGGAGGCTGAGCGGGAGCGGCGTATTCGCGCGGCCTGCCAGGAGCTCGATCCACGCGGCGTATTCGCCATGGATCGCTCGCCTTTTGCGCTGAGCGGCGGTGAGCAGCGCCGCCTCGCGCTGGCGACGACGCTCGCTACGACGCCGGACTGGCTCTTCATGGATGAGCCGACTGCCGGCCTCGAGGCGGCGGCTGCCGGCGAATTGCTGCGCCTCATTCGCGGGCGGGAGCGTGGCGGCTTCGTCATCGCCACGCATGATCTGGACACGTTCTTTCCGCTCGCGGATCGTGTCCTCGTGATGGACGGCGGCGTGATTGTCGCAGACGGCACGCCGGCAGAGCTCTGCTGCGCGCCGGAGCGGCTCGAGCGCGCCGGCGTCGGGCTGCCGAGCTGCGCCCGCGTCGCGCAGTCGCTCGCCCGCGCCGGCGTTGCCGTGCCGCCCGAGCGGCTCACGCCGGCGCTCGCCGCGGAGGCGATCGCGGCGGCGCTGCAGCGTGCGCCTGCGGCACGCGCAGCCGCCGGCGGCCCGGCCGAGCCGGCTGCGGCGCCAGAGGCACCCGTCGCGCTGCCGGGGGCTGCGGCAGCCGCTCGCGCGGTGGAGCGCCGGCAGCCGGCGTGGCTGCGCCTCGACCCGCGGGCGAAGTGGCTGCTCTATCTGCTGCTTGTCATCGGCACGATGCTGCAGACAAGCTGGTACGGGCTCGCCGCGGCGGCTGTGCCTGTCGCATTCGCTTTTATCGGGCTGCCGCGGGAGACGCTGCGCGGCCTGGTGAAGTTCGGGCGGCCCTTCCTTATCTTCATGGCCGTAACTGTCGCGCTAGCCGGATTCGATATCCAAGCGGCGGCCGAAGCAGGTTTGTCGCTCGGGTTTTCCCTGGATCGCGCCGCAAGCACATTGCTGAATGTGACACGGTTATTCATTGTTGTTATATCGGGGTATTGGCTGGCGGCAACGACCCCGTACGGTCAACTGTCGCAAGGCTTGAACTGGGTGTTGCGCTATTTTCAAAGATGGAAGCTGCCTGTGGATGCCTTTAGCTTGGCGGTATCGCTTATCTTCCGCTTCATTCCGCTCATCCTGCGGGAATGGCAGCGATTCGCGACGATTGTCAGGGCTCGGGGCAAGGCTGCGCTGCATCCCGGTAAGGTACGCATGCGTGACATACCGCCTATGATCGTGCCGCTGCTGCTCTCGATGTTTCACAAGGCGGAGGAATTGACGGTTGCCTTGGAATTAAAGAGGGCGGGTGGCATACCGCTTGCTAAGCATGGCCATTTATTGGCTTGGAAGGAAGTGGATAGCTGGCTTGTCGCAGGCGGGTGTATGTGCTTTGTGATCTTGGTACTGATTCGTTAGGTTGGAGAGAATTGGCTTAGAGCGCAATAAAGCTTCCGAACGCCAACATGATTACCAACATTTGGAAAATTTTCATGGCATCGCCTATTCTCTGAAGGAGATACCGGCACCAAAGTTGAGTTGTACGCCAATTTTATAGTAATGCAACTTCTACTAAATTCGATATATTTTTAATTCATAATAGCGGCCGCAAGGCTGCTTTTTCTATGCGTGCAACCTCACCTGTGAGCCTCGCGTATACTATACTATGGCTAGAAAGAACGGCAGAGGTGATGAACGGATGGAGCCCGCATATACGATCTATGAGCAGCAGATAATCCGGCAGCTGAAGCGCTGGCAGATTGGGCTGCATAAGGAACCGGGATTGCTGGAGAGAGCTTCAAAAAATTTGCAGACGCGTGTGAATACGCTGATCCCTGATAAAGTGCATAAGACGATTACGGCTACGGTGAAAGGCATTGTCCAAACGGCTTTATTCGGGATGGATTATATACCGAAGAACGAGCCGCTTACGGGGGCTACGCTGGCAGAGAGCGATGCGAAAGCAGAGGAACTGCTGAGGCTGTACAAGAAAATAGCAGCTGCCGAAGGGGCTGGCACCGGGGCCGGCGGGATTTTGCTCGGGCTGGCGGATTTTCCGATTCTGATTGGCATCAAGATGAAGTTCTTGTTTGAGCTAGCCCATGCCTATGGGTATTCGACGAGGGATTACCGCGAGCGGCTGTTCATTCTGTATGTCTTCCAGCTGGCCTTTTCCAGCCCGGCGAAGAAGCCGGCACTGTACGAAATGATCCGGGACTGGAAGGCGATGGCCGCCTCCTTGCCGCCGGCTGCTTCCTACACGGATCAGATCGACTGGCAGCAGCTCCAACAGGAGTACCGTGATACGATCGATTTTCGCAAAATGCTGCAGCTTGTGCCCGGCATCGGGGCGGTCGTCGGCGCATGGGTCAATTACGGCTTGTTGGAGGAATTGGGCGTGACCGGGATGAATAGCTTCCGTACGCGGAGGATTCAGGACAAAGTAACAGGGGCGGCGGAAGCGGAATTTTTTTGAAAATAGGGTCAAAAATGAAAGAGATTTAAAAAATGCTAGATATTCGAAGAAAATAAACGAATCCTATGATTGTAAGCGTATTATTGCATGTTTGTGAGCATGCGATGTAACTTTTTTACTTTATTCCCTCCTTTACTATGACGTGCTAAGAGAGTAGTATTCAATCGTACGTTACATTTGAATAGATTTCGCTGAATTTTCTAGCCGAAAAGCGGGGGAACCAAAGGTTTCTTGGGGTGAATAGAGGTGCAGGCAAGATGCACTGATTAGGGCTTATTCTCGCGGTCCGAACCCGGCAGCTAACCTCGTAAGCGATTGTGAGAAGGAGAACGCGTGGTAAACACAAGGTCTATCCTTGTGTTTTTTTGCGCCCTAAAAAGCAAGAACAGGCTGGCATGTTGTAGAAAAACTGGGGGAACTACCAAGAATGACAAGTGAGTTATTAAAGAAGATTATGTTCGGAAGGCCGCTGAAATCCAGCGAAATCGAATCGGAAAAGATGCAAGTCTGGAAAGCGCTGCCGATCTTGTCTTCAGATGCTTTATCATCGGTTGCCTATGGTACCGAGCAAATTTTGCTGGAACTGGCGACAGTCGGCGTTGCGGCCTTTGCTTTCTCTTTGCCGATCGCCATCTCCATTATTGCTTTGATCGCCATTCTAGTTATCAGCTACCGGCAGGTTATTGAGGCTTATCCGCAAGGCGGCGGGGCTTACATGGTTTCCAAAGAGAACCTCGGGATGACCTGGGGGCGGTTGACCGGTGTATCGCTGTTGATCGATTACACGCTGACCGTGGCGGTTTCGATATCAGCCGGGGTGCAGGCGATTACGTCAGCATTCCCCGTGACGGTGCCGTACATTGTCCCGATGGCCGTACTGCTCGTATGGATGATGGTCTGGCTGAATCTGCGCGGAACCTCGGAATCAGGCACGATTTTCGCCATTCCTACTTACTTTTTCATCTTATGTATCCTTCTTCTCGTAGGAAAAGGTATATTTGATCTCATGACCGGAGCAGCTCACACGCAGCCCGTTCATGTCATGCCAAGCGCCATGACGCATGGCTTAACACTGTTTGTACTGCTCAAAGCGTTCTCGTCCGGTTGTTCGGCAGTGACGGGCATTGAGGCGATTTCCGATGCGGTGCCGCATTTCCGCACACCATCCGTAAAGAATGCGAAAAAAACACTGGCTTCGCTGGGCGGGCTGTTGGCCATTATTTTCGGCGGCGTCACGCTGCTCAGTCTCGCTTATGGAATTGCACCTGACCCGAATGGGCATACTTCTGTACTATCGATGGTTACCGAGCAGGCGTTTGGCCGGGGCACAATGTATTACGCAACCCAGATCGCCACGATGCTGATTCTGACATTGGCTGCCAATACGAGCTTTAACGGCTTTCCGATTCTGGCTTCGATTATGGCGCAGGATAAAAACTTTCCGAGGATGTTCTCGTATCGGGGAGACCGGCTCTCGTTTAACTATGGTATTATTACATTAGGCGTGCTGGCCAGCGTGCTGCTCATCGCCTTCAAAGGAAAAACAGACGGACTGATTCCGCTGTATGCGATAGGCGTCTTCTTATCCTTTACATTGGCGCAAAGCGGTCTGGTTCGCAAATGGCTCAAGGAACGCGTAGCCGGATGGCCGCGGAAATTGGTCATTAACAGCCTGGGCGCCCTTGTATCGTTTGCGGTGCTGCTAATCTTCTGCTTCACGAAGTTTACGGAAGGCGCGTGGATTGTCATTGTTGTCACTCCGCTGATTCTGTGGATGATTACGAAGGTGAACCATCACTATGACGATGTGGCGAAGCAATTGCGAATCGATCTCGAACAAGATCGCGTCTGCACGAAGGAGTCCTTGATTATCGTACCGGTTGCGGGCATCCACCGTGCTGTGGCGCAGTCACTGAATTATGCGAAATCCTTATCGCCCAACGTGATCGCATTTTATGTATCCTTTTCGGATGAAGAAGAAGCTGCTATGGAAGAAAAATGGGAAAAGTGGAACCCGGGCGTACGCCTTGTTGTGTTCAAGTCCCGCTATCGCACGATTGTAAAGCCGCTCGCGGAGTTCATTGAACGGATCGATACGCATGTATCGGAGAAGCAAGCGATTATGGTCATATTGCCGCAGTTTATCCCGAAGCGCTGGTGGCATCGACTGCTGCATAACCAGTCCGCATCACGGATTCGCTCCAAATTGCAATCGGATAAAGATATTGTGGTAGCGACTGTGCCTTATCATCTGAATGAGTAGTGAAGTTAGAGAAGAAACCTGAGGTGACAGAGAGTGGCTAAGAAAAAATGGTCGTCCTCGGCTCCGGACCCGGTGGCGGCCCAAGATAAACCGGCGACGCTGAAGGATATGCTGAATCCGGACATTGTCAATAAGCTGAAAATGCAGTCTGACGCTATGAAAGCGGAAGAGCAGGCGCGCAAGGAAGCCGCCAGACAACAGGCGGAAGCGGCGCGTAAAGCGGAAGAGAAGCGCTTGGAGAATGATTTCGGTCATTTGCTCAGCCAAAGCAAGCTGGACTGGCGCAAGCATAAATAAGACCGGCGAGAAACGTTAGTCCTGGATGGACTAACGTTTTTTCATTTCAAAAAACTCGCAGGCTTCGCGATCGTAGTAGGTTAAGTCGCTGACAGCGGTTTGCACGACGACGGTGGTATCGCTAAAACGTAAAATAACGGCGTTCGAATCGACGACATGGTCGTCTTTGAAAATGCGAAGGCTGGCTTGCCGGTCAATCGCTTCCTGGAAATCGGCATCCGTGACTAATCGGTGGTTGCGGGCCATATTTCAATCCCTTTCTATGTAATAGCTTCATTGTAACACAGGTGATGGATATCCCTAAAATCGCCCGCATGTGCGAGAACCCAGGCCCAGATGGCCGCATACACTGTAGCACAATCTTGTGCAAGGCAGAGAGGATGCGTGGGTCCCGATGGATATACAATTGCTGCCGCTTCATTGGGTGTATTTGGTATTTATTGGATTCATTCTCGCCATGCTGATGAAGCGCCGCGATACGACGATGATCTGTGTCGTCGGTATTTTTGCGCTTGGTATGATGGCGACAGAGACACTTAGCGGTTCCATTTCAGGCGTGTTCAACAGCTTTATTTATGCGACCAAAGAGTTAATGGGCACAATTATGATCATTTCGATTATTGTCGCGATGAGCCGGGTGTTGATTCGTACGGGTATCAATGAAACGATGGTAGCGCCGCTAACCCGCTTTATGAGAACGCCATCAATGGCATTCTGGGGAATCGGGATGATCATGATGGTGACTTCGTGGTTTTTCTGGCCGTCACCAGGGGTAGCCCTGATCGGTGCGGTATTGCTCCCGGTCGCCGTTCGCGTCGGCTTGCCGGCGCTTGGCGCTGCGATGGCGATGAACTTGTTCGGTCACGGGATAGCGCTCTCCGGTGACTATATTATTCAAGGCGCACCGAAGCTGACGGCGGATGCCGCTGGACTACCGGTGACGACGGTGATGGAAGCGAGCGTGCCGCTGGTCATCGTCATGGGGCTTGTGACAACGATCACAGCCTTCTGGATGATGCGCCGGGATATGAAGAACGGCACGTGGAGGGATGGCCTCATAGCCGGCGGATCGGCTGCGGCAGGGATTGCTTCCGGCGATGTTGAGGCGGAGAAAGTGGTGCTCGCTCCCGGGGTAAAACGATGGCTGGCCGTCATCATTCCGCTGCTGTTTGCGCTGGACGTGATTGCGATGTTCGTGCTGAAGCTGCAGGGCGGGGATGCAACAGCGCTTGTCGGCGGGACAGCGGTGTTTATTCTGATCCTCGTCACGCTGCTGGCCCACCGTAATCAAGGGTTGGAGCAGACGACTTCTTACCTGATCGAAGGCTTCGTGTTCGGGTTCAAAGTATTCGGTCCCGTCATTCCGATCGCCGCGTTCTTTTATCTGGGCGACGCCGCCTTCACGGAGCTGTTCGGCAAAGTGCTGCCAGCGAGCTCGCACGGCATCGTCAACGACCTCGGCGTCGCTCTTGCAGGCGTCGTGCCGCTCAATGGCGCGGTCGGCGCAGTGACACTCACTGTCATCGGGGCGATCACCGGACTCGACGGCTCCGGCTTCTCCGGCATCTCGCTCGCGGGCTCGGTTGCCCACCTGTTCGGTACTGCGATCGGCTCCGACGGCGCTACGCTGACCGCGCTTGGGCAGATTGCCGCCATCTGGGTCGGCGGTGGTACGCTGATCCCGTGGGCGCTGATTCCTGCCGCAGCGATTTGCGGCGTCAGCCCGTTCGAGCTGGCCAGACGGAATCTGCTGCCGGTGCTGATTGGCCTCGCGGTCACGACGGTTGTCGCGATGTTCCTGATTTAATCCTTTTGCGGATAACCCGTTACGGCCTTGACGTGCGCGAGGCTGTGGCGGGTTATTTCAATCCGCAGAAGGATTTGCCCCCAATTCGTGCTACAATAAAGGGAGTGCTGCGAACATAGTCCTGAGACTGAGAGGTTGAGAGAGCGATGGAAGCTAAATTTTGCATGTCCTGCGGGGCAGAGTTGGAAATCAGAGATGTAGACGGGACGATGCGCCGGGCTTGTACGGTGTGCAGCTTCGTGCATTGGGGTAATTACAGCGTAGGCGTCGGAGCGCTCGTCATGAGAGAGGGCAAGATACTGCTGGTGCGCCGGGCGCAGGAGCCTGGCAAAGGCAGATGGACGAACCCTGGCGGTTACATCGAACAGCATGAATTGATTCACGAGACGATTCGACGTGAGGTTTTGGAAGAAACGGGTGTTATAGCGGAAGTGAAGCGGGTGGTCGCAGTTCGCGATCTGCCGAGAAACATACATAATTTGTATGTGGCTTTTGAAATGGAGTATATCAGCGGCGATCCGGTTCCGGATGGCGTGGAGGTTGACGCGGCCGGCTTTTACAGCCTGGAGGAGATGCAGGGCTTGCATGTAGCGGATTTCACACGCTGGTTGATCGACGTGGCGATGCATGCGGATGCCGCAGGGCTGGTGACCGATACGAATCCGATTGTGCAGATGGACGGATACGGCTTGTATCGGGTTCCGGCAGCGCGCGCTGGTATGGGCGACTAGAGGCGAGGGCTAAAAAAGCCAATAACGGAAGGCTTTCTTCCGTTATTGGCTGCGTTAAGCTAAGAGGGCCGCTCGAAGGCTCCCGGTCTTATTTCGGAGCGTTTTTCAGAAAATCCCAGCCGCCAGTAATCGGTGTTCCTTTGGCACCCGAGTTTGTTTGAGGTGTATAAGTCAGTTTGAGACCGGTTGCTTTCAGTGTAATCCCTTCATATCCGTCAGAAAAAGAATAATCGGTCACGATGACATTCTCCAAATCGATGATGAGAGGCTGTTGAACGGAGGTATCCTTTGATTTGGTGGTGAAGACGATTTGACCTTTAGCAATAACCTTGCCGGTCATCAGGTTTAGGAATAGAGGAACGGATGCGGAATCCACATTTTTCTGAATCGTAAAGCTGTCGAGGGAAGCTTTGCCCGCGCTAGCCGCACTGCTGGTCAAGGTTCCGCGCTCGTTGGTGGCGTCGAATTGGATGCCAGTGATCGGAATCCATTTCTCGTATCCTTTGGTTATCGAGTCGCCCTGAATGCCATCAAGCCTCAAGTACACATCGTAATCAGAATCAGCTGCGGCGGCAGGTACAGCCAAGAAAGCGAGCGTTAACAGGAGAATGGCGGCTAGGGCGATAAACTGTTTTTTAGATATTTTCACAAAATCACTCCTTCATCGACTTTGATACATTATGTATCACGATTATCAATTATAAGGCCTGTGATTGACTTTGTATATAGATCATCTGATCTTAATGGAAATTTAGGAAAGAAGGCGTGTTCATGACGATCGGACTTCGGGGACACCATCTGCTTTGCTTGTTGGGGTATAGAGGCATGGGCTACTCTGCGCAATTCTGTGAAAATATGACGACTGTCTATGAAACGCTTCGCAGCCAGCCGGATACGCTGATTCGCGTCGTGCTCGGGCCGGATGATCTATGCGCAGCTTATCCAGAGGAGCAGGAGCCTCATTGCGAGAACAGGACCGTGTACCAGCGGGACGCCGAGATTGTGGCACGGCTTGGCCTGGAAGTCGGCATGGAGCGGAGCTGGGCGGATATTTGCGCGCGCGTGGCGGGGCAAGTTGCGCCTGCCGATATCGGCCAATTGTGCGCGACCTGCAAGTGGCAGCCGTACGGCGTGTGCGAGGAGGGCGTGCGCCTGATCGTGAACAGCGAGGCGCTGCCGCCTGTGCCGGAACGAAAGGGCTAGCGCCACGTTAAAAAGAGCTAAGCAGCATATAAGCTGCTTAGCTCTTTGCGATTAGATCAGCACGCCGGCATCGGAGACTACGTCCATCTTCGCTTGCGGCGAAGCCAGTACTCTGGCGATCATCAGCAGATCGTCCGTTGGCTGCAGCATCGCGCTCAGCGCGTAGGGGTCTTTGTTCTCCGGCTGAAGCCACTGATCGGTCTGCTCCGGGCCTAGAATTGCCGGCATGCTGCTGTGATACGGCGAGACGAGCGAGTTCGCTTCGGTCATCAGCATCATGCAGGTGCGCAGCTCTTCCTCCCCGGACGGCGAGTGCCAGACATCGTAGAGGCCTGCGATGCCGAAAGTGCCGCTGCGCATTTTGTAGTAGACCCACTTCGTCTCCTTGCCCTCGGTCCGGCTGACATAAAAGCCGCTGCATGGAATGATGCAGCGCTGTTTTTGCACGATGCGCGCGAACACTTCGTTCGTAAAGATCGACTGGCGGTCACCGCAGACAGCTTCCCTCGCCCAGAACGGCATCAGCCCCCAGCGGCATTCATCGAGCAGGCGCTCCTTATTGCGGTTGACGGTAATGCAGGACAGCGATTCTGTCGGACGCACCTCGTAACGGTTGGACTGATAAGCCAGCAAGCGGTCGATTTGAAATTGTTCCGTAAGTTCAGCGACATCAGCGACGATAGAAATAGAAGTACACATGGGTTACCACCTCGTTTGATTTTGGCTATTATTTGCCTATTTCGCCAAATTCATGTACAGCCGGCAGCAAAAAAACCAGACCGGTCCGGTCCGGCCTGGTTCTTTATTTGGAGAGGTGGGAATGAATCTGATTCTTACCGCTTCGTTTGGCCATGTACAGACATTCGTCGACGAGCTGAAACCATGCTTTCTTCATCGTGTTCCGATTGTAAGGGGCAAGTCCGATGCTCATAGTCAACTGCTGGTCGGGCATCTCCGGAATAACGGTGCTCCGGACTGTGGACATGACATGCTCACAGAGGGCGGTAACCTCTTCATGCGTTTTGCCGACGAAGAGCACCGCGAATTCTTCGCCGCCGTAGCGGAACGCCATATCATCGGTCCCCAGCACCTCGCGCAGCAGGCTGCCGACGGTTTTGAGCACGACATCACCGACCCAATGACCATAAGTATCGTTAATTTGTTTGAAGTTATCGATGTCCATCAGCGCTAATTCGAGCGGGGTGTCACTGGGCATATGGGAAATCAGATGGTCCGTATGCTCTTGAAAGGAACGGTGATTAAACAGCTCGGTCAGCGAGTCCACCTTGGACAACCTGTCAGTCATGACATTGCGGATGAGCAAGTCCTGTTCCCGAACGATCGACACTTTTAGCTGATTGCTCAGATCAAGTCCTTTATTCATAATCATTTTGCAAATGAACGCAGTTGCCGTGATGACAGCTATCGGGACGATAAACTGGTAAGGCGTTACCACATATCCGCGATACAGGGTGATCACTGTGAGCCCCAGGAAACAGAAAAGCCCTAAACTGTATGAGAATACGATGAATTTGCGCTGAAAATAAATGGAAGATAAAATAATAGGCACGCAAAGCAGTTCATATTCGCTCATGAGTTCCGGAATGCAGACAATAAAGATACAGGCCATGGCCGATGTCCAGACGATCATGATGAAATTGCCGTAGGCGGCAAAATAGTGTATGCCCGCATATCCGATTCCCATAAGAATCAGCAGCAGGCTGGTGGGCATGGCTTGAAATTCGATGAAACGAGAAAACGAATGGCTTGAACGCTCGTGATGCTCCATAGAAAAAGCGAATATGGTGGCTAGTTCGTATCCGATCAAAACCCACCATAAGGTTTGAATAAGCTTGCGATTCCAAGCATGGTCATTTGCCGGAAGCTGTTCCATCAGGATGAGGCCCCTTCCTTTTATGGCGGCAGCAATTATGTGAATGAGCAGTGTTGTTTTAGTAGCCGATACTATTATTGTAAATAAATGTACCACTTTTAGGCAAGTATTTTGCAAAGATATTAACGGAATTTGGTAGTTATTGCGTCAATTTCATAAATTCATATATGATAAATCCATAAAATGACCAACGGCTTGGAGTGAATGCGATGTTGAAGCTTTCGATCGATAATCCAGAGGAGCTGGCCAGGGTGGCCCATGCGCTGTCGACGGATTTGCGTGTAAAGATGATTCAACTGCTAAATGTGAAACGATTGAATGTGAACGAAATCGCGGAAGCGCTGGACATCCCTGTGTCCACGGCGGCCTCCAACATCAAGGTGCTGGAGCAGGCGCAATTGATCGAGACGGACCTGGTCCCCGCCTCCCGGGGGGCTATGAAAGTATGCAGGCGGACGTATGACGATATCCGCATTATCCTGAATGCGCAGGCATTTACGCGAAATGCAGAAGGACAATGCTATGAAATCGAAATGCCGATCGGCAGTTTCATCGCCTGCGAGATTGCCCCGACCTGCGGGATGGTCAGCGAGGAGAAGCCGATCATTCCCGAAGACTCGCCTGCGGGATTTTTTCATCCGCACCGCATAGCCGCTCAATTGATCTGGCTGCGCAAAGGGTACTTGGCTTACCGCTTCCCGCTTGAGCTGCCGCCGCATGCCAAGGTGAGCTCGCTGCAGTTCTCGATGGAGCTCTGCTCGGAGGCCCCCAACTATGATAATGATTGGCCTTCCGATATTACGCTGTGGGTAAATGACGTTGAAGTCGGCACATGGACGAGCCCCGGTGATTTCGGCGGGCGGCCCGGGCGGCTGAATCCGCCATGGTGGCTCCTGAACGGTACGCAGTTCGGATCGCTGAAAACCTGGAGCATTGGCAGGGAGAAGAGCATGCTGGATAACACGGAAGTGTCGGCCGTCGGGCTTGAGCAGCTAGCTTTATTCAGCCGGCCTTACGTCGACCTGCGCGTCGGTGTCAAAGAGAATGCACAAAATAAAGGCGGATTGAACCTGTTCGGCAAAAGATTCGGCGATTACGAGCAGGATATTGTGATGAAAATATTTTACTCGCTATAATATTAACTGCATGAATTAAAGCAGCCCTTGGGCTGCTTTTTTAATGGGCTCGCACAGCCCCTCGTCGTACGCTTTCTGAAATTGTCTGGTTATGAGCGTAACTGGCGATTGAAATGCAGCTAGTGAATACCAGCACTTTCAGCTAAGGAGACTATTGACAATTAACCGGAATCGGCATAGATTATAATTATTAATACAATAATTCTGTAATAAAACAAAATAATTGTAACAAAAGGGAGCTGACTGACGAGCATGACCACACAGGCGTATATCAAGGATTATCCAAGACCCCAGTTTGTCCGTAAAGATTGGCATTCTTTGAACGGTGAATGGGACTTCCGCTTTGACGATGAGAATCGCGGGGAGCGGGAGAAGTGGTACACACAGCTTGAAGCGGATCGGCGAATTATCGTGCCGTTCACTTACGAAACGAAGGCGAGCGGGATTGGGGAAGAGGCGTTCCATCCGAACGTCTGGTACCAGAAGGTCGTTGAGCTTCCGTTGGAGCGGCAGGGTCAGCGTACAATCTTGCATTTTCAAGCTGTAGATTATACGGCCAAGCTTTGGGTGAACGGGATTTATGTCGGGCAGCACCAGGGCGGGTACGCGGCATTTTCTTTCGATATTACGCCGTACGCGGTATATGGCGGTGCGAATCGTCTTGTCGTCAAAGTGGAGGACAGTCTCAGCTGCACACAGCCTCGCGGCAAACAGCGCTGGATTCGTGACAACTTCGAATGCTTCTATGTGCAGACGACAGGCATTTGGCAGAGCGTCTGGCTAGAGCATGTATCACCGTCCCATCTGAAAGCGGTTAAAATGACGCCGGATCTGGATGCGCGGACCGTGCGCTTCGAATATCAGACAGAAGCTGCGGCAGGAGCCGGCAAGCTGCAAGTGGAAACTCGCATCAGCTTCAAAGGCGAATTGCTCAAAACGGCTCATCTTGTCATCGACCGTCCGTGGCTGCAGCTGGAAGTCGATATGTTTCACGAGGCGAATGGCCCTTGGCGTATAAAGGCCTGGTCTCCGGAACAACCGAATTTATACGACGTAGAGTTTGTTTTATATGAAAATGGTACGGAAGTTGACCGGGTGCATGCTTATTTTGGTATGCGGAAGATCTCTATTAAAAATGGGCAGGTATTGCTCAATAACAGGCCTTACTATCAGCGTCTTATTTTGGATCAAGGCTATTGGACAGAGAGTCATCTGACCCCGCCTTCGGAAGAAGCGATTCTCACTGACATTGATGCCGTGCTGGCGATGGGCTACAACGGGGTTCGCAAGCATATGAAAATTGAGGACGCCCGATTCCTGTACTGGTGCGATGTGAAAGGTTTGCTCGTGTGGTCGGAGATGGCGGCGACCTATGAGTTTAATGACGAGGCAGTCGAGTCGTTTACGCGGGAATGGATGGAAATTGTCAGACAGCAGTATAACCATCCGTCGATCGTGACGTGGGTTCCTTTTAACGAGTCATGGGGGATTCCGCAAGTGTTGACGCAGGTGAAGCAGCAGCAGTTTACAGAAAGTATTTATCATCTGACGAAGTCGATGGACCCGAATCGTCCTGTCATTGTCAATGATGGCTGGGAGCATACGGTCTCTGATATCATCACACTGCACGACTATGAAGAAGCAGGGAGCTTGCTTCTCTCCAGATATGCCGATAAAGATGCATTGCTGGATGGCAGCATTGCGTTTAACAAATCGAAATATGCCATGGCTGAAGGTTACGCTTATCGCGGGCAGCCTATTATTGTGAGTGAGTTTGGCGGCATCGCCTTCACGACGGACAAGGGCTGGGGTTACGGGAACCAAGTCGGGACGAACGAGGAGTTTATTGAACGCTTCAGAAATATTACGCAGGCCATTAAAGATACGGACTACATATGCGGTTATTGTTATACGCAAGTGACGGACGTTCAGCAGGAAGTGAACGGTTTATTGACAGAGGGCCGGGAGCCAAAAGTGGCGTTGGAAATCATTAAGGCCATTAACTTAGCTTAATCGGAGGCAGCTTGTCCTGTATGCGGATGTCATGCGGGGCAGGCTTTTTTTCTGCCGGAATGGCGGTTCACTCATAAGATTTTGCGAGCAGCGTAAGAATGTCCGCCTGTGATGAAGGGAATGCGTAATTTTGTTCACCTTATACGTGCGGATTGTAGGTGTCGGAAGGAGTTTGGGCAAGGTAGAATTAACATTGTCGCCTGGTTGTAAGCGCTTTATTATAACAGGTCGAAGAGGAGGGGAAAGGAAGAGACCACGGGGTGGAGTGGTACACCTGTGCAATTTAATCACTGACATGGGAGGAAAATGAAATGATCAAAAGGACGTTTTCTGCCTTTAGTATTTTACTGTGCTTCGTTTTGTTGATGGGCGCATTGCCTGCGTTTGCGGCTAACGGCCCGATTACGTGGGGGAGCACCTCAACCGTGACCAACATCAACACCTTTACGGATGCCGGCACCGATGCCCGGGGCTTGCACCCCGGCACGTTCGGTTCGGAATATCCCCGGATGCTGAAGCTGGCTAATGGGGATTGGCTCGCAGTGGCAGCTATATATGACAATAACGGCTATACCAAAGTGTCTTGGGGAGGCACTCGCCTTCAAGTGTTCCGCAGCACGGATAACTGCCGGACATGGAGTTTGGCGGCGACGCTTTGGGAAGATGGCCGTGATCTCGATAACGGGCAGCTGGCGCAGCTGCCGAACGGTGACATTGTGTTGGCGATGCGTTCTGTCCGCTGGCAGGAGTCGTACCAGTTGAAAGTGTATAAGAGTACGAATAATGGCACCAACTGGAGCTATTTGAGTATGATCGACCAGAACAATGGCACGCCGGGCTCCCTTGGGAACCCTGACAAAGGTGTCTATGAGCCGCATTTAGGCTTCCTCGATGACGGTTCGTTGACGGTTATGTATGCGAATGAAAAGCATGTGACGGAGAATCCGTCCTACAGTCAAATGATTTCGCAGAAAATATCGACTGACGGTGGCGCTACCTGGGGGAATGAGATTTATGTCGCGTGGGACCCGGGCAATGCCGGTGCTCGTCCGGGTATGCCGGTGTGGACGAAGATGGCGAACGGCCAGTATATGGTAGTATTCGAGGTGTGCGGCACGCAGAACTGCAATATTTTCTATAAGAAGAGCAGTAACGGTAAAACTTGGGCAAGCGGCATTGGAACGCAAATTGCGAATCAAGCGGGTGGGCCGTACTTGCTGTCTTTGACGGATGGAAGGCTTGTGGTGAGCTCGAACTCCAATGTTGTCAGTATGAGCAACGATTACGGCGCGACCTGGTACACGAATGACGCTGCGGCGTTCGGCAATACGCTGTGGGGCGCCATCTATCAGACAGGGCCGAATGAAATCGCCTTTATCGACTCCGTCAACCGCAGTGCCGGGGGACATAATGTTCAAGTAAGATTCGGCACGTTAACGGGGACGTATGCGAATGACTTCGCAGCCAATGACAGCGGCTGGGTGCATTATGGCGGCACCTGGGGCGTCAGCGGTGGCACGTATAATTTGACGGCCAGCAGCGCGGAGAAGTCGGTGCTGACGCCGTATCCTTCCCGGCGTAATTATACGCTGGAAGGGGACATCAAGCTGAACAATGCGGGGCAGGGCAGCTTGATCTTCAACGTGACGAACCCGGCGACTGGGACGGACAGCTTGTCCGGGTACGGCGCAGGCATTGATTCGTCAGGGTCGATTTGGCTGGGCCGCTTCAACAACGGCTGGACGCAGCTGAGCTCGGTAAGTACGCCGATCACGACGAACACTTGGTATCATATGAAGGTTGTCGTTGATAACGGCAACATGAAGGTGTATGTCGGCGATATGGCGACGCCAAAAATTAGTTTTACCGACGCGACGTTCGCGAATGGGACGATTGGCGTGCGTGGCGGTTTTGGCAATAGTGTCAGCTTTGACAATATTCAAGTGTATTAAAAAGAGGCCTTCGGGCCTCTTTTTTTGTTGCAAAGCGGAAAAGTCGCTTTGAAGGTCGTCGCGCGAGAACTTGGAAGCCTGCAAAGCGGAAAAGTCGCTTTAGAGGGGGGAGAGAAGGAGTTTGGAAGCCTGCAAAGCGGAAAAGCCGCTTTAGGGGGCACAGAGAGGGAGCTTGGGAGCTTTACTCCCTTTCATTTCTCCACCAATCATAACATTGTCTACTCCACCCCCATGAGAGCGCTTTATACACCGTAAATATGCGCCCCTTTTATGTGTCTTTTATCGGTTCAGCCGCCAGCCAAAACGCGTTAAAGTTATAAACAAGGAAGCCCTTACACGAACCCAACACAAGCAAAGCAATCGGATGAAAGGGCTTACGCTAGTCTGTTAGTTCTTAACTACATGAAGAGAGGGTTGTATCGAACATGAAGAAAAAATTTGCAAGCACACTCACCGCAAGCGTAGCGGCACTGGCCCTGATCGCGACGGGATGCTCGACGGGCACGCAAGAAAGCGCTGCCACTGCAAAACCGGCCATAAGCCCGGCAGCAGCAGCGACGACCAAAGCCGAAACGAAAGCTGCCAGCCCGGTTGAAATCACGTTCTGGAATATGTTTGGCGGAGGCGAGGGCGACTTCGTCGACCAAATCATTAAAGGCTTCAATGATTCCCAGAAGGAAGTAACGGTGAAGCAGCTTCGCCTGGAATCAAACGAGTACTACGCCAAGCTCAGCACAGCGCTGTCCTCCTCCAAAGGACCGGATGTCGCCGTCGCACACGTAGACCGCATCTCACCGTTCGTCAAAGCGAAGCAGATCGTGCCGATCGATCAATTGGCCAGCAAAGTGGGCTTCGATCTCACGCATGTCTCGGAGTCGAACATCAAGAGTGTCACTTATGACGGCAAGCCTTATGCCGTGCCATTGGATACTCACTTCCATATGTTCTATTACAACAAGGATTTGCTGAAAAAAGCGGATCTGCTGAACGACGACGGCACGCCAAAACTGGGTGATATGACACCGGCAGGGTTCGAGAAGACACTCGCGCAAATCCAGGCGAAGGTGCCGGATGTGCAGGCGCTTGCGGTGAACACGCCGTATTTCCAAGAACCGTTCCTCAACCTGTACTATGAAGCGGGCGGCGACCTGTTGAACGCTGATAATACGAAAGCGGCCATTAACAATGATAAAGCGCTAAGCGTACTGAAGTTCTACTTGGATCTGTACAAGAACAAGTACAGCGATTTGAATGACAAGACGCCTTGGGACTCGTTCCATAACGGCAAAGCGGCGTTCTGGTTCGGCGGCGTATGGGAAGCCGGCTTGCTGCTAGGCGATAAATCGCCGAACATCGGGGCCATGCCACTGCCTCCAATTTTTGGAAGTCCTACGCACTGGGCCAGCTCGCACACACTCGTGGTGCCTGCTTACGTAGCGCCGGAGAAACAAGAAGCGGCTGCGAAGTTTATGAAGTATTTCTCTGAAGTAGGCGGCAAAACATGGGGCCAAGCAGGCCACGTACCAGCGAACAGCGCTGTCACAACCAGCGATGAGTTCAAAAAACTGCCGTACCGCAGCTTCTTCCTTGAAGCCCAAAAAACAGTGAAATTTGCACCGCAAACGGACAAATACACCACGATCATCACAACGGTGTCCGAATCGCTGCAAAACATTATTTTCAGCAAGCAATCGCCGGAAGATGGCTTGAAAAACATGGAGAAACAAATCAACGATATCCTATCGAACTAATCTTAACTAACCTTAATTAAACAGTTAAACGTAATTCAAGCAATAGAGAGGCGAGGGTGGGGTCGCTGCAATCCATGCGGCGGTTTCACCCTTCATTTTTGAGAGATCAAAGGAGAGTAACCAATGGATATTAAAGTGACAGAGAGCGAAAGGACATTGGTCCTCCGCAAGCCTCAGAAGGCAGCACGCATGGCCGCTGAAATGAAGGCTATCGCGTACCTGCTGCCATTCCTTATTCCGTTTGCCGTCTTTTACTTGTGGCCGGTATGGCGTGGCGCCTGGATGAGCTTGCACGTCTGGAGCATCCAAGGGATGCAAAAGTTCGTGGGCCTGGCTAACTATAAAAAGATTTTTACCGATTCCGATTTTTATCTGTATCTCTGGCATTCGTTTTACTTCGTTATTCTAAACGTGCCGAGCGTCATCATTCTCGGGCTGCTGCTGGCCCTGTTAATTAATCAGAAGATCTGGTTTCGCACAGCGATCCGTTCGGTGTTTTTCCTGCCGTATGTCCTGTCCGTATCCGTTGTTAGTTTTATTTGGCTGCGCCTGTTCGATTCCAAATATGGGCCGATTAACGCCTTCCTTAAAATGATCGGCGTGCCAGGGGATTTCCATTGGCTGACCGATAAAAACCTGGCCTGGTGGGCCATTACGATGTCAACCGACTGGTGGACAGTCGGGTTTGTCATGGTTCTATTTTTGGCAGGATTACAGGAAATTCCTACAGATCATTATGAAGCTGCGAAAATAGATGGCGCTGGCGCCTGGAAGCAATTTTGGCATATTACGCTGCCCGGTTTGTCGAGAGTCATGAAAATACAAGTCTTTTATCAGGTGATTGCCGGCTTGAAGCTGTTCGGACAAGTGCAAATTATGACCGGCGGTGGACCAGGCGACTCTACCAACACGATGATTCGCTACATTTATGTGACAGGGTTTAAAAAGGACATGTTCGGACTCGCCTCCGCACAGTCCATCGTCTTCTGCTTGATCATGCTGCTGATTGCAGTCTTACAATTTAAACTTACAGACAGTAAAGACTGACGGAGGTTCAGGATGAAAAGATGGGTTCTTAACGTTATCGCCGTGCTGCTCGCGCTGCTATTTATTTTTCCGCTGATCTGGATGCTGCTCGTGTCTCTTAAACCCGACGGTGTTAATGTCTATACGCTGAAAGATTGGATCACATTCTCCGATCTTCAACTAGGCAACTATGTCAAGGTTATCACCAGCTCACAAATTTTGCGTTGGACCTGGAACAGCACGCTGATCGGGCTGATCACGACGGTCATTTCCTTGCTTTTTAGCTCGTTGGCGGCTTTCACCTTCTCCAAGATGCCCTTCAAGTCCAAGGGCTTGTTCTATGTGCTGATTGCATCCGGCCTGCTCATCCCAACGGAAGCGATCCTCATCCCACTGTATGAAACGACGCTGCACTTGAAGCTGATTGACAACATCTGGGCCATTATTCTTCCAGGTTTGACCAACCCGATCGGGATTCTGCTGCTTAAGCAGTTCATGGACGGCGTTCCGAAGGATTATATCGAAGCCGCCCAAATCGACGGATGCCCGAGCAGCGGCCTCTGGTGGCGGATCTGCCTGCCTTTAACCAAATCGGCCTTGGTCTCTGTCGGCATCTTTTACTTCATCTTGTCGTGGAACAATTTTCTCTGGCCCTATTTGTCCATCACTTCACAAGAGAACATGATCCTGTCGGCAGGACTACCTACCTTTTTGTCGAACAATATAATGTCGTTAAACATGATTATGGCGGCGAGTGCCATTGCGGCCATTCCAACGATTATCGTCTTCATCGTCCTGCAGCGCCACATCGTGCAAGGTGTCGCCATGTCAGGCATCAAGGGGTAATCGGCGACACTGATTCGAGGGAAGGAAAAGGCCGGCCACATGACCCAAAGATTCGAAAAAAGATCCTGGTGGCACAAGCTGTCCCCTTGGATTCGCATATGGACGAGCAGCATACGTTATAAATGGATGCTGCTTTTATTTCTATTTTCCCTGACGCCCTTGCTGGCTATGGGATTTATTTCGTATTCGATCTCAAAATCGACGATTAACTCGAAAATAACCGAATACTCCGAGCAGCTGCTGAAGCAAACGGCAGACAACATGGATACCCGTCTGGGTATCTACAAGGATATGATGATGCAAGTCGTAGGCAGCAATGAAATCGTTTCCATGCTGCGGGCGCTGGATAATACGGACGGAACGCAGTACGATTTGGACAGCTTGTCACTGACGACGAAGCTTTCTACGATTATTGCGATTAATCAGGACTTTCAATCGATCTCTTTTATATCACCGAAGCATTATATCAAAGGTATTTACCGTTGGAGCGACCGCTCAACCGGGATCGTCACGCCGTTTCTCCGCACGCTGGAGGATGGCAGCAACTTCCGCTGGTTCCCCACCCGGATCGGCACTTATGTCGACAGCCTGAACTCGCAGAGTGTGCCCGTATTTTCACTGGCGAAGCAGATCTATAAGACGTCGGATGACAGTCCGGTCGGCATCATCGCCGTGCTGGATATTCGTGAGGATGTGCTGAAGGAGATCGGAACGAAGACGACCAAGAGCGATCTGGATATCCAGAGCTTTGTCATCGACGGGTCAGGCCTGATCGTGTCCTATCCCGATAACCAGTTTCTGGGGAAGCATGTGCGGGAGGTGCTAGGGGAGGACGGCTATGCGCAGATCCTGCGGTCGCCGCCGCAGACGAGTGGCTTTCCACTGAAGTACAAGGGGCAGCACCTGATTGTCAACTATAAAAAGCTGCATACCAACGACTGGATGGTCGTGAACGTCATCTCGGAATCGTCGATGTACAAAGATTCGAACCGCATGCTGCAAATTATTATGATTATTGCGGTCATTTGTATTATTTTTTCGATCGTGACAGCGATGTTTCTGGCCAACTCCATCTCCAGACCGATCCTGAAAATGACCCGGCTCATGCGTCTGGTGATGTCCGGCGATCTGAGCGTTCGCTTTATGGCTAAGCGCAGAAATGACGAATTCGATATTCTGGGCGAGAATTTCAATTATATGGTGGCCAAAATCGATGAGCTGCTCAAAGCGGTCTATGAAGAGCAGAACCATAAGCGGGTCGCTGAGCTGAAAGCGCTGCAGGCACAGATTAACCCTCATTTTTTATATAACACGTTGGATATTATTAAATGGACGGCTTTGCTGCAGAAGGCGGGGCATGCCGCCGAAATGGTCAGCTTGCTCTCCCGGTTGCTGCGGATCAGCCTCGGCAAAGGCGAGGAGACAGTCACCGTTGAAGAAGAAATCGAGCATGTGCAGTGTTATCTGGGCATTCAGAAGTTCAGATTCAACTTCAACATTCAGACGTATGTCCATCTTGACGAGGAGGTGCGGCTGCTGCGGACGCCCAAGCTGATCTTGCAGCCGATTGTGGAGAATGCGATCCTTCATGCCTTCACAGAGCGCGAAGATGCCGGCGGAGAGATTCATATCCGCTGTGCCATGCATACGGATAGGGGCATACGCTTCGAAGTCGAGGATAACGGTCGGGGCATGGACCCGGCTGCAGTGGAGAGTCTGGGCGCTCCCAGTGAGAAGATGGGCGGAATCGGCCTGGCCAACGTCGATGAGCGCATTAAGCTGATTTGCGGGGCAGCGTATGGACTGGACATTCAGAGTGAGCCTGGCAGGGGGACGACGATCCGGATCCGGCTCCCCTTCATGAAGTAGGAGGAACATCATGATGCGTGTAGTCATTGTGGAAGACGAATATATTGTCAGGTTTGGCATCCGATCGATGATCGATTGGGATAAGCTCGGCATGACGGTGACAGGCGAGGCGGCCAACGGGCAAGAAGCGCTGGAGCTGATGCGCCACGAGCTGCCGGATATTTTAATTACAGATATTAAAATGCCGGTCATGGATGGCCTGGCGCTCATTGCCGAAGCCCGGGAGTTGAGCGCGCAGCTGAAAATTTTGATCCTCAGCAATTTAGAGGATTTTCAATATGCGAAGGAAGCGATTCGGTTCGGCGTCTCGGAATATTTGATTAAGTCGGATATGATGCCGAGGGATTTTGAACGATCCCTGCTGCAGGTGAAAGAGGCGATTGAGCGTACAGCCCTGACCGGCGGGGAGTCGAAGGACGCGGCCATGGAGCCGATGCGCCGGGAGAAGCTGCTGCTTGATCTCGCTGAGGGAACATGCGGCGATGCTGGGAGCCTCTGGGAGGAATTGGGACTCCCTGCATGGGAAGCGCCGGTGTATGTGCTCCACCTCTGCCAAGAGGGGATGGAGCAGGGGGTTACCGCCGGACAGCAGTTCCGGCAGGTGTTGGAGAATTTGCTGACGGAGCGGGAAGTGCGCTATGAAGCGTTCACCGATCGGCAGGGGGAAATAAATGTGCTGCTATTTCCCGGCATGCCTGCTGCACAAGCGCATAAGTGGGTGTCGTCTCTGGCAGACACATGGATTCAGCAGTTGAAGCAATCTGGCATGCGATGCACGATCGGCATCAGCTGCAGCGTGGAAGCGGCTGGCAAGCTTCAGCAAGGCTTTGAGCAGGCCAAGTTGGCGGTCAAATACAAGATGTTTGTCGGCGGCGGCAAAGCGATCGTCTTCGGTGAGGAGTACGGGCCTGCTTCCGGCAGCCGTCCGCAGGAGCCGCTTCGCGTGAGCGCGAATCAGATTCACTCGATGGTCTATGCCTTTCAGGCCAAGGAGCTGCGGCTGCATTTGGAGGCGTTGTTCGAGCAGTTGGCGCTGCGCAAAGATTTGGATATGGTGCAAATTATTTCGTTGGAGCTGCTTATTATGCTTACGACTCTGTGGTCGGATGTCAACAGCGATCAGGAAAGCATGATTGAGCTGAAGAAGCAGTACTACGACCAAATCTCCAAGCTGGAAACCATTCATGAGAGCAGAGCCTGGTTTATTCAAGCGTTTGATGAGCTGATTGCCCATATGGTTGGCGTCTACAACAGCGACCGCAACAGTATCATTAAAGCGACGCAATACATCCAGCAGCATTATCATCAGGAAATTTCGCTGCAATCGATCAGCAGCTTCGTTCATTTAAGCAAAAACTATTTTGCCAACTTGTTCAAAAAGGAAATGGGTGAGAGCTTTCTCGAGCATTTAACGCGCGTGCGCATTGAGAAAGCCAAGACGCTGCTGACCGGCGAGCTGAAGACGGCGGATATCGGACATTTGGTCGGCATCCCGGATCCGAAGTATTTCTCGAAGGTGTTTAAAAAAATTGCCGGGGTATCGCCATCCGAATATCGAAATCGAGCCAAAGGGTAACTGCAAACGCTTACTGAAAAAGAGGGGGTCACAGATGCAAAAAGCGTATCGCCGAGGCCAACTGCTGCTCATCGTTCTCACGCTCAGCTTGTATGCGACCGGATGCTCGGAAATCTGGACCGGCGGCTCCGCCGGTCCGACGCATTCCGCCGTTATGAAGCAGGACACCACCCCGGTTGAGCTCACGTTCTGGAATCCGTTCGGGGGCGGCGAGGGAGAATATGTCGAGCAGATTATTCATGATTTTAATGCGTCCCAGCATCGGATCCAGGTGAAACAGCTGCGCTTGGAGTCCAATGAGTACTATGTGAAGCTGAGTACTGCGCTTTCGTCTGGCAAGGGACCCGACGTGGCTGTGGTCCATGCCGATCGGATTTCGCCCTTCGTCAAGGCGAAGCAGATCATTCCGCTGCAGGCGCTGGCGGCAGAAGCCGGGTTTGCTTTTCACGAAATCGAAGATGCGAATGTCGCGAATGTCAGCTTCGACGGGCAGCCCTATGCGGTGCCGCTCGACACGCATTTTCACATGCTGTATTACAATAAAGCGATACTCCGGCAAGCCGGCTTGTTGAACGCGGACGAGACTCCGCAGCTGGGCGAAATGACGCCGGAAGGATTCATGCAGATGCTGAAGCACATCCAGGAGAAAGTGCCGGACGTTCAGCCGCTGGCCGTGAACACACCGTTCTTCCAGGAGCCGTTCCTGAATATGTACGACGAAGCGGGCGGCGAGCTGCTGACGCCTGATATGACGAAAGCAGCCATTCATAATGACAAAGCACTGCGCGTGCTGAAGTTTTATCAGCAGCTGTATGCCAACGGATTAGCGGATATTCACGATAAAACGCCGTGGGATTCGTTTCACGATGGCAAAGCCGCGTTTTGGTTCGGCGGGGTGTGGGAGGCCGGCCATCATTTGAACGGCTCATCCCTGCAGGTTGGCATCGCGCCGCTACCGCCGATTTTTGGGAGTTCCGTGCATTGGGGCAGCGCGCATACACTAATCATCCCGGCTTATGTGGTGAAGGAGAAGCAGCAGGCGGCGATGGTGTTTATGAAATATTTTTCCGAAGTCGGCAGCCTAACGTGGGGGCAGGCGGGGCATGTGCCTGCCAATCGCGCTGTCGTGCAAAGCCCATCCTATCAGGAGCTGCCGTACCGCAAGCTGTTCATTGAAGCGCAGCGTCAGGTGAAGTTCGCGCCTCGCACCGATAAGTATGGGACGCTGTTCACGGCACTGTCCGAAGAGCTGCAGAGCATCGTGCTTAGCGGCAGAGACCCAGACGAAGGATTGGCGGCGCTGGAGAAGAAGCTGAACGATATTTTAGCCAATTAAATGTATATGGCGTTAAATAAACAAGCGGCAACCCGGAGCATGAACGATCATGTCAGGGTTGCCGCTTTTGTTATTTGTGAAGTGCTGCGAGGACCTGCCGCAGCCATGTGGCAAACTTGCCATCCAGCTTGCCCTGGCCGGATTGCGTCTGTACTTCGCTGCTCAATTGATTCAAGGCAGCGTTCAATTTATTGCCATCCAGCTTTTGCAGCAGGCCGACCAAGGTCTTAAGGGCTGTATAGGCCTGCGGATGCTTGATCCAGCCGTTGTTTTTGGCGATCAGCAGCAGCTCATCCAAGTGATTGACGTCCATGACGACCTGGAAGGACATGGAGCTAGCGGATGTATTGCCCGCATTATCGGTTGCGGACACTTCGATGAGGTGGCTGCCGAGCTGCAGCGACAGCGGCTCCAAGGCAGCCGGCACACGGATCGGGGTGCCATCCAGCTTTACGGTAAATTGGTTAATGCCGCTAAGTGTATCATTCACATCCACTTGAAGCCGGACGGTGTCCGTGAGGTAGACGACCGGGCTTGCCTGAATGTGGATCTCGGGTCCGGTCTTATCGGCCGGAGGCCATTCTTCCGTGGCCTCGACACCGGGATCTTTCTCGTAATTCGTTCCGAGACTGGCTACCTGGTTGCCTTTTAGCTCAATTCCCGTACCTGCCTCGAGCTTAATTCCATTCGTGTTGCCCGCCAGCGAGTTGTTATAGATTTGCACGTTCTGAGGCTCGCCTTTACCGATGTTATTGGCATTTTGATCACCATTATCGTAGGCCAGCAGAATCCCCCAATAATTCACCGCCGTATTGTTGCGAATGATGTTATCACGAATGACCGTTCCTGGCCCGTTTAAAATACGGATCCCGACGGCGTTATCGATGGAGGTTGTATGTTCGAAAATATTGTGTTCAATGATCGTATCCGGCGTGCCCATGGACACATTCACACCTTCGCGCGTGTTGCGAATGAGATTGTCATGGATGTAGTTTCGCGGTCCCGATTTGCTGTGGTTCGTCGGTGCCGTGCCGCCGGTGTTGCCGAGACCGACTGCGCCGCCTGTGAATATATCCGTCACCTGGTTGCCGTAAATCTCGTTGAAATATTCCAACTCACCGTGCATATCGATCGCATCCAGCTTTGTCCGGCTAAACGTATTGTTGCGGATGACGTTGTTATGAGCCACGTTCTGAATCAAGGCGCCGTGGCGCATGTAGGGGCCTTCAAACGATGAATCTTCAACGAGGTTCCAGCGCGTGTCATTGTCAAAGCCCAAGCGGTCCACCTTGGGGATACCTTGGAAGGAGACACCGTAACCGGCTCCACCAGGGCCGACATCGGTCGCATTGCGGAAGGTGCCGTTTCGGATCACCACATCGTGGCTGCTTTCCACTCGGATGCCCATACGGCTGAATTTCTCTACCGTCACATGATCAATCGTGACATTGTAGGAAGGCTCCTCACCGTAATTTGCGATGATGATCGCGCTGTCCGGACCGCCGCCGTCCGGATTATTCACAGTGTGATCCGTGGAATAGGCGCCGGCCCAAGATGAGGTCACCGTCAAATTGGAGATGACAAAATCGTGCTGACGGACGGATTTGAGCGCGGTACTGTTTTTCACCTTATTCAGCGACGTTTTGATGATTGCACCTGCTTGGCTTTCTCCGCGCAGGTTGACGCCGGATTTCAAGGCAATATTCATCGTCCCGTCAGGGGAGCTGCTCAAATTGTAGACGCCGTTGGGCAGATATACTTCGTCGCCGCTCACAGCTGCGTTGATAGCCGCCTGCAGTGCCGGGCGGTCGTCATTGCCGTTGTCGGCCGGATCCGCGCCATAATCGAGCACATTCAGCGTCCGGCCGGTGACCGGGTTCGAAGTGTGCAGCGCATGCTCGGAACCGTCCGGATTCGTCATGCCCGGCTGCGTGAAGGGCAGTGTTCCCGGCGGCGGGCCAGGCACATAATACGGGATGACGGCGACGGGTGTGTCTCCATTGGCAAACGGGGCATACATATGCACGTCCGTCAGGCTTGTGAACAGGGAGGCGTCGGAGTTGCCGTGGCCGGTGATCTTGACGTAGCGAGCGGCAGTATCGGGGATGTCAAAAGCCTGCATCGCCGTTGTATTGCCGCTGCTCTGGCCGCTGAACGCCGGCGACCAATGTTCGGCGTCCGTAGACGTCTCGATGTCAAACGTCGTCGAGCGCATGTCCCCCTTGTAGAAGGCAATGCCTACATAGCCGACCTGAACGATATCATCGAGATCGTACATAATCCATTGACCGTCACCGGAGGCGGACCAGCGCGTAAACAAGTTGTTATCGATCGTATTAATCTCGATATTGCCGTCATTGCTGCTGGCCGTAACGCCGACCACTGGAATCGGCTGAATAGGCTCGGCCAGTGTCGTGCGGCTGAGGTTCAAGCCGCTTGTGCTGTAATTGCCGGCCGCATCGCCGGCTTCGACGGTGAACGTGTAGTCCGTATTCGGCGTCAAGCTGTTCGCATCATAATAAGTGGCGCCGTAAACCGTTGCCAGCACCGTGTTATTTTGCGAGATGCGGTAGTTCGTAACGGCCGTATTGTCTACAGCTGCAGGCCAGGTCAGACGGATGAAGTTCGTGCCCAGATTGCCTGCTTTCAGGCTGCTGCCGCCAGGCCATGACGGAGGCGTCGTATCGCTCGTCTCATCAATCACCTGCTTCACGGCGAGCCTCGGCTTCGGATTGCTGCCAGTCGCTTCCTTGGTGTAGATGTTCAAGCTGACGCCTGTGCCAGCCGGATCCGCCACGATGAACGTCACAGCACCGCTGTTCAGATGGCTGCGGACATAGTCGGACACATCAACGGTGTGCAGGACCGGTGTGACATTGTTTGGCGTGGTTACGGTAAACTTGCCGAGCGGGACGGCGGTGGCGAGATCTTTGCCCGGCGCGTTGTCCCAGGTTAGTGTTGTTTCTGTCCACGACGTGTCTTCCAGCCCGAGGACGGAGAGTTCGACGTTCGTATTGGAGGAACCCTTTTTGGCGCTGACTTCAAAATAAAACTTGTTCGTTACGTCGTTGAAGCCCGTGAGATCGAATTTATAGTAGGCATATCGTTTGGTCGTCGCCGTCGAGCTCATGCTGAACAGCCCTTCGGATGTTCCTGTCTTGCTGTTGATGTTGGTGGCAGGCTTGCTGCTGTCGATCAAGGCGTCGTCCGTTTGCAGAGCGTTGCCGGCATCCAGCTCCAGGGCGTGTCCCAAGGCAGGGAAAAGGACGAGCTGCAAGAGCAGGCTGAAGATAAGTAGAGCCGAGATGCGCTTGCGATTGGATTTGAATAACATCAAATTGTCACCCCTATCAAAATGTGTTCCTGCTGCTAAGCGCCGCTAGCTTACGCGATGCTTGTCGCGGAAAGTTGGCAACGCTTACAATTCGCGGTTTGAGGGCAAAGCGAAGCTGCATTTCACCTCACAGTTGGACAAAATTGGCTTAGATCTGCCGTATCTTTTTTACTATAAACGTTTCCATTGGACAGGAAGGATAGGTTTTTTTTATATCCCATTGTGTATTTTCCATATCTGCACGAAGAAACAGCCAGCCGCGAGGGACTGACTGTTTTCCTTTATGAATTCTCTTGTTCCAGCAAGTAAACACGTACATTCTTCTTGATTCCGAACTCCTGCGCATCGCCCAAATCGTTCATGAACACGTCGATTCGCGACCCGCGAATGGCTGAACCGATGTCCTCCGCTTGGCGAATCCCAATCCCGTCAATAAACACGGTAGAGCCCAGGGGAATCACGTTCGGGTCGACAGCGATGGTCCGTCCTTCCTGCGCTTTCATGCCGCTGTACGTAATGCCGTATTCGGGATGAGAGCTCCGTTTGCCTGTTGATTCATAGCCGGCGGTATAGGCGCTAAGTGTTGTGTTCAGCACTTTTTTAATCACCTGATGCTGACCGTTCGGCATGGATATGCTTCCAGTACCCGTGGGAATGACCAGGGTTTGGCCAACTTGCAGGCTCTTTGGATTCCCAATATTGTTGGCATTCATGACATCATCAACACTGACACCGAAGCTTGAAGCGATTTTGTACAATGTATCTCCACGATTGACTTGATATTTCGTTTGCATCGGGAGCGATACGGTAGGCTCTGTTTCCGCCGAAGGCTCTGTATTGCCGGAAGCAAGGCTGTACGATGGGGGAATCTCACCGCCGTCTTCACTGGCAGGGTACGAGTAAGCTTTATGAACAGGAAACAGACTGATTAAGAACAGTGAGCTAAGCAGCAAAGTGATAAGCAGCATTTTACGACTATTACTAAACATAGTATTTCCTCCTATTAGAAAAAAGTAGAATTATAGATACTAGATTTGCCTAAGATTTGGTGGAATATACGTTAGGGGTTATATCTTTTGAAAAAAGCTTGGAAAGCTGTCTCCGATCTGCCCCCGATCCGCCATCGTTCCGACATTGTTCTGACATGGTATATCGCCGGGCGACTATGATAAGCTATAACTAAGAAAAAGGAGGCGATGATTGTGATACAAGTATTTCCCGCAGCATCACGGAGTTCGATGGATATAGGATGGCTCAAGACGCACCGCAGCTTCTCATTTGGCGATTATTTCGATGAGGCGAATACCGAATTTGGGGTCATGCGTGTTTGCAATGATGACGATGTAGCGCCGGGGCGCGGTTTCGGCCCGCACCCGCACAGCGATATGGAGATTGTCACCATCGTGCTCAGCGGAGCGATTAAGCACGAGGACAGTCTCGGCCACGTTGCGGTTACGACGGCGAGCGGGGTACAGCGGATGTCCGCAGGGACAGGTGTGATTCATGCGGAATACAACGCTTCGGAGACGGAGCCGTTATCGCTGATGCAGCTGTGGTTCATGCCAGCGGAGCGCGGGTTGGCCCCGTCGTTCGAGAACGTGACCTATGTGGCGGACGCGATGCATAATGCGCTGCTGCCTGTTGTCACGCCTGAAGGCGGTGAGCATGCAGCCAAGATTCATCAAGATCTGAGCATCTACTTGAGCAAGCTGGAGAGCGGCAAGCAGCTGACATACCGCCAGGAAGGGGAGCGCCGCGTGTTCCTTATGGTGTTCAGCGGTAAATTGTCGGTGAATGGCCACGTTCTGGGGGAGAAAGATGCCTTGCGGATTACGGCTGAGCCCGTGATCGATTTGTCAGCTGTGGACCATGCGCATTTCATGCTTATTGATTTGCTATAATTCGGGGAGGGTCTTGAAGATGAAAGAAACATTTTTGGTCAAGCATGCCGTCGGGGGCCGATCCTTCATTGACACTGGCAAGCATCCGCTTCCTTACACGTGGCAGCAGAATGGGGATCAATGGATATTTACGGTTCAGATCGAAAAGAGCGCAACTGCGGAGCTGCTCAAATGGAAGGACGAGCTGAATGTTTTCATCTTCCAGGAGTTTGAGAACGAGCCAACACGGAAATTATGGTTCTATGTGCTCCAGGGTCCGGTTCGCTATGAGGAAGAAAGCAAGCAGCTCGTTATTGTAGCGCAATCCAAGATTGAATATATCCCGGATCTATTTAGCACACAGTTGTAGCGACGGGCACCAAAGGTGAAGAACGGGTAGAGCAAGGGTGCCGTGCTGCCGGGTGTTCGAGCTTGACATGGATAGGAGAACAGCAATGAAAGACCGGGAACAATTTGTACAGAAAGCAACATCTTTTATTGCCGAATGTTATGGCGAGCTGGGCAAGAGCCGTCAGGAGACGGAATTGCGACTGGCCGAAGTTGTGCAGCACATCCGAGATACAGGTTATTATGACCACACGGCGGAGGAGCTGGAGCATGGGGCCAAAATGGCCTGGCGCAACAGCAACCGCTGCATCGGCAGACTGTTCTGGGAGACGCTGCAGGTTCAGGATGCGAGGCATGCAGCTACGGAGGAGCAGATGGCTGAAGCGCTGTTTCGGCATATCGAAACGGCAACGAATAACGGTAAAATCCGCCCGGTGATTACCGTTTTTCAGCCTGCGCATATGCCTGAGCGTAAGGTGCGCGTGTGGAACGACCAGCTGATCCGTTACGCCGGATACGAGACGGAGCACGGGAGGCTGGGCGACCCGTCTTCGTTGGAAGTGACCGAGTTATGCCGGTCGCTGGGCTGGGAGGGCGCGGGCACACACTTTGACGTGCTGCCGCTGGTCGTGCAGATTGCGGAGCGTGCGCCGCGCTATTTCGAGATCCCGCCGGAGCTCGTGATGGAGGTGGACATTACCCACCCGGAACTTCCCGACTTTGCCGATCTGCACCTCAAATGGTATGCGGTGCCCATCGTATCCAATATGCGGCTTGAAATCGGAGGGATTGAGTACCCGGCCGCACCTTTTAACGGTTGGTATATGGGGACGGAAATCGGAGCCAGAAATTTCGCCGATCAGGCGCGTTATGATATGCTGCCTCGCGTTGCCTCGCTGCTGGGGTTGAATACACGCCGAGAAGCGACGCTGTGGAAAGATAAAGCGCTTGTCGAATTAAATGTAGCCGTTTTGCATTCTTATCAGAAGCAAGGGGTCACTATTGTCGACCATCACACGGCTGCGCAGCAGTTTATGCGGTTCGAGGAACGGGAACAGCGGAGCGGGCGCGAAGTGACGGGCAATTGGACATGGCTGATTCCGCCGATGTCGCCTGCGGCTACGCATATTTTTCATTCGCATTATGAGAATAAAGTGAAGACCCCGAACTTTTTTTACCACAATCGATGAAGGAGACGGCTATGTCGACAAATGCTATATACGCGCGCCAATGGGAGCAGCTTGAACGGTTAAAGCAAATCCTGGACGAGGCAGGGCTTGTGACCAATCTCATGGAGAAGTCCGAGACCATTCCGCTTCATATGTTGATTGCGGCTTTCCAAGAGGATCGCAAGGGGCGGGATCGTTTCCTGCACTTCAGCTTTTTGCCCTTGGATGAGGAGGACGTGACCGCGATTCATTTGCTGCAGATCTATAGCACGCTTCCATTCCCGTTAAAGAAGGGAAAGCGCGATGCCGTCGCTGATTTGCTGCTTCACGTCAACACCCGGCTGCCGATCGGCCATTTCGGGTTGAATGAGCAAGATGAGCTGCATTACCGCTACGTGTACAGCGTGTCCGCTTCACGCTTGTTCGGCAGCGAGGAGATACTGGACATTTTGAGCTTGTTTGTATATTTATGCGATATGTTTGCCGATCCGATCGAGCAGGTTGCCAGCGGGGAAGCTGATGCTTCGCAAGTGTTGGACATGTGAAAAGTTGGTTAAAAGGAGCCATTCCACGGTCATTCCAAATGTTCGCGGGGTGGTTTTTTTGTTCAATAATTTATCATTTCACACTCGGTCATTGAGGAACTCAGATGGGATAAACCAATCTACCAAAAAAAGTTTGCCGCTCAGTTGTTGAACTTAAGAAATGTATTGAAGGGTCGTTATCGCTGTTAAATAAAAACGAAAAACTTAACTAGGCCTTGGGGTTATAACCTCAAGGTCTTTACTTTTACTCCCATCAAGTATCGAATGAAGCCCGCTCGATGTAACTCAGTGATTGGTACAATAATTCAGGGGTCTATCCTTCAAATCTAGCAAATAATGGATGAAAAGTTTAGGAGAATTTGATGTCACAAAATGAATTGTTATGGTAAACTTTTTTAGGGGATTCTCACCTAGATTGACGTGGAGTGGAGAATAGAAAGGAAGGGAATTAATTGCATAGAAGTCTATCAAAGTTTGTCGTCATCCTGCTATGTTTTGCGCTAACGCTCGGAACCTTCGTACAGCACAAAGCAGAGGCGGCCAATTCGCAGCCGGGTGATCAGAATAGCGCTGTTCCCAACTCGCCGGTTACAGGAGCGGCGTACGGAAACGGGACCTACGTAGCTGTAGGTTACTATGGGAATATTTTCAAATCAACAGATGGGTTGAATTGGCAAACGGCAATCGATGCCGCACAGCTAAATACTACATACACAGGTGTAGCCTTTGGAAATGGTATTTTTGTCGCAGTGGGTTACGACGGCGTTATTATGACTTCAGCCGATGGGACCACATGGACACAGCAAAGGTCGCCTACGACAAACATTATCGCCAAAGTTGCTTATGTCGGAATTAACGGCATTAACAAGTTTTACGCTGTAACTAAAGCGGGCAGCATTCTCTCGTCGGCAGATGGTACAGCTTGGACAAGTTCGGTTTTGCCGGGTTCGAACGGTGCTGACCTGACTTCCATTGCTGCAAACAACAGCTATGTGGTCATTGGCGATTCTACGGGAACTGTGCACAGCTCGTCCAATGGAACGAGTTGGTCACATTCGAAGCAGCCAGGGGCCTTTTTTATAAACTCCGTGCTGAGTTTAGGTAACCGTTTTTATACGAATGAGGTTTTGACGGGAACTTATATGACTACAGACTTTACGCGATGGGATAATGTTCCCTTAGGCGGCCAGGTATTTGGCGGCTTATATGACGGAATGAAGTATTATCTGTTCGGCTACGGCGGATCATCCTATGGGGCGGTGTATACCTCCACAGACGGGACAAGCTTTGGCGTGCAGGCCAAAAAGTCTACCATGACGGTGCAAAACGGATTTTACGCTAACGGCGTCTATTTGCAGCTGGGCAATGATGGCATGGTGGCTTCAACAGACGGTATAAACTGGAACCACACGTATGGAGGTACATTCTCTGGAACTGCGTACAACGGAAGCAAGTTTTATGCAGTAGGCGGTTACGGCAGTGACGGATTTATGCGTGTATCTTCGGATTTCTCGAACTGGAGTCCGATCAATCTCCCACTTGCATCTGCCTTGAAAGGCATCGCTTACGGCAACGGCAAATACGTCGCAGTCGGCGGATCTCCGGGGATCGTACTGACATCATCAGACGGTACGAGTTGGCTCCCTACAGCAGCAACCGTCAGCCGATACGCGCTAAACGCGGTTGCGTATGGCAATAACACCTTTATCGCCGTTGATACGATAGGATCCATTTATCAATCGACCGATAATGGATTGAACTGGACGAAGGTTCGATCAGACGTTGACTATAACGCATTGCGATCGGTAACGTATGCGAACGGTAAGTTTTATGCCGTCGGCGATTCACTGGATGGCGCGGGCACGTATCTCGAATCTGCAGACAACGGTGCCAATTGGCAGGCTACCAGTCCTTCTCCATTCGTAGCCAAGTTTAACAAGTATGTGCCGGCACAGGCAGATGTGGCAGTAACGCTTGATCTCCACGGAGCATCGCTAGCTGGCGCTAGTGTCAGCAACTGGGGAGCAGCGCTCCAGCCAGGGACAGATTATATTGCGGCGGGCAGTACAATCACAATCAACAAAGGATTCCTGGCTCAACTGGCCAATGGCTGGCAGTTAATCGCCTTCCATTTGAGCGATGGCACGACACAAACGGTTGCGGTACTGGTCAGCAATAATGCGCCTGCATTGGCGAGTGTGACAAGTGCTCTTTCCGGTGTGGGTGTGGCAGCCTGGAGTTTTGCGTCTGGCGCGAGCCGGTATGAATTGCAGCTTTACCGCAATGGTGCGGTATGGGGACCTGCCGTGTCAGCCGCTACGAGCGATCTGAATAAAGACTTCCAACCGTCCATGCGAGCTGGCGGTCCAGCGGATTATACATTAAAAGTAACGGCTAAAGGGGACACGGTTCATTATGCAGATGGCCCGCAGTCAGCTGCATCAACGGTCAGCACGCTATACAGTGCTCCAGCAGAGGATGGAACTGCTAATAAAGCGGGAACGTCACAAAATGCGAATTTCAATATCGTAGTCAATGCCGTGACAGGAGCCAAAGTAACCGCTAAAGTAAACGGAGCGACTGTCCTGCAAAATGCTGCGACTGACGTAACGGCAACCGGCGGCAAAGCGACTCTGCCGATCGCTCTGACGAAACTGTCGGAATCTCCGAACAATATGATCATTGCTTTTACGACGACGACGGGTTTCTCGGAAGATCTAAAGGTTCAAGTTACGAAAGATACCACGCCGCCGGCCACTCCAACAGAGGACGGGACGGATAATAAAGCAAACACATTGCAGAACGCAGACTTTAATATCGTAGTGAATGCGGAACCAGATTCAAAGGTGACAGCGCAAGTGAACGGCGCCAGTGTACTGAAGACCGTAACGAGTGTAACGGCGGCAAGCGGTAAAGCGGCATTGCCGATCGACTCGACGAAGCTGCAAGAGGGCGTCAACCCTATTACGATTGTCTCCACCGATGCGGCAACGAACAATTCGAATGCGTTGACAGTCCCTGTGACTCGAGATACAGTAGCTCCCGTTCAGCCTAGTGAAGATGGAAGTGCGGATAAGGCGGGAACGACGCAGAACGCAGACTTCAATATCGTAGTGAATGCGGAGACGAGTTCGACGGTTACAGCCAAAGTGAACGGAACGAACGTGCTGAAGACTGTGACAAGTGTGACGGCAGCAAGCAGTAAAGCGACGCTGCCGATTAACGTGGCAAGCTTAAACGAGAACGGCAATGACATCGTGATTGTGGCGACGGACGCGGCCGGCAATGCGTCCAATCCGTTAACCGTTCACGTAATCAAAGATACGACAGCACCAAGCGCTCCTGCCGAAGACGGTACGGCCGATAAAGCGGGAACGGCGCAGAATCTGGACTTTGACATTGTCGTAACGGCGGAAACGGGCAGTGTTGTGACGGCCCAAGTGAATGGAACGAATGTCTTGCAGGCAGGTTCAGCTGTGACAGCAGCGGGTGGCAAAGCAACACTTCCGATCGCCTTGGCAAGTCTGACAGAAGGCGCTAACGACATCCTCATTGTCGCTACGGATGCGGTGGGCAACATTTCAACTCCGCTGCATGTCTCTGTGGTCAAGGACACAACTAGTCCTGACAAACCTGCCGAAGACGGCACAGCGGATAAGGCCGGAACGAAGCAAAATGCCGATTTTGCCATTCGGGTAACCGCAGAAACAGGTTCGACAGTAACGGCCCAAGTGAACGGTGCCAATGTGCTGAAGTCCGGTTCAAGTGTGACAGCAATTGGCGGTAAAGCCACGCTGCTCATCGATTTGAGCAAGCTGGTTGAAGCTGCTAACGATATTGTCATCGTTACAACAGACTCGACCGGCAATGCATCGAATGCATTAACCGTGCAGGTGACGAAGGACACGATTGTGCCCAATAAGCCTGCTGAAGACGGTAGTGCAGATAAAAACAACACCGTTCAGAGTGCGGACTTCACCATTACTGTAAATGCGGAAACGGGCAGTGTTGTGACGGCCCAAGTGAATGGAACGAACGTGCTGCAGACGGTGACAAGTGTGACAGCAGCAGGCGGCAAAGCGGCGCTGCCGATTCATATGGCAAGTTTAAGCGAAGCCGGCAATGATATTAAAATAGTGGCGACAGATGCAGCCGGCAATGCGTCCGATGCGTTAATCGTTCATGTAACCAAAGATACAACGGCTCCTAATACGCCTGCCGAAGACGGTACGGCGAATAAAGCGGGAACGACGCAGAACGCAAACTTTACGATTGCAGTGACAGCGGCAGACGGCGATGTGCTGACGGCGACCGTGAACGGAGCGAACGTCTTGCAGTCCGTAACGAGTGTAGTTGCTTCAAGCGGTAAAGCGGTCCTGCCGATTGATATTTCGCTGCTGCAAGCCCAGAACGATATTGAAATTGTGGCGGCGGATAACGTGGGTAACAAATCGAACGCGCTAACCGTGCACGTAACCAAAGATATCGATGCCCCGGCAGCTCCGGCAGAAGACGGCACAGCCGATAAAGCGGGAACGACGCAGCATGTGAACTTCTCGATCATCGTAACTGCAGAAAATGATGCGAAGCTGATTGCGACTGTGAACGGGGCAAACGTATTAGATTCTGCGACCAGTGTTACGGCAGCGGGCGGCAAAGCGACTTTGCCGATTGATCTGACGAAGCTGGCTGAGGCTGGAAACGATATTGAGATCGTGGCGACGGATGCGGCAGGCAATGCTTCTAACAAGCTGACTGTCCATGTTACCAAAGACACAACGCCGCCAAGCTTGCCGATGGAAGACGGCACGGATAATAAGGCCGGCACGAGTCAGAGAGTGAACTTCGATATTCTGCTTACTGTGGAAGACGGAGCAACGCTAACGGCCAAAGTGAACGGAACGAACGCGCTGCAATCTGTGACAAGTGTGACAGCAGCAGGCGGCAAAGCGACGCTGCCGATTGATATCACCAAGCTGGCCTTCGGCAGCAATGGGATTACGATTACAGCGAGCGATGCCGTTGGCAACGTTTCGCCAACGCTTGTTGTGCCGGTTACACGCTTGGCAAGTTCGAATGCGGATCTGAGCCAGCTTCTGGTATCCGCTGGAAGTGTAGTTCCTGCGTTTGATCCATCCGTTCAGAATTACACAGTAAGTGTTGCGAACAGTACGGATACGATCCAGATAACGCCTACGACAGCGGATGCAGGTGCAACTTTAAAAGTGAATGACGAAGCCGTGATCAGCGGACATTCGAGCTCACCGATTCAGCTGCAAGTCGGAAGCAATGTCATTTCCGTTGCGGTCACTGCAGCAGATTCTACAACCAAGACCTATTCGGTCACCGTGATACGGGTCAGCAATAATGCGCTGCTTGCCAACGTATTCGCTGATCAAGGTACACTGACACCAGTGTTCAATACGACCCAGCTTCAATATTCACTGGATGTAACAAACCCGATTACAAGTGTTAACCTGTACATGTCCAAAGCGGATTCACAAGCAACACTGACCGTGACGGGTGCGGTATACAGCACTGTAACGGGCGGGGTATACGCCTATACCGTTCCTTCTTTGGCCGTAGGCGCTAATCCGGTTGACATTCAAGTCACGGCGCAAGACGGTACCGCTAATCACTATCAGATCTTGGTAAACCGTGCGCCTAATCCAAATGGCAACGCCAATTTGAGCGGGCTTACCCTATCCAGCGGTGTGCTGAATCCGGTTTTTGCTCCTGGTCAAAACGTTTACTCATCCTATGTGGATTATAGCGTCTCGAGCTTAACCGTAACTGGTAATGTGTATGATAGCGGAGCGACGATGACCGTGAATGGAGTTTCAATGGCGAGTGGTCAACCGAGTGCGCCTATCCAGCTCCAAGTCGGAACGAACATCGTTACAATAGTGGTTACAGCGCAAAATGGGGAGGATCTGACTTATACCGTTTCCGTGTTGAGGGATAGACGGGAAAGTCATGATAGTGGTTCAGGCAGCTATACATCTGCGCCACCTGCGAATCCAACAGAAGGAACACTTGAGATCCCGCCAGGAAAAGAAGGATCGGCTCATTTGAATCACGAAGTCACGGTTACCATCCCGGCCGGTGCTACGAATCAAGAGCTGAGGCTGTCGATAACGAAGTTATCCGAGCAGATTGCGGGGCAGCTGGTAACGGATAAAGAAGATCTGGTGAGCTCTGTTTTCGAGTTATTGAAAAACTTCCCTGACAAGTTCAGCAAGCAGATTACGCTGACATTTGCCTTCGATCCAGAGCTTGTGAAAAACGGGCAAAAGCCCGCCGTTTATTACTACGATGAAGCGAAAAAACAATGGGTGGAAATCGGCGGTGTGGTGAATGGTGAATCCATCACTGTACAGGTCGACCACTTCACGAAGTTTGCTGTTTTCGCAAAAGACCAACCATCAGGGGATCAGAACCCGGCGCCTCATCTGGGTGATATCGCTGGACACTGGGCGGAGGCCCGCATTCAGCAGGCTGTAAGTCTCGGAATCGTAAGCGGGTATCCGAACGGCACGTTCCAACCGGATCATTCTGTGACGCGCGCCGAGTTTGCTGTGATGCTGATGAATGTCTTAAAAGGGCAAGATGCAGGAATGGAATTGTCCTTCACTGACAAATCGGACATCGGCGCTTGGGCGCAGCAGGCTGTAGCACAGGCGGTCAAAGCCGGCTTCATCAAAGGCTACGAGGACGGCACCTTCCGTCCGCAGGCGGAGATCACAAGAGCCGAGATGGCGGCTATGCTCGCAGGTGCTCTCGGCTATAAGGGCAACGCGAATGCCACATCAGGCTTTGCAGATGATGCTGATATTCCGGCGTGGGCCAAGGGCAGCATTGCCTATGTGAAGCAGGCCGGTCTCATTCAAGGAAAAGGCGAGAATACATTCGCGCCGCAGGATCATGCGACACGAGCAGAAGCGGTAACGGTACTGCTGAGCTTGAGCCAAATGAGCAAGTAACAAATTGTAAAACCATGCATACGAAAGAAGCTGCCCTGAAATCGTCGCAGATGACGAAGGGCAGCTTCTTTTTCTTTTTAAGATGAAATTTTCCCGGCTGTCAGGCCTTTGGAATTCGGCGTCTGCTTCAATGCATACTGCTTGTTGAGCAGGTAGCCGAAGAGCGAGGCGAGCGACTGTTGGAACAGCATCCCCAAGATGACGGGAATCGCGACCGGCGCTGGAAAGTAAGCTACCGCGATCACCGCCCCTGCGCTGATATTACGCATGCCTCCGTTGAACGTTAGCGCAACGACGACATCCTCCGGCCAGCGCATCAGCTTGGCGATCACCCAGCCCAAGGTGTAGCCTAGAGCGGCCAGGCAGAGGACGAAAACAGCCAACCCGACCAGCTTGCTGGTGATATCACGCAAATAGGGGGCGATGACAGAGCCGTTAATCGCGACGACGATGCCCATGGCGATCTTGGAGAAAGGCCCCAGCCGTCCGCTCCATTGTTCTTTGATTTTGCCCCGAGTGAACTGATTGAGCATCATTCCGATGAGAGAGGGCAGAACGACCATGATGAGCATCCCTTTCATCATACCGAGCGTGTCCAGATGCACCTTCGCCCCGACCAGCAGGGACATGGTATAAGGAACGATAAATGGAGAAAGCAGTGTATCCACTAATATAATCGAAAGCGTCAGCGCAATATGTCCGCGATAAATGGCAACCCAGACAAAACTGGTAATGCCCGTTGGAATGGCAGCTGCCAAAATAAGGCCGGTTATTGTGAAGGAGTCGCCGCTAAACACGACATGCCCCAGTCCCATTGCGAGTAAAGGCATCAACACATGCAAAATGAACAGCGTTATAATGAGTGGAAGCGGCTGGACGATGACTTGGACAAATTGCTTAAAGCTTGAACTGATGCTTCCCGAGAACGTCATGAAGGCAAAAATCCAAGGTGACAAGTAAGCATACCCTGACAAATGGCTGCCCAGCAGGACGCCGGCCAGAACACTGACAGGTGTAATGAGGGGCATGATTTTTTCCATTTTTTTATTGAGTTGCGGCAGCAAGTTGAGGACTTCCTTCCCTGAGAATCGTTGTGATTCCTTAATGATGCAGCGCTCACATCGGTACATGCGGTTGATCTTATTATAGAAGCTTTAAGGCGGATGGTAAATTCCTTATTTCCAAGTCCTGGTTGGCGTGCTATGATTATTAACAATTAAAGTAGTGTTTTCCCTAGGGGCGCCGTAAGGCTGAGACAGAGCAATCTGAACCCTTTGAACCTGAACTGGGTCATACCAGCGGAGGAAAGTGGAATTTGAAGGAAGGACAAACTGGCTGCGCATGCATATGCATGTTTGGCATAGGGCGGACAGTTCAACCACTTTTCTCAGGGAAAAGTGGTTTTTTTGCGTTCATTTTTACCGCAGAGGGGAGAGGGATTGGAGATGGCAGGTTGTGAACTGCATGTCATTTCAAACGGCAAGCTGGGAGAGCAGGCATTCGCCCGAATTGCAGCGCACATTCACCCTTTCGTTACAGCCATACATATTCGGGAAAAGGAAAAGCCGGCAAAGGAGGTGCTCCGCCTCATTCGGGCAGCGCTGACGGCGGGCGTTCCAGCCGACCGGCTGTATGTGAACGGGCATCCGAACATTACCGCTACTGTCACGCTGGGCGGCCTGCACATGGCGGGGAGCAGCCCGCCGCTGACATCCTTGCGCGATATGTCTCTCCGCGCTATTCGCGTAGGGGCATCCGTGCATGGTGTAAAGGAAGCGCAGCAGCGCGAGCAGGAGGGGGCGGATTACCTGTTGTTCGGGCATGTGTACGAAACAGGGTCCAAGCCGGGGATGCCGCCAAGAGGATTGGAGCTGCTAAGTGAAGTGACTGAACAGGTATCCATACCTGTTATTGCTATTGGCGGGATGACGCCGGAGCGAATCAGCTCCGTGCTCCAAACTGGCGCTTCCGGCGTAGCCGTGATGAGCGGGATTTGGGATGCAGCCGATCCCGTGCAAGCTGTTCAGGCTTATGCGAATGAGTTAACGATAAAGGAGTCGAAACAACGATGAACACCGTTTATATGCCACAGCGTCATCATGATGTCCTCATTGTCGGAGGCGGCGTCATCGGCTGCGCGATTGCGTACTGCCTCGCCAAGCGCGGGCAAGCCGTCACCGTGCTGGAGCGCGGACGGATCGGCGCCGAAGCCTCGGCGGCAGCGGGCGGCATGCTCGGCGCGCAGTCCGAGATGGAAGACACCGGCCCGCTGTTCCAGTGGGCCCGGCGCAGCCGCAGCATGTTCCCGCAGCTGGCGCGGGAACTGAAAGACCTCACGGGCATCGACATCGGTCTCGTCCGTGAAGGGCTGTTGAACGTCGCGCTGAGCGACGTTCAAGAGGAAGAGCTGCGCGCGCGCGAAAAGCTGCAGCGCGCAGCAGGAGAGCCAGCCGAGTGGCTGAGCGCAGCTGCAGCTACTCGGCTGGAGCCGGCCTTGAGCCAGGCCGTGCGCGGAGCGCTGTACCTGCCCGAGGACGGGCAGGTGGAGGCGCCGCTGCTGGCTCAAGCGTATGCCCAAGCAGCCCGGCTGCTTGGGGCGAAGGTGCAGGAATTCGCCCACGTGCAGGGGCTGCTGAGCGAGCAAGGCAGGGCCGTCGGCGTCATGACGAGCGACGGCCCGCTCTACAGCGAGCGCCTCATCGTCGCCTCGGGGACGTGGAGCGGCACGCTGCTCGCGGGCATCGGCGTGGAGCTGCCGGTATTCCCTGTCAAAGGGGAATGCTTCTCGGTCATCACGCCGCAGCCTGTTTTGCGCAAAACCTTGTTTACACCGGGTTGCTATATCGTGCCTAAAGCCGGTGGCAGACTGCTGGTCGGCGCCTCGGTCGTATCGGGCAGCTATGACCGCAAGGTTTCGCTGGCCTCCCTGGCCGAGCTGATGAAGCGGGCGCAGCAGCTCATGCCTGCGATCGGCGAAGCGGAATGGGAGCGAGCCTGGTCCGGCTTGCGCCCGCAGACGCTGGACGGACTGCCGTACATTGGCCGAGTGCCGGGCTGTGAGGGGCTTTATGCGGCCTGTGGTCATTACCGCAACGGCATTCTGCTCAGTCCGATCACGGGCAAGGTCGTGGCAGATCTCGTGGCAGGCGATTCAACCGGCGTGGATTTGGGATCGCAGCTGGAGCTTGAACTGGATGACGTCGAAGTAGTTTCAAACAGAACTACGCATAATCAGGGAGATCAGATGAGCTTGTCGTGGATTCAGGCTTTTGGTCCGGAGCGGCGGCAAGCGGCGGGTCTTATCAAGGAAACGGAAGGAGTCATCAAGTCGTGAAGCTGCACATTAACGGTCAGACGGTTGATGTACCGGATATGGTTACTACAGTGACGGAGCTGCTCGTTCATTTCGAGCTGCAAGGCAAAATGCTGGTTGTCGAACACAACCAAACCATTTTGCAGAAGGAAGAACATGCACAGACGGAGCTGGCTGAAGGACATCGTATTGAAATCGTTCATTTTGTCGGAGGAGGATAAACAAATGTTAAAAATCGGTCATTACGAGTTTCGCTCCCGTCTTTTGTTGGGTACGGGGAAGTTCCCCAATTTTGAGATTCAAAAGCAAGCCGTCGATATCAGCGAATCACAGATATTGACGTTCGCCGTGCGGCGAATGAATATTTTCGAGGCGAGTCAGCCGAACTTTCTGTCAATGCTCGATGTCTCGCAGTTCACACTGCTGCCGAACACGGCCGGCGCCAAGACGGCGGAAGAAGCAGTGCGCATCGCCAGGCTGGCCAAAGCATCGGGACTGTGCGACATGATCAAGGTCGAGGTGATTGGCGATGAGCGCACGCTGCTGCCTGATCCAGTCGAGACGTTGAGGGCGTCGGAAATGCTGCTTGCCGAAGGCTTTATCGTGCTGCCTTACACGTCGGACGACGTGCTGCTCGCCAAGCGCCTGCAAGATCTGGGCGTGCACGCCATCATGCCGGGCGCATCGCCAATTGGTACGGGTCAGGGCATCGTGAACCCGCTCAACCTGAGCTTTATCATCGAGCAAGCGACTGTGCCGGTTATCGTGGACGCCGGAATCGGCGCGCCTTCGGATGCGGCGCTGGCTATGGAGATGGGAGCGGACGGCGTCCTGTTGAACACAGCGGTATCAGGGGCGAAGGATCCGGTGAAAATGGCGCTGGCAATGAAGCTCGCCATCGAGGCAGGGCGCGCCGGGTTTGAGGCGGGACGTATTCCGAAGAAGCGCTACGCTTCGGCAAGCAGTCCGATGGAAGGGTTCAGCCGGGTATAACGGCGGAGGTGTGTCAGTACGATGATGAATGAAGAGCAGATCAGGCAGGCGCTGCGCCTGTATCTGGTCATGGGCAGTTCAAACTGCGGCGGCGCGGACCCTGTCCGTGTGCTGGAGGCTGCGATCACCGGGGGCATCACGATGTTTCAATTTCGCGAGAAAGGCGCCGGTTCCCTGCAGGGCCAGGCGCGTCTTGCGCTGGGCGACAGGCTGCGCCAGTTGTGCGCGCAGCACAGGATTCCGTTCATCGTGAATGACGATGAACGGCTGGCTCTGCAGCTGGCGGCCGATGGTATCCATATCGGCCAAGAGGATGCGCCGGCAGCCGCTGTGCGCGAGCGGCTGCCGCAGATGATCGTGGGCGTGTCGGCCCACGATCCGGCGGAGGCGTCGGCGGCGGTGGCCGCAGGCGCCGACTATTTGGGCGTCGGGCCCCAGTACGTCACGCGCACGAAGCTCGATGCGCGTGAGGTCCGGGGCCCGGCCATGATTGCCCGGATGCGCGAAGCGGGCATCCGGCTGCCGCTCGTCGGCATCGGCGGGATCGATGCCGGGAACTGCGGCGCCGTCATCCGCGCGGGGGCGGACGGCGTGGCAGTAGTGAGCGCGATCACCGGGGCGCGCTCACCGCAGGAGGCAGCCGCCCGGCTGAGGAGGGCGTGCTTATAATTCTAAGGGGCATTTCTGTCGAAAGTGATGACAGAAACGCCCCTTTTTGCTACCATAGAGAAAAGCTATTGCTCGTTACCCCTTTAACGCGTTGAACGGAGTGCGTAAAATCTTGTTCAGCGCTTACAAATGTTTAATTGACATCATTTTCTTTTGGCATTATGATACGGTTAAAAAGATTTGACCGTCGTCCAATTAATCTCTCTTTGGAGAGTAAGTACGGGCCGATAGCTTGCATGAGCGCGATGCTATGGGTGATTAGAGGGAGGTCGAATCCAGAATGAAGCTGCAGCCGATTTATATCATTGAAGATCTGGAGCAATTGAAAACCGTTAGTGATCCGTTACGTGCCAAAGTGCTTTTATTGCTGATCGAGAAGGCGTATACAGGGCAACAGTTGGCCAAACTATTAGGTATGGCGCGTGCGAAGGTGCATTATCACTTGAATGAGCTTGAGAAGCACGGCTTCATTTCGGTCATTCGTACGGAGCTCAAGAACGGCATCGTACAAAAGTTTTATCGTGCGGTCGCCCGTGGTTTCGTACCTGGCGAGAAGCTGCTGCCGTATGTTTCGGAAGTGGAGAATTACTACCGCGAACGAACGTTAAGCGTGCTTGCCCGTGCCAGACGCAGGGTGCTTACTGCGCCTGAAGAGGCCTTCCAGATTCCGTCATCCGACCGCACGCAATGGCCGATCATTATGACACAGGTCGAAGTGAAGATGAAGAAAGAGAAGTATGCGGAGTGGCTGCGGAAGTTTCGCAATCTCATTTTTGAGCTGGATGCCAATCAGGATGAAGACGGGGAATGGTACTACTTGACTACGGTCGGCTTTCAGACGAATGAACCCCTGTTTGCCCCAGTCGAAGAAGAAGAGGAGAGATGACGATGTTGGACCCAAGATTAACGAAGCTGGCTGATGTGCTTGTGAATTATTCGGTGAAAGCGCAGCCCGGCGAAAATATTTTGATCGAAGCTTACGGGATCGATAACGCCCTGGTGAAAGAGCTTGTCCGCAAGATTCATGAAGCCGGCGCTCATCCTTATGTCAATCTGCGTGATCACGCGGTGATGCGTCAGATGATTATGAACAGTACGGAAGCGCAAATGCAGAAATGGGCGGAGATCGATGCCTTCCAAATGAAGCAAATGCAAGGATACATAGGTGTGCGCGGCGGCGCGAATATTTACGAGTTGTCCGATATTCCGGCGGATCGCATGAAGTTCTACAACTCGATCTACTATCAACAGGTTCATTTTGATGTGCGGATTAAGGATACTCGTTGGGTCGTTCTTCGTTATCCGACGCCTTCGATGGCGCAGTTGGCCAGCATGAGCACGGAAGCCTTCGAGGACTTCTACTTTAATGTATGTACGATGGATTACGGCAAAATGTCCAACGCGATGGACGCGCTCAAAGAGCTGATGGATCGCACGGACAAGGTTCGTCTGGTTGGCCCAGGCACAGACTTGACGTTCTCGATCAAGGGCATCGGCAGCATAAAATGCGATGGCGGCTTGAACATTCCGGATGGCGAAGTGTATACCGCGCCGGTTCGTGATTCCGTTAATGGCGTGATCACTTATAATACGCCTACGCCGCATGATGGCTTTGTTTTTGAAAACATTCGCCTGGAATTCGCGAACGGTAAAATCGTCAATGCTACTGCGAACGATACCGATCGCATTAATGAAATTTTCGATATGGATGAAGGCGCGCGTTATGTCGGCGAGTTCGCGATCGGCGTGAATCCGTACATCCAGCATCCGATGAAGGACACACTGTTCGATGAGAAAATCGACGGCAGCTTCCACTTCACGCCGGGCAATTGCTACGACGATGCGTACAATGGCAACAAGTCCTCGTTGCACTGGGATATCGTCAATATTCAGCGTCCGGAATACGGCGGTGGCGAAATCTGGTTTGACGACGTGCTGATCCGCAAAGACGGCATTTTCGTTCTGCCTGAGCTGCAGCAGCTGAATCCTGAGAATTTAAAGTAATGTAATAAAACCACCGGGTATTTTGAACTGGCCCCTCTGTCAAGGACACTTGAAAAAAACTATTATATCTAAGCGGTTAACAATAGATGATTCCTGTATTGTACAGGCGTCATCTTTTTTAATCCCCACTGGTATCGATTGTTGTTGTAG
>Ga0209566_100242_pt1 | contig 52490 bp, 45 predicted proteins | sample Araplavi_mTSA_r2_2_FD_184287 | JGI IMG/M metagenome (GOLD analysis project Ga0209566, IMG submission 184287) | Arabidopsis root microbial communities from North Carolina, USA - plate scrape CL_Cvi_mTSA_r2 (SPAdes) (version 2) | ecosystem: Host-associated > Plants > Roots > Endosphere | place...
CTCCCGACTCCCGACTCCCGACTCCCGACTCCCGACTCCCGACTCCCGGCTTCCGGCTTCCGGCTTCCGGCTTCCGGCTCTCGACTCCCGGTTTCCGGCGCGCAGTCGGCGCATCGGTTTTTCCTGTCGCGCGACGACATTTCGGTGAACGCTGAAACGTCGCGTGCACGATCGGCGTAAGCTCGGCCGTCAACTTTCTCCTGGAGCCCGCGATGACCCGTTCCGATCTTCAAGCCCGCCAAGCCGAAGCCTTCCGCGCCCTGCATGCACGTGCCGGCGCCTTCATCATCCCGAACCCGTGGGACGCCGGCACCGCGCGCCTGCTCGCGATGGCCGGCTTCGAGGCGCTCGCGACCACGAGCGCCGGCTACGCCTTTTCGAAAGGCCGGCCCGACTATGCGATCGACCGCGACGAGATGCTCGATCACATCGCCGAGATCGCCGCCGCGGGCGGCCTGCCCGTGAGCGCCGACCTCGAGAACGGTTTCGGCGATGCGCCCGCCACGGTGGCCGAGACGATCCGGCTCGCGGCCGAGGCCGGCGCGGTCGGCGGGTCGATCGAGGATGCGACGGGCCGCGCCGACGCGCCGATCTATGCGCACGAAGCGGCGGTCGAGCGCATCGCGGCGGCCGTCGACGCGGCGCGTGCGCTGCCGTTTCCGTTCACGCTGACCGCGCGCTGCGAAAACTACCTGCACGGCCGCCACGACCTCGCCGACACGATCGCGCGGCTCGTCGCCTATCGCGACGCGGGCGCCGACGTGCTGTATGCGCCGGGCATCACCGATGCGGACGACATCGCGGCGGTGACGCGGGCGGTCGGCGCACCCGTGAACGTCGTGATGGGGCTGCAGGGCGGATTGCTGAGCGTCGACGCACTGGCGGCGCTCGGCGTGAAGCGCGTGAGTGTCGGCGGCGCACTGGCGCGGGCCGCGCTCGGCGCGTTCCTGCGCGCCGCGAAGGAGATGGCGCAGGACGGCACGTTTACGTTCACGCAAGCGGCCGTTCCCGGGCGCGATATCAACCGCTGGTTTGCGTCGCCGGATAATTCACCGGTTTTGTTCGGTGAATGAGTGTAAATAAATCGTGGGATCGTTCCCAATCGAAAAGTTGATTGATAATAATCAATCGATTTCACGTCAGAATTAAACGTCGGTGACGACGAAAAATACATCGTCTATTCTCCGCATTTCGCCCGTTCGACCGGGTCCGGCGCGCAAGCCGCGCCGGATCGGGCGGCCGGGCATCCGCCGGGCGCGTCGATGGCGCGCATTGTTGCATTTTCCCGATCATGACATTTTTGAAAAGGGGAGTTGCCGGCCGGTTTTTTGATTGATAATCTGCGGCACGTTCGAATGAACAGTTGGTGGGCTGCCGGGAATATCGATATATAAAAATGCTGAGAGAGCGATGACGATCCGAGAAAATCAACGCGTCAGGTTTCGCGTCGGCGATGTCGTGACGCTGAAGACGGGCGGGCCGCGCATGACCGTGACCTATGCCGGGCCGGTCGTATTCGACGACGGTGACTGGCTGATCTGCCAGTGGTTCGACGAACACGGCGAATTCCGGCAGGAAATGTTCCCTCACGACACCGTGGTGCCGGAGCCGCGCGCGATTTCGGCCGGGCGTGTCCGGATGCGCATGCAGTCGCATCGCTACCGCTCGGCTGCCTGACATTCACCTGACATCGCGAGGCGGCCGCACGCGGCGCCCGCGCCGCGACATTTCACGCCGGCCCGAAACATGCGGCGGTGCACTGCGTCGATACTGTCTGCATGAACCCGACCGATCCCATCGCAGCGGTTACGCACCGCGATCCCTATCCCTACTACGCGGCGCTCGTCGACGGGCCGCCGCTCGCGTTCGACGCCACGCTCGGCCTGTGGGTCGCGAGCCGCGCGGCCGCCGTGACGGCCGTGCTCGGCCATCCGGCCTGCCGCGTACGCCCGCTGGACGCGCCCGTTCCGCCCGCGTTGCGCGGCACGACAGCCGGGGCGCTGTTCGGCGAGCTGGTGCGCATGAACGACGGCGCGTTGCGGCACGACGTGCCGAAGCAGGCGCTGCGCACGGCGTTCGCGCCGATCGACGCGGCTGCGTTGCGCGACCGTGCCATGCAGCTCGCCGCGCGGCGCCTGCCGCCGCCGGGCGATGCCGGCGCGCTGAACACGTGGTGCATGACGGTGCCCGTCTGCGCGGTCGCGGATCTGCTGGGCTTCGACGAGACGCAGCTCGACGCGATCGCGGCGCAGGTGGTCGACTTCGTCGCGGCGCTGTCGCCGCTGTCCGATGCCGAGGCGCTGGCCCGCGCGAGCGACGCCGCGCGACAGTTGCTCGACCGGATGACGGTGCGCGTCGCGCAGACGCATGCGCACGACGGCACGCTCGTCGCCGCCGTGCAGCAGGCGGCCCGTGCGGCGGGCTGGCAGGCAAGCGGCGCGCTGGTCGCGAACCTCGTCGGGCTGCTGTCGCAGACGTGCGAGGCGACCGCCGCCTGGCTCGGCAATGCGCTGGTGGCGTGGAACGGGGGCGCGGAAGCGGGCTTAGAAGCGGGCGCGAGCGCCGCGCGCGTCGTGCCGGACGATGCCGCGCTCGACGCGTTCGTTGCCGAAGTCGGGCGCTTCGATTCACCGGTGCAGAACACGCGCCGCTTCGTCGCATCGCGCACGACGATCGAAGGCGTGACCGTCGAAGCCGGCGACGCGATCCTCGTCGTGCTCGCCGCGGCGAACCGCGACCCGGCCGTGCATCGCGATCCGCACCAACTGATGCCCGGCCGCGCGGCCGGGCCGAATTTCGGCTTCGGCACGGGGCCGCACGGCTGCCCGGGCGAGCGGATCGCACGGGCGGTGACAGCGGGGGCGTTCGGGGCGTGGCTGCGTGCGGGCGGCGGGCCGCGGCACGACGGGCTGGCGTGGCATTACCGCGCGTCGACCAACGTCAGGATGCCGAAGTTCGACGCGGCAGGGTGATCGGGAAAGAGGGACTTAACGGCAGCCTTGCTTTTCCGCCCATTGCTCCTGGGCGGCGACACGGCGCTGCACGCGCTCGACGAGACCGGTTGAAAAGGTCCGCATGCTGATGCCGCGACGCTTGGCGAGGATCGTCTGCGCGACATCGGTGCGCGGGTTCGGCTGGCAGGCCCAGTACAGCGTCATCAGCCAGCCGATGCCGGTCCACCCGAACAGCGCGTTGAACATCGCGACCGTCAGTTTGTCGTGCCGGCCACGCCGGTCGGCAATGACCGCCGGCAGAAAATAGATCGCGATCGCGGCCACCGAACCGGCCACTTGAATCAGGACTGCGTTCTGCATGTTGCTGCTCCATCCGAACTGCAATGGAGCCGATTGTCGCGCTTTTTCCGTTCGCGTGCAGGCCGCGCTCAGACAATTGATTGTTGCGGTTTTAATGATGATCAGCCGGCTTCGGTGTCCGCCGGCTGCATTTCGTTGCTCAGCGCGAAACCTTCGTCGCGCCAGCCCGTCACGCCGCCGATCATCAGCTTGACCGGCCGGCCGAGGTGCGCGAGCCGGATCGCAGCGCGCGCGGCGCCGTTGCAGTGCGGGCCCGCGCAATAGACGACGAACAGCGTGCCGGCCGGATAGCCGGCGAGCTTGCTCTCGATGATCTTGCGGTGCGGCAGGTTGCGCGCGCCGGGCACGTGGCCGGCGGCGAACTGGTCGGGGCCGCGCACGTCGAGCAGCACGAAATCGGGCGCACCCGATGCGAGCGCGTCGTGCACGTCCCAGCAATCGGTCTCGAAGCGCAGCGATGCCTCGAAATGCGCGAGGGCGGCGGGGCTGTCGGCAGCGGGGACGTCGGTGACGTAGGACATGGTCTAGTTCTCCTGAAGGTTGCGCGGAACGCAGTGGAATGAAGGGCAGTATCGCGGTTCGGCGACCGTCGCGGCAGTGGCGCGATCGACAAGTTCCGGTAACATCGCGCCATGCACAATCATCTCGTCGTCGCGCTCGCCTACGATCGCCTCTGCACCTTCGAATTCGGCTGCGTGGTCGAACTGTTCGCGCTCGAACGCCCCGAGCTCGGGGTCGACTGGTATCGCTTCGCGGTCTGCGCGAGCGAGCCGGGGCCCGTGCGCGCGGCGGGCGGCATCACGGTCGCCGCGCCGTATCGGCTCGCGATGCTCGATCGCGCCGATACCATCGTGATTCCCGGCTGGCGTGATCCGGACGAACCGCCGCCGGAACCGTTGCTGAAAAAGCTGCGGGCCGCGCATCGCCGTGGCGCGCGGCTTTGCTCGATCTGCTCGGGCGTGTTCGTGCTGGCCGCGGCCGGCGTGCTCGACGGCCTCACGGTGACGACCCACTGGCGCTATGCGGAGAAACTGCAGGCGCGTTATCCCGCGCTGCGCGTGAATCCCGATGCGCTTTACGTCGACGAAGGGCAGGTCGTCACGTCGGCCGGATCGGCGGCGGGGCTCGACATGCTGCTGCATCTCGTGCGCCGCGATCACGGCGGCGCGATCGCGAACCGGGTCGCGCAGCGCCTCGTGCTGCCGCCGCATCGCGACGGCGGCCAGGCGCAGTTCGTGCCGCGCCCGGTCGCGCCGGGCGGTACCGACCGGCTCGCGAAGCTGATCGACTGGATGCGCGCGCACGCGGCCGAGCCGCACACGCTCGCGTCGCTCGCCGCGCGGGCCGCGATGAGCACGCGCACGCTGCAGCGGCAGTTCGCGGACGCCACGGGGATGTCGCCGCTCGCATGGCTGATCCGCGAACGCGTGAACGTGGCGAAGGACATGCTCGAAGCGCATCCCGCGCTGTCGCTCGCGCAGGTGGCGGCGCGTGCGGGGTTCGGTTCAGAGGAGTCGCTGCGGCGGCATTTCCGGCGTGTCGCGGCGACGAGCCCGGCCGCGTACCGGCGCGGAATGGATCGTGGCGTAAGATCGCAGGACGCTTGAGCGCCGCGCTGTTGCGCGGTGGCTTTCGTACCCGGCGGCGCACCGCCTGACCGGGGCATTCCGGACGAAAGCGCAACAAACCAACAACATGACACTCAGAGAGAACCTCGGATTCGGCTTCATGCGCGACGACGCGCACGTCTATTGCCACGATGGCCCGCTGCGGGACCGCGCCGGCAACCTCATCGAAGGCATCGCGATCGACGGCTTCCGGCCGTTGTCCCGGTATCTGGCGACGGACGGCGTGCGTGCCTATGCGTGCACTTTCACGTGGTTGCGCTTCACCGTGCTCGACGTCGACGCCGCGACGTTTCGCCTGCTGGACGAGTCGCATGCCGTCGACGCGAACCATGTCTATTTTCAGAACCGGAAACTTGCCGGCGCGTCGCCTGCGCGCTTTCGGCTGCTGAGCGAATCATGGGGGCATGACGACCGTTACCTGTATCACTACGGCAAGCGCATGCGCGGCGCGGATCCCGCGACGCTGCGTTGGGTCGGCGCGTATCTGGTCGACGCACAGCGCGTCTGGTACGGCGGGCGGGCACTGGAAGGCGCCGATGCGGCGAGCTTTGTCAGCGCGGATGAAGTGGCGCAGGATCAGGCGACCGACCGCGCGCGTCCCTACCGTTACGGCCATGCGGATGATCCCGGCCCGCGCGAGCAATGGGAACGCAACTGGTCGCCGTTCTTCGCCGCGCGCCCCGAATTGCAGGGGTACTGGTGGCACGCGCTGATCGGGCAGCCCGTGGCGGACGTATCGACGCGGGAACTCGGCGGCGGATACCGGGTGGTCGGCGATCAGGTGTACCTGCACGACCTGCCGCTGCTCGAACCGGACGGGGGGACGGTCCGATGGCTCGGCGATTCATTCATCGCGGACCGCTCGCGGCTCTATTCGTATTCGGAGTACCACAAGGGCTTTCTTCGCGGAGGGCCGCTTCCGGGCGATCCTGCGCAGTGGCGGCATCTTGGCGGGCCGTGGTATCAGGCCGGCGACCATTGCTATCGGCAGCAATGGCGCGGCCATGCGGAGGCCGCGAAGGTCGACGGCAAGACGTTCGAGATCCTGAACGATATCTATGCGAAGGATCGCAATGGCGTGCTGTGCATGCTGGTACGCAAGCGCGGCATCGATCCCGCACGAATCGAAGTCGTCGGCGACGACCATCTGCGGGAGGGGGACCGGCTGTTCTATTTCGGCAAGGAAGTGAAGGCCAGGTTCGACGCCCCGACGGCCGAACCGGTCGGTCACGGCTTTCTGCGCGACGGGCAGGGGCGATTGCTGCACTACAACCAGCCGTATCGGCGCGGCGTCGACGGAGCGACGCTCACGTTCCTGTCCGAGTATTTCGCACGGGACCGCGCGCGGGCCTACGTCTATTGCAACGGCGCCGAACTCGTGCCGCTGCCCGGCGTCGATCCGGCCGCCTTTCATCTGGAGCAACCCGATATCGGCACGGACGGCAGTCGTCGCTACGTGTATCAGGCATGGCTGGCTGCGTGGCGCGCGCGTGACAGGTCACCGATGCCCGACTACGTGCCGCCGGACTACGTGGCGCCCGAAGCGGGAGCACGGGCCGATGCCGGACCGGCGCCCGAATCGGTGTCGGCGAACGGGTTCCGGCACGCGTCGCCCGCCGGGCCGGACGCCGCCCGCCGGGCGTGCGTGATCGAATGGGCGCGCGACGAGACGGGCGAACCGCGACTCGTCGTGGCCGGCGACGGATTCTGCGACATCTGGGATCTGGCGCAGCGGCAAGTGGTCGCGTCGTTTGCGCTGCCTCGTCCGTTCGTGCCCGACGAGACGGACGCGACGGCCATGGACCGACTGCGCAACGTGCCGGTGAGCGCGTCGGCCGATGCGTCGTTGTCGACGCTGATTGTCGCGTACTGGGACAACACGGCACTTTACCGGGTCGATGCCGCGAGCGGTGCAGCGGACGCGTGCTGGCGGGCAGACAGCCGTTATGACGATCCGGAACGGGTTCATCTGTCGCCCGACGCGCGCGAAGCGTGGGTGCGCATCCGCAACCGGCTCTATCGCGTGCCGCTCGCCGGCGACGGCGCGCTCGACGTGCTCGATTACGATCTGGCCGACCAGCGTTTCCAGGACGCTCCGTTCGCGGTGAGCGCCAGCCGGCATCGCCGTGCATTCGCGCGGGACGCGGCACTGACGGTGCGCACGGATGGCGCGACCGATTGCGACATACCCGGCGCGGACAACGGCTTTCCATGCGCGTTTTCGGACGACGGCACGCGCGTGCTGGCGCGCGACGCGAAATTCGTGTTGCGCGAGTTCGACGTCGACAGCGGCAAGCGCCTCGCGTTGCATCGTGGCGGCTGGTGCGAGCGCAAGTGGTTCAAGAGCCAGGCCGGCTGGATCGGCGGGCGCCCCGTGTTCGTCGGCCTGCCGATGGGCGGGCAGGGCGAGGTCGACATCTGGGATGTGCTCGACAACCGGCTGCTGTTTCGCATCGAGGCCGTCGCACGCGTGCCCGAGCCGGACGCGGGCTGACACCGTCGCGACGCTGCGGCCGGTCGCGGGAAGAACGCCGGGCGATTCCGAAGCCGATGCGATCGCGCCGTGATACGGCGCATGCATCCTCCAACCCGGCGACGACGGTGCAGCCCAGGCGGCCGGTGACCGGAGCAACCGGCCGCGTGTACTGAACGGCCGCGTGCCACCGCGGCCGGTGCAGGCTCAGCGCGGAATGGTGTCGCGCGCCTTCTGCTTGATGCACGCGATCCGGTACACGCCATCCTCGACTTCGACACCGTGCGTGTCGTGCGTGAAGCCCGGGAAGCGCAGGTCGTACTGCTCGAGCGCCTTCAGGTAGCCGAGCAGCGGGCCGTCGGCCGGCCCCGCGTTCTCGCCGGGCATCAGCAGCGGAATGCCGGGCGGATAGGGCACGACGCCCGTCGCGACGGTGCGGCCTTCCATCTCCGACAGCTCCAGCATCTCGATGTCGTTGTGCACGAGATGCTCGAACGCCTCGGCCGGGCTGTAATCGGGCTTCGGCAGCGTCGAGAAGCCGCGCGACATCATCTCGGTCGTCTTCAGGTCGCTCATCGCGCTGAACATCAGGTCGCACAGGTCGCGCAGACCGAGCTTGCCGTAGCGTTCCGGATAGCGCGCGACGAGTTCGGGCAACGCCTGTTCTAGCGACACGTTCGCATCGTAGTCGCGCTTGAAGTCGAGCAGCGTGTTGACGAGCGTGCCCCACTTGCCCTTCGTCACGCCGAGCGAGAACAGGAACAGGATCGTGAAGTCGGTCGTCTTCTCGACGACGATCCCGTGCCGGTCGAGATACGCGGTGACGACCGATGCCGGAATGCCGACCGGCATCAGCCCGCCGTGCGATGCGACGCCCGGCGTGACGATCGACACCTTGATCGGGTCGAGCATGCAGTAGTCGTCCTCGATTTCGCCGAAGCCGTGCCACGTGTCGCCCGGATGCAGTACCCAGCACGACGGGTCGGTGGCGAGCAGCGTCTCGTCCGCTTCGTGGAAGCGCACGCGGCGGCCCGTCTTGCGATCGACGACGTTGTCCGGCTGCCAGCCGTTGAAGAACCAGTCGTTGTTCTCCGCGCATTCCGCATGCAGGCGCGCAAGCATCTGGCGGAACGCGACGGCCTCGCGGATCGCGTCGGTCGTCAGCGCCTCCCCGCCGGGGCCGTCCATCATCGCGGCGCTCACGTCGTTCGACGCGATGATCGCGTAGTTCGGCGACGTCGACGCATGCATCATGTACGCCTCGTTGAAGCGCGCATGCTCGATCGGGTTGCGGCCGTCGCGGACGTGGATGAACGACGCCTGCGACAGCGCGGCGAGCAGCTTGTGCGTCGATTGCGTCGCGAACACCGTCGGCTTGCTCGCGTCGTGCTGCGACGGATCGCCGTGCATCGCGTGACGGTCGCGGTAGATCGGGTTGAAGCGCGCGTAGCCGTACCACGCCTCGTCGAAGTGCAATCGGTCGACGCTCTGCCCGAGCAGTTCCTCGACGCGTGCGACGTTGTAGCAGAGGCCGTCGTACGTCGAGTTCGTGATCAGCGCATGCACGGGCGTCGGGTCGATGCCGTCGCGGCCGCGCACGAGCGGGTTCGCGTCGATCGCGAGCCGCACGGCGGCGGCCGTCAGCCGTTCCGGCATGATCGGCCCGATGATCCCGTAGTGGTTGCGCGACGGAATCAGGTAGGTCGGAATCGCGCCGGACATCGTCATCGCGTGCTCGGCCGACTTGTGGCAGTTTCGGTCGCACAGCGCGACCTGGTTGCGCGTGACGCTCGCCATCAGGATCACGCGGTTCGACATCGACGAACCGTTCGTCACGTGATACGTGCGGTGCGCGCCGAACACGCGCGCCGCGTAGCGTTCGCTTTCGCCGATCGGGCCGGAGTGGTCGAGCAGCGAGCCGAGTTCGCCGACCGAGATCGACAGGTCCGAGCGGAACAGCGCCTCGCCGAAGAATTCGAAGTACGCACGGCCGACCGGCGATTTCAGGAACGCGGTGCCGCCGGTGTGACCGGGTGTGTGCCACGAGTATTCGTACACGCGCGAGAATTTCGCGAGCGCGCGGAACATCGGCGGCAGCACGGTCTCGCGGTAGCGTTCGATTGCGGCGACGATCCGCCCGCCGATGAACGCGGTGGTGTCCTCCAGCATCCAGATGAAGTCGTCGGCCTTGCGCATCGCGTCGACGGGAATCGCGGATGCGCTGGCACGGCTCGCGAGCAGGAACACGGGGACGGTCGCGTTGCGCGCGCGCATCGCGTCGAGCACGGCCTGCGCGGGCGCGTGGCCGGCGTCGTTGCCGAGTTCCCAGTTGAGCAGCAGGCACTGGATCGCCGGATCGGCGGCGACGACCGCGCAGGCATCGTCGGCGGACGTCGCGATCACGACGTCGACGAGCCGGGTGCGCAGCTCCTCGGCAAGCGCCGTCGCGGCGCGCCCGGTGGCCGTGCGTTCGTCGATGTCGTGCTGCACGAGCAGCGCCTTCATGCCGAGGCGGCGGAAGGCCGGTTGGGTCAAGGAAGCGGTCATGTGTCATTCCCCCGTTTGCTGGGTTGCCTGGGCGCTCGCGGCAACGGCCGGCGAGCGCGCGTGAAGGGTGTCGGCCTGGTGACGGCCTACGGAAATCCAGAAGGTCGCGGCGAGCGCGGCGATGGTCACGCCGAGCGCGAGATAGCGCACCCAGCGCGGCGAGCGGCCGCCCGGATGCACGTGGGTTTCCTCGATCTCGCGCTGGCGGTTGATCGACAGCTCGTAGAAGACGATCGTCGCGACGACGAAGATCAGCGACCAGCGCGTCTGCTGGCCGTCGGAGCCGACCATCGCCCACAGCGCGTAGACGGCGCCGATCAGGCCGACGATCGTGTAGAACGTGAACTGGTGCGACGGCATCTTGCCGTAGCCGAGCACCTTGATCGCGATGCACGAATAGATGTACGGCAGCAGCGTCATGATCACGGCGATCGACGCGATCTTGCCGAATTGCTCGCTGGCGCTCGGCGACATCGTCGCGAGCACCTGCACCGACATGATCAGCGCGACGATCGCGAGGCCGGCCGACGGCACGTTCTTCGAGTTGACGCGCGCGAACACGCTGGCGAACAGGCCGTCGTCGGCCGCGGCCTTCGCGGTCTGGCCGACCAGCAGCGTCCAGCCCGCGAGCGAGCCGAGGCAGCCGAGCGCCGCGCACAGCGCGACCGCGTTCGCGGCCGTATTGCCGAGCGCGAGGCGCGCGGCATCCGCGAACGGCGCGCTCGATGCGAGCAGCGCCTTGTTCGGGATCATCCCCATGATCACGGTCGAGCTGAGCACGTAGCAGACGGCCGCGAGCACCACGCCGCCGACGGTCGCGATCGGCACGTTGCGCGACGGGTTCTCGACGACGCCGGCCGACACCGATGCGCTTTCCACGCCGATGAACGCCCACAGCGTGAAGTTCAGCGTCGCGCCGATCGCGCTGAAGCTGTTGGTGCCCGACACGTTCCAGCCGGCGAAATACACGTCCTTGCTGAACCAGAACCAGCCGAACACGGCCACCCCGAGGATCGGCACGAGCGCGAAGACCGTCGTGACCGACTGCACGCGGCCGACGACGTTCGGCCCGAGGATGTTCGCGTACGTGAACAGCCAGATCACGAAGATCTGCGCGAGCGCGAACACGAGCGGGTCCTTCAGTACCGGGAAGAAATGCGTGAGGTAGCCGAGGCCGGCGACCGCGAGGCCGACGTTGCCGAGCACGTTCGCGAGCCAGTAGATCAGGTTGGTCTGGTAGCCCATGTACGGGCCGAACGACTTGCGCGCATACGCGTACGGGCCGCCGGCGGCCGGGTCGATCGCGGCGAGCTTCGCGAACACGAGCGCGAGCGACACGGCGCCGACGACGGTGATCAGCCAGCCGAAGATCGCGATGCCGCCGGTCGCGGCGAGGTTCGCGGGCAGCATGAAGACGCCGGAGCCCATCATGTTGCCCGCGACCATCAGCGTGGCGGGAATGACGCCGATTTTCGGCGCGGAAGCCGCGTCCGGCGTGGCGGCGGCGCGGGAGGAGGACGAGCTGGCATCGGACATGCGACGCTCCTTGAGAAGGCGTGTTTCGGTTGAGGTAACGCGGTGTGGCGCCGGTCGACGATTCCGGTGTGGTTCGTCGTTTTAATTGACGCGTTCATGTTATCGCTCGGGGCGATTATTAATAAGGGTAAACGCTTGTGTTTAATGACTTGAATATTGATCAATGTCATTGAAGCCGGTGAAACGGTGTTTGGCTTCGGGTTCGGCGGCCCGTGCGGAAAGGCCGGAGCGCGTTTTTGCCGATTCCGGTCCGGACGGGTGGGATCACGCCGTGGAAGCTTCGACGAATAATCGCTTTTACTAACCGGTTAAATCAATTCGTGACGCAAATGGCGCGGAAATCGGAGTTTGAGTTTGTCGGTTATTATCGGGCGCATTAAATGCGTGCCGCCGGCGCGCGCGACCACCGCTTCTTCCCCGAGGACGATTCCGATGACGACGCTGCCTTCCCGTTTGCCGCTGATCCAGGCCCCGATGGTCGGTTCACTGAGCCCGCTCGCGATCGCCGTGTGCGAAGCCGGCGGGCTCGGCTCGCTCGCCTGCGCGGCACTGGGCCCGCAGCAATTGCGCGACGAGATCGCGGCGATCCGGGCGCGCACGCCCGCCCCGTTCAACGTGAACTTCTTCTGCCATACGCCGCCGGCGCCCGATGCCGCGGTCGACGCGCGCTGGCGCGCGGCGCTCGCGGGCTACTACGCAGAAGTCGGGCTCGATCCGGCCGACGTGAAGGGCGGCCCCGGACGCGCGCCGTTCGACGATGCGATGTGCGCGGTCGTCGAAGAGCTGCGGCCGGCCGTCGTGAGCTTTCACTTCGGGCTCCCGGACGATCCGCTGCTCGATCGCGTGCGGCGCACGGGCGCGCAGGTCGTCTCGTCCGCGACGACCGTCGAGGAAGCGCGCTGGCTGGATGCGCGCGGCGTCGACGCGATCGTCGCGCAGGGCGCGGAGGCCGGCGGCCATCGCGGCATGTTCCTGACCGACGACATCCATGCGCAGCCGGGTCTGTTCGCGTTGCTGCCGCAGATCGTCGACGCGGTGCGCGCGCCGGTGATCGCCGCCGGTGCGATCGCCGACGGGCGCGGCATCGCGGCCGCGTTCGCGCTCGGCGCGCGCGCGGTGCAGATCGGCACCGGTTACCTGCTGACGCCGCAGGCCGGCCGCTCGGCGCAGCATCGCGCGGCGGTGCGCGCCGCGCGCGACGACGGCACGCGCCTGACCAACCTGTACACGGGCCGCCCCGCGCGCGGGCTGCTGACGCGCTTCATGCGCGAACAGGGGCCGATGAGCGCGCTCGCGCCGGCGTTTCCGCTCGCGACGGCCGTGGTCGATCCGCTGCGCGGCGCGTTCGAGCGGCAGGGCCGCGAAGATTTCTCGGTGCTGTGGTCGGGCGAGGCCGCGGCGCTCGCGCGTGAAGAGGATGCGGGCGAGCTGACGCAGCGCCTGTGGCGCGATGCGCTGGCATGTGCGGCGGGGCTGCGCGACGCGTTTCCGCAGGCGCGCTGAGCGACCGGGAAGGGGGCGCCGGCGCGGGAGCATCGGCGTATCATCTGGGTTTTCGTCAGCCCGATCCAGGCACCCCCACCATGACCTCCGTCGACACTACCCCCGTCCTCGACCATGACAAGCTCGTTACCTTCATCGAGCGCAAGTGGAACGATGAAATCCTCCACGCACTGACCGACTACATCGCGATCCCCGCGAAGAGCCCTGCATTCGACCCCGACTGGGCGAAGCGCGGTTATCTCGAGCGCGTCGTCACCGATGCCGCGCAGTGGGCCGAGCGACAGCCCGTGAAAGGCCTGAAGCTCGAGATCGTGCGCCTGCCGGGCCGCACGCCGGTGATCTTCTTCGAATCGCCCGCCACGCGCTCGGGCAGCACCGACACGATCCTGCTGTACGGCCACCTCGACAAGCAGCCCGAGTTCGACGGCTGGCGCGCGGACCTCGGCCCGTGGACGCCGAAGTACGAGAACGGCAAGCTGTACGGCCGCGGCGGCGCGGACGACGGTTACGCGATCTACGCGAGCCTCGCCGCGCTCGGCGCGCTCGACGAGCAGGGCATCGAGCGGCCGCGTTGCGTCGGCCTGATCGAGACCTGCGAGGAGTCGGGCAGCTACGACCTGCTGCCGTACGTCGACGCGCTGCGCGACCGGCTCGGCCAGGTGTCGCTCGTCGTGTGCCTCGATTCGGGCGCCGGCAACTACGACCAGATGTGGCTCACCACGTCGCTGCGCGGGCTGGTGTCCGGCGACCTGCAGGTCGAGGTGCTCGAGGAAGGCATGCATTCGGGCGTGTTCGGCGGCATTGCGCCGTCGAGCTTCCGCGTGATGCGCCAGCTGTTCGAGCGCCTGGAAGATGCGAAGAACGGCAACCTGCTGCCGGGCGTGTTCCATTGCGAGATTCCCGACAGCCGCGTGCGCGAAGCCGACGCAGCCGCCGCCATCCTCGGCGACGCCGTGTGGAAGGGGCTGCCGTGGGCCTGCGGCGCGGACGGCAAGCCGGTGCTGCCGACCACGACCGATCCGCGCGAGGCGCTGCTGAATTCGACGTGGCGCCCGTCGCTGTCGGTGACCGGCGCGGCCGGCATGCCGGCGCTCGCGGATGCGGGCAACGTGCTGCGTCCGCGCACCGCGTTCAAGCTGTCGCTGCGCCTGCCGCCGCTCGTCGACGCCGCGCAGGCCGTGCAGCAACTGAAAGAACTGCTCGAACTCGACCCGCCGTATAACGCGAAGGTCACGTTCAAGCCGGACGCGGGCGCCGCGACGGGCTGGAGCGCTCCGGATCTCGCGCCGTGGCTCGCGTCGTCGCTCGATGCCGCGTCGCGCCGCCACTTCGGCGCCGATTGCGCGTACATGGGCCTCGGCGGCACGATCCCGCTGATGAACGTGTTGCAGGAAGGTTTCCCGTCCGCCCAGTTCATGGTGTGCGGCGTGCTCGGGCCGAAGTCGAACGCGCACGGCCCGAACGAATTCCTGCACGTGCCGTACGCGAAGAAGCTGACGGCGGCGGTCGCGGACGTGATCGCGACCGCGCGCTGAGCGCCACGACTGCCCGACCCGACCTGACGGAACCTTGCCGATGACCGCCTTGCCGACGCCCGATACCGAACCGCTGCGCATGCGCGCCGAACCGCTGCATGCATTCGTCGCGGCACTCTGGGAACGGGCCGGCAGCAGCGAGCGGGAGGCACGGCTCGTCGCCGATCACCTGGTCGGCGCGAATCTCGCGGGCCACGATTCGCACGGGATCGGGATGATCCCGAACTACGTCGCGTCGTGGCGGGAAGGGCAGTTGCAGCTGAACGGGCACGCGTCGATCGTCCGCGACGGCGGCGCGGTGCTGACGATCGACGGCGGGCGCGGCTTCGGCCAGGTGATCGCGTTCGAGGCGATGGTCGAAGGGATCGAGCGTGCGCGGCGCATGGGCATCTGCGCGATCGGGCTGCGCGATGTGCATCATCTCGGCCGCATCGGGCACTGGGCCGAGCAGTGTGCGCGCGCGGGGCTCGTGTCGTTCCATTTCGTCAACGTGCCGGGCGACCTGCTGGTCGCGCCGCTGCACGGCACCGATCCGCGCTTCGGCACGAACCCGTTCTGCGCCGCGTATCCGCGTGCGGGCAGGCCGCCGCTGCTGCTCGATTTCGCGACGAGCGCGATCGCGTACGGCAAGACGCGCGTCGCGCACAACCAGCGCAAGCGCGTGCCGGCCGGGTCGCTGATCGACCATCGCGGCCAGCCGACCGACGATCCGGCCGTGATGCACGAGCAGCCGTTCGGCGCGCTGCTGCCGTTCGGGCTGCACAAGGGGTACGCGCTGGCGGCGATGTGCGAGATTTTCGGCGGTGCGCTCGTCGGCGGGCATACGACCTACGGCGACACGCTGCAGAAGACGAGCGCGATCGTCAACGGGATGCTGTCGGTGCTGATCGACCCGAAGGCATTCGATGCGGCCGATGCGGAGCGTGAGGCCGATGCGTTCGTCGCATGGGCCAAGGCGTCGCCGCAGGCCGGCGACGCGCCGGTACAGGTGCCGGGCGAGCCGGAAGAGGCGAGCCGCGCGGCGCGCGGGGCCGGCGGCATTCCGGTCGACCGCGCGACGTGGCGGCAGATTCGCGAAAGCGCGGCGGCGGTCGGCTTCGACGACGCGGCGCTCGACGCGTGGACGCAGCGTTGCACGGAGCGTGCATGAGCTGGCAGTCGGAGAAGGCGCACGGCGAGGAGATCGCGTATCAGCTCGCGCCGCTCGGCAAGGTCGAGGTCGCGCGGTTCTTCAGCGGGGCGGCGATGCGGCTCGATGGCGTGATGTTCGGCTTCATGTCGCGCGGGTCGCTGTTCCTGCGTGTCGACGACGTGAACCGTCCGGCATTCGTCGCGGCGGGGATGGGGCCGTTCTCGTATGCGAGGCCCACGCGTACCGTCGCGCTGGAGGGCTACTACGAAACCCCGGCCGACGTGCTCGAGGATGCGGGTGCGCTGTTCGACTGGTGCCGCAGCGCGTATCGCGCGGCGCTGCTGGCGGGGCCGCCGAAGCGAAAGACGAGGGCGGCGGCGAAGCCGGTGCCGGAGGTGGCGCCGGTGGTGAAGCGGGTGGCGAAAGCGGCAGCGAAGCCGAAGCCGAAGCCGGTGGAGAAGTCTGCGGCAAAGCCGGCAGTGAAGCGGGCAACGAAACCGGCGGCCAAGCCAGCGGCAAAGGCGACGGCGAAACCGACAGCGAAACCGACGGCGAAACCGACAGCAAAACCAGCAGCGAAACCAGCAGCGAAACCAGCAACTAAACCACCGGCGAAGCGCAAGCAAACCTGATGCCGGTTGAGCGAAGCGACACCTTCGCGAATTTCGCTTTCCTTTCTTTCGATCTCGAACGTGCCGGGGCGATTCGCGCGACGGGTGCCAGGCGGTGCGCCCGCGCAGGTGCGTAAAGTCATGCGGCTTGCCGCACCGCACATCCCCCGTGCTTCACAACGGCGGCCCCGGCGTTTATGATCGGCGCGGGTTGCACCCGTGACTGGCGCGACCCGCGCCGGCCTCGCCGCCGGCTCCAACGAACGGCGCATCGTATGCCGCGCGGGACGCTTCCCCACTCATCATTCCAGACGGAGACAACCGATGCTCGTCCTGATTCTCGGTTTAGCGATCTTCCTCGGTGTGCACTCGATCCGGATCGTCGCGGACGGCTGGCGGTCGGCGATGATCGAGCGAATCGGCGAGAAAGGCTGGAAGGGCCCCTATGCGATCGCATCGATCATCGGCTTCGTGCTGATCGTCTGGGGTTACGGCATCGCGCGCCAGGGCGCGACGCTGCTGTGGGTGTCGCCGGTCGGTGTGCGCCACCTCACAGGCATGCTGACTGCGATCGCATTCGTGCTGATCGCCGCCTCCTACGTGCCCGGCAACCGAATCAAGACGCTCGTCGGCCATCCGATGGTGGCCGGCGTGGCGGTCTGGGCGATCGCGCACCTGCTCGCGAACGGCACGCTGCACGCCGTCGTGCTGTTCGGCGCCTTCTTCGTCTGGTCGCTCGTCGATTTCGTCGTGTGGCGCGCGCGTGACCGCCGCGAAGGCGTTCGTTATCCGGCGGGCAGGCTGTCGGGCGACGTCGTGGCGATCGTGGCCGGGCTCGTCGTCTGGGCCATATTCGCGCTGTTCCTGCACGGCTGGCTGATCGGCGTGCGGCCGTTCGGCTAAGCCGCCAGGCACTTGAGCGGCTGAGCCGCCGAGCGGCCGAGAAGCCAAGCGGTTGAGCAACTGATTGGCCGAGCGGCGCCGGCCAGCGCGCCGCCCGCCGAGGGCGACGGTCAGCGCAGCTTCGCGCCGGCCGTTTCGCCGAGTTGCGCCGGCTTGCGGCGCAGGAAATACGCCGCGACGATCGCGAGCGCCGTCGATACCGTGAACCAGAACTGGAAGCGCGAATCCGGGTTGAATGCCTGCGAGCCGAGCACGGCGACGAGCGCCAGCAGCGCGACCCAGTTCGACACCGGATAGAACCACGCGCGGAACGCCGCCGGGTCGCGTCGCTCGTGCTTCGTCTGCCGGCGCATCGCGAAGTGCGCGACGATGATGAAGATCCACACGATCATCACGAACGCGCCGCTGCTTTTCGCGAGCATCAGGAACAGGTCGCCGCCGCTCACGAAGTGAACGCCGAGAATCGACACGCAGATCGCGAGGCACAGCACGAGCGCGTTCATCGGCACGCCTTTCGCGTTGGTACGGGCGAACATCGCGGGCGCGTGACCGCGCTGGCTGAGCGAGAACAGCATGCGCGAGTTCGAGAACAGGAACGAGTTCATCACCGACATGAACGACACGAACAGCACGATCTTCATCGCGACGGCCGCGCCCGTGAAGCCCGCCATGCCGAACAGCGACACGTACGGCGACTTCAGGTTGGCCTTGTCCGTCCACGGCATGCACAGGATCAGGATCGACACCGAGCCGACGTAGAACACCATCACGCGCACGATCACGCTCTTGATCGCGCGGATCACGTTCTTGCTCGGGTTCTCGGATTCGCCCGCCGCCACGGCCGCGATTTCACTGCCGCCGAGCGAGAAGATCACGACCATCACGCCGGCAAGCACGGGCGAAATGCCGTTCGGCATGAAGCCGCCGTGATCCGTGAGGTTCACGAGCCCGGGTGCCGGAATGCGCGGCTGGAAGCCGAGCAGGATCGATGCGCCGAGCGCCATGAACACGACGATCGTCGCGACCTTCGCGAACGACAGCCAGTATTCCGCTTCGCCGAACGAGCGCACCGAGTACGCGTTGCTCGCGATCAGCGTCACGAGCATGAACAGCGCGCCGGCCCACACGGGCAGCCACGGCAGGAAATCGTTGAGGATCGCGCCGAGCAGGATCGCCTCGACGGTGATCGTCATCATCGACTTGAACCAGTACAGCCAGCCGACCGCGAAGCCGGCCCATTCGCCGAGATAGCTGCTCGCGTAGGTGGAGAACGAGCCGCTGTCGGGATTGCGGGACGCCATTTCGCCGAGCATGAACATGACGAGCGTGACGATCACGCCGCCGATCAGGTACGACAGGATCGCCGCGGGGCCGGCGGTCGCGATGATCGCGCCGGAGCCGACGAACAGGCCTGCGCCGATCACGCCGCCAAGCGCGATCATCGTGATGTGCCGTTGCTTGAGGCTTTGCCTCAAAGAATTGTCCTGCATCTCCTACCTCTAGTTATTGTTGGCCGGGAACGCATCGGGCCGCGGCGGCAACGTTCTGCCGCCGCAGGGGCGCCGATGTCGGGGGAGCGTGTGTGACGCGATGTGCCGGGCCGCCGGCGGTGAGTCGGAATGGCGGCCGCGAAGTACCGGTCGGTGCCCGCGAGAGGGCGATGACGACGGCAACCCGGATTGTGGGCGGACACCGCCGTCACCGCAAACGAGATATGAGAAAGACGTCTTGCGGTTTGCTCATCAATTGCCGTAGCGGCGACAAGCGTGTGCGTGGGTCAGATCGGCTTGACGAACAACCCGATGGTCAGCAATGCGCCGATGCAGACGATCCCGATCCGCAGCACGCGTTCGTTCACGCGATGCAGCGCCCACGTGCCGAGCAGCCCGCCGACGATCGCGCCGCCGCCGAGCGCGAGCGCCTTGCCCCAGTGCAGGTGCGGCGACGTCAGGAACAGCACGACGGCCGATGCGTTCATCACGCCCGCGAGCGCGTTCTTCGTCGACATCGCGTGACGCGGCGACAGGCCGGCCATCGTCAGCACGGCCATCATCAGGAAGCCGAGCCCGCCGCCGAAGTAGCCGCCGTAGATCGCGATCATGAATTGCGAGAACGCGGCCGGGACGGTGCCGAGGTGGGCCGTGCCTTCGCCCGGCTTGCGGAAGAAGCTGCCCCACGCGAATACGATCGTCGCGAACAGCACGAGCCACGGCACGAGGCGCGAGAAGATCGACGAAGGCGTCTTCAGCAACAGCAGCCCGCCGAGCGCGCCGCCGACCACGCTGATCGCGAACATCGCCCGAAACGACAGCTTGCCGACGCCGCGCACCATGTTACGGCTCGCCCAGCCGGTCGTGACCTGAGCGGGAAACAGCGCGACCGTCGACGTGATGTTCGCCGAGAGCGGCGACATGCCCGACACGATCAGCGCGGGCAGTGTGACGAACGAGCCGCCGCCCGCGAGGGTGTTCTGCAGTCCGGCCCACAGGCCGGCGAGGATGACGAGAGCGAGCATGGGTGCGCGAACGGGGAGGTGGCTGGAGGCCCGCTTGCCGGAGGCGGGGCAGGCGCGGCGGACGCTCGATGGTAATGCAGGATCGCGGACGCAGGAAGGCAGGCCGGGCGTTCTGCGCGATGCGGTGCAGGTCGTGGTGTGTCGACGCGCTGTTGCGCGGCCCGTCGATGGCGGCCGGGCCGATTGCAATCCCGGCGGCGACACCCGGACGACGCACGTCCGCTCACGCGGGAGATCGCCATGGAAAGCCGGATTTAACGCTTCATTACGATAGGTTTACCGGAAAGGTGCTAAATTCGCGCATCGATATCTCGAAAAGTGGCGAGGGTAGACAGATGCTGAAGAAATGGGCCGGAATGGCAGCGATGGTCGGCGCGATGGTGGCGGTCTCGGCGCCTGCCGTGGCAGGTGACACGAACAACGCACTGGGCGGCGCGCTCGGCGGTGTCGCGGGCGCGGCGGTCGGCAACGCGGTCGGCGGGAGCACGGGCGCGATCATCGGCGGGGCCGTGGGCGGCGGCGCAGGCGGCGCGGTGACGTCGAACAAGCGCGAACGCACGGGCGCCATCGTCGGCGGCGCACTGGGTGGCGGCGCGGGCACCGCGGCGGGCCACGCGATGGGCGGCACGGCGGGCGGGCTCGTGGGCGCGGCCGTCGGCGGCGGCGCGGGGGCGGCGCTGGGCGGCCACGTGTCGCGCAACAACTCGCGCTCCGACGATTACTATCGCGGCGGCAAGCACAAGAAAAAGAAGCACCACAAGCACAACGACTGACCGGCGGTTCCCGGCGGCCTCCGATGGCGCCGGGTTACCGTGCGCGAACGGCAACGGCGGCGCTCAGGCCGCCGTTGCCGTTTTCGGTGATCAGCGCCCGGAGCACCAGGTCCGAGATCGTGCGATAGGCCGCGTCGAAATCGTCGCTCCCCAGCGCGCGCTTGCCGAGCACCAGCAGCATCTGCGACGCGAAATCCGCATACGACTGCGTCGCTGCCCAGATCAGGAAGAACAGGTGCTCGGCATCGACCTGCCGGACCTTGCCTTCGTCGATCCAGCGTTCGAGCACCCGGATGTCGTCCCGCAGCACCGGGATCAGTTGCTTGCGGATCTCCTTTCCGTAGGTCTTCGCGCCGCCGATGATCTCCAGCGCGAACACCCGTGATCCATGCGGGCGGTTCCGGGAAAATTCGAGTTTGGCGCGGATATAGGCCGACATCGCTTCCGCCGGCTCGCGCTCGGGCGCCGCGAACTCCCGCATCCTGCCGAGCCAGTCCCGCAGGACGTCGTCCAGCACGCGTCTGTAGAGCGCCAGCTTCGTCGGGAAGTAGTACATCAGGTTCTGCTTCGACAGGCCGGCCGCCGCCGCGATCGCCGCAACCGAACTCCCTTCGAATCCATACGTGGAAAACGACTCCTCGGCGGCGGCGAGAATGGCCGCCTCGAGGGTATCGCGCAGCGCTTCCCGCCGGCCGGGTGGCCGGGCGGGCGGCTCTGCGGTCGGCGCGGACGGGTTCATCGCTCGATCCTCCACCGGCATGTCGGGCCGGAGCCGCCGTCCGCTCAACGCGCGTTCGCTTCGGGATAGGTGATGTGTTCCGGCGCGCGCTGCATGATGACCTTCCCGCCGCGCAGCGACGTACGCACCCTGGCCTGCTTGCGAATCACTTCGTAGTCGCTATCGGCGTCGAGGATCAGCAGATTGGCCGGCCGCCCGACGGCGAGGCCGTACCGGTCGCCGAGGGACATCGCGTTCGCGCTGTGCTCGGTGACGAAATCGAGGCACCGCTGCAGGTCTTCGTATCCGAGCATGTGGCACACGTGCAGGCCCACGTCGAGAATGCGCAGGATGTTGCCGTTGCCGACGGGGTACCACGGGTCCTTGATCGAATCCTGCCCGAAGCACACGTTGATGCCGGCGCGATCGAGCTCCGCCACACGCGTGATGCCGCGCCGCTTCGGGTAGGTGTCGAAACGCCCCTGCAGGTGGATGCTTTCGGTCGGACACGAAATGAAATGAATCTCCGAGCGCTTCAGCAGCCGGAACAGCTTCGAGCAATAAGCGTTGTCGTAGGAGCCCATCGCGGTCGTGTGGCTCGCGGTGACGCGCTTGCCCATTCCGCGTACCCGCGCTTCCTCGGCGAGCACTTCCAGGAAGCGTGATTGCGGATCGTCGGTTTCGTCGCAATGGACGTCGACGAGGCAGCCCTTGCGCTCCGCGAGATCCATCAGGAACTTGATGGAGCTCACGCCCTGGTCGCGCGTGTTCTCGAAATGCGGAATGCCGCCGACGACGTCGGCGCCCATCTCGATCGCGCGCTCCATCAACGCGCGGCCGTTGTCGAACGACTCGATGCCTTCCTGCGGAAACGCGACGATCTGCAGGTCGATGAGATCGCGCGCCTCTTCCCTGACCTCGACCATCGCCTTCAACGCCGCGAGCGTGGGATCGGTGACGTCCACGTGCGTGCGCACGTGCTGGATGCCGTTGTCGCGCAGCATCCCGATCGTCGTGTGCGCGCGGGCTTTCGTGTCGTCGTGCGTGATCGTGGCCTTGCGCTGGCCCCATCGCTCGATGCCTTCGAACAGCGTGCCGCTCATGTTCCATTCGGGTTCGCCGGCGGTCAGCGTCGCATCGAGATGGATATGCGGCTCGACCAGCGGCGGGATGACGAGATTGCTGCCGGCATCGATGACGTCGTTGCCTTGCGGCGTCAGCGGCGACGGCTGGAGGTCGATCGCGCGGATCGTGTCCGCATCGAGGTCGATCGTGAAGAGGCCGCTACGGCCGCGCAATCTGGCGTTGATGATCTTCATGTGGGTTCCTGTCGTTCGAGTGGGGCCGGAAGGGCGCGCAGCGGAATCATTCGCCCTGGACGGACGGCTCGCGCGAGAACGCGCGGGCAACCTGCAGCAGCACGATGTACGCGGCGGCGGACGCCGCGATGCCGACGATCGGCGCGATCCACGGCGAGGTGTAGGCGAGTATCGCACCGATCGCATAGGCGGCCAGGCCGACCAGGTTGAAGCGCGGCAGGCGGGCGGTCGCAAGCGGCGGGTAGGTGCCGCGATGGCGGTACCAGTAGTCCGCCATGATCACGCCGCCGACGGGCGGAATGATCGAGCCGAGCAGCACGAGGAACGGAATCAGCAGCTCGTACATCCCGCCGACCGCGAGCACGATGCCGATCGCCGCCCCCACGAGGACGAGCGTGCGGCGCCGTTCGGTGCGCAGCAGGTGGCAGCCGGCGGCGGCCACGTTGTACATCGTCGGCCCCTGGATGGTCCAGAGATTCAGGCACAGCATCACGACCGCCGCGATCGACAGGCCCTGCAGCATCATCACCTCGACGATGTCGGCCTGCTGATAGACGATCGCGCAGTACGCGCCCGCGACGATCATCAGGCCGTTGCCCGCGAAGAACCCGATCATGCTGGCCGACACGGCGCTGCGCGCGCTGCGGGCGAGGCGCGTCCAGTTGGTCGCCTGCGTGGCGCCGCTCGCGAAGGTGCCGATGACCATCGTCACCGCGGCCGAGAACTGCATCGGATGCGTCGGCACGACGTGCTTGAGGCCGGCCCACCCGCCGATATCGCGGGTGGCGATCCACATCGACGTCATCAGCAGCACGAACATCAACGGCACGGACACGCGCGACAGCACGTCCATGCCGCGATAGCCGATGATGGCCGTGATCGAGAATCCGAAGCCGAACAGGATCATCAACGGCGTGGTCACCGACGCGGGCCAGCCGAGCAGCTTGACCAGCACGATGGCGACCGTCGCGGTGCCCCACGCGTACCAGCCGAGTTCCGCGAAGCCGAGCAGGAAATCGGACAGCTTGCTGCCGACTTCGCCGAAGCAGAAGCGCCCCATCAGCACCGCATTCAGGCCGCTGCGCGCGGCGATCAGCGCGAGCGACGCCGCGTAGGCGGCGAGCAGCAGGTTACCGATCACGGCGATCTGGATCATGCTGACGACATCGAAGGCGACGCCGATCTTGCCGCCGGCGAACATCGTCCCGGTGAAGAACGTGAAGCTCAGCAGCACCATCGTGATCGATAGAAAGCCGGTGCGTTTCTCGAGCGGGACTTCGCTCAGCGCGAATTCCCCGTGGTTCGACCCGGTTGTCGGGCGTGCATCCTGGTTCGTGGGCATCTCGTTTTCCGTGGGCGATCGGGTTGTGGGCTGAAGGCGGTTGCGGAGGCCCGTGCACGGGCAGCGGCCGGGCTGTTTCTGTTTTCAGCGCGTCATTCTCTCTGGCCAAAATTTTTACAAGCGTAAAAATTTGGTGTGTGCGTGGTGGTCGCGAAGCGGCTGCCGGGAAAGCGTGCCGCGGTTGACCGCCCGGGGGCGCTTGGGGCGTTGTGACTGCGGGAACCGGCTTATCCGGGATTGACGTGACCCGCGCATCGATCGGGGGGCCCGATCCCGGCGCATCGCTGGATTCGACCGGGAAAGAACGTGGCCTCGATTCAGGCCGACGAACTAAAGTTGCCCTATTTTGGAATGCTGGGGAAGGCAGGCGTATCAAGCTTCGCCGGTGCCGCACACTTCCTGAGAGCGCAACTTTAGTTCCAAAATTTCGGAACTGAAGTTTGGACAAAGTTGATGCGTGAACTAAAGTTGCGCGATTTCTGCCATGCAGGCGAATGTGTTTGGCGGGAACTGGATTGTCTTGTGTGACGACATGTATCAGTTGAGGACACCGGCAACTGCGTTCACATTCGGTGAACGGTCCCTTGGTAGTTGGATTGGGAACATCCTATTTGTCTGATTAGTGGGTGCAACGTCTTGCGACGAAACGAGTCAGTCAGGGCCGTCTGACTACTGACATTGGTCTAGTTGACTGTTGCGGCGCGACTCGCGGAATCGACTTGGAGGTGGCGGCGGGCGATATCGATGCCGCTGAGACTGTGGACTTTGCGGCCCAAAAGATCAATCTCTAAGCTAAGCCCTCCGGAATGCAGGCGGGATATTTCAATTTCCCTTCGTCATAGCAGTGGTCTGGCCACCGTGTCTGCTCCACTAACGACATTTCGCTTTCCTCTAGTTGATGCACTTTTTGCATCACAAGGAGGTCCATAGAGGCGAATTGGTGGCAACTGCGGATCGCGTTGATTCGAATTATTCACGGAGCAGACTTTGCTCCGACTTTGTAGAACAAAGGAAAAATAAAGCCGTGGCGTCAACTAAAGTTGGATAGCGTGTGCATTGCAGACGCATCGGTTCCTGAACGGACACAATTAGCAGTATCTACGAACTTCAACAAATACATGGATTACCTCCAAAGTAGTCCAAGATTTTGTCCGCATCCCCTCCGGACGCAGGGCCGCAATCCTGACCTTCAAACCGTCGTGCAAACGAAGGTTTGGCACCCCGGAGGCGTCCATGCGTGCTCGACGGAAGGCGAGCAGGACCTCAAGGCCGCACGGACGGCGCAAGCGCCAGGGCGGTTTCGAGCACGGCCCGTCCGAATGTGCGGGCGTATGCGGTCGCATCGGCGTCGTCACGCGGTCGGTCGGCGCTCTCCTTGAACGGCAATTCGATGGTCATCGCCAGCGCATCGAATTGCTCCGCGACCCACGGGATGCACTTCCTTGGGCTCGCGTGGTCAGGTCGGTCGACGGAATAGCCGCGCGCTGTCTGGAACACGGGGGAGCGTCGCAGCAGGTCCTCGTCGAACGTGCGGCGCAGGGCCTGCAAGCGTGGCGTCCAGGCGGGACTACCGTCGGCGCCCACCGAGAAGACGTGGGGCAGGACCTCGTCGCCATGGAAGTCGACGAGCAGGTCGAGTCCGAGCGCTTGCATGCGACGGCGCACGGCGGCCGTCTCGGGCGCATCAGGATACTCGCGGTCCCAGCAGCGGTTGAGGTTGGCGCCGCGCGCGTTCGTGCGCAGGTTGCCCAGGCGCACGCCGTCCGGATTGGCATTGACGACGACATGCACGGCTGAGCCACCGTTCTCCCAAACAGGACGCAGCTCGCCGCACAGCCCCTGCACGAGGCCCTCGAGGCAATAACCGCCCTGCGATTCGCCCGGATGCTGGCGAGCCATGAACCAGAGGCGAGTGCGTGGCGCATCGCCCTCGAACGAGAGCATGCGGATCGGCTCGCCGAGCGCGGAGGTCCCGAGGGTCTCCAGCGTTGCGCCTGCCTGCGTCGCCTGAGCGACGAGGTTGTCTTCGGCGACGCGGTCGAAGGTCGGAAAATAGGCAAAGCGCAGGCGCCGGGCCGGGCCGGGCGCGTGGAACGCGAGCGCATCGCCATCGAAGTCTGTTGGCAGGCGGCGCCAGGCCGCCGCCTCGCCGCCATCGGCGCGCATGCAGACGCGGTAGTCGACCCAGCCTTTAGGGTAGGACGAGCCGGCCAAACCCTCGATGCGCACGTCGACGCCGCCGGGCGGTAGATCGACCAGCTCGAACGCGAACCATTGGGCGAATTCGGCGGCGTTGTCGCTGCGCAGACGCAAACGCAGGGGCGAGCCGCTGGTGGGAGAGGCAACGTGATCGATGGCGGCGGCTTCGAAATCGGTGTCGATGTGCATAGGTCTGGTGTTAGGACAGTGTCAGGGCCTGCAGGCTTACAACGCGACATTTTGCGCGCCGTTGATGCAGGCGTTTGTGGTACGGGACGAAGGTGCCGCAGCGGACGCGAGATCCGCCAGCAGCAGATCCACGACGCGGGCAGCGTGAGCTGCGTTCAGCACGAGGTTACTGGTGAGCAAGAACACGCCTTGCGTACTGTTCCCGATCGCGAATAATCGGTGCTCGCTTCCGTGAGCGCCGATCACGCGGTTGGTGTGCGGATCGACGTCGATGCCGCCGAAAGGGTGACGACGCGCGAGCCCCCCGGCGATCAGGCTCGGATAGAGCGGTGCAGTTCACGAGCACCGGCACGCGCAGATCCGGGGCCAGCGTCGGTCCCCCCGTTCCGAAGCGCAGCACGAAGGCCTCGCCGTCGTGAGTCACCTCCCATAGGTGTTGATTCCTGGCCGCACAACTTGCTGGGTTGTGTCGAGCGTGTGTGAGGCTTGACCGGGATTCTCAAAAAATCCGCCGCATCTCGGCCTAAGCTGCTCATTTTAATGAAAAATCAATGCTCGGATCGAGCGGCAGAACAGGCCGCAGGAGGTCCAGCAGGTAGTCGCCGAGCCGGGGGGTAAGCCGGCCCCAAGATTTGTTTGGAGTTCTTTCAATTTGGCAGACCAGCGGCTATTTGCGGGCGGCAAAGGCCTGATTCATCCCGCGCGCGCTGGACTTCGTCGCCATGAGGTTGCAAGTCGACGCCGGAACTCTGGATCATGGATCGGACGCCCCCTGCGGCTAGCCGCCGCAACGGAGCGTCGATAGTGCCTTGATCTGAGTGCTTGAGCCAAACACATAGTCGGGACGGTGCGCGGCGAATCCTGGCTTTTCTTGCGAGGTCGAGTTTGACACCCGAAGTTGCTCGATTCGTGCGAATTGTTAAATTGCACCGCCCCCCCTGAAAAGAGCGCAACTTTAGTTCGTCGGACTGATTCGTCAGACCAATTGGCGATTTTCCCTCCCGCTTGCTCCCGTGAAATTGTCATGCTAGTTTTTCATGAAATTTCTCGGCAAGAATTTCACGGGAGTCCGCATGTTCGTGCAGTCCGACCGTCACGTCGCAAGCTACTACGCCGGTACGTATCCGGAGCCGATCCCGCATCGTCCGGAACTGGACGAGCGCATCGACGCCGACGTGCTCGTCGTCGGCGCGGGGTTCAGCGGGCTGCATACGGCGCTGCGCCTTGCGCTCGCCGGCAAGCGGGTCGTCATGCTCGAAGCGAGCCGCGTCGCGTGGGCCGCGTCGGGCCGCAACGGCGGGCAGGCGCTGCTCGGCTGGTCGTGCGACATGCAGCCGCTCGAGGATTCGCTCGGCCGCGACGGCGCGCGCCTGCTGTGGGACAGCATGCGCTGGGCCGCGACCGAGGTGCGGGAACTGCCCGGGCGGCATGGTTTCGACATCGACTATCGGTCCGGCAGCCTGTGGGCGGCGGTGCGGCCACGCCGCGTCGCGATGCTCGCGCAGGCCCGCGACGAAGCGGCCGAGCGCTGGGGCTACGACCGGCTGCGCGTGATCGAGCGGGCCGACATGCCCGAATGGATCGGCGGCACGCGCTATCTCGCGGCGCTCTACGATCCCGAGGCCGGCCACCTGAACCCGCTGAAGCTCGCGCTTGGCCTCGCCCGGACGATCGAGCGCGTGGGCGGCCGCATCTTCGAGCAGAGCCGAGTGCTCGACTGCCGCGAAACGGCCGGGGGCCACGTCGCCCGCACGGCGCGCGGCGAAGTACGCGCGGACGTCCTCGTGCTGGCCTGCAACGCGTATGTCGACCGGCTCGATCGCGACCTCGCGCGCCGGCTGCTGCCGGCCGGCACCTACCAGGTCGCGACCGCGCCGCTCGCGCCCGACGTCGCGCGTTCGCTGTTGCCGCGGAACAGCTGCGTGATCGACAACCAGTTCGTGCCCGACTATTTCCGGCTGAGCCCCGACAACCGGCTGCTGTTCGGCGGCGGCTGCACGTATCTCGGCGGCATTCCGGCCGATATCGCGGCAGCCACGCGCCCGCACCTCGAACGCGTGTTTCCGCAACTGGCCGGCGTGCCGCTCGATTACGCGTGGGGCGGCCATATCGACATCAGCATGCGCCGCACGCCGGACATCGGCCGCCTCGGGCAGCGTTTCTGGCTGCAGGGCTTCTCGGGGCACGGCGTGCTGCCGACGCTCGCGGGCGCGCGCGCGGTGGCCGACGCCGTGCTCGGCGACGAACGCCTGCTTGCGCAGTACCAGCGCATCCGCAACCCGCGCTTCCCCGGCGGCGACCGGCTTGCCGCGCCGCTGGAAGCGGTCGGCAAGGCCTGGTACCGTCTGCGCGATACCGTTTGACTGCACCGGAACCCACCATGAACGAACAGGAAGAGATAGAAAGCCTGGCGATCCTGATCCGCGACCTGCGCAAGCATCGCAAGGTCACGCTCAACGATCTCGCGGAACGGATCGGCCGCTCGGTCGGCTTTCTGTCGCAGGTCGAGCGCGGGCTGTCGCGCCCGACGGTCGCGGATCTCACCGCGATCGGCGAGGCGCTCGGCGTGCCGACCACTTATTTCTACAGCCTGAGCAAGCCGCGCAGCGTGCCGTGGGTCACGCGGCCCGACGAGCGGCGCACCGTGTATTACGCGGCCGGCATTACCGACATCCTCGTGTCGCCGAACATGCGCTCGCGCTTCTCGATCCTCGAAAGCCATCTCGCGCCGGGCGCGAGCAGCGGCGAGCGGCCCGTCGACGACAGCGACGAGCAGGGCGGTTTCGTGCTCGAAGGAGAACTGACGATCTGGATTGACGGCGACGACACACCCGTCACGCTCGGCCCGAACGACGCATTCCAGCTTCCCGCGCACAAGCGCTTCCGTTATGCCAACCTGACCGACGCGCCGACGCGCGTGATCTGGGTATTCACCTGAGTGGTCGGCGGGGCGGGCGGCATGACGGGCCGCCCCGCCAAGCAGCCTGTTTGCAGTACTGATCGAGATGATGCATGCGACGTGATGCATGCGCGTGAATCCGGTTCGCCGCGCTGCGGCACCGCCATACATGACATGGAAAGGATGAGACATGGCTGACGTCGTTCCCGCGCTGGTCGGTGAAGTCCGCGCATTCCGGCAGGCGCACCCCGAGATCCGTTATGTCGACCTGATCTGCCTCGACCTGCCCGGGCATTTCTACGGCAAGCGCTACCCGATCGACGCGCTCGAAAAGGTCGCGTCGGGCTCGTTGCTGAAGCTGCCGCAGAATTGCGTGCTGCTCGGCACGCAGGGCGGCCTCTACAAGATCGGCGACTACTGCTTCAACGACGGCGACCCGGACGCGCCGCGCCGGCTGATTCCCGGCACGCTGAAGCCCGTGCGCTGGGAGCGGCAGCCGCTCGCGCAAATGCTGATCAGCTCCGACGGCACCGATTCGCCGATCGAGTTCGAGCCGCGCGAGGTGCTCGCGCGCGTGCTGCGGCGTTTCGCGGCGCGCGGCATCCGACCGGTCGTCGCATTCGAGCTCGAGTTCTACCTGTTCGCCGCGCAGCTCGCGGAAGGGATGCCGCAATATCCGCGCGACCGCCTGAGCGACGATCGCGACGATCAGCCGAACATGCATATCGAGCGCCTGTCGCGCTTCTCCGACGTGCTGCACGAGATGGTCGAGGCCGCGTGCGAGCAGGGTGTCGACGCGACGGTGATCACGGCCGAACTCGGTCCCGGCCAGTTCGAGATCAATTTCGGCCACACCGACGATGCGTTGCGCGCGGCCGACTGGTCGGCGCTGTTCTGCCGCAGCACGCGCGGCGTCGCGTTGAAGCACGGCTATCGCGCGAGCTTCATGGGCAAGCCGTACCTGCATGCGCCGGGCAGCGGGATGCACGTGCACGTGAGCCTCTACGACGATGCCGGGCGCAACCTGCTCGCGGCGGACGGGCAGCGGCCGCTGCGGCACGCGGTGGCCGGATGCCTCGCGGTGCTGCCGCACTGCATGCCCGTGTTCGCGCCGAATCACAACGCGTTCCGGCGCTACGGATCGATGGTGAATGCGGCGAGCCGTGCGAGCTGGGGCTTCGAGGATCGCGATGCGTGCATCCGGATTCCCGAGTCGGATGCGCGCAACCTGCGGATCGAGCACCGGCTCGCGAGCGCGGACGCGAACCCGTATCTGGTGCTCGCCGCGATTCTCACCGGGATGGAGCATGGGCTCGATGCACGGATCGAGCCGATCGCGCCGCTCAACGAGGATCGCGGCAGCGGGATCGATTTCCCGAAGGAGATGCTGTCGGCCGTCGCGGCGATGCAGGATCATCCGGCCCTGCGCGAAGGGCTCGGCAGCGAGTTCGTGATGGTGTATTGCGAGAACAAGCGGCAGGAGGAGCTGGATTTTCGCAATGAAATCGGCGCGCGGGAGTATCGGTGGTTCTTGTGAGCGGATGCTGCCGCGCGCGCGTCTTATCGTCCGCGCATCTGCTCCATCGGCAGGTGCGCGCCCCACGCGCTCGTCAGGGCCTCGATTTCCGCAACCGGATCGATCTGGTGTCGAGCGCTTTCGTCCACGCGGTCGCCGAACAGCAGGTGCGCGAAATCGCGTGCACGCTCGGTGATCGCCGCTGTTTTCGGGCGGCGCCGCAGCGTGAAAGACGAGAGCGCCGCATCGAGGTCGCTGTCGTTGCCTGCTCCGTGCTCGTCGAGACAACGGGCAAGATGCCACGCGTCCTCGAGCGCCTGGCAAGCGCCTTGTCCGGACGTCGGTAGCGGGGCGTGAGCGGCATCGCCGATCATCAGCACGTTGCCGCGATGCCACACGTCGACCGGATCGAGATCGTGCACGTGGATCTTCGTGATCGCGTCCGATGGTGTCGCACGTATCGCGTTCGCGACGGGTGCCGGCCACGCAGCGAAGCGCCGTTCCAGCATCGCCGCGGGATCGCTTTCCGTCGCGTCGCCCGGATCGGCTTCGGGCCATGCCGCCGCCCAATACATCCGATGCCGGTCGAGCGCGACGATGCCGAAGCGCTCGCGCACGCCCCAATAGTCGAATACCGACACCTCGTCGACCAGCGGCACATCACTTTGCGCGATACCGATCCAGTTGACGAATCCCTGGTAGACGGGCGCGTTGTGACCGACCACGTAGTGTCGCGCGACGGAGTTCATGCGGCCGTCCGCGCCGATCACGAGATCGGGGGCGATCGTCGTTCCGTTGTCAAAGTGAACGATGGCGCGGCCGTCCGTTCCGGTTTCGATGGCCGTCGCACCGTGGCCGAAGCGGACGTCGATGCCGCGCGCGGCGAGGTGCCGTGCCAGCACGGCCTGCAGGTCGCGCCGCAGGATCGAATACGTCGGGAAACCCATGCGGCGGTCGAGTGCGCGGATATCGGTAGCCTTGAGCGCGGTGCCATGCCGGTCGATGCGCCGCATCGCGTGCAGGTGGCCGCCAACCTCGACGATGTCCGGCAGCAGGCCGAGTTGCTCGAGCACGAAGCCGGCATTCGGCCACAGCACGACGCCCGCGCCCATCGTCGATTCCGATGGCCGGCGTTCGTACAACCGGATCCGGTGGCCGCGCCCGGCGAGTGCGAGTGCGGTGCTCATGCCGGCAACGCCGGCGCCCAGAATGGCGATTTCCATCGTGCTCCTTCCTTGTGTCGTACGCGTGCTCGCCGGGTCGCGGAGTTGAGCATCGGCGTCGCATTGACGGGATGAGCATCGTAAATTATGGTCTCCGGCGGGATAAGCCGTGAAAATCGGCACGCTTTGATACCTGAAATGGGCTAATGATGCGGAGCAAGCTGGATCTGAACGCGGTGCGTGTGTTCGTGGCGGTCGTCGACGAAGGCAGCTTCGCCGGCGCCGCGCGCGTGCTCGAGATGCCGGGTTCCAACGTGAGCCGTCACGTGGCGCAACTGGAGTCGAGGCTCGGCGTGCGCCTGCTCGAGCGCAGTACGCGGCACTTGCGCATGACCGAGGCCGGGCGTTTGCTGCACGAGCGCGCGCGACCGATGCTCGATGCGCTGACGCAGGCCGAATCCGAACTGACGTCGCAGCAGACGGAGCTGCGCGGCGTGCTGAAGCTCTGCGTGCCCGGCGAAATCGGGCCGCGCATGCTCGGGCCGATCGTCGCGGAATTCGCGAGCCGTCACCCGCGCGTCGAAATCGACTGCGATACGAGCCTCGCCGGCGTGTCGACGCTGCGCGACGATATCGACCTGTCGATCATCGTCAATCGCGGGAGGCTGGACGACAGCGCATTCGTCGTCAGGCCGCTTGTGAGTTTGCCGAGCGTCGTCGTGGCTGCGCCGTCGCTCGTCGCGCGGGTCGGGTTGCCGACCCGGACGGAACAGCTCGGGCAACTGCCGTGCATCACGACGTTGAGCACGCTGAAAGGGCAGCCGTGGCAGTTCGCCGACGGCGACGGGAGGATTCACAAGATTTCCGTGGCGAGCCGGTATCGCGTCAACAGCGGCGAGATGGCTGGGTTGGCCGCGGTGAACGGAATCGGCTTCGCGATTCTCGTTGAGCGCGCGTGCGCGGTCGAGCTGGCCGAGGGGCGGCTGGTACGCGTGCCGCTGGAGATGGCGCCTGCGCCGCTGGAGCTGTATGCCGCTTATGCGAGCCGGAATTCGGTCAATGCGAAGATTCGCGAGTTGCTGCAGATGATGCAGGCGCGGTTGGCGGTGGAGGAGGCGAAACCGTCAACGCGATCGCTTCGGTAACGCGCGCCAGTAACGCACCTCCTCGATCGGCGTCCCGTCGATTTCGAACGTCTTGACGTCGTCTTCGGCGACGAAGCCTTCGCGTTCGTAGAACGCCCTGGCCCGACGGTTCTTGAGCAAGACCCACAGCGATACCCACGCATGGCCCAGCTCGTGCAACGACCGGCATGCATGGTCGACCAGTGCCGCGCCGATCCCCTGGCCGCAATACGACGGATGCAGATAGATCGCTTCGATTTCTCCCCACGCACGATCCTTGTCGGTGTCGCGTGTCGGACCATAGGCGATCCAGCCTGCCGGCGTGTTGTCCGCGACCGACACCGCGAGTGCGACGTGCGGCCGCCCGGCGTCGAACGCACAGCGCCACGAGGCCGTGCGCTTCTCGACCGACAGGCCGGCGAGGAACGCCGCCGGCATGATGTCCGTGTAGGTCGCCTGCCACGCTGCGACGTGGATGCCGGCGATGGCCGGCGCGTCGGCGGAGGTGGCCGTGCGGATGTCGATCGTCGTCGTGTTCGGTGCCATGCGTGCCTCGTCGAATCGTGTGCCGTTTGCCGCGTTGCCGCGCGCGGGATTCATTCCGCCGGATCCAGGCTGCCGTCGATCGCGAAACGGTAGCCGAGGTCCACTTGCGACGCGTCGCCGGGCGTATCGGTCCGCTTCAGCACGAACTCGAACGCGGGTTCGTACCAGCCGTTGCGCGGCACTTCGCCACCGAGGACTTCGACGTCGTACCAGCCGTTGTCGATGTCGACCACGGGCCGGCCCGGTTCGCGATAACGCGCAAGCAGCGCGTTCACCGATTCGTCGTTGAAGCGCTCGAGAATGCGCCACGTGTAAAGCATCACCGAACGGTGTTCGACGCGCAGCACGTATCCGCCGCGCCGATGCTGCAGGCGGCTTCCGGCCTTCAGCAGTTCGGGCGTGTCGTCGTCCAGCGTGAAGATGACCGTATACGGATGGTTCTCGATACCGGCCAGCGGAATGACGACGCCTTCGAGCACGGCGTTGTCGCCGCTGTCGCCGGTCGTGAACGCGGACGCGACGTTGTCCGGCAGCCGATGGGTTTCCTTGTAGCGCTTCAGCAGCAGAAGATCGCCGACGAGGAAACAGTCGATCAGGTCGTTGAGGACTTCGGAGAATTCATGCCGCATCGTCGTGTCTTTCGAAGGCGGCGTGCCGCGACCTGCACGGCGGCACACCGCGTCCGGCGAGCTTACTCGCCGAGCCTGGACGTCACGCAACCCGTGCTCGAGCACTCGCGCTCACGCTCGCGCAGGAACGACAGCCGCGACTGCGTCATGTCGTTCGCGCACTGGATATCCACGAGGTAGCTGTTGTTGCGCGTTTCGCTGCACTGCGCATCGCGTTGCTTCAGCCATGCGAGCTGGCCGGCCTTCAGCGCGGCCTGCTGGTCGCCGCTCAGTTGCTTGCGCAGGCGGCCGTATTCGTCGTTCAGATCGCGATCGGACTGAGAGAACTGCGTGCTGGTGCAGTACACCTGGTCGAACGCGCTGCGCGGCTTCCCGCAGCCGGCCGCGTGCGCGGCGAACGGAACGGCAAGCGCGAGCAGTGCGCAGGATGCGAGCAGATTCTTCTTTTTCATGGTGATGCTCCTGACTGGGTGAAAACCGTTGGGCCCGATGGGCGATTTCATCGTTTATTGCGGCGCGGTGCACGCGTCGATCCCGCCCGCGATCGCGGCGGACAGCTTCTGGATCGTTTCGCGACGCGCAAGCCGTGCTTCCTCGTCGGGGTTGACGATCACGCCGGCCTCGACGAGCACCGCCGGAATCGGCGCGGTGCGCAGCACGACGAGATCGTCGAAGCGGTGAATGCCGAGTGCCGGATCGATCAGCGGGCGGTTCTCGCCGCGGATCGGCTGCGCGTGATACAGCGACGGCCGTTCGCCGGCCGCGACCAGCCGCCCGGCGATCGCCTTCGCGCATCGCAGGCTTTCCGCATAGTGCGGATTGCGTTCCGACACGAACACCGAGAAGCCGCGGAATTCGCGCTGCCGGCCCGCGTCGATGAACTGCTGCTGCATCGAGTCGTGATGGATCGACACGAACAGGTTCGCGTCGGGCGCCTGGGTCGAGCGCTGGTCGAGCGAGATCTCGCGGCCGTCGGCCGACGTGCGCAGCACGCGGTCGCCATGCGCGGCGAGTTTTTCGGCGACCGCCGCGGACAGGTCGAGGTTGTACAGGTATTCGACGCGGCCGCTTGCGCCGGTGGAGCCCGGGTGAGCGGGCGTATGGCCGGTGTCGACGACGATGTAGCGCCCGGAGGCGGGCGCGGTGCCGGCGGTGGCCGCGGTGTCGGCCGCATGCAGCGCCGGCGGCGCGCCGAGCAGCGCAGTGCAGGCGAGCACGCGCGCGGTGGCGCGCACGAACGGGCGAAGGCGTCGGATGGTTCGGTTCGTCATTGTTGTTGTCGAGGAGGGCATACGGCGCGTCGGACGGCACGGCACCGTCGGCCTGCTCAATGCAGTCGGAATGTCGCGCGATTATAGCGGCTGGCGGCGGCGTCGCAATGACGGATGACGCCGGTCAGGCCAGCACGCGCCGGGCGGCGAGCATGCCCCAGTACGACGCTTCCTCGAACAGCGACAACCCGGACAGGTCCGCATGCGCGAACACGACGGGGCCGTCGGCCTCGCGCAGCGCGAGCAGCCCCGGCCGGCTCAGGAAGCCGACGTCGGGTGTCGCCATCGCATGACCGCGCACGGTGATCTCGAGCGCCGTCGCATGCTTCCAGAGTTCGCGCCCGTAGACGGCCTGCAGGTCGATCGCCGCCTGTTCGCGCAACGCATCGGGCCTGGCCTGGGCAAGCCAGCGGCGCGTGTCGTCCGGCGTTTGCGTACTCAACGCCTGATAGGCGGAGAACACCGAACGCGTCGGCGGCGACATCCGGATCAGCTGGTGCGTCGACACGACATAACCGAGCGCCGCGCCGTCGTAGACGACGTTGTCCCACGCGAGCGGCACGCCCGCTTCCTCGGCCGGCATGCCGTCGAGCAGGAAGTTGGACACGAGCCACGGCGCGCGCGGCGGCAGGTCGCGCGCGGGGTCGAAGCCGTATGCGCCGAGCTGCGGAAACACGCGCGCCGCGACGAACAGCGGCATCGCGCTCACGACGCGCCGCGCCTTCAGCATGAACGTCGACAGCGCACCGTCGTTGCCGACGCGCGCACACAGCACGTCGACGCCGCCCGCGCGTTCGGTCGCGCGCACCGCGAAGCCGTCGCGCGACCACGCGCCGGAACCGGTGCGCGCGGTGATCGAATCGCTCAGCTTCGTCACCATCGTGTGCAGCCCGTCGGGCCAGGTCAGCACCGCGCCGTCGCTCGCATCGCCCGCGTGGCCGCCGCGCGACGAGAAGTAGTGCAGGCCGGCCCACGCGGACACGCGCTCGTACCCGGCGCCATAGTCGTCGCGGCAGCAGTAGTTCAGGTACCAGTGCAACGCCTTCGCCGTGTAGCCCTCGTCGAGCAGCCACTGGCGGAACGAGCGCCGGTCCAGCGCACGCCAGCGCGGGTCGCGCGACGATTCGGCGATCGGGATGCAGAACACCTTGCGGCCATCGGCGCCGCGCGCGGTGCGCAGCCCGTCGGTGTAGGCGAAGAACTTCGCCTGTTGCGCGAGTTCGTCTGCGCCGAGGCCGGCGGTCGGCACGATGCCGTCCTGCCACTGGCCGGCGATGAAGAGCCGTTCGTCGGGCGCATGCACGAGCGCGCGTTCGTCGTACACAGGGCGTGCGGAGAACGGCGCGGATTCGATCACGCCGAGATCGGCGAGCATGTCGCGCAGGTGCGCGGATTCGAGCGACGGCAGCGGCAGGTAGTGCGCGCCCTTTGGATAACCGAGATCGCCGAAGCGGCCGCCGGCGGCATTGCCGCCGAATTCGGGGCCCGCGAGCACCGTGAAGCGCGTGTGCCCTGCGCGCGCAAGCTGCCATGCGCACGACAGCCCGGCGGCACCCGCGCCGAGGATCGCGACGTCGGTTTCGATCGTGCCGGAAGGCGGCGGCAGCGTCGCATGGTCGCGCAGCGCATGGCCTTCGCGCATGCCGGGGTAGCCGACCTGCGGCGTCGTCTCGATCCAGCCGGTGCGCCCGCAGGCGGCGAGCGATGCGGCGGCCGACGCGACGAGGAACGTGCGGCGGTCCATCAGCGCAGCACGTGCTTCCAGTCGTCGTCGAAGCGGCGCACGAGCGGCTGGTCGTTGAGTTCGTTCGGCGACATCGGCAGCGCCGGCATGTCGGCCGGGAAGTGGAACATCTCGGCGGCCGTCTGCGCGTCGAGCCAGCGGGTGGGCACCGAGTAGTGCGTCGGGACCGTGAAATCGCGGCGCTTGCCGGCGATCACGAAGCCCCAGTCGCCGAACGACGGCACGTAGCAGTGGTACGGCCACGTGTTGAGCCCCGCTTCGTGCAGCGTCGCGATGATGGTCCAGTACGCGTGCGGCGCGAAATACGGCGACGTCGACTGGATCACCGCATAGCCGTTCTCCGACAGGTGGCGCGCGAGCAGCCGGAACACGGGCACCGAATACAGCCGGCCGAGCCCGAAGTTGGTCGGATCGGGGAAGTCGACCACGATCGCGTCGTACACGTCGGCGTTCGATTCGAGCCAGCGAATCGCGTCGTCGTTGATCACGTGCACACGCGGGTCCTTCAGCGAGCCCTGGTTCAGCTTGACGAGCGGGGCGGACGTCGAGAACAGCTTCGTCATCGCGGGGTCGAGATCGACGAGCGTGATCTGTTCGAGGTTGCGGTGCTTCAGCAGTTCACGCACCGCGAGCCCGTCGCCGCCGCCGAGCACGAGCACGCGCTTCGCCCACGGCAATGCCTCGATCGTCGGGTGGATCAGCGCCTCGTGATAACGATGCTCGTCGCGCGACGAGAACTGCAGGTTGCCGTTCAGGTACAGCCGCATGTCGTCGTGCCATTGCGTGAGCACGATGCGCTGGTACGGTGTCGTTTCCGAATAGATCGTCTCGTCGCCGTACACGCCGTGTTCGGCCCAGTGCGTGATGCGGTCCGACAGCACGAAGCCGGCGACGAGCAGCCCGATCACGAGCGACGCGCGCATCAGCTTGCCGCGCACGTTGCGGATCTCGTCGCGGAACAGGTGTGTCGTCCACAGCGCGACGAAGGCGTTCAGGAGCCCGAACAGGAAGCTGGTGCGCAGCAGGCCGAGGCGCGGCGCGAGCACGAGCGGGAAGATCAGCGACACGGCGAGCGAGCCGAGATAGTCGAAGGTCAGCACTTCGCTGACGGTATGGCGGAATGCCTGGCGACGCTGCTGGAACGCGCGCATCACGAGCGGGATCTCCATCCCGATCAGCAGGCCGAGCGCGAGCACCAGTGCGTAAAGCGCCGCGCGGAACGGCGCGGCGAGCCAGGCGAACACCGCGAACAGCAGCGCGGCCGACACGCCGCCGAGCAGGCCGACCAGCAACTCGATATCGACGAAGCGGTCGAGCACGTCGTCGTCCTCGACGAACTTCGCGAGCCACGAGCCGATCCCCATCGCGAACAGGTAGCTGCCGATCACCGACGAGAACTGCAGGATCGAATCGCCGAGCAGGTAGCTCGACAGGGCGCTGCTGATCAGTTCGTAGCCGAGCCCGCACGACGCGAGCACGAGAATCGACAGGACGAGCGCACGCTTATGCAGCATGGCGCATCCGTTGTGCAGTGTTCGGCAATGTGGATATACTGGCGCGGAATTTTGTCCGGTGGCCCCGCGCGGGCCGGCCGGCGACGGGGCGGCGAACCGAGCACAAAATCCGAGGGAAAGAATGAATAGTGCCTATCTCTATGCGGTTCATTTACTGTCGGCGTTCGTGCTGCTTCTTGTGTTCGCGGCAGTGTACCTGAAGGTCACCCCGTTCGACGAACTGGCGCTGATCCGCGACGGCAACGCGGCCGCGACGCTGTCGTTCGGCGGTGCGCTGATCGGCTTCTGCCTGACGCTCGCGTCCAGCATCGCGCACAATTCCACATTCGGCGAAGTCGTGATCTGGGCCGTCGGCGCGATGGTCGTGCAGCTGATCACCTATGCGGCGCTGACGCGCCTGATGCCCGGCATGAATCATGCGATCGAGGATCGCAACGTCGCGATGGGCGGCCTGATGGGCACCGCGTCGCTCGTCGTCGGCATCATCAATGCCGCCTGCCTGACCTGACGCGCCACGCGTTTCGAGGAGACCGACATGAGTCTGGGATCGTTTATCCGCAAGCAGTTCATCGACGTCCTGCAATGGACGGAAGACACCGACGGCGTGCTGGCCTGGCGCTATCCGATGGAAGACCAGGAAATCCAGTACGGCGGCAAGCTGACCGTGCGCGAAACGCAGGTCGCGATCTTCGTCAACGAAGGCAAGGTGGCCGACGTGTTCCAGCCGGGGCTGTACACGCTGGAAACGAATACGCTGCCGGTGCTCACGTACCTGAAGAACTGGGACAAACTCTTTCAGTCGCCTTTCAAGTCGGACGTCTATTTCTTCAGCACGCGGCTGCAGCTCGGCCGCCGCTGGGGTACCGCGCAGCCGGTGACGATCCGCGACCGCGAATTCGGCTTCGTGCAGGTGCGCGCGTTCGGCATCTACTCGTACCGGATCGTCGACGCGGCCGCGTTCTATCGCGAGGTCAGCGGCACGCGCGCGCAGTACACGGTCGACGAGGTCGAACAGCAACTGCGCAACCTCGTCGTGACCGCGATGAGCACGACGTTCGGCTCGGCCGACGTGCCATTCGTCGACATGGCCGCGAACCAGTCGCTGTTGTCGCAGCGTGTCGCCGACGCGCTGGCGCCTGTGTTCACGCGCTACGGCCTCGCGCTCGACGCATTCGCGGTCGAGAGCGTGTCGCTGCCGGCCGAGCTGCAGAAGGCGCTCGACCTGCGGATCGGCGCGGGGATGGCCGGCGATCTCGCACGCGCCACGCAATACCAGACCGCGCAGGCGATTCCGCTCGCCGCGCAGAACCCGGGCGGCCTCGCGGGCGTCGGCGCGGGGCTCGCCGCGGGCGCAGCGATCGGGCAGGCGATGGCCGGCCAGATCGCGGGCGCCGCGCAACCGGCGCCGGCCGCACCGCCCGCGGCCACTGCAGCGCCGGTGGCGGCCGCGCCGGCGGAAGGCACCGACTACGTGCAGCGGCTCGAACAGCTGAAGGCGCTGTTCGACAAGGGCCTCGTGACCGAAGACGAATATTCGCGCGCGAAGGCCGAGATTCTCGCGAAGCTCACCCGGTAAGCGTCGCGCATGTTCAGTACCTCGTGCCCCCAGTGCGGCGCGCCGGTCGAGTTTCGCTCGGCGGCGGCGGTGATGGCCGTCTGCGCGTTCTGCCGCAGCACGCTGCTCAAGCGCGGGACCGACGTCGAGCGGATCGGCGAACTGGCCACGGTGCTCGACGATGCGTCGCCGATCCAGATCGGCACGGCCGGACGCTACGGCAAGCGCACGTTCACGGTGCTCGGGCGCATCCAGATGACCTACGACGCCGGCGTGTGGAGCGAGTGGTATGTCGTGTTCGACGACGGCGCGTTCGGCTGGCTGTCGGACGCGTCGGGCCAGTACGCGGTGACGGTGCGCGAGCCCGACGATGCGTCCGGCGGCGCGTGGCCCGCGTTCGGCACACTGGAGCCGGGCATGCGGATCGACCACGGCGGCCGCGCGTTTCTCGTGTCCGACGTGCGTACCGCGCGCTGCACGGGCGGCGACGGCGAGCTGCCGTTCCGCGTCGATGCCGGCTGGGAGGCGCGCGTCGTCGACCTGCGGACCGGCAACGCATTCGCGACATACGACTATTCCGACGCCGATTCGAACGGCGGGAGTCCGGCCGTCTATACGGGCGAAGCGCTGGAGTTCGACGCGCTCGCGTTCACCGGGCTGCGCGATACCGACAACGATACGCGCGAGAAGCGCGGTGCGGAGATGGTGCCGTTCGCGTGCCCGAGCTGCGGCGCGCCGCTGTCGTATGCGCCGAACCTGGCCGACTACGTGGTGTGCGGCAGTTGCCATGCGGGCGTGCAGTGCACGGCCGAGCAGCAGACCGTGTTCGCGGCGCAGCGCAAGCTCGAAGCGGTGAAGGGGGCGCTGGAACTCGGCGCGATCGGCACGTTCGACGGCGTGAAGTACACGGTGATCGGGATGATGCGTTGCCGCGTGCCGGGCGACGAAGAGACGTGGGACGAATACCTGCTGCTGAACCCGAAGCGCGGTTTCCTGTGGCTCGTGCAGAGCGAAGGGCGCTGGGAGCGTGTGCAGGTGCTCGACCAGTGGCCGACGATCGGCAGCGAGTCCGACGTGACCGACGGCGGCAAGACCTACCGCCTGCGTGAGGAATACGACTCGGAGGTCGTCTATGTGGTCGGCGCGTTCAACTGGCGCGTGCAGGTCGGCGATCGCACGTCGATCATTGACTATGGCTGGCAGAAGGACAAGCTGACGCGCGAGCGCAGCGACGCGGAGATCGTCTGGTCGCGCGCGCGGCCGCTGTCGGGCAGCACGCTCGCCGAACGCTTCGGCACGCCGGCGCTCGCGACGGCAGCGGCTGCGGCGGCAACGGGTGCCACCGCGTCGACCGGCCTGTTCGGCAGGAAAGGTCCGCACAGTTTCGCGCCGCTGCCGCTCGTGTTCAGCGCGCTGCTCGTGATCCTGAACATGGGCTCGCTGTTCTCGTTCAGCGGCCGCTCCGTTTACGTGCTGGTCGGCCTGCTGGTGCTGTGGCTGCCTGAATGGCTGTGGAAGAGTTTTGCGTCGGACGGGGGCAACGCGTGATCCGGTACATCCTCTACGGTGCCTACGGCCTGATCGTCGTCACGCTGTTCAGCTGCGCGTCGATCGGCGGCAGCGGTTCGGGCGGCGGTGGCTGGGGCAGTTCGTCGGCCCGCAGCGGCTACTCGTCGTACGGGTCGCACAAATGACCGCGCGCGACGGGATCGCGCCGCCGCGCGCGACGTTCGGCTCGCACGTGCTGGCCGACCTGGCCGGCATCGACGCGGCGTTGCTGCGCGACGCCGCACGGCTCGAGACGCTGCTCACCGAAGCGGCGCGGCAGGCGGGCGCGCGCGTGATCGGCGCGCATTTCCATCATTTCGGCGGCGAGCATGGCGTGACGGGTGTCGTGCTGCTCGCCGAATCGCACATCACGATCCATACGTGGCCCGAGCATCGCTTCGCGGCCGTCGACGCGTTCATGTGCGGCGCGGCGCGTGCGGCCGAGGCGGTCGATGCGATTGCCGCTGCGCTCGGCACGCAGGCGCAAGTCCGGCAGCAGGTTGCGCGCGGCGGCGCTGCGACGTGAGCGGTCGTTCGACTCTCGTTGCCGAAATGCAAAACAGCATCCGATTCTTCACGTTGCTCGGCTGGGCACTGCTCGCCGGCCATGCTGCCGCCGATGTGCAGCCGAAGGCGCCCAGTCCGGTCGTGATGGTGCACTTCGATTACGACGAGAAGGACACGGCGCGCCTTCATGCGCTGGAGCAACGGCTGGATCGCGCGGTGAAGCGGGCAGGGGCCGGCGAACTGGGCGAGACCGAGCTGCATCGCGACGGCAACGACGGGTATCTGTACCTGTACGGCGCCAGCGCCGACCGGTTGTATGCGGTGGCGCGCCCGATCCTGAAATCGTCAGGATGGCTGACCGGCATGGAGGTGACGTTGCGCCGCGACGCCGGTGCGCAGACGTTCCCGTTGCGCCGCGACGGCGCCCGTTAGTGCGTAGATGATCCGGGTGGCGCGGCCGGTGCCGCGGCCGTCGCGAATCGGGGCGGAAAAGGTGATTTCATCATGGCCGACGTTGGCGACATGCCGCCGGGGCGTCGTCGAGACGACGCATCGCTGCCCGGCGCGTCGTATCCGGGAGGCCGGACACCGTGACGCTCCGGCCGCTAACGATCGAACCGGAACGTCGACACACTGTGCAGCGTCGCGTCGTCGGTGCCCACGATTCCCTGCGTCCCCGCGACGGCCGAGCGCTTGCCGTTGCTCAGCACGGCCCAGTAGCATTCGCCGCCGGCCGCGTGGAAGCCGGTTTCCGGATCGCTGATGCCGCACACGATCGTCGCGCTCATGCCGTGCCAGCCGGGACCGGAGAAGCGCTCGACTTCCTGCGGAATGCCGGGGCCGTACGACGTCACCCATGTGCCGTCATCCTGCTTCACGAATCCCGCTTCCTTTTCCGCGACCGGCTCCAGTGCGCCGTCGACGATCTCGAACGAGATGAACGTGCTGCTGTAGGTCATGTTGCGGCCGACGATCGCGACGCAATGGTCGCTGCCGCCTTCCGGGCACGGCTTCTTTACCTGCCGGTTCGCGAGGTATTCGAACGAGATGCCGAGCGCCGGGTCGTGGTAGGTCTTCCAGCCCGCGTGTTTCACCTGCTTCAGCGCTGCCGTGCGATCACGGTACGCGGTGGCGATGCAGGCGGCGTCGGCGCAGGCATCGCGCTGCGTGAGCCATGCGCGTTGCGACCGGATCACGGCCTGCTGATCGGCGGCGATGCCGACTGCATCGAAGTAGGCGTTCGACAACGCACTGTCGGCCGAGACGAGCGTCTTGTCGGCGCAGATCAGGTGCTCGGTGCGCGTCGTCGCACGCGTGCAATCGATGCCGTCGGCGTGGGCCGACAACGAGAGGCCGATGGCGGCCAGCGCGAGACCAAGGCGTATGCCGAACACGGACGACTCCTCAACGGGTTCGAACAGCGGCCGTCATGCCGCCGTCGGGTGACACAACGGCGCACGCGGTTCGCGAAGCGTTGAACCCGTGCGCCATGCAGCGGGATACGACGGGGCGAAATCAGCGATTGATTTCGTCCGCCGAGATCAGCTCGGCCACCAGCACCGGCGCCGGCCCCCGCAGGTAGTACTCGTGCTCGAGCGGTTCACGCAGCTTCATGAACGTTTCCGCGCCGACCTGCATCGTTTCGCCCGCATGCATGCGCGCGCCGCTTTCCAGCAGGTAATGCATCACGCTGTTGAAGATGCCCGAATAACGCTCGCCTTCGTGATGACCTTCCGCGAGCGCGGCGAAATCCGGCAGGCCGAACACGTCGGCGCCATAGGTGCGCATCCACACGCCCTGGACGCCTTCGACCTCGTATTTCACGAAGCCGCAGAAAAACAGGTTCAGCGGGATATTTCGCAGCACTTCGAGGCTTTCGTCGCCGAGTTCCTTCGCGTTGAAAACGCCGGCCGGCAGCGACGTGTGCGCGTGCTCGTTCAGCACCGCGAGGCCGTTCTGTTCGGCCAGCGCGCCGGCGACGGCCGCCAGTGCGACGTACTGGTCGAGCGGATTCGTTTCGTGCCCCGCGTAGTAGAGGATCACGTGGCTGCGGCTCGCGCGCACCTGCTGTTTCAGGTCCTGCCCGTAGTGGGCGGGCGCGACGCACGCTTCCAGCGCGTCGGACGGATAGGGCGCATCGAAGCCGACGAGCCGGACGACGTGGTTGCCCCAGCCGGCGAGCCCGAACACCTGCGAGAGCGTCGGCTCGGTTTCGACGCGCGCCTGCTTCATGCTCGGGTGGTACGCGCGCAGTGCGGCCGTCAGCGCGGCGATATCGACCTGCAGCGGGCCGTCGAAGACGACCGCCACGCTCAGCGGATTCTCGACGTCGGGTGCCGCGGCCAGCGCGACGGGGTTTTCGGGTACTTCCTTGCGGCCAAAGAATCGGGATATCAGGCTCATCGGATTATGTTCGTGTCGAAGCCGTTTCAGGGAGGGGGCCCCGTTCTCTCGGTCGGGGCGCGCCGTCAGGGTGACGGCCGCCCGTAGTTTCCACGGGTTCGGCGAATCTGGCAAATGCGCGGTGAACGCGTGGCGGTGAGGCGACGGCGCGTTCGAATGCGTTCGGCAGGCGGGGCGCAGACACGCCGGGCCGTGCGGCCCGCGCTCGCCGGTCAGTGCGGCAGCGCTTCCGCTTCGGCCCAGCGCTTGAACGAATCGAGACGCCGGCGCGTCTGCACGAGATAGAACGCGCCGATCAGCGGTTCGAGCAGCCAGCGCAGCCAGGCCGGCTGGGCGCGGAAGTGGTACGTGAATTTCACCTCGGTCGTGCCGGGCGTGTGCTCGGTGAAGTTCCAGCTGCCGCTGAAGCGTTCGAGCACTTTCGGGCCGTCGACCATTTCGACGGCCGCGACCTGCGGCGGACGGTACGAGATGTAGCGCGACACCATCGTCGCGCCCGACTGGCTGCGGCAGAACGCATCGACGCCGACGTCGGCCGTCATGCCGTCGAGCAGATAGGCATCGGTGAGGAAGCTGTCCCACACGAGCCGCCGCGCGTAATCCTGCGACCACGTGAAGAGGCGCCTGCGATCGACGCCGACGGTCCGGCTGACTGAGATCCTCATGATGGCGGGTGCAATGGCGCGGATTGGGATGGAACCGAGTGTAACCCGCCGATTCGGAGCATTTCTTCATACTTCGTCAAGTCGAGCAAGGGCTCGATTGACGCCCTCCGGGATTTCCCCTAGGATTCACACCAACCCTTCGGGAAAGACCCGAAGCGTTTCAATCTCTTGAGGGAGCCTCATGAGTACGCAACAGAACCGGCGCTTCGACGCGCTCGTTTTCATTGGTCGTTTCCAGCCTCCGCATCGTGGTCACCTGAACGTGCTGAAGTCGGCACTGAGCCGGGCCGAGCGCGTGTGCGTGCTGATCGGGTCGACCGACAAGCCCCGCACCATCAAGGATCCATTCTCGTTCGACGAGCGCCGCCAGATGCTGGCTTCGCTGCTCGACGCGTCCGAGCGCGACCGCGTGACGATCGCGCCGTTGCAGGATTCGACCTACAACGACGGCGACTGGGTGCGCTGGGTGCAGGACGCCGTCGCGTCCGCGCTCGGCGACGTCGCGCAGCGCAAGGTCGGGCTGATCGGCCACGAGAAGGACGCCACATCGTATTACCTGCGGATGTTCCCGCAATGGGAGCTCGTCGACGTCGACGCGACGGAAGACATTTCCGCCACCGAGATCCGCGACCAGTATTTCGCCGAACGCACCAACAGCTTCGTGCAATGGGCCGTGCCGGAACCCGTGTTCGGCTGGCTCGAGCGTTTCCGCACGCAGCCGGAATTCGCGCAGCTGAAGTCGGAAGCCGAATTCATCGCCGCGTATCGCAAGGCGTGGGCGGCCGCCCCGTATCCGGTCACGTTCGTGACGGTCGACGCGGTGGTCGTGCACTCGGGCCATATCCTGCTGGTGCGCCGCCGCAGCGAACCGGGACGCGGCCTGTGGGCGCTGCCGGGCGGGTTCGTGAACCAGGACGAGCGGCTCGACGCGGCCTGCATCCGCGAGCTGCGCGAGGAGACCGGCCTGAAGCTGCCGGAGCCCGTGCTGCGCGGCTCGATCAAGGATCGCCAGGTGTTCGATCACCCGACGCGCTCGTTGCGCGGCCGCACGATCACGCACGCGTGCCTGTTCAATTTCCCGACCGGCGAGCTGCCGCGCGTGAAGGGCAGCGACGACGCCGACAAGGCGCGCTGGGTGCCGCTGAACGAATTCGCGCAGATGCGCAACGTGATGTTCGAGGATCACTTCGACATCGCGTACCACTTCCTGGGGAAGCTGTGATCCGCTGATTCCCCGCATTCCGGTCCGCCGCGACAGACGCGGCGGCACTTCAACGGCCTAGAGGAGCTCTAGCCATGCAAAACGATCTCGGCGGCTTTGCCGCGGTTCTTGCCAATCCGATCCTCAACACGGATTCGTACAAGGCTTCCCACTTCCTGCAATATCCGCCCGACGCGCAGGCGATGTTCTCGTACGTCGAATCGCGTGGCGGCCGCTACGACCGCACGGTGTTCTTCGGATTGCAGATGTTGCTGAAGGAATATCTCTGCAAGCCGATCACGCACGCGATGATCGACGAGGCGCGCGATTTCTTCACGGTGCACGGCGAACCGTTCAACGAAGCAGGCTGGCGTTATATCGTCGAACGCTACGACGGTTATCTGCCGGTGAAGATCCGGGCGGTGCCGGAGGGTTCGGTCGTGCCGGTGCACAACGTGCTGATGACGGTCGAATGCGACGACCCGCAGGTGTTCTGGCTCGCGTCGTATCTCGAGACGATGCTGCTGCGCGTGTGGTATCCGGTGACGGTCGCGACGCGCAGTTGGCACCTGCGGCAGACGATCCGCCGCTTCCTCGAAAAGACCGACGACGACCTCGCGCAACTGCCGTTCAAGCTGCACGACTTCGGCGCGCGCGGCGTGTCGAGCGCGGAGTCGGCCGCGATCGGCGGCGCGGCGCACCTCGTGAACTTCATGGGCTCGGACACGGTGCTCGGCGTGCTGGCCGCGAACCGCTTCTATCGCGAGCCGATGGCCGCGTACTCGGTGCCGGCGGCGGAGCACAGCACGATCACGTCGTGGGGGCGCGAAGGCGAGGCCGACGCGTACCGGAACATGATTGCGCGCTTCGGCTTGCCCGGCGCGATCGTGTCGGTCGTGTCGGACTCCTACGATCTGTTCGCCGCACTCGACCTGTGGGGCGGCGAGCTTCGGCAGGCCGTGCTCGATTCGGGCGCGACGCTGGTCGTGCGTCCCGATTCGGGCGACCCCGTGAAGATCGTGCTGCAGACCGTGCGTGCGCTGGACGCGTCGTTCGGCTCGACCGTGAACGGCAAGGGGCGGCGCGTGCTGAACCGCGTGCGCGTGATCCAGGGCGATGGCGTCGACGAGCTGTCGATCGAAGCGATCCTTTCTGCGCTCGACGACGCGGGTTACGCGGCCGGCAATGTGGTGTTCGGCATGGGCGGCGCATTGCTGCAGCAGGTGAACCGCGATACGCAGCGCTTTGCGATGAAGTGCTCGGCGATCCGGCGCGGCGGGGAGTGGCACGACGTTCGCAAGGATCCGGTCACCGATCAGGGCAAGCGCTCGAAGAAAGGGCGGCTCACGCTGCTGCGCAATGATCGAACCGGCGAGTATCGGACGACGACGCTGCCGGTTGCGTGGGACGACCGGATGCTGGAAGGCGAATGGGAAGAGGCGCTCGAGACGGTGTTCGATACGGGGCGGCTGCTCGTCGATACGTCGTTTGCCGAGGTGCGGGCGAGGGCGCACGCAGGGGAGGTGTGACGCGGGCGGCGGGGTATCCCGCCGCGTCGTTCGCGTTCAGGCGGTGTGGGCGACGGGCGTGCACGGCACCGCGTCTGCGTCGACTTCTCCCGTCAGTACGTTCGCAGGCGCCGACACGAAATTGATGTCGCCTTCATCGAAACCATCGAGCGCGCTCGCCTGCCGTCACGATTCGCGGGCGAGCACGTGCCCCGCCGTGTCCGCCGCCCGCACCGCCTCCATCGCCCGCGCCAGCGCATCGAACACCGCCGGCCCCTTGCAGCGCGACACGTTGAAGCGCATGAACGAGGTCGCGCCGTGCGACGCACTGAACACGTTGCCCGGCGCGAGTACCACGTCGTGATCGAGCGCATGGCGTGCGACACGCGCGGCATCGAGCCCGTCGGGCAACTCCGCCCACACGAACAGGCCGCCGCGCGGCTCCGTCCAGATCCCGAGGCCCGCGCGTGCGAGGCGCCGGATCGTCTCGCCCATTGCATCCGCGAGACGTGCGCGCAGGCTGTCGAGATGGCGCCGGTACGTGCCGTCGACGAGCAGCCGGTGCACGACGTTCGCGCCGATCTGCGCATGGCCGAACGACGTCGCCAGCTTCAGGTCGACGAGCGCATCGATCCATTCCGGGCGCGCGGCGACGTAGCCGCAGCGGACCGCGGCCGACAGCGTCTTCGAGAAGCTGCCGATCGACACGACGCGCGACAGCCCGTCGAAGGCCGCGAGGCGCGGCGCGGGCGTGCTCTCGAAATCCGCGAAGATGTCGTCCTCGACGATCAGCAGGCCGTGCTCGGCCGCGAGCGTCAGCAGTCGGTGCGCGACGGGCGGCGCGAGCGTCGCGCCGGTCGGGTTGTGCAGTGCCGCGTTGGTGATGTACAGGCGCGGCCGGTGCTCGGCCAGCACCTGCTCGAAGCGCGCGAGATCGGGCCCGTTCGGCGTGTACGGGACGCTGACGATCCGCGCGCGATGCGCGCGCAGCAGCGCCTGGAAGTTGAAGTAGCACGGATCGTCGAGCACGACCGTGTCGCCCGGCTCCAGCAGCAGGCGGCACACGAGGTCGAGCGCATGCGTGCCGCCGTCGGTCAGCATGATCTGCGCGGGTTCCGCGTGGACGCCGTGCTGCGCGAGCCGCCAGGCGAGCTGCTGGCGCAGCGCGGGCAGGCCGAGCGGCGTCGCGTAATCGGTCAGCGCGTCGGATTCGTCGCGCGACACGGCGCGCAGCGCGCGGCGCAGGCTCTCGTCCGGCAGCCACGACGGCGGCAGCCATCCGCAGCCGGGCTTCACGGTCGTCGGCGCGGCCTCGAGCGACTGGCGCGACAGCCACAGCGGATCGAGCTCGCGATCGAGGCGCGGGCCGAGATCGGCGAGCGCGAGCGGCGGCGCGTGCCCCGACACGTAGAAGCCCGAGCCGCGTCGCGCGACGAGCACGCCTTCGCTCGCGAGCCGCTCGTATGCATCGACGACGGTCGATTTCGACACGCCCAGCCCGTCGGCCATCATCCGGATCGACGGTACGCGCGCACCGGGCATCAGCGCGCGGCTCGCGATCCGCGCGCGCAAGGTGTCCATCACGGTTTCCACGCGCGTGCGCGACGGCGCGGGCGGAACGGAAAGCGGGGCGGAATGGCTCATCGCGAAGAATGAACTGTACGGACGGTTGTCCAGTACAGTTTGTCGAAATTGTATTGGGCTGTAGCTTACGCGCTTTTCACGGGCGGCGGATCATCGGTGATTCACTTTCCCCGTTCAGGATTTCCCGTGCAAAAGACGACCAACGGATGGCTCAGCGGCCTGCTGGGCGTGATCATCTTCAGTGGCTCGCTGCCCGCGACGCGTATCGCGGTGCAGGGGCTCGACCCGCTGTTCCTCACGTTCGCGCGCGCGACGATCGCCGGCGCGCTCGGCCTGCTGCTGCTCGTCGTGCTGAAGCAGCGGCGGCCGACCCGCACCGAGGCCGTGTCGCTGGCCATCGTCGCGCTCGGGGTCGTCGTCGGTTTTCCGTTGCTGACGGCGCTTGCGCTGAAGCATGTGACGTCCGCGCACGCGATCGTGTTCGTCGGGCTGCTGCCGCTCGCGACCGCGCTGTTCGGCGTGTGGCGCGGCGGCGAGCGGCCGCGGCTGCCGTTCTGGATCTTCTCGATCGTCGGCAGCGGTGCGGTGGCTGCGTTTGCGTTGCGCAACGGCGGCCAGGCGTCGGTGGTCGGCGATGCGCTGATGCTGGCCTCGATCGTCGCATGCGGGCTGGGCTACGCGGAAGGCGCGCGCCTGTCGCGCCAGCTCGGCGGGTGGCAGGTGATCTCGTGGGCGCTCGTGCTGTCGCTGCCGCTGATGCTGCCGCTCACGTGGCTCACCTCGCCCGCGTCGTTCGACGGCGTCGATGCCGCCGCACTGTGGGGGCTCGCGTACGTGTCGCTGTTCAGCATGCTGATCGGTTTCGTGTTCTGGTATCGCGGGCTCGCGCTCGGCGGGATCGCGGGCGTCGGCCAGTTGCAGTTGCTGCAGCCGTTCTTTGGCCTGCTGCTGGCGGCCGGGCTGCTGCACGAGACGGTACCGCCGTCGATGGTCGTCGTGACGGTCGTCGTGGTCGGCTGCGTGGCGGGCGCGAAATACTTCTCGAAAGTGGCACCCGTGCGGCGCGCGGGCTGAGGCGCGCGCGTGGTGGAGGGAACGGGCGCGACCCGCCGCAGGTCGCACCCGTTCGCGCTCAATCGTCCGGGGTGCACACGCGCAAGCGGTGGCCGTCCGGGTCGAGCGCGACGAACGTCAGGCCGAACACGGCCGTCATCGGCGCCTGCTCGAACGTCACGCCGAGCGCCTTCCACGCTTCGTACAGGCGCCGCACCTCGTGGTCGTCGTCGACCATGAATGCCAGCTCCGAGCGGTGGCCGGCGCCGCCCGAAACGAAATCGCGCGCACTGGTCGACCACAGGCCCAGGTGCAGCCCGTTGTCGAACGTGAATGCCGCATAGGTGGGAAACGCGGCGACGGGTGGGCGCCCGAACAGGCGCGCGTAGAACTGCGCGCTGCGCGTCGGGTCGTCGACATACAGAAGAACGAGATTCGGAGAGGTCATGCGGAGCCGTCCTGGGATCGATTAAGATGCGTCCCATTCTATGAACGGATGCTGTCAGAAAATGGCAGCATGGAACGATGACGCGTGCCGAACGATTGCTCGCGCTGCTCCAGGTGCTGCGGCGCCACCGCCGCCCGGTGAGCGGCCGCGTGCTGGCCGGGGAACTCGGCGTCAGCCTCCGTACGGTCTATCGCGATATCGCGTCGCTGCAGGCGCAGGGCGCGGACATCGACGGCGAGCCCGGTGTCGGTTATGTGCTGCGTGCCGGGTTCATGCTGCCGCCGCTGATGTTCTCGCAAACGGAACTGGAAGCGCTGATGCTCGGTTTTCGCTGGGTCGGGAAGTTCGCGGATGCGCAGCTCACGACGGCTGCGTCCGACGCGCTCGCGAAGATCTCCGCGGTGTTGCCCGCCGAGCTGCGCCGCGAGATGGAATGCACGACGCTGCTCGTCGGCCCGCGCACGATCGTGGATCGGGAAACCGTCGACATGGGTGTCGTGCGCACGGCGATCCGTACCGAAAGCAAGCTCGGGATCCGCTACGCGGACGAGGGCCGGAAAACGGGCGGCGAACGGATCGTGTGGCCGTTCGCGCTCGGCTATTTCAATGACGTGCGCATCCTGGCGGCGTGGTGCGAAGGCCGGAACGATTTCCGGCATTTCCGGACGGATCGCATCGTCGCGCTCGAACGGCTGGACGTGCGCTATCCGCGGCGGCGCGCGGCGTTGCTGAAGGCGTGGCGTGCGGCAGGCGCCGACGTGCGCGTGACGGTGAGGTGAGGGGGCGAGGTGCGCAGGCCGCGCACCCCGTTCCGTCGTGCCGGCCTTACTCGAACGTTTCGAGGGCGAGCAATTCGTCGATCGTCTGCCGGCGGCGGATCAGCCGCGGCGTGCCGCGATCGACGAGCACTTCCGGCGCGAGCGGCCGGCTGTTGTAGTTCGAGGACATCGACGCGCCGTACGCGCCCGCGTCGTGCAGGAACAGCAGGTCGCCGATCTGCGGCTGCGCGAGCTTGCGGTGCGTGACCACGCCGCCCGCGTCCTGCGTGAACACGTCGCCCGACTCGCACAGCGGCCCCGCGATCGCGAGGTCGACCAGCGGCCGTCCGGCCGGCAGCGCGCCATCGTGCGCGTGCACCGACACCGCGTGGTAGCTGCCGTACATCGACGGGCGCATCAGGTCGTTGAAGCCCGCGTCGATCAGCACGAAATCGTGCTTCGGCCGGCGGTTGACGGCCTGCACTTCGGTGACGAGCGTGCCGGCTTCGGCGACGAGGAAGCGGCCCGGTTCGATCTCGATGCGCACCGGGTGGCCGAGATGCCGTTCGATCCGCTTGCGCGCGGCGTCCCACTGGCTGAAGTAGTGACCGACGTCG
>Ga0209566_100243_pt1 | contig 52362 bp, 42 predicted proteins | sample Araplavi_mTSA_r2_2_FD_184287 | JGI IMG/M metagenome (GOLD analysis project Ga0209566, IMG submission 184287) | Arabidopsis root microbial communities from North Carolina, USA - plate scrape CL_Cvi_mTSA_r2 (SPAdes) (version 2) | ecosystem: Host-associated > Plants > Roots > Endosphere | place...
CCCAGCGCGAGCATCACGTACAGCATCGCGAAGTCGAGCACGCGGACCCAGTAGTTGCCGCCGGCCGAGCCGATCACGATCGGCGCCGCGATCACGAGGACGGCGGTCAGCAGGCCGATGACGATGGTCTTGGCGGTGTTGCGCTCTTCGACGAGCGACGTCGAGGATTCGATCGGTTGAATGGATGTCATGTTGTTTGCTCCCTTCCGTTACGCGCGATCCGCGACCCGTTCGCCCAGCAGGCCCGACGGACGGAACACCAGCACGATGATCAGCACGACGAAGGCGAACACGTCCTGGTAGTTGCTGCCGAATACGCCGCCCGTGAGGTTGCCGATGTAGCCGGCCCCGAGCTGCTCGATCAGGCCGAGCAGCACGCCGCCGACCATCGCGCCGCCGAGGTTGCCGATCCCGCCGAGCACCGCGGCGGTGAACGCCTTCATGCCGGGGATGAAGCCCATGTAGAAGTGCACGTTGCCGTATTCGGAGGCGATCATCACGCCGGCCAGCGCGGCGAGCGCGGAGCCGATCATGAACGTCGCGGAGATCACGAAGTTCGGGTTCACGCCCATCAGGCTGGCCGTATTCGGGCTTTCGGCGATCGCGCGCATCGCGCGGCCGAGCTTGGTCTTGTGCACGAGCAGCAGCAGGCCGCCCATCACGATGAACGCGACCGCGATGATCACGATTTCAGTCACGGAGATCACGGCGCCCGGCGTCGTGTCGGTGGCCTTGATCACGTTGATCGGATCGGTCGGCAGCAATTGCGGGAACGGCAGCGGGTTGCGCGACCAGATGATCATCGCCGCCGTCTGCAGCAGGATCGACACGCCGATCGCGGTGATCAGCGGCGCGAGGCGCGGCGCGCGGCGCAGCGGCCGGTACGCGACGCGCTCGATCGTGAAGCCGACGAACGCGCAGACGACCGCGGCGATGCCCAGGCCGATCGTCAGCGTCGCGACGTTGCCGAGTCCGGGAAAATGGTTCTGCAGCACGGTGATGGCCGACAGCGCGACCATCGCGCCGATCATTAGCACGTCGCCGTGCGCGAAGTTGATGATGCCGAGAATGCCGTACACCATCGTGTAGCCCAACGCGATGATGGCGTAGACACTGCCGAGCACCAGCCCGTTCAGAATTTGTTGGACAAAAATGTCCATGTCACTCCCAAGAGTTGATTACTATTGGATCGGCATGCGAGAACGCCGATTACTCGTCGTTCTCGCTCGAAGTATCACTGCGTCGGACTGAGGTTATCGCCCGACACTTTGTACACGGTCACCGGCGCATCAATCCATTCACCGTTCTTGTCGAACGCGACCTTTCCGACCAGCGTCGAGAACTGGATTTGCTTGAGCATCGGAACGAACTTTTCGGGGTCCGTCGAATTCGCCGCCTTCATCGCCTGCGCGACCACCATCGTGGCCGAATAGAATGCCGGCGAGTAAACATCGTTCTTCACACCGAATTGCTTTTCATACCGCGCCGCGAATTCCGGACCACCGGGCAACGTCGCGAGCGGTGCGCCGCCTTCGGCGCAATACCCCCGCCCATTCAGCGTTCCGGCAGCCAGCTTCGGCATATCGACCGAGCAGATCCCGTCCCCGCCTAGCACCGGGACCGCAAGACCCAACTGCTTGGACTGTCGCCCGATGGCGGCTGCCTGCGCGTAGTACCCGCCGTAGAAGATCGCGTCCGGGCGCTGAGCCTTGATGTGCGTCAGAATCGCGTTGAAGTCCGTTGCCTTGTCGTTGGAATATTCCCTGGCGACGACGTCGATACCGTTCTTCTTCGCCGTCGCGGCAAACACGTCAGCTACGCCTGATCCGTATGCCGTGCGATCGTCGATCACCGCCACGCGTTTTGCATGCAATACCTTTGCCGCATATTCGGCCATGCGTGCGCCCATCACGTTGTCATTGGCCGCAAGCCGGAAGACATACGGGAAGCTCTGCTGCGTGATCGCCGGATTTGAAGCGGCGCCGGTAATCATCGGAACACGCGCATTGTTGTAGATGCGGGACGCGGGAATGGTCACGCCGGAGTTGTAGTGGCCGATGACCGCCTTCACACCCGAATCGACGAGCTTCTGAGCGACAGAGACGCCCGTTTTGGGATCTGCAGCATCGTCCTCGGACAGCATTTCGAACTTGATGGATTGACCGTCGACGACGATCGGCGTCCGATTCAGCTCTTCAATCGCCAGCCGCACGCCTCGCTCATCGTCCTTGCCGAAATTCGATTGGCCGCCCGTCAACGGGCCCGCGACACCGATCCTGACAGTCTGATCCGCATGCGCGGCAGAAATCAATGCGGGGCTGATTCCCCCGAGCAACAGGGTGGCGATGGTGAGTTTGTGACAGTACTTCATGTGAAACCTCCGTGGCGTGGGCAAATTGGGTAGTCGACATGGTTGCAGCGTCAGGAGCGCGGGCACGAGATGGCCGATTTCGCTTGACGTGGGATAGTCAGTCCCGCCAGTGCGGTTCTGCAGATTCCAGAAGCCGCTTGAGCGAGCGAAAATGAAGTCGTGCATATTCATCTCGATCACGGGCGAATTCACGAGAAGTCCGACGAGCCAGTTCATCGCTCACGCGCTTAAGCGGACGCCCGCTCGACATCGCGAGGATTTGGACCTGGGCGGCTCGTTCGAGGTAGTAGAGATCGTCAAGTGCCGCGGCAATCGAAGGGCCCGTGACTATCACGCCGTGGTGCTCGAGCATCAGGACACGCTTGGAAGACAACGCGGCGGCAATCCGGTCTCCTTCCTGTTCGCTGAGTGCAAGTCCTCCGTATTCCGACTGATCACGGTCGTATGCAATGCGATCGAAAAAGCGAAGGCTGTTCTGATGGCACATTTCGAGGCAAAAGCCGTCGAGCGTCGTCAGTGCCGTGGCATAAGGCATGTGCGTATGAAGTACGCATGCGGCATCAGGCGAGGCGCGATGAACTCGGGAATGGATGTTGAGCGCGGTTTTCTCGACTCGTCCGACTCCGTCGATTACCGAGCCGGCGGAATCGACGAGCAGCAAATCAGCCGGTCGGATCTCTTCGAAGCTGAGTCCGAACGGATTGATCAGATACGTTTCCCGACTGCCCGGGAGCAAGAGACTGAAATGGTTGCATGTGCCCTCGTGGAAGCCGAGGCGCGCGGCGATGCGAAATGCCGCGGCCAGATCGTCGCGAGCATTCGCGAGCTCATCGGTCTTCGATCCAGGAAAAAAATCGGTGGCGTGTGCCATGGGGTCGTCCAGTGCAAGTATGCGTATGCGATTCCCCTTCAATGTAGTGAATCAAACCTGCACGGATACATGTACACTTTAAAACGAGGGTGACTAACTGTATTGGGTTCGTCGCCTGCACGGTTATATGGGCCGGTATTTTTGATGTGATAGGTGCGGCGATGAAACCGATACTGACGCTCGATCCCCAGGGGGAATCGTCCCTGGTTCAACAGATCGTGGCCGGGCTGACGGCAACGGTGAACGAAAGAACCTGGCGGTCCGGGGCCAAGGTTCCGAGCATCCGCGTATTCGCCGAGGCACATGGCGTGTCGACATTTACGGTCGTCGAAGCATACGATCGCCTGGTGGCGCAAGGCGTCTTGATGGCACGACGTGGATCCGGCTTTTATGTCGCGGATCGAAGCCGTAGCGAGATACCTCCGACCATCGAGAAACTCAACGAGGAATTCACGAATGGATGGTCGCTGCGTAACGTTCTGGAGGGAACGGAAGGCACGATTCACGCGGGCTCGGGATGGATTCCGGAGGCATGGTTCGACGCGGACGGCCTTGGGCGGGCGCTAAGACAGGTAGCGGCGCAGCCGCGATCGCTATTGGGGTATGGGCACGCAAAGGGGTATGAGCCGTTGCGTGAGCAAATCGTGCGGCAACTTGCGGAACACGAGATCGAGGCAAGTTCCACGGGCATCGTCACTACGCTGGGTGCCAACCAGGCGCTGGATCTCGCCATTCGTCACCTTACGCGCGAGGGCGATACCGTGCTGGTAGACGAGCCCTGCTACAGCGATCTGCTCGTTGCATTGCGATTGCGCCGGATCAAGGCAGTCGGGATTCCGATGACACCCACCGGTCCGGACGTCGTTTCGATGGAGCAGGCGTTCGAGACTCATCGCCCCAAAGTGTTCTTCACCAATACGCGGTTGCATAATCCGACCGGTGCAAGCTACAGCTCGGCATCGGCATTCAAGGTCCTGAAGCTTGCCGAGCGCTACGACTGCATCATCGTCGAGGACGACGTCTCTGCCGGTCTGGTGTCCGGAAATTCAGTCGCGCTCGCGTCCATGGATCAATTGAAACGAGTGGTCTATGTCGGCAGCTTTTCAAAGACCATCGGTGCCGGCCTGCGCGTGGGATTCGTGGCCGCGGAGCCCGCGCTTCTCGAGGGCCTGCTTTACCAGAAGCTGGTGTCCGGAATGTCGACACCGACGATCACGGAGCAGCTGGCACATGCAGTGCTGTCCGAAGGACACTTCAGGAAGCAGGCCGAGCAATTGCGTGATCGTCTCGCTACCGCTCAGGAACGGACCTGTCGCCGGCTTGAATCGATCGGTTTTGAAGTGTTCTGCGAACCTCGATCCGGAATGTTCGTATGGGCACGGCCCGCGGGAATCAATTGCGATTCGGCCGAACTCGCTGTACGTGCTGTCGACCACAAGATTCTTCTGGCGCCAGGCAATCTTTTCTACGCCACCAATCCAACCAGTAGTTGGCTGCGATTCAATGTTGCGCACTGCAACTTCGATCGTCTTTATGCGTTTCTGGCGCATGCCATTGCACACTGACCCGGTCTCGTCACTAAGCCGCCAGGGAATCGGTGTCGCACAACGCACCGGTGATCTCTCGAACCGCTCGAGTCGGCGCGCGCATGTGCGTCGGGCATTTTTACGGGTGTTCATCCGGCCGGTTTTCAGAACAATCGACACGGCCTGCTGAAACTTCACGGCTGGCGTCCACGCCGTGCGCGGATCCAACTGTGCAGGCAACAAAGCCTCTACAGTTATCTAACGATCCACCGCAGTGTGCATGTATCTGTTTAGCTCGATTGCATAAATTGACGGACAACACGTCGCCCATGACTTCGATGCGGCGGTAACTCCGATCAATTTACAGCATGAAAAAGATACGAAATTACGAAGTACTCCTCTCGAATGGCGTCGTTTCGTCACGGCAGATCGTACTCGAGATCGCGGACCGGACACTCGACAGGCTCGACAGCTACCAGCGCATTCGAAGCATCATGCGCATGGAAGGTAGCGTATTGCATATCGGAACGCGCTCGTGGGACCTTTCGCGCAAGCGAAACGTCTATCTGATTGGCGCTGGCAAGGCTTGCAACCACATGGCAATGGCAGTCGACCATGTGTTGGGTGATCACCTGACGCACGGTATTGCCATCGTGAAAATCCGGGAAGAATCGGACCGTTTCAACAAGACCGAGGTGTTCGTCGGCGGGCATCCCCTCCCGAACGAAGAAGGCCATCGGGCATCGAAGCAAATCATCGAACTCGTCGATCAGGCCGGACCAGACGACTTGTTCATCGCGGTGATCAGCGGCGGAAGTTCGGCGCTCATGTCCTGTCCGATCGAAGGCATCAGCCTGCAGGACGAGATCGATACCACGGACGTGCTGCTGAAATCCGGTGCAGGCATTTACGAGATCAATGCCGTGCGCCGGCACATCTCGGCCTTGAACGGCGGAATGTTGGCGCAGCGCATCCAGCGCACGGGTGCCGAACTGATCGGCTTCGGCATCAGCGACGCGGTCGGATCGCCTGCCACGGGTGACATTTCAGTGCCCTACGCAGCCTACAAAAGCACGCCGATCGGTCCCGACATGACGACCCTGGACGACGCTCGCGCCACGATCATCAATCGCAACGTGGCCGATCGCCTGCCCAAGAGCGTTGTCGACTATCTGATGAACGCAGGCCCCGACGCGGAGACCCCGAAGGCCTTTCCGGACAATACCTACTTCCTGCTCAACACGCTGCCCGACTCCTGCATTTACGCCAAGGCAGTCTGCGAGGAGATGGGTATCCCCGCAATGATCGTGTCGTCGTTCCTTGAAGGAGAAAGTCGCGACGCCGGCACCTTCCTCGCGTCGATGGCGCGCGAAATCCAGACGTACGGCAATCCGATCAAACCGCCTTGCGTGCTTCTCAGCTCCGGTGAGGTCACGACGCTTATCGACGATAACAGCGTGATCAAGGGGCACGGCGGGCCCGGCCAGGAAATGGCCGCAAGTTTCGCTATCGCGGCGGCCAAAACCACGCGTGCCTGCCTGCTGTCGATCGACAGCGAAGGCACGGACGGCACGGCGACGGTGGCGGGAGGCATGACGGACTCGACCAGCTTCACCGCGGCCGCCGCAAAGGGAGTCAACCTCTATCAGGCACTGCGCGAGCACAGCTGCTTCGAAGCACTCGAGTCGATCGACTCCGCCGTTTTCACCGGCAACACCGGTACCAACCTGTGTGACTTGAACATCCTTTATGTTCCTGAACCGAACGGGAGCAAGTGACATGGAAGACAAGATCACATCCGTCCGGGCACTTCAGATCATCGATTGCAAGTGCCGGCCCGCAGTCGAAGTCGAGGTGCGCACCCAAAGCGATGCGGTTGGTCGAGGTGCGGCACCCACCGGCACTTCCGTCGGGATGCACGAATCATTCGTTCTGCGGGACGGCGATCCAGCGACCTACGGCGGGCTCAGTGTTCATAAGGCCGTCGACAACGTGGTCGATGTAATTGGTCCGGCGCTGATCGGCATGAACGTGTTTGATCAGCGAGCGATCGACGAAAAAATGATCGCGCTCGATGGCACACCCAATAAGTCCCGCCTCGGCGGAAACACGATTTACTCGGTATCCATCGCGGCATTCCGTACGGCGGCGAATGCCCGATCGATTCCGCTGTACGCTCACATCGCCGGCCGCGACATCAGGACCGTGCCGGTCCCATGCTTCAACGTGATCAACGGCGGACGATACGATGGGCTCACCCAGCCGTTCAACGAGTTCCTGATCGTGCCGTACGGCACTGACAGTGTCGACTTCGCCATCGAAATGGCGGTGGCCGTGTTTCAGAAGCTTGGCCATGTACTGACCGAATATCTGGGCCACAAACCTCAAGTCGCCAGTTCCTATGGCTACGCCGCCCCTTCGGATGACCCGGAAGTCGTGTTGACGCTGATGCAAAAGGCCATCGACGCCTGTGGCTATACAGGCCGGATCGCGTTTGCGCTCGATTGCGCGTCAAGCGAGATGTACGACAAGGAAACCCGCACGTATCTGCTGAAAGGCAAACGGGTGTCCACCTCCGAACTCATTGCCTATGCCCGCTTCCTGACCGAGAAATTCAATTTGGTCTTCATCGAGGATTTGCTCGATGAAAACGACTGGGAAGGTTACAGCACGGCGGTTCGAGAAATTCGACGATCGATCATTCTGGGCGACGATCTCACGGTCACCAGTCTCCCGTTACTTGAGCGGGCTTTCGAGACTCGTGCCGTGGACGGGTTCGTGTTGAAGCCGAACCAGGTCGGAACGATCACGGAGGCGATGGACGCCTATCGATTTGCGCTGCAACACGGAATGATCGCGGTGCCCTCGGGCCGCTCCGGTGGTGTCGTGGATGACGTCGTGATGGATTTTTCGGTCGGCCTCGAAGTTCCGCTCCAGAAGAATGGCGCCCCCCGTTCCGGCGAGCGGATCGAAAAGCTCAACTTTCTGTTGCGGGCAAATGCGCGAAGCCCGGGTTGCCGCCTCTACGACATTTCACCACTTCTCCGATTCTGACCACTGAGTCGGGATCGAAGCTTGACACCCAACATCTTCCTTTTTCGACGAGGTCTGCACCATGTATCCCAAAATCGACTTTCTGTACCTTTCCGAGCCGGACATGATCGCAGTTGGCGTGCTGGATGCCGCGCGCTGCGTGTCCGTATGCGAGGAGACATTCGGACTCCTCGGCAGAGGCGACTATCTGATGGGTGGCGCCAATCACAATAACCACGGAATGAACATCGTCTTCCCGAAAGAGACGAAGTTCCCGAACATGCCGGTTGCCGGTCCGGACCGCCGCTTTGCTGCAATGCCCGGTTATCTGGGCGGTCGCTTCGACGTGTGCGGCAACAAATGGTACGGATCGAATCACGCCAATGCCGAGAAAGGCCTGCCGCGCTCGATCTTGACCATGATGCTCAATGACAAGGACACGGGCGCGCCTCTGGCGCTGATGTCGGCGAACTTGTTGAGCGCGGCCCGAACCGGAGCCGTGCCGGGAGTGGCGGCAAAGTATCTAGCCAACCAAGATGCGAGAAGTATGTCTGTTATCGGTTGCGGCCCGATCAACAAGGCGTGCTTCACCGCGATCATGACCCAGCTCGGCTCGATCCAGCACGTCGTCTGTTTCGACGTCTTCCTCGACAAGGCGAACGAGTTCGCCGGTTGGGTTCAGCAAACGTACGGGATTTCCGCCACCGGTACCGATGAGGCCGAGAAAGGCTTCCGTGATGCAGATGTCATCACCGTGGCAGCGTCGCGTCTGAAGCCGCTTTATTTCAAGGACGAATGGATCAAGGAGGGCGCGACCATTCTCGTCTCAGGCCCGTTCAATACCGACGAGTCGTTCCTGACCGGCGCCAGGGTCGTATACGACCATACCCCGCTGCAGGAAGCCTATGTCGAGGACGCAATCGCATCGGGCAATAAGGAAAGCTACTACAGCAGCGTCATTGGCGGCCCGTTCTTCCGTCTGATCGATGCAGGCAAGCTGCCCGCCCTGCCTGACTCGACCAGCCTCGGTCATGTCGTGAATGGCGACAAGCCGGGCCGGGAGAGCACGAAGGAGCGTGTCATCTTCATAGCATGCGGGATGGCGGTTTTCGACATCAGCTGGGGGACGGAGCTCTATAACAACGCGCGGGAAAGGAAGATCGGCACGCCCCTCAATTTGTGGGAAAAGCCGGCTCTCTGATCGGGTCACCGTGAATCGCGCTCCCGGCAATTGAGCCGCCTGGATCCCCCTGGAAGGTGCCGAGCGCCAGTGTCGGGACTTTCCTGAGCCTTCGGCCATAGGCCGAAGGCTCATGCCGGGCGAATGCTGGCAAGCGTCGAGGTTTGGGACCGCTTGCACCAAGTGAAGCTGACTGGATAAAGCGTTCAGCCTTGCCGTTAGTCTGCCGACGATGCGCCCGCGGAAGTTTGTATAGGCGCTCACTGGAGTTGACCCTGTAATACCGGACACAGCATCACACTAAGGTTGCTGAATCCATCGAGCGCCGGAACTCGCGAGGCGAGCGGTATTTCAACGCGCTATGGGGATGCTTCTCGTTGTAATGCTCGAACGCGATGGCCAGGTTGCGTGCAGCAGTCGCTGCGTCCGGCTTCGGCATGAAGGCGACGTAGTCGCGTTTCATCGTCTTCACGAAGCTCTCGGCCATCCCGTTACTTTGCGGGCTGCATACCGGCGTGGTCAATGGCTTCAGGCCGATGGCCACTGCGAACCGACGCGTGTCGTCGGCCGTGTAGCCCGAACCGTTGTCGCTCAGCCACTCGATTTCGGACGGCGTATGCAGCTCGTTGCCAAACCGATTTTCCACTGCAGCCAGCATCACGTCGCGCACGATGTCGCCGCTGTGGCCTGCCGTCGTAGCCGCCCAGCTCATTGCCTCACTGTCACAGCAATCCAGCGCGAACGTTACGCGCAGCGGCTCGCCGTTGTCGCAGCGGAACTCGAAGCCGTCCGAGCACCATCGCTGATTGCCGCGCGCTACGGCTACCTTGCCGTCGTGTCGACGTTGGGGCCGAGGTGGAATCGGTCGGCGCTGCATCAGCAGCCCATGTGTGCGCATGACGCGATAGATTCGCTTGGCATTAAACGGCGCCAGTCCGACTGCAACGCGCTCGTTGCGCAAGATGCCCCAAACCCGGCGATAGCCATAGCTGGGCAAATCGCCAATGACCCGGCGGATCTCCTCGATCGCGGCCGCGTCGTCAGTCTGCCTCGATTGACGGCCATCGCGCCACGTCGCCGGACGCGACAGCCGTGCCGATACGTTCGAGCGCGACACGCCGAGAACTTCACAAACCAGTTTCACTCGTCGTCCTCCGGCAGCGAGGGCGAGTGCGCTATCCATTTTTTTGCCCGACCGTACTCGACTGCTTCGCGGAGAATCTCGTTCTCCATGGTCTTCTTGCCGAGCATCCGTTGCAGCTCACGAATCTGCTTGAGCGCATCGGCCAGTTCCGAGGCCGGAACCACCTCCTCGCCAGCTTTAACCGCTGACAGGCTCCCATCCTGATACAGCTTACGCCAGTGGAACAGTTGGTTCGGATTCACGCCGTGCTTGCGCGCGACCATCGAAACCGATTTCCCCGGCTAGAAACTCTCGCGAACCATCGCCAGCTTCTGCTCCGCCGTCCGGCGCCGCCGGCGCTCCGGGCCCGTCAACACTTCCATCACTTCCTGCCTGGTGTTAGTCAAAAACACAGTCTTATGCCTACCCGTTATTGTAAGTGGGTGACTGTGTCCGGCGTTTCAGGGGGCTGCTCCACTCACAATTAGCGCTAGCAGTGTTCACAGGCGCGCTAGCTAGTATGTTGCTGTCTATAAATCAACCGTGGGTTTCCAGTTCGGTGCCGCGACCGCGACGGGGTACGGCCACAAAAGCGACCTCGCCTCGGTCGTTTCCCCTGCGTAGGAAATGTTCGACCCATCAAGCGACCACGAATGTTTCAACTGATGCTCGACACACTGGACGAGCGTCATTGCGCTGTGCGCGTGGGGGCACGTGCTCAGGCCGATGCTTCGTCGGCCGCGGGTGCTGCGCTTAGCTCCGATTCCGCGTCCGAATCTTCAGTCTCGAACACGCCCTCGAGGTAGGCTGCGTAACGCTGTTGCAGGTATTTGAGCGAAGCGTCGCGATCGACCTGTACGTCCAGATGGTCCTGGAAGAACTTCAACCGAGCACGGTTTTCGTCGAGCACTTGCGCCCACGTCTTAGCGTAGATGTTGACGTTCGGCTTTTCGAGAATCAGGCCGGTTTCGTCCTTCACCAGTTGCTCGGTGTATGTCGCGAGTTGGTCGCTGATAGCCCAAAAATTCCACGTCACCCCAACTTTAGAAAAACGTGGGTCCGCCATAACGGAAAACGCATAGCCTTGGATCTGCGTCACCTCGTCCGAACCGATCGGCACCTTCGGCGCTTTCAGCTCGACGACGAGGTGCGACAAACGGTTCGCCCGATATTGCTTCGTCGCCCTCGAAAGCATCAGGTCCACGATGCCCCGTGTCTGTGAGATGTGCTTCACCGGCTCGTCGATCACGATCTTCGGATCTAGCGCCTTCTTGTGCTCAATCAGAACCTGAGTCAGGGACTGATCGTCTACGGACAGGCTAAACTCTTCACCAAAGAGCCAACAGTTTTGAGCGATGATGCGATGCAACTGTGATCGTTCTTTCAAGCGCTTCTTCGGTTCCGGGTCGAAGAGCACGGCCTCCAAACCGTTTAGAAACTTCAAGCGGTCAGAGACTACCTTAGCAGCACCGATAATCGACGAGAGTGTCGTGTCGCGCAGGAGTTGCGCAAGCTCTTCCTGTTGCCGTTTCGGCAGTCGAAGCACTTCGTCCAGAATGACTTGCAAGTCTTCTGGACTACGCTCGATTGCTTGGCGCAACATCCGAAGTTGAAACGCCTTGTTCTTACTTTGCGTCGTACTGAAGTCCGGCAGATGTCGCGCTACGTTGACAGCCACAATGTCGAACACTTGACGTTCGACCTTCTCGACCGTCGTCACCGGCTCGCCTGCGAACGGGTAGACCTCCTCGTCCTTCCACTCATCCACTACCGTTCTCGCCTGCTCCGCCGCTCGGGTGCGGAAGTAGTCCTTGATCGTCTGCTGCGCCTGCGTGATGGCGTCAACGACTGCAGTCTGCATTTCCGCGAGATCGACCATCCCTTCCTTCTGCGCGAGATCGAAATACGGCGAGGACAGGTAGCCAGAGAACGTAAAGTTGCCGATGTGGAAGCGACGGTCTACCTGCACAAGAGGGAAACGCTGCTGATTGCAAAGGTACAGCGCGCGGTTGCCGGCGGCCCTCCATTCGACGACGTGCAAACGTACCCAGTGCTCTTTGCCGTCGAACTCGATGTCGTCGAGGTTGAAGTTCTTCCGGCCCACGATGGCCGATGCGGGATCGATGGATCGACCGTCCAGAACTATTTTTGCGCTTTCCTCGTAGTCCGCTAGATATAGCGCAAAAATCTCGGTCAACTCCTGACGTCCTTCATCCGAAGTGAATGCCCTGAAATCCTTGCTGGGTTCACGAATGGTGAGTGTCACACCTGGCTGCGCATCGTCATTAACTTGCGCCTCGTCGCTCACGTTGACGTGGCGGATGTCGAGCGCAGTCATACGAATGGTGTAGGACCAGCACTTGCCATCCTGCCGGTAGATCACCGCCCATTCGGCGACGTTGCCAAGCGCGAACGCCTTGAAACGCCCACGACCTTCCTGCCCATGTAGGAACCGACCGGACGCAGTGTGCGATTTGGACTTTTTCCACGAGCCGCCGAGAAAACGGAAAAATCCCGGGGCGTCCGTCCGGGCAATTCCCGCTCCGTTATCCTTGACAACGATGGCGTCTAGCGACCCTAGGTCGTTATACTCGAACGAGACGTCCACGACTGTGGCGTCGGCGTCGAACGCGTTCCAAATTAGTTCAGCGAGCGCCGGGATGGGGCGAGCGCGCGTGATCTTCTCGAGAAAGTCCGATTGCACCTCAACTGGATACTGTTCTGCCGCCATGCCCCTTCTCCCGTCTTGTCGTCCTGCGCCGGCTGCTGCGTTGCCTTTTATCACTGCATTCTACCGTCAGCGCTGCTGGACGCCCATTGCCACTGGCCCGGACCGTACTCGACCAGTATCTCGTGCAGCGCGGTCAGCTAGTTTCGCGTGAGTGCTGGAATCCGGCGTCACCGCTTATTGCGAGCCTTGCGGAAGACGGCACCGGCTTCGTGAGCACGCGACTGTGGCGCGTGATGAGGCGGTTCTTAGTACTGGCCACCGAAGCGATCTAGTACGAGCGGCGAGAAATATCGGAGAGGTTGCGTCGCGCCAGTCCTCATCGCATGCGCTGGCGCGGGGTGCCAAGTTAATCTCGGTGCGCGTTAGCCTTCGCTCTGCGCGAATTTCGACGACAAGGCACTGTCATCACGACTCGCGTTTATCATCAAGTCGGGCGCGTGCCGCTGCGATCGATTGGTGCAGCTTCGCCTGCAACGTCTCGCGTGGCGGTAGCACCGTGAGGTACTCAGCGACGTGAATGCCACTTTTGCCAAGCTCAAGCAATTCGATCTGTTCTTGCTTTTTTCCCGCACACAGGATGATGCCGATCGGCGGCGCTTCATCCGGCTCCTGCTCGTGCTTCGCGAGCCAGCGCAAGTACAGCTCCATCTGACTCTTGTATTCGGCCTTGAAGGATCCGAGCTTCAGTTCGATGGCAACAAGACGTTTGAGCTTGCGGTTATAGAACAGCAGATCAAGATAGAAGTCGTCGTCGTCGATTGGCAACCGCTTTTGGCGAGCAACGAACGTGAAACCTGCGCCGAGCTCCAGTAGGAACTGTTCCATCTCGCGCAGAATCGCATCTTCGAGATCGCGCTCGAGGTAGTGATCGTTGAGGCCAAGAAAGTCGAGGATGTACGGATCTTTCAGCACGAGATCGGGCGTCATCTGCTGCGCGTCGCGGAGGTGCGCCACTTCGCGCCGGATCACTTCGTCGGGTTGCCGCGACAGCGCGCTGCGCTCGAACAGCATCGACTGCATCCGCACCTGCAACTGCCGCGACGACCAGCGCTCCAAGCGGCAGAGTTCAATATAGAAGTCGCGCTTGAGCGGGTCGTCGACGTACATCAGCATCTTCAGATGGGTCCAGCTCAATTCTCTCCGCAGTGCGGAGAGAATTGGTTCATCCGGAAACACTTCGGCCGCGCGGATGCAGTGGCGCAATTGCTGCTCGCTCCAACCCCGGCCGTACTCAGCTCGCAGTTGTCGTGCGAGCGCGGGGAGGATCTGTTGTCCGTAGCCCGCGCGCTCCCCACCCAGCACATCATCTCGGATGCGACGACCAACCTGCCAATAAAGTAGGGTCAGTTCCGCGTTGACGGCCGCGGCCGCCCGGGCGCGCGCCGAATCAATCATGCGGCGGATGTCGGTCAAGAGGGATGCGGGGACGAGTTCGGTCATCTTGTTGGGAATGGAGGAATCGGCGGGCCGGCGTGCGCCAGCAGTGACCACGTTACCGGAATCTCAGCGACGGCGGAACCCTGCTGGGCGCTCCCAATTCTCTCCGCACCGCGGAGAGAATCCGGCCATCTTCCCGCCGAAGCCCTCGCCCCCTCACCGCGCCAACTGTGGGTGCGCGCAATTGAACTTCGGCGTCGCCAGAGAAGAAGCCACCCTCCAGTCGCCCGGCCCGGATCGAAGAACCTCCAGGCCCGCGTGTGACGCAATGCCCAATGAACCCACCCACCGGCACGACATCGCCCGCACCAGAAATACAGGGGCGCCGAGACGGTGGCAGCAGCGTTTTTCGATCGCGGCGGCGGTGGCGCTCGATACCCTTCGGACAGGGTGCCGCCGCTTGCACAACTAAATCTGTAACCAATCCGGTGCGGCGCAGCATTTCCGGCAATCCCTTGATCTACAAGGCGAAGCGGCCGGATGCGATTTCAACTAAATCTGTAACTATCGCGTCCGCGACGTCAACTAAATTTGTAACGTACTGCGCGATTTCAACTAATCTTGTGTCGTAATGGTCGACGCGCTGGCGGAGGCGACCGATGGCACGACGCTCACGCTTACGGGCAGGCGGTTCCTTGAACGACGGCACGGGATTGAACGACGTCGATCTTGCCGCTTGGCCGTCGATCGACGAGTTCGCGCTTTCCGCCGAGCGACGCGCGCTCTATCGGCGACGCGAGCGCGCGATCCGCCTGTATCTAAACGGCGCGACCGACCGCCAAATCCAAGCGGCCTGCAGCCTGGGCCGCGTCCAGACGTACCGGCTGCTGACCGAGCGCTGCCTCAAAACGCACCCGGATGGCCGCGTCAACGGCTGGCGAGGCCTCCTGCCATATACCCGCGTCAAATCCTACGAACGAACTGCACCGCTCAAGCTCAACGCCTGGAGCGGCGGAGCCGTGGGAGCCTTGCAGTGGGTGTTCGAGTCGCCTGCGGGGCATGGCCTCGAAGAGCGCCTGCGTGAGCGGATACTCGGCAAACGTAGTGACCTAGAAGCCTCGCGTCGGCCGCGCATGGCGGTGTTCCGCTGGTTTCTGGCCGAGCTGCGTGCACGCGGTTTCGAGCGTCGCGGCGAGTGGCCGTTCAATGTCGAGAAACGCGGCTACGTCACGCTCGCCCGCTACATTGATCGCGTTCTTGCCGAGCATCCCTCTCGGGCGCGCCAATTGGCCGGCGGAGCCGAGGCGGTGCGCAAGGCGCGCGCCGGCGACGGTACGCGCCGGCCACCGCTGGCGCCGTTCGACCGCGTCGAGTGTGATGCGCACAAGCTCGACGCCCGTATGACAGTACTGGTGCCGTCACCGCATGGCGGCACCGAGCCGCGCCTGATCCACCGCCTGTGGGTTGTGGTGTTAATCGAGGTCGCCTCGCGCGCGGTGCTAGGCTACCACCTGAGTCTGCGGCGCGAGTGCGCAGCCGAGGACGTGCTGCGCGCCGTGCGTTGCGCGCTCGTACCGTGGATGCCGCGCGACCTGCAGTTCAGCGACGACGCCTATGTGCCGGGTGCTGGCTTGCCGTCGTATCGTCTTCCTCCGCTAGCCGGCGCGTGCTGGAACGAATTCAGCGTCGACGGCGCGCTGGCCAACATCTGCGCGCGCGTCGAGGGCGTGCTGCGCGACGTGGTGGGCGCGACGCTCGTCAAGCCGCAAGATCCGGCGAGCTACAGCCGCCGACGCAGCAAGGACGACCGTCCGTTCGTGGAATCTTTCTTCGGGCATCTGGCCGCCGGCGCCTTTCACCGGCTCGCAACCACGACCGGCAGTTTGCCTGCCGACAAACGCGGCGCCGATCCCGACGCGGCCGCGCTCGCCACGCAGTTCCAGCTCGAGTACGCGCAGGAACTGCTGGACACGCTGATCGCCAACTACAACGCCACGCCGCATTCGGGACTAGGATACCGCAGCCCGCTCGAGCAGCTCGAACGATTGATGGCCGAGCGCGCGTGGACGCCCCGCGTGGCTGATCCGGAGGCGGTCCGCCGCATAGTCGGCGTGCGCAAGCTCTGTACGCTGCTCGGCGGCGTCAAGACCGGCCGCCGCCCGCATTTCAACTTCGCCAACGCCCGCTACTCGGCCGAGTGGCTGTGCCTGCGTACCGATCTGCTAGGCCAGGCTTTCTGGTTGCAACTCGACAATGAGGACGATGCGCGCTATGCCGCCGTGTCGACCCAGCGTGGGCAGTTCGTGGGCGTGGTGCGCGCTGCCCCCCCCATGGCACCGCACGCCGCATTCGCTGTACGTGCGCGAGGCAATTCGCGCGCTCGAAAAACGCCGGCTGCTGCATCTGGCGAACCACGGCGACGCAGTCGAGGCGTTGATCCGGTACGCGGAAGCGGCGCCTGCGGGCAAACTGCCGGTACACCCCGCCTATCTTGAGGCGCGGCGCATCCTTCAGCAGCACGCGGAGCGGCTCGCCGGGCAATCGATGGTGAGCCTCGCCAAACGCCCCGAGGAGGCTGCCGTCGCCACAGCACCCGTGGCGCAGGAGCCGCGTCCTCCCGCGCCCTTGCCACCGATGCGGAGAGCGCAGCAATGGTGACGTTTTCCGGGCCTGCGGAACCGCTCGTAGCCGCCCATGTGCCACGCGATCACCCGGTCGTCACGCGCGACTATTCGTTGTTCACGGTCGCGATTCACGACATGGTCGAGCGTATCGGCACCTGGCTGGACGACCAGATCGACGGCGCGACTATTTTCGGGCCGTCGCGCTTCGGCAAGTCGAGCGCCGTCGACCACTGGCTGCAGCGGCTGCTGTCCGAGCGCTACGGCGGTTATGTGCCGCTCGTCGTCTGGAGCCATACGGACTCAGGCAGCGCAACGGCCGTGGGACGCTTTTACGCGCACCTGCTCGAGGCCAGCGGGCACCGGCTGGCGCAGGCGCGGCGCAGCCCGCTCGAGCGCCAGACCATGCTTGTCGAGCGCTGGATCGAGCTTGCCGCGCAAGGCGGTGGCCGCTTTCTCGTGCTCGTGATCGACGAAGCGCAAGGCATGAGCCAGCGCGAATGGCTGTGGCTCGTCGAACTGCATAGCCTGCTCGAAAAGCAGCGCATTCGCTTGTGCGTATTCTCGATCGCGTCGCTGCAGTTCTTCGACGAACCCCTTGGCATGGCACTGGCTGGGGGTGCTCATGTTGCCGCGCGCTTCATGCTGGCGTCCGCCCCGTTTCACGGCGTGCGCACGGTAGACGAACTCGCCTATGTAATGCGCGGCTACGACGAGGGTAGTGAATGGCCGGCCGGTTCCGGTTGCTCGTTCACAGCAGGCCTGGCGCCACGTCCGTGGGCCGGCGGGTTCCGGATGGCAGATCAGGCCGAGGCACTGATGCTGGCGATGCAGGACGCCTTGCCGCCGCGGTACGCGGGACCGGTCGATTTCCCGATGAAAACCGTCGCGCACGCGTGCCGGCACGTGTTGCTGCGCGTCGCCAGCGGCGCGGACGTGGACTCAGAGACATCGACCCCGGCCTGGCAAGCCGCCGTCGAGAATGGTGGCCACCGCACGCTGATGGCGCTGGTGTCGGCGACCGCGGCACTGCGCGGCGCAGGTCGCCGAGAATCCGGCCATGCCTGAGGTCCGCTTGACGTGGCACACCGGTAGTGTGCTGCCGTACGCGTCGCTCTGGCACACGGTGCTACGCGCCTGTGCACTCAATGCGCTGCATCCGCGCGACTTACCGTCGTGCCTGGCTCGCCCGCCCGCTAACGTAGAGTTGATCGAGAACCGCGGTCATGTTGACGAGACGGCATTCGCGCTCGCACTTGGCGAGTCGCCGACTGCCTTTCGGTGGTCGTCCCTCGGTGCGCTCCCACCTTGGCTGGATTGCGCGCTCGTTGTGCCGCGGCCGCGACTGTGCCTGGCCTGTCTGGCGGCTGGCTACCATGCCGCGCTGTTTTCCATCGCGCTGCTCGATACGTGCCCGATTCACGGTGTACCACTCGTCGATCGCTGCCACTGTGGAGCGCCATTTCCTGCGAGGTTACGCTCGCTGACCGACTACGGGATGGCAGGCAGTTGCCGATGCGGTCGACTGCACTTTTTTACCCGCGACACTTGCCGTCAGCCCGTGCTCACCCCGGCCGCGACCCGCTGTCTCGATCCAGTTGCCGCTTGGCTGGAAGCGATGTCGAGCCTGATCCGCCCCGCTCGACTAGAGGAGGCCTTGCGTCAACCAACGGCCGACAGCATCGCATGGCTGGCCGCCGCTGCAGACAAACTCGGCGTGCCGTTTCCCGCCTGTTTCCGGACGATTCCCTCGATCCGTGCCGCGGCAGTAGCGTACGGCACCCGGGTTCCCGCAGTACCGTTGCGTCGTCCCGTGTCGCAGGAAACCGTCGCACGAAACTATGAGCGGACGTCGTATTGGCCGACGACGCCCGCCATCACGGTTTACCGAGCGCTCGCCCGCCACGTCCGACGACATCTGGCACCCGGCAGCGCGCGTTGGGTGGCTGGTTTCATCGACGCCTGCGATTCGCTGGTGATTGCAGAGCAGGTGGCCGGTAGCCACCACGCGCGTCAAGCCTTTGTCGAGTTGCTCTGGGGGCGTGCGACCGAGTCCGGCATCGAACAGCGGCGCTGGCCCGATCGGCCGCCGCCGGAGGGGGTTAGAGCGAATTTCGTCGAGCCGGTGGCAGCCGATTGCCTAATCCGAGGCGCGGCGGATGTCGAGGCCGAGGCCCGACACTGGCTCGCTTGCCATGCCGCGCGCGTGAGCCTCGGTGCCGCTTGGCGCGACGCGCAAGCGCGCGCGACGGCTACTGCGCGATCCGGTGTGGCCGACTGGTCGGCCACCGCATCCATCACGTCCTGGCGCGACAGCGCTTGGCTTGCGCGCGTGACGCCCGCCGGGCTTGCCTTCGTCTCCTCAAGCCAGGCGAACTGGGCAGCAGCGAACCATGTCGACAAAGCGACGCGTCAGGCGACCGATGCGGCCCGCCGACAGGTGCGTCGAGACACGATGTGGGCGGCCAGCCGGGGCGCGTGCCTGACCTGGTCCGACGACGTTGGATGGCACGTGATCGACTCGATCGCTCCAGCCGATGGCGATCTGCGGCGGCGCAGACTATTGGGGCTGCCTGCTGGACGCCCTTCGTGCTGGCTCTATCGGTCCGCCGACGGCCGCTTTGTCGCGCGCGTGGACGGTGCCCGGTTGCAGGTGCTGGCAGCCACGCCCACCGCAGCGATCATGACGCTCCGACGTTGTGCGACGGACTATCGCCGGATCTGCCAAGTTGCGTCGCCGCCCGCGGCGTCGGTACCGCTTGTTGTGCCCGAGCCGCTCACGGCACGATCGGCGGCCGACTATCGGTTTTTCGTCGCATGTGTGCGGGGCGCGCGAGGGTTCTGGGACGACGCGAGCAAGCTAGCCGAGGCGGCACGTTGCTATCGTCTCGCGCAGGCGCAGGTAGTACGTGCTGAACCGTGATGCGTAGAGGTTCCTGTACCGCCAGAAACTGTCCGAATTTTTGTGGGCGAGGCGGTTGAACGACAGGTTATCGGCGGCCTACCGATGACCGGTGGTAACAAAATTAGTTGAAAACTAGTAACAAATTTAGTTGTGTAAGCGGCGGCGTCACGCATTCGAAAAAGGTGAAGGAATCATCAATCTGACTGTCCGGATATGCGCGGGCATCTCCGCATGCGGATGCCTGGCATCATCGATATCGTTCAAGCGTTCCACGAATCTCAATGGAGCCAGGCTGATTGAATCTGGTCCTCACACGTTCACGAGCATCGACTCGGCATTCACGTCATCCGACCGCGTTAATGACCTTCGTTTCCAGGTAATCCTCGAAACCGAACGCTCCCCACTCGCGCCCGTTCCCCGACTGCTTATAGCCGCCAAACGGTGCATCGAAAGACTGATCGGCGCCGTTGAGGCTCACCATACCGGCACGCAGCTCGCTTGCGACGGACCGTGCCAATTCCGCATCGCCCTGCAGATATGCCGCAAGTCCGTACGGCGTGTCATTCGCGATGGAGACTGCTTCGTCGAGACTCCGGTACGGGATCATCGTCAAAACGGGGCCAAAGATCTCCTCGCGCGCGATACGCATATCGTTATGCACATCCGCGAACACCGTCGGTTTGACATAGTAGCCGCGCTCGAGACCCGCCGGCGCATCCGGACCGCCGGCGACGAGCGTGGCGCCCTCATCGATCCCCGCCCGGATGAGCGCACGGACCTTTTCGAACTGAACGTGCGACGCGACAGGGCCGATATGGCTGCCGTGCTGCTCGGGACGTCCAACATGAATGCCATTGGTCACCTCACGAGCGATTCCGACAGCCGCCGCGTATTCGTTCTCGGGTACGAGCATGCGTGTCGGCGCATTGCAGGACTGTCCGCTATTAGCCATGCAATGACGCACGCCTCTCTCCACGGCCTGGCGCAGATCAGCGCCTTCGAGAATGATGTTCGGCGATTTGCCGCCCAGTTCCTGGGTTACCCGTTTGATCATTCGCGCACCCACCTCGCCGATCGCGCTGCCCGCGCGGGTCGAACCCGTAAACGAAATCATATCGATGTCAGGGTGCGCCACAAGCGCCGCGCCCGCAGTCGCACCGTCGCCGTTGATCATGTTGAACACGCCAGGCGGCAAATCGAGTTCATCGATCATTTCGGCCCACAAAAGCGCACTCAGCGGCGTCACCTCGCTCGGCTTGAGCACCATCGTGCACCCGGTTGCGAGGGCAGGCACCACCTTGCACGCGATCTGGTTGATGGGCCAGTTCCACGGCGTAATCAATGCGCACACGCCAATGGGTTCGCGAACCACAGTCCCGCCAGAGACTGCGTGCTGGAAGCGAAACGTCCGCAGGGCATGGATCCCGGCCTCAATGTGCCCTTGCCCCGTGCGGGCCTGTGCAGCTACAGCGAAATCGATCGGCGCACCCATCTCGAGCGAGATCACGCGCGCCATCTCGTCGTAGCGCCGATTGTAGATCGACAGTAGTTTGACGAGCCATCGCTCACGCTGTTCGACGGTGGTTCGTGAAAATTCGCCGAACGCAGCTTTTGCAGCCGCTACCGCGCGACCGACGTCCGACGCGGAAGCAGCGGCAATCGTCTCGATAATCGACTCGTCAGCCGGGTTTTCCACTTCGATCTGCGCGCTCGACTCAGGCGCTTGCCATTTGCCCGCAATGTAAAACCGCTTCGCATTGGTCATTCGAGTCTCCAATTGTTGAATTTAAAAAGGGGATTCAGCCTTGCCGTCATCGTCACCGCATCTGCTGCATCTGCTGCATCGCATCGAGAAATGCCCGTGGCTTTCCTCCTCCACTGCCACGATCGACCCGGACGCTTGTGCCCATCCACATACCGGCATATGATGCATCATATATTTTATTTCCACAGGAGGAAAGTCCATGACGAAAGTTGCTGTAGTAACGGGGGGCGGCACCGGCATCGGTCGCGCGATCGCCGAAGAATTCTTGCGTGCGGGCCTGCGCCCCGTGTCCGTCGGAAAGGACGCCGACGAGGATCTCGATCCGGCGATCGCGTTCCGGCGAGTCGACGTGACGTCATCCGCTGAAGTTCACGACGCATTCGGCGATCTTGCGCAGATTCACGTGCTTGTCAACGCCGCCGGAATCATCCTCCACGACCGCGCGGAGTTCGATTCAGCGGGCTTTCGAAAAGTGGTCGACGTCAATCTGAACGCCTGCCAGCTCACGACCGAAGTCGCGCTCGACAAGCTGTCCGCGGTGCGCGGCTGCGTCGTCAATATCGCATCGATGTGGAGTTTTTTCGGCTCGGCCCGCAATCCTGCCTATACGGCAAGCAAGGCCGGCCTCGTTGGCTTGACGCGCGCGCACGCCGCTGCGTTCGCGGATCGCGGGGTGCGCGTCAATGCAGTGGCGCCCGGCTGGATCGAAACGCGACTGTCTGTCGGAGCGCTGAACAACCCCGAGCGCAGCGGTTCGATTCGCGCACGTCTGCCGCTCGGGCGCTGGGGGCAGCCTTCGGATGTCGCCAGGGGCGTGAAATTCCTTTGCTCGGCCGATGCGGACTACATCACGGGAGTCGTCCTTCCGATCGACGGCGGATTCAGCATCGCGTGACGAAGCAGTAAGGATAGGCGGCGGCGATGCGCCGCCGCATGCATGTGCTACCCGCGTGGGTAGCATCGCAATCGGATCGGGTGATCGGCTACTTACGTAGCGGCGACTTCGCCATGCTCCCGCTCGGCCATCCATTCGAGCAGCACGCGCTGGCCCCATTCGATATCTTCCTGGATCGCTCGCGATGCTCCTTCTGGATCACCCTTGCGCAGCGCGGCCAGCACGCGATAGTGAGGGTGCGAACGATTCGATATCTCGCGCCGTGGCAGATGCGAATGAAACGTGTGCAGCAGCGGCCCCATCCGGACCCACATGGTTTCCACGGTGGCGCTGAGCGTGGGCATCCTGGCTGCCGCCATCAATTCGAAATGGAAGTCGCGATTGCGCTCCGCAGCCTCTGAAGGGCTCGCGGCAACGGCCTCGATGAACTCGTCGTGCGTCAGGCTCAGATGGCGGATTTCCTTTGGGGTAATGCGCTGCGCCGCCTGTTCGGCCGCCGCACCCTCGAGAAGGCGCCGCATGAGCTGAATCTCCGCAACGGTATCGGCGTCGAGCACCGGCACCACGATCGAGGTTGCCGCAGTCATTTCCAGGGCCTGTTCACTGACCAGGCGGAAAATCGCTTCGCGCACCGGCGTGATGCTCGTGCCGAGCTTCTCGGCAAGGTCGTTGATACGCAGTCGGTCGCCAGGCGCGTACTGACCGTTCATTAATCGGGAGCGGATCTCTTCGTAGATGCGTGACGAGAGATTGCTCTTTTCGACACGGGCGAGTGGCTTCATTCTGATAACGGGACGAAAAATGTTTTCATGCATGATACATCACGCGCCATCGCCACAACAGGCGGTGCCGATGCCGATAACCCGGCGGCGGCTCAGTCGACTACGGCGACGGGCCGGCCGTGCCCGGTATGGGCTTTCAACGATTCCAATGCTTCTGGCAAGCGCGACAGCGGCATCGGCTCGATCGGCAGCGGCGCCAGTGCGCGATACAGCACGTCAGTGAGCAGACGCTCTCCCGCATCGACCAGCGTGCGCCAATGCGCGGCCGAGCCGTGTGTGTGCAGCGCATTCAGGGCCACTTCATGCAACGAGATGGCCGTCGTAAACGGCGCGACCGGGGATGTCTCCAGACGGTCCTGGATGCAGACGAGATGGCCGTTCACGGCGACGAAACGCGCAAGTCGGGCGGCATGCTGGCCGCTCACCGTGTCAAACACGACGTCGAACGGCCGATGCGATGAAAAGGCGCTGCTTCCGATGTCCGGCAACAGACACGTCGAAGCGCCAAGACGCGCCATGCGCTCGAAATGACGTGAGTTGCACATCACCGACACTCGCCAGCGTGCCCGTACTGCGAGCTGGACCAACAGCGTGCCGACCGCTCCGCCGGCACCCGTTACCAGTGCCTCGAGGCCGGCCCGGTGCGGCACTTTCTGCATGGCTTGCCACGCCGTCAGCATGGGGCACGGCAACGCCGCCGCCTCGGCAAAACCGAGGCCCGGCGGCAAGCGCAACAGTGCGCGCGCCGGCACTGCGGTGTACTCCGCGAAACTGCCGTCGCGCGTGAGCGACTGGTGGTAGGCCACGCGCACGCCGAGCCATTCCTGTTGGATGCCCGCGCCTACCGAGACCACCTCTCCCGCCCCGTCAACCCCTGGTATGTGGTCTGGCCGCCATGCCGGCGAGCCCCATTCGATGAATTTCCAGTCAACGGGATTCAGACCCGCAGCGCGGTTGCGCACGAGCACTTCTCCGGGCCCCGGCACCGGTCTCGCCGCACGCCGCCACGCGAGCGCGGAAGGCGCGCCGGCGATCTGCCAGGTCCAGGCGCCCATCGTGTCCGTCGTGTTGTTCGTGCCGATCGTCACGCTATCTTCCAGCATCGCTACACCACCGCGTCAAGTGCTGCGCCGCTCAGGGCCGTCTTGCCGAGCACGTAGTCCGCGCCCTTCTCGCCGATCATGATGGAAGCGGCGTTCGTATTGCCCGACACGAGATTCGGCATGATCGATGCATCGATCACGCGCAATCCATCGATGCCGCGCACGCGCAATTCGGGATCCACCACTGCGTGCCCGTCCACGCCCATCCTGCATGTGCCGACCGGGTGATAGACGGTTTTCGCGCGCTTGCGAATGTAGTCCATCAGCGCGGCGTCGGTTGCGACGCCCGCGCCCGGCAGCGCCTCCTCGCTCGTATAGGTGCGCAGAGCCGGTTGCGCGAGAATCTCGCGCGCCTTTTTCAGGCCGGCTACAGCGACGCGTCGATCCTCGGCATGCTGGAAGTATTTCGGGTCGATCCACAGCGCGGCGCCCGGATCCGCGCTGCGCAGACGAATCTCGCCACGGCTTTGCGGACGAAGCACGCAAGGATTGATTGTCGCGCCTGCCGATTTCACGTGATCCTGATCAAGGTCGAGAAACACGATCGGCACGAAGTGCATCTGGATATTGGGACGCTCTTGCGGCGCGTCGACGTTGACGAACGCGCAGGCTTCGGTCACGTTCGATGTGACGGGTCCGCTCTTGAACAGCAAATATTGCAGCCCGTTCTTCAGCGTGTTGGTGAAGCTGTCCTGGCCGTAGTAACCGTAGTTTCCCGTACAGTAGGACACCGCAGGAAACTCGATATGGTCCTGCAGGTTCGCACCGACACCCGGCAGATCCTGCACGGCCTCGATGCCATGCCGAGCGAGTTCCTCCGTCGCGCCGATTCCGGAAAGCAACAGCAGGCGCGGAGACTGCACGGCTCCCGCCGACAGGATCACCTCCTTGCAGCCCTTCTCGCGTACGACCTGGCCGTTGCTGACGTATTCCACACCGATCGCGCGACCCGCCTCGATCAAGATGCGGTCCACGCGCACACCGGTACGGATCGTCAAACGCCCGCTCGCCTCGGCGTTGCGCAGATAAGCTACGGCTGCGCTGCAACGCCTCTTGTCGCGTGTCGTGATCTGATTGAAGCCGACGCCATTCTGCCGCGCGCCGTTGAAATCGTGCGTGAAAGGAATGCCGGCTTGCTGCGCGGCGCGCACGAACGCCGTCGACAATTCGCAGCGTTGCGAGAGATCCGACACGCCAAGCGGTCCGCCGACGCCGTGATAGCGATCGTCGAGCCGCTCGTTGTCCTCCGCACGCTTGAAATACGGCAACACCTCGTCGTAAGACCATCCCGAGTTGCCCAGGCGAGCCCATTCGTCGTAGTCCTCCTGTTGCCCCCGGATATAGATGAGCGCGTTCACGGAACTGCCACCGCCCAGCACACGGCCTTGCGGCACGATGCGCGGCCGGGAGTCGAGCCCGGTCTGCGGCTCGGTTTCGTAGTGATACAGCAGATCCGTCGAGAGCAGTCGCGTGAAACCGGCGGGGATATGCACGAGCGGATTCCTGTCGCGCGGCCCCGCCTCCAGCAACAGGACGCTTGCGCCAGCTTCGATCAGTCGGCCGGTGACGGCGCTGCCTGCCGAACCGCCTCCGATCACGATGTAGTCGTATGTCAAGGGTGTCTCCAGTGTCTGCTTCTGGTCGATTGAACGGGCGCGACTTCTTTTGCACTACACATCGCTGCACTGCACATCGCTACGGCCCGCCAGCCAATGATATATGATGCATCTCAATTGAACAACAACGACCGAGTCCGTATGGCTTCGCAGCGCCTAGGGGAAATACGCATCTAAGTCAGGTCATCTTGAATATATGATGCATCCTCCATCTTCACTCGTCGCAAGATGACACGCGTTCATTTAGGGGCAGCGATGAACACCGCCCAAGGCAAACAGGATTACAGAGGAGACGATGAGCAACCATTTGATCATGCGCAACATCAGCAAGCACTTCGGCGGCGTCCAGGCACTACGCAACGTCAGCCTGGAAGCGCACGGCGGTCAGGTGCACGCGCTGATGGGCGAAAACGGTGCGGGCAAATCGACGCTCATGAAAATACTGGCGGGTGCGCACACGCCTGACGAAGGCGAGATCCTGCTGGACGGTCGCCACCTTCCGATCGACAGCCCGCACGCCGCGCGGGCGCACGGAATCTCCGTCATTCATCAGGAGTTCTCGCTCGCAAAGCATTTGTCCGTCGCGGAGAACATTTTTCTGCACGACCTCGGCGCGGGAACGTCGATCATCCGCTGGTCGAAACTGAAGGCGCACGCCCGCGAACAACTGGATGCGCTCGGCTTCGGTGAGTTGGACGTGTCGCGGCCCGTATCAACGCTGTCGGTCGCCGAGCAGCAGATCGTCGAGATCTGCAAGGCGCTCTCGCGCACGTCGCGTGTCCTTGTATTCGACGAACCGACGGCCGTGCTCACCGCGCGCGAAACGACGCGTCTGTTCGCCCTGCTCGAGCGGCTCAAGCGCGATGGCGTATGCGTCATTTACATCTCGCACCGGCTGGAAGAAATCTTCCGGCTGTGCGACAGCGCCACCGTGCTCAAGGACGGCGCGTTCGTCAGCACGGTGCGCATTGCCGACATCGACGAAAGCCGCCTCGTTCAGTTGATGGTCGGCCGCGAGCTGCAGGATCTCTTTCCGAAGCGCGACGCGCGCATCGGCGATACGCGGCTGGAAATACGCGACCTTTGCGCAGGCGAACGCGTGCGCGACGTCTCGTTTCACGTGCGCGCGGGCGAGGTGCTGGGCTTCAGCGGCATCGTCGGTGCAGGCCGAACGGAGACGATGCGCGCGATCTTTGGTGCGGATCGCAGGAGCAGCGGCGAAATACGGGTCGACGGCCGTCCGGTCGCAAAGCTGAAGCGTCCCCGCCACGGCATCGAGAGCGGCATCGGGATGCTGCCCGAGGACCGCAAACAGCAAGGCGTGCTCCTGAACATGCCGATCCGCGCAAACGCGATGATGACACCGCGCAACACGCTCGCGCGCCTGCGCTGCATTCTCGATCATCGTGCCGAGCGCGTGCGCACGCGCGAACTGATCAAACAGCTGCGGGTGAAGGCGCGCGATACCGAGGTCGACGTATCGACGCTCTCGGGCGGCAATCAGCAGAAAGTCGCGCTGATGAAGTGGCTCTCGAACGGCTGCCGGGTACTGATCCTTGACGAGCCGACGCGGGGCGTCGATATCGGCGCCAAGATCGAGATCTATCACGTCATCAACGATCTCGCACGCACCGGCGTCGCCGTCATCGTGGTCTCCTCCGACATGCCGGAGATCATCGGCCTGTGTGACCGCGTGCTCGTCATGCGTGCAGGCCGTATTGCGGGCGAACTCAGCGGCCCCGCCATCAACGAAAAGTCGCTGATATCGCTGGCCATGGGAGTCAAGTAATGGAAGGAATCATGCAAACGCAGCGCACCGACGTTCCGCTGCTCCGCGGTCTGTTGCGCCATAACGCGTTGATCATGCTGATCGTGCTGTTCGTCGTATCGAGCGTCATGTCACCCGCGTTTCTGAGCCAGGAAAACCTCTATAACCTGCTACGGCAATTGACACCCCTGCTGTTCGTCAGCCTCGGCATGTTACTCGTGATCAATACGGGCGGCATCGACCTGTCGGTGGGGTCGATTGCAGCAGCGGGCGGCCTGCTGGTAGCCATGCTGGTCCCGGTTATGCCGATCGGCGGCTCGTCCGGACTCCTTATCGCGGTCGTGCTGGCCGTGATGCTCGGTGCGCTTTTCGGGGCGTTCAACGGTGTACTGGTGACCGCCTTCGGGCTCGCGCCATTCATCGTCACGCTTGCCATGATGACCATCGCGCGCGGAATCACATACATGATATCGAATGGCCAGCCGACGATGCTGCCGCTCGATCTGCCGGCGGCGGAATTGCTCAATGAATTCGGCAGCGGCAGCGTTCCCTGGATCAACGTGCCGTGGCCGGTCGTGCTCGGCGTGGTCGTCGCGCTGCTGTTCTACTTCCTGATGACCTACACCACGTTTGGACGCATGGTCGTCGCCACGGGCAGCAATGAGACGGCCGTGCGGCTGGCAGGTATTTCCGAGCGCGGTTACAAGTTCTGCGTCTACGTGATTTCCGGTGCGCTGAGCGCCGTCGCCGGCATCGTTTTCACGGCACGCACGGGTGTTGGCACGCCGATCACCGGCGTCGGCCTGGAACTCGACGGCATCGCGACGTGCGTGATCGGTGGCGCGTTGCTCTCGGGTGGGAAAGGCTCGGTTCTCAACACGGTGATCGGCGTGCTCGTGCTGGGCCTGATCGGCAATGTGATGAATCTCCTGAGCGTGCCTGTTTATCCGCAACAGATCATCAAAGGCGCCATCATCGTTCTTGCCGTGCTGGTTCAACGCATCGGCCAACGCTAAGCTAAACCACTTCTCCATCCACCCGGGGCGGCCACGCGGCCCTTCCGCCTCCCCTTTTTCATTCAACAATATTATTCAGGACACTGAAATGAAGGTTGCTCGCAGAGCACTCGCCGTTGCCGCCGTGCTGGCGTTCGGCATCACCGCCCCTGTCCACAGCCAGGCCAAGGCAAAGATCTACACGCTGCTGCCGAATACGGCACTGTCCGGTGTGGTGGATCCAGCCCTGCCCGATCGAACGGCGGTCCGCAAGGCATGGCCGAAGCAGCCGGCCAATCCGAACCAGCTAAAAATAGGCTGGACCGACATCACGCTGGGCAATCCGTGGTTCGTCGAACTCATCAAGGGGGCACGGCAGAGTGCGGTGAAATACGGTTACTCGATCGACGTGCAGGTGGCCGACGGCGACCTGCAGCGCCAATGCGCGCAGATCGACAACTTCGTCACGCGCAAAATGGACGTCATTGTGGTCGATCCGACCGATACGCTGGGCGTGTCCGCATGCATCAATCGCGCCGTCGATGCCGGCATTCCGGTCGTCACCGTCGGCACCACGCCGGACGCGAGCGCCCGAGTGCTCACCACACTGCTTGGCAACCCCTATGCAAGCGGTTTCGAGGTAGGCAGGTACGTGGCGAAGGAGGCAGGCAAAGACACGCCGATCGACGCAGCCGTCGTCATCGGCGTGCTCGGAAACTCGACGTCGGAAAGCCGCATCAACGGACTGATCGCGGGCATCGTCGATCAGCGCATGCGCGAGCGCAACACAAGTGCGAGCCGAGAGGACGCCATGTTGCGCGGCTTCGAACTGTTCCAGACCTTGAAGAAAACCGGCAAGCTGAGCGCCCCGGACATCAAGTTCAACGTACTCGCGCTGGGCGTAGGCAAGTGGACCGAGGAAGGCAGCCTCGCAGCAACGGAAGATATTCTCTCCGCGCACGGCAGCAAGCTGAATTTCATCCTCTCCGAGAACGACTTCATGGGGCTCGGCGCATTGCGCGCCGTACGAAACATGGGCAAGCAGGGGAAGATACGCATCGCCGATGCAGCCGGCGGTTACCGTGGAGAGCTCGATCAGATCAAGAAGGGCAACATCCTCGTGTCCGGCGAAAACTCCGGCGAGCAGACCGGTGTGGCTGCCATCGAATTCATCCACAACGCGTTCACGCGGCGCGTCGACGCAAACAATCTGCCCATGGGCTCCGGTTTCCCGCCGGCAATCATCACGCAAGGCAACGTCGACCAGAAGATCGATCCGAATCCGGCGAACCTCTTCTACAAGTACACGATTCCGCCCGTCCGGTCGATTTCGGAGATTCGGGCGCAAGGCGCAAGCAACTGATTCGTTTCGCTTTGTTCCGCATGCAATGCAAGGGCGTGCACTCTTGGTCCGCACGCCGCGTGCTTTCACTGGAGATTCACTTCATGAGCTTTGACACCGACAGTTTTCGCGACAACCTTTTTGCAGGACGGCACGTGCTCGTTTCCGGCGCGACGAGCGGCATCGGGCTTGCCATCGCGCGTGCGTTCCACCGACTCGGCGCGCATACCATCGCCACGGGCTCGTCCGCAACGAAGCTCGACGCGCTGCGCAACGAGGCGTCGCTGACCGGCCTGCGTTTTGCCGCGCTGGACGTGCGCAACCATGGCGAAATCGACGCATTCTTCGGCAGCCTCGGACGCATTGACGTGCTCGTCAATGCGGCGGGCGTCGCTCGCCCGCGCGACGAATACGCGGACGATGTGTTCGGCGATGTACTCGACGTCAACCTGCGTAGCGTAATGCGCGTGTCGCAGGCCGCACGCCCGCTCCTCGAACAGTCGCGCGGCTCGATCGTCAATATCGCGTCCATGCTCAGCTACCTCGCCGACGCCGATGTACCGGCCTACTGCGCCAGCAAGACCGGCGTGGTCGGTCTGACTCGCTCGCTGGCCCATGAATACGGGCCGCGCGGCGTGCGCGTGAACGCGATCGCTCCCGGTTATCACCGAACCGACATGACGCGGATATTCTGGGAATCGGAAGAGTTGTCGCGCAAGATCGTGTCGCGTTCCGCTCTCGGTCGCTGGGGCGAAGCAGGGGATCTCGCGGGCGCGGCGGTGTTTCTCGCGTCGCCCGCCGCAGCCTTCGTGACCGGCGTGACGCTGCCCGTCGACGGAGGATATGTGTCCGGCTTCTAGGCCGATTAGATACGGCGTTCGAAGCCGATCAGCCAAAAATGGCCGCCCGTGGCGGCCATTTCCTTTTCCGCACGTCCGGCGATCAGGCGATGCCGCCGAAGCACAGGTACTTGATCTCGAGATAGTCGTCGAGGCCGTAACGCGATCCTTCTCTGCCGAGGCCGCTTTCCTTGACGCCGCCGAACGGCGCGACTTCGGTCGACACGATACCGTCGTTGATGCCGACCATTCCGTATTCGAGCGCCTCCGCGACACGCCACACCCGCGCGATATCACGCCCGTAGAAATACGAAGCAAGCCCGAACGGCGTATCGTTTGCGAGCGCGATGGCTTCCGATTCCGTCGTGAACCGGAAGATCGGCGCGACCGGGCCGAACGTCTCTTCGTCAAAGATGCGCATGTCGCGCGTGGCGTCGGCCAGGATAGTCGGCTCGAAGAAATTCGTACCCTGCGCGGCGCGCTTGCCGCCGACCACGACGCGTGCGCCCTTCGCGAGCGCGTCCTGCACATGCTCTTCGACCTTCGAAACGGCAGCGGCATCGATCAGCGGCCCGATCGTGACGCGTTCGTCCAGGCCGTTTCCGACCACCAGCTTGCCGACGGCCTCCGCGAGTCGCGCGACGAAGCGATCGTAAATGCCATCCTGCACGAGCAGGCGGTTGGCGCACACGCAGGTCTGGCCGGCATTGCGATATTTCGACGCGATCGCACCGCGCACTGCCGCATCGAGGTCGGCATCGTCGAACACGATGAACGGTGCGTTACCGCCCAGTTCCATCGACGTCTTCTTGACCGATGCGGCGCACTGGGCCAGCAGTTGCTTGCCGATTTCCGTCGAGCCGGTAAACGACAATTTGCGCACGAGTGGATTCGACGTGAGTTCCGCACCGATCTGACTCGCTTTGCCCGTCACGCACGAAATCACGCCGTACGGAATACCGGCGCGTGCGGCGAGCACGCACAGCGCCAACGCGCTGAACGGGGTTTGACTCGCGGGCTTGAGTACCATCGTACAGCCGGCGGCCAGCGCCGGTGCGAGTTTTCGCGTGAGCATCGCGGCCGGGAAGTTCCATGGCGTGATGGCCGCGCAGACACCGATGGGTTGCTTCAGTACGACGATTCGCTTGTCGCCGGCCGGCGACGGAATCGTGTCGCCATAAACCCGTTTGCCCTCTTCGGCGAACCACTCGACAAACGACGCCGCGTAGTCGATTTCGCCGCGGCTCTCGTTCAGCGGCTTGCCCTGTTCGAACGTCATGATTTTCGCCAGGTCGTCGCGATGTTCGAGCATCAGTTCATACCATCGGCGCAGCAACGCGGCGCGCTCCTTTGCCGTTTTCGCACGCCAATGCGGCAGCGCCTGCGCAGCCGCATCGATCGCCCGGCGTGTCTCGACCGTGCCCATCCGGGGGACCGTGCCAAGCAACGTGCCGGTTGCCGGATTGAATACGTCAATGGTCGTGCCGTCATCGGCCGCGACCCACTCGCTGCCGATCAGGCACGCGTCTCTCAATAGATCCATATCGCGCAGCTCCGCGCAGCGCCAGCCATCGTCATTCAACATCGTTACTCCCGTTTATCAGAACTGGCGCGAAGTGGTGGCGCCCGAGCTCCGATGTCGGGAGATGGCTTCGCGAGCCAGCGCGTCGCTGCCACCCTTCGCGTACCGTAAATACCTCGATTACCGTGTGCCGCACGCGAGACGCTGAGCTGTTTCGCGGGCGGCTGGCACGTCAGCTCGCCTTCGCGAGCGCGGCTCGCGCAACCCGGGTGATCCCGGGGCCGTCGAGTTCGTAGTGCGCATACAGATGCGTCGGCGGTGCGATCAGGCTGTACTCGTCGTAGATTCCGTGCCGCACGAGCCGCACGCCGAGTCCCTCGTCGGCCAGGACCTCGGCCACCGCCGCGCCCAGCCCGCCGATCACGTTATGCTCCTCGACCGTGACGAGCACCTTCGACTGTCGCGCCGCCGCGATAATGGCGTCGCGGTCGAGCGGCTTGATGGTCGGCATGTCGATCACGCCCGCCGAAATGCCTTCCGCCCTCAGATTGTCAGCCGCTTCGAGTGCACCGGCGACCGGCAATCCGCAGCCGATGATCGTGACATCGCGTCCGACCGAATGAACGATGGCTTTGCCGATCGTGAACTCGACACCATCCTCGTAGACTTTCGGGTCCCGCCCGCGTCCGATGCGGAAGTAGATCGGGTCGGGCCACGTGGCCGACGCGCGGATCGCGGCGGCGAGCTGCGCGCCGTCGGCGGGCGAAATGACGGTCAGGTTCGCAATCGCGCGCATCGTCGAGATGTCTTCCGTTGCATGGTGCGAGGTACCGTAGAAGCCGAGCGAGATGCCGGTATGGTGACCCACGAGCCGCACCGGCAGCTTGCAGTACGCGACATCCATGCGGATCTGCTCGCAGCACAGCAGGCCGAGAAACGATGCGAAGGTCGCGACGAACGGCATGAGGCCCGTGGTCGCCATGCCGGCGGCGGCGGAAACCATGTTCTGCTCCGAGATGCCGAATTGCACGTAGCGCTCAGGGAATTCGCCGGCGAACTTGTTCAAGCCGTTCGAATACTGGAGATCGGCGGAGCCGGCGACGACGGGATGACCTTCGCGCGCGAGATCGATGAGCGCATCGGACAGATAGTCGAGGCCGGGATTGCGCGCGTTGAGCGCGCGGTACTGCCACGAATCGGGATTTTGCGGAGTAGACATGCTTAGATCACCTTGCTCTTGATTTCTTCGATCGCCCGTTGCGCGTCGTCGGGGGCCAGATAGCCGAGATGCCAGCCGGGTTCGGTTTCCATATACGACACGCCCTTGCCCTTGACCGTCTTCGCGATGATGCAGACCGGCTTGCTGCGCACCGGGTCGGCCTTCACACGACGCAGCAGCGGCACGAGGGCAGTCAGATCGTGGCCGTCTACTTCATGCGTCTCCCAGCCGAAGGCGCGCCACTTCTCCGCAAGCGATTCGATGCCGATGACGTCGTCGACCTTGCCGTCGAGTTGATAGCCGTTGCGATCGACAATCGCGATGAGGTTCGAGAGGCGGTGATGCGCGGCGAACAGCGCGGCTTCCCATACCTGCCCTTCCTGCATTTCGCCGTCACCCAGCAACGTGAAAACCTTGAAGGGGCTGCCTGCAATCTGCGCCGCCTTGGCCATGCCGGCACCGTTCGACAGCGCGTGGCCGATCGACCCCGAGCTGAAATCGATGCCCGGAACCTTGGTCATGTCCGGATGATCGCCTAGCGGATTGCCGAGACGGGTGTAGCCATCGAGCGTCTCCCGGTCGATGAAACCGTAGTCCGCAAGAATGGGAAAAAGTCCGACGGCCGCGTGCCCCTTGCCCATCGTGAACCGGTCGCGATCCTTCCATTGCGGATTGCCGGCACGCAGCGCCATGACGTCGTAGTAAAGCGCGGCAAAGATTTCGGCTGCGGAAAACACCGACGTGTAGTGTCCCGTCTTCGCGATTTCTATCAGACGAATCGTCTCGAGGCGGACGAATTGCGCCTTCTCGCGCAACTGCGCGAGCGTCTCCCTGGAAAGCGCCTGATCGCTCTCCTGCAATGCTGTCGACATAGAGTCTCCTGTTGGAACCTGAAAGGAACGAGGCGAGCGCGGCAAGATCCGGCATCTCGCCTTCGTTTCACGCATGATGCATCATATATCTTATTGGCGCAATGATCGACGCGCCCCGACGTCTGCTGTCGCTGTGTACGCGTGGCATTCCGGCCATCATGAATCGCGGTCCGCAAATTGACCTTGCCGTATCGCCGTAACATGATGCATCATATATTTTCCAACAACGCGGAGACACGCATGCTGACCACTCCACCCTCCTCGCCCACGGTCAATGGCGAAACACAGGTAATTGTCTTGATGGCGTGGCCGGCCGCTCACGTCCGGACGCCCACCCTGTTCAATGCCCTTTGCGCCAGGAAGAACATCAACGCGATCATGGTTCCGTGGGCCGTGCGTCCCGAGCATCTGACGCAGGCGTGGGACGGATTGCGGCACATCGCCAATCTGGCCGGTGTCGTGCTCACCATTCCGCACAAACAGGCGGCGGCAGAACTGTGCGACGAGCTCGAGGGCGACGCATCGTTGCTCGGTGTCGTGAACGCGGCCCGCCGCAACGCGAGCGGCAGTTATACGGGCCGAATGTATGACGGTTCCGGTTTTGTCGCCGGCATGCTGCGCGAGGGCATCGCGCTCGCGGGCAAGCACGTGCTTCTGCTAGGCGCCGGCGGAGCGGCGACTGCCCTTGCGTTGGCACTGGCGCGCGCGGGCATTGCACGGCTGACGATCGCCAACCGCAGTCCGGAAAGAGCACACGACCTGGCGGCACTCGTCGGAAAGGCGGTGCCGAACTGTGAGGTAAAAGCCGGCAGCGACGAGCCGGGCAATCACGACATCGTGATCAACGCAACGTCGCTCGGGCTAAAACCAGACGACGCGCTGCCGTGCGACACGTCGAAGCTGACACCTGCAATGGTCGTCGCCGAGGTGGTCATGCAGCCCGCGTTCACGCGGCTTCTGACAGAAGCCGAAGCGCGTGGCGCTCGCACTCACCGTGGCGAACACATGGTTACGTCGCAACTCGATCACTTTGTCGAATTCCTGCTCCCCAACGTGAATCCGCAGGCCTGAGGCCGGCGTCTTTGTCGCCCAACGTCTCAGCGAGCTCGCTGCCCGAACACGCGGCCCGTGCCAGCAGATCGACCGGTGACGCGGGCGCGCGTATTTCATCCCGATCACTGACGCATCGGACGTGATGTATCTGTTCAAGACCCCGTACCGAACGTTCTCCACCTGTCACTCGAAATCATGACTGCACTTATTTTTGGCTCTCCGGGCCGATACATCCAGGGCGATGGACTCCTTGACGATATCGGTCAATACATTCGCGACTGCTCGGAGCGCGCACTTGTCCTCTGCGACAGCTTCGTGAAAGAGCAGTTCGGCTCGCGAATCGCAGCCTCGTGCGCCGCGCACGAAATCGACGTACGCTGGCAGGCGTTCAGCGGTGAACTCACGGATCGCAAAGTCCGCGAGCTCGAGCATGCCGCGCAATCGTTCGACTATGGCGTCGTTGTTGCGATCGGCGGCGGCAAGACGCTCGACGCCGGCAAGGCGCTCGTCGATGCTGCTCATTGCGCGTTGATCACCGTGCCCACCGTTGCATCGAACGACTCCCCCACGTCCAAAAACTATGTGGTGTACGACGACGATCATCAACTCGCGGCGGTCAGGCACTTGCCGCGCAGCGCCACGTATGTGCTGGTCGACACCACGTTGATCGCCCAGGCGCCGACGCATTTCCTGCTTGCCGGGATCGGTGACGCGATCAGCAAATACTTCGAAGCAGAGCAGTGCCTGCACAGCGGCGGCAAAAACATGTTCGGTGCCAGGCCGTCCTATTCGGCGTACGTGCTCGCGCGCGAGTGCTTTTCGATCATCCAGGCCCACGCGGAGACGGCGCTGGCCGAGCTCCAGCACGGCCGCACTGCTCCGGCATTCGACCGGCTCGTCGAAGCCGTCATTCTGATGAGCGGCCTGGGCTTCGAAAGCGCGGGGCTCTCGATCGCTCATTCGATGACGCGTGGCCTGTCCCGGCTCGAAACGTCGGCGCGGGCACCACACGGCTTGCAGGTCGCGTACGCGCTGCTCGTTCAACTCCATCTCGAACGTCGAGCCCCCGATTTCATGCGCGACATGATCGGCCTCTATGCGCGCATTGGCCTGCCGGTCCGCTTGAGCGACCTGGGCGCTGGCGTCGTCACTCCGGAGCACTACGAGACTGTCGCCAGCTTCACGTTACAAGCCCCCTATTCGGCACATTTCGAGCGCACGCTCGGCATCGAGGACATCGTCGCGGCGATGGAAGCCATCGACCACGCTATTGCCTGATCCCTCAGGCTGCGCGAACCGGGCGCGAAAACATGTCCCGCGACAATAAATCGGAGACTTCATGACTTACCTTTCTCATCTTTCCTCGTCGTCGCGACGTGCCGCGTCGCAACCTTCATCTCATCGGCGATCCCTGATCGCGTCCAGTCTCGGCAATTTGCTCGAATGGTTCGACTGGACGGTCTATACGGTCGCATCGGTCTATATTGCCGGCGCGCTGTTCGACAATACGAACAAGACATCGTCGCTGCTCGGTACGCTGGCCGTATTCGCTGCAGGCTTCTTCGCCCGCCCGTTGGGTGGCATCGTATTCGGCGCGATCGCCAACCGCATCGGACGCCGCTCGGTACTCCTGAGTACGATGCTCCTCATGGCGTTTGCGAGCCTTCTGATCGCGATCATCCCGCCATATGACGCAATCGGCAGCTGGGCCTCGGCCGCTTTGCTGGTGGCGCGCCTCGTGCAGGGTGCGGCGCACGGCGGCGAAACAACGGCGTCCTATGCCTACGTTGCCGAAATCGCTCCGCCCGCGCAGCGTGGTTTGTGGTCGAGTACCGTGTTCATTTCGGTCGGCGCCGGCTCGCTGATTGCCACTTTTTTTCTTGCGTCGCTCACTGCGTTCCTTTCACCGGACGCCATGCAGGACTGGGGATGGCGGGTGCCGTTCGCGTCGGGCGGGTTTCTCGCGATATTCGCGCTATGGCTGCGCCGCAATATGGTGGAAAGCATCAGCGTTGACGCCTCGACCCAGGCCCGTCACAAGCCGTGGCCGCGGGCCAAGGTCGTGCGCGAAGGCTTGAAGCTGTTCGTGTACGAGGCCGGTTCGACGCTTACCTACTATACGTGGGTAACGTCCGCGGCCATCTACGCAATCAGTGTCAAGCACATGGATGCGCACCGCGCGTTCACAATGAGTTGCATTGCCCAGGTGATCTATCTGATCGCGCTTCCGCTCATTGGGCGCCTTTCCGATTTCACCGGACGCAAGGTTACGACGCTCATCTCGCTGCTCGGCATCTCGATCACCATCTTTCCGCTCTGGAGCCTGATTTCCAGCGAGCCGTGGACGTTGCTCGTCACGCAGTCGGTCGGGCTCGTGCTCGTTGCATTTATCACCGGGAGCAAGCCTGCGGCCATTTCGGAACAAGTGCCGACACGCTACCGCACCCGTCTCTTCGGCTTTTTCATTTCACTGGCGGTCGCATTCTTCGGCGGCACCGCCTCATATCTGAATGCATGGCTGTATTCCGTCGACAAGGGGCAGCTATTCAATGTCTATCTCATCGTGGTGGCGGTAGTCGCGAGTTGCGCCGTGCTGACATGGAAGAACAACACCGGAGTAAAGCTGGACGATATTGAATGAGCCTGGATGCGGTTCCAAACGGCCAGTCGATTAGACAAGGCACAGCCCAAAAATCCAGGGAGGCACATGTGAAACCTGATGCCCGACTCATGACATAAGATCAAAAGTCAATTTGTCGATCTGCCGTTTTTCATCGACGGCACCCACCCTATATTGGCATCACCGCAGCGACACCAAGGTCGCTGCGGCCCTCTCAACCAATACAGGTTCCTGTCATGAAATCGTTCCGCTCTCGTACCATTGCCTCGCTGATTCTTTTCGCCCCGGCCCTCGCTTTCGCGCAACAGGTCGACCGTCAACCAACCCGTGCGGAAGTGAAGGCCGAACTCGCGCAACTCGTCGCCGCCGGCTATCGTCCGGCGATGGATCACAACCAGTATCCGGCGGCGATCCTCGCCGCGGGAAAGCGTGTCCGCGAAAACACCGTCGCGCAGGATGCGCCGCACACCGCACCGGCCGCCGCGACGACCGGCTACGGCAGCGAAGGCCGCTCCACCAGCGAATCCGGCCGCGCGATGATGGTCAACGGCCGCGACTCGATCTATCGCGGCCATTGATTCGCATCGACGCGCAAGAGAACCTGCCTCTCGACACGAGCATACGCTTGCCCCGTCCCTCCGCATTGCCGGCCCGAACCGCCTGAACAGGCATTCGGGCCGCGCGTCGTCACCGAACTTCCCGCCTGTCCCGCCATCCTGCACAACCGGCTCGCGCATCGTCGCCCCGCGCGGCGATTTGTGACTGCGCAGTACAAGTTCTTATGCCGCTTCATCTGTTTATCCGCCGTGCGCCGCGCACGATACTGCGCACCATCCGGCGCGATGCGCCTCACTCGATATTTCGCACGCACATGAACCGCTATCCAGGATTGAAGCGCATCGCGCTATCGGCCGTACTGGCCGCCGTTCCGCTGGCCGCGCTGCTCGCATTGTCCGGCTGCAAGTCGGACGACACCGCACCGGCCGCGACGCCGAGCGTGATCGTCAGCCCGCCCGTCGCCCGCGACGTCAACGATGTCGACGTCTATACGGGCCGCTTCGAAGCCGTCGACACGGTCGACGTGCGCCCGCGCGTGAGCGGCTATCTCGACAAGGTCGCATTCCAGGACGGCGCGACCGTCCGCAAAGGCGACTTGCTGTTCGTCATCGATCCGCGCCCGTACCAGGCGGCCGTCACCGCTGCACAGGGCGCGCTCGAACGCGCGCAGTCGCAACTGAAGCTGAGCCGGCAGGATTTCGAGCGCGCGAGCATCCTGATCAAGACCGACACCATCGCGCAGAGCCTCTACGACCAGCGCAGACAGGCCGTGCAAAGCGCACAGGCCGAGGTGACGAGCGCGCAAGGCGCGCTCGAACGCGCGCGGCTCGACCTGTCGTTCACGCGCATCGTCGCACCGATGTCCGGCCGCATCAGCCGCAAGCTCGTGAGCGAGGGCAATCTCGTGAAAGGCGGCGACAGCGATGCGACCGTGCTGACGACGATCGTGTCGCAGGATCCGATCGACATCTACTTCGACGTCGACGAGGAAAGCTACCTGCGCTATACGCGCGAAGCGCAAAAAAGCGGCGGCAACGCGTCGTCGCGGCAGGTTGCGATCGCGCTGCCGGGCGATACGCAGCCATCGCTGACGGGCACGATGGATTTCGTCGACAACCGCCTCGACAACTCGACAGGCACGTTGCGGCAGCGCGCGCGCGTCGCGAATCCTGACCGGCGCCTGAGCCCCGGTCAGTTCGGCCGCGTGTCTCTGTCGAGCCGCGTCGCGCATCACGCGCTGCTCGTTCCCGATTCGGCCGTTGTTGAAGTTCGTAGATTCTGCTAACGGTGTCCGTTCGAGCGCTAATCGTGTCCAATGATTCCGCTAATGCGGGGCGGCGAGCGTCAAGCTGAGGAAGTGAACAGCGGCAGGTCGCTGGCGAGGTATTTCGTCGACGCGCGCTGAATTCCAAACGATGGAGTTGAAGCGCGACATGGGCGTGCACCACAGCTCAATGTCGACAGCCTCCCCCACCCTGGAAAACAGGCATTAAAGTCGCACCCCCGTCCTTTTGACGAGAGGCATATTGTTGCGCATGCACCCAAGTTGTTGATCATCGGTTACGTGCACGCCATGCTCTCGTCACGAGCGACTTTCCTCATTGCGCCGCTCGTGAGCCGCATCCGACATTGCAAGCTCTTGAAGGTGCATTTGCAAAATCTTCGCACATACATCCCCCCTTTGTTGCATTCCGGCAACGCGTGCGGACACGAAAGGAACATCGCTCTCAGCCTTTGCTGACAGCGCTACCACGAGTCTACCCATTAGCAGTATCTGTGGTCACTGTTAGCAGAAACTGCGAACAGCAACACCCGGAAATCCGCTTCAAACACCATGCGATAAGGCTGCCCACTCGAAGCGACGGCTATGGGAGGAACTTTATCGGGCGTGGCCAGCGACAGGCCAAAACTGTTGCATCCACATTTACAGATTCTGAGTATCTCTGCATTCGCGAACTGCGCCGCAAGCGCGTCTCGATTTGGAAACGGGCAGTGCTCAAGGATAAACGAAACCCAATAGGCTGCCTGGTTCAGATCGTTTGGCATATTACGTCCTAGCATCGCGGCTTCCGGCTTCAACGCGTCAATTGTCAGCGATTCAAGCCGCTCTGTCGAACGTCTCAATGTGGCCGAAGCCCGTCTCACACCCCATGCGCGAGAGCGGAATCGATTTCATTGTTTGTCAAGCCGAATCTCGCCATACGAGCGCGATGCTCTTCTGAGCCCAGATATGAACGAAGTTGCCCGTTTACCGCATTGAGCAGAGCGCTGTTTCGTCTGCTAAACGAGAATGCGCCGAGCGGGAGCTTCTGCTGCGTGCCATTCGTTTGCGGCTCGTGCTCCACTGCCTCAAGCATTGAGCCTCCGATCCGATACGCAACTATGCGATTTCCCAAGGCTGTGCTTGCATACGCGTCGATCGCGCCCGAGAGAACCGCTTCGATCGCGTCGGCCTGTTGCTCGAAGATGACTATCTGGTCCTCACTTACGCCTGACGTTCTCGCCGACTCGTGTTGCACCTGTCCGGCAATGACGCCAAGGCGCGCCTCGGGACGTTTGGCGAGTGACACGTAGCTGTTGAGCGCTTTCGGATTTCCAGTCCGAACCAGAAAGCCGTCTCCGATCCCCCATACGGGTACGCTGAACGCGACGATATTGGCGCGTTCAGGGGTAACGAAGAGCGGAACGTTCATATCCCAGTGACCTGCTTCAACGCCGGGTAGCAGTTCACTGAATGTCGTCAGGCGATGCTCGATCCGGGTAACACCGATCGCCCGAAGAACCGTATCGGCCAGATCAACGTCAGCACCCGTAGCAGTACCATCCGCTTCCGTCCAACCGAACGGTGGTTCTTCGATGTATGCAATCGTTACCTTCATCGCTGCGCCTCGCGAAATGGGAATGGCCATCAAACCTGGAGCTGATTGTTGATGATTCTACCTACGTGCGCAGATGTCGCTTTTTGGCCGGGAGCAAGCGGACGCAGTTGGCCCCGAATGTCCCGCAACACCGCTTTTCCAGCATAGGTGACCGAGCTTGAGACAGAGAGCGTCCTGTCTGAACTCAGCGCTTCGACCGGCCGCGCGGTGGGCCGGGAATCGGTCCAGAAATCAGGACGTTACCGCCGGAACCCTTGCTCCACTACGCGAATCGACAAATTTAATGCGGACGTAGGCGAGTTGACGACATTACTTTAATGGGACCGTCAATAAAGTCGTCAATTCGCGGGACGGAGGCCTTGATCCATGAGAATTCTGGAGTGACGGAATTATTTTGCTCTACGAAAATCTCAGAAAACTGTCCGAACGAGTGAGGCCACCTCTGTTTGCGACGCCTGGGGGCGCATCACACCCTGTCCGATGCCAACGGCACATTCCTCGCCGTGATCCTGACCTGCGCGAACGCCAACGCTACTCGACGTCCGAGGATACACGGCGGCTGTCCAGGTCCTTCAATGCCGGAAACGCGTCGCGGTCCCACGAGTGCAAGCCATACGACTTCCAAATGATATTGCGCCTGACGAATATTTCGAAGGTGGGTATTCCTGGCGACAAGTTGCCCAGTCGCTTGACTATGTCCGTCTTGCGCGTCGTCGACGATAAATTCACTGACGCAGGGCGAAGACCAGACTTTGCGCCTGTTTGATCGGCGCGGACATCATGTGCGCTGCTCAGCCTCATCCGGTATCAATCGACTGCGAATAATGGAGTGGATCATGGGACAGGGAAATCTGGCGACACCGATTGTCGTCGCAACAGGAATCGCAGTTGCGCTACTCGGCGGATGTGGCGGCGGCAGCGACAGTGGCGCATCATCCGGCAGTCAAAACGCAGCGGTCTCGGGAGCGGTTGCCGGGGGTAATCCGGTGGCCAATGCGACGATCACCGCCACCGACGTTAACGGGAAGACCGCAACGACCCAGGCCGGGTCGAATGGAGCGTATACGTTGAATGTTGCCGGACTGTCGCAGCCAATCGCGCTCGTCGCGACTGATCCGTCCGGCCAGGTCAGCCCGCTCGTCACGGCGCTCGCCCAACTACCCGCGAGTGGACAGACCGCGGTTGCGAACGTCACCACGCTGACCACGGCACTGGTCGCGTTGTTGACGCCCGATGGCAATCCGATGGATTTCGTCACGTCCGTGGCGCCCGGTCACGCTTGCCAATACGGTGACCGCGGCAAGCGTGTCGAATGCGACCAGCACGCTCGATACCTACCTCGCCAATCTGCTCGGTGCGGTCGGCTTGCCCGCAACCTACGATCCGGTGGCCACGGCATTCACGGCCGACCACACCGGAGCCGACGCACTGATCGATTTGCTGCACGACGCCTCCGTGGCGTGATTCGAATGCAGCGCGACGGCAGCCGATGGCGCTGAGCGCCGGGGCGACGGGATACTTCATTTCGAGAGTTGCGCCGTAACGAAATCGACGAATACGCGCGCGCGCGTCGGCATGTTTTTTCCGAAAGCGTGAATAGCGTGCACGGGGACGCACGCGAGCGCCTGATCGGGTAGTACAGCCTGCAGCCTCCCGGCGGCGAGATCGTCCCGTACGGCAATTTCCAGTATTTGGGCGATACCCAGTCCGTTCAATGCCGCTACGCGCATTGCCTCACCGTTATCAGCGTCGAACCTGCCTTCGATGGAGCTGGACGTTCCATCGGCGAAGTTCAAGGGGTACGGTCGGCCATTGAGCCGGTAGCGCACATGCCGATGTGCAGCGAGATCCGCAGCAACACGCGGTGATCCCCGCTCGCGCAGATATGCAGGCGCCGCAACTAACACCAGCCGAAGACTGGTGATCGGCAGCGCATACAGGCCGCTGTCTTCCAGCCATCCCGCCCTGATCGCGATATCGATGCGATCGCGGATCAGGTCGGCATGATGGTCGCTGACGCTCACGTCGAGTGCGAGTTCCGGGTGGTTTGGCAGGAGTTCCCGCGTGACGGGATCGAGCAAAAAGCGACCCAGTTCGCCAGGCAGGCTTACACGCAGTCTTCCTGCGGCGGCGGCCGGCGATCGCAATACTTCTTCGGCGCGCTCCAGGCCGCGCATCAGCGGGGCAATGCGCTCATAAAACGCCTGACCTTCAATCGTCAGAATGGAGGCCCTGGTCGAGCGCTGGAATAACGTGACGCCCAGGCGCTTTTCGAGCCTTGCCACGCTCTTTGACACGGCCGACGTCGTCGTACCCAAAGATTGCGCCGCAGCCGTGAACGAGCCCGTCTCGACGGAGCGAACGAACGCGGGAAAGCCGCTAAATTTATCCACGGACATGATGACAAAGTGGAAAGAGTGAAATGACCTACGAGTGACTTCAACCCACCAGAAGCCGTTGCTAAATTCTGGCTCTACGCCGGACAGGTGGAATATGACGGAGAAAACATGAATCGACTCGCAAACAAGGTTGCTGTTGTTACTGGCGCAAATAGTGGAATCGGATTGGCCACGGCCAGGCTGCTGATTGAAGAGGGCGCGAATGTCATTATGGTGGGCCGACGTCCGGATGCCGTCGATGCGGCCGTGGCCGAACTTGGCGACCAGGCGATCGGACTGACGGGAGATCTCGCGAACCCGAAAACGCACGACGAAGTGGCCGCGCTAGTGTCGAGGCGCTTTGGAGGAATTGACATATATTTCGCGAACGCGGGAGTGAATACTATCGAAGCATCGAACGAAGTGAGCGAAGACTCCTATGATCGTCACTTCGCCACAAACACCAAAGCAATTTTCTTCGGGGTACAGAAGATCACGCCACTCATGAAAGAGCGTGGTGCCATTCTATTGACGAGTTCGATCGCGAGTTCGAAAGTGTTCGAAGGACATGCAGTCTACGCGGGTACGAAGGCCGCAATCGAGGCCTTCGCGCGGAGTTGGGCTTTGGAGCTTCAGGCGCGTGGCATTCGTGTGAATGTACTGAGTCCCGGGCCGGTCGACACGCCAATTCTGACGAAGCTGGGTATCGCGTATGACGAGCGGCCGGCGTTCGAGGCTGCCGTCGCAGGGCGTATTCCGCTAGGCCGCCTCGGACTTCCTGAAGAACTCGCACGCGCGGCGCTCTTTCTCGTGAGTGACGAGGGCAGCTTCGTCAACGGCGTCAACTTGCGTGTCGACGGTGGCATGTCGCTCAGTTGATAGTACCCGTGGCGCGGCTCAATTCGCCGCGCTTTGGTAGGTCGCGACATAGCGAGCCCGAGCGATGATCTTCCCGTGCATTTGAAACGCAACGAGTGCAGGGCTAGATGCCGGGCTCACGTCGATATGCGGGATATCGAGTGCGTACGCGGTGACGATATAACGATGTGGCTTGCCTTGTGGTGGACACGGTCCGCCATACTTCGATTGGCCGAAGTCGGTCAGCGTTTCGGTGACCCCGGGCGGCAGCAGATTCACGTTGCCGGAGGCGCCCTTTTGCAGAGAGGTCTGCGAGGGCGGTATGTTGACAACAGCCCAATGGGTCCAGCCGAGACCGCCCGTCGGCGCGTCGGGGTCATGAATCGTCACGACGATGCTGCGAGTACCGGCTGGCGCGTTTGACCATGTCACGTGCGGAGACACATTCTCGCCGTGGCAGCCGAATCCGCTGAACACTTGTTCATTCCTGAAACGGCCGTGATCCAGATCGGCAACTTTCAGCGCAAACGTTGCGGCGATCGCGACGCCGGGCAGCGTTGCGAATAGCGCGCAAGCGCAAACAGCTTTTCGTGGCATGGGAAGGGATCGCATGGCAGGCTCCTGTGGATTGAAGGGCTCCACGCGCCGCGTGCGCACATGGAGATAGCAGTCATGCTCGAAGAAATTCAGGTGCAGGTAACGCTTAACGACAGTGTCATGCACGGGATGCGCACCAGTCGCTTCCGGATACGGAAAGCGAGTCCAGATCGCGGTGGGTGATTATCAATTATCCGATATCGATTAGTAATCCCACGTAACAGGAACAAAGCGAAAGCTGTCGCCGTTCCTTGCAATGTGTCCGATGGATGGGAACGAGACGTGCGCTGCGGCAAGCAAAGCGCCCGTTTCCGCGGCTTCGTTGAACAGCGCGAGACGCACGTCCACTGCACCTTCAGGATCATGCTCGAAGCCATTCTGCCAATCCGGATTGTCGAAGTTGACTTCGAAAATCGCATCTCCTACGAACGTTAGCTTCTCGCCGTTTGATGTGACGTCCACGACGCAGTGCCCCGGTGTGTGCCCGCCCGTCACGCGCGCCGACACGCCCGGTGCGACTTCGACTGCCTGATCGAACTGCACGATATTCTCGCGGTAGAGTTCCACGAACTTCGCAGCAGCCTTGCGTAGCGCAGGCGGAACCGTCTCCGGCATCACCGTCTTGCTGAAGTCCGGGTTTTTCCAGAACTCTACTTCCGAGGCCGACACGTGGATGCGCACGTCCGGGCGTAGCCTGGCCTTGACGCCATCGACGTTCAAGCCGCCAACGTGATCCATATGCATGTGCGTAATGACGATGTCAGTGATTGCAGTAAGGTCGATACCTGCCGACTCCAGTCGCACTACTGACTGTCCGGCTCGCGTGAAGTATTCGAAACCATCACCCACGCCCGAGTCGATCAGAATGAGCTGCCCGCCGCTACGCACGAGCGCAATATTCAGCGCCCAGTCGAACATGTCTCGTTGCAGGAAACGACCATCGAACCATTCGTTGCGATCCGCTTCGCTCACATTGGTGGACATGGTGGAGGTGGGCAGCGGTAGAACGCCATCGCTGATCAATACGACATCGATGTCACCCACGCGCACCGCGTAACGGGAAGGTACGAGTTCAGCTGAACCCTGTTTGCCCAGGTTGGAAGTAACGGGCTGCACATTGCGAGTTGTCTTGCTCATGATCCATTGTCCTATTGCTTCAGTTGGGGGGATCCGGTACACGCGGCGCGGTTCACCTGAGCGACCACGGGTTTTGCGCGTATCGCTTTGCTCGCAATTCAAGCGAGCGTGTGACGCATTGTAGTGAGGGACGGGCGAGCGCCGGTAGGATCGCGAGTGCGTATGCCATGTTGTCTGGACGGCAACAATCCAGGTCGTACAGCTGGCGAAATGCAATGCCAGCGACAGAACATCTGACTTAATTCGGGTTTCTATCTGCCAGATGCGTCGCGAGAAGCAAGTGATCGAACGGGCCCAAAATGGTGCTTGACGGCAAACTCGATGACGCGTATCGGGCTGCTCGATCTTGCCATCTGACACGTGGACGAATCATGCACGCTAGCGCAGGGTCCGGGAAAGGTGGCCATGGTTCGCATCATGCGTGATGTGTGCGGACCGCATAATTCAGTGTCAAAAAGCCTTCTCGGACAGACATGGACGGTTCTGCGCTCAAACCCTGCAATGCACGCCTCGATTGCTGTAAGGTCGAATGGCAGCTTCCGAAGGCGAATTGGTCGAAAAAAATTCCAGATTTTTTGAACTACCTATAGGCTTAACTCGAGAATTTCACCACTTGCAGCAGCCGAATTAAAGAAATCACGCATTTCTACCAACTTGGAAATCAGATCCGCTCGCTGCATTTCCAGAGTGTATGTCTCTCCTTGTGGCGTCCATCTGTAGATGAAGCTGATCATCTCTTCCTCGCGCCCCTCAAGTTCGCAGATTTGATGCGCCAGCTCGCACGCGATCTGGCTAAGTGCAGCTGGCTCGGCCTCATCTTCCTCGAACTGATCGTATATCGTTCCGAGCGATGCGTTAACTCTGTACCAGAACCCTGACACGAACAGCCATTCCGAAGCGATTCCATCCAGAACGAAGACAGGCTCCTCAATATTTCCGGCGATAAAGAAGCGTGAAATCCTGGCGCTCATACACCACCATATTAATCCGTTGCTGACGTTCGATTGTCGTCGATTCAAGTCGTTGCGTCGACTGACCGATTCTGGCCGCCAACCGACGGATGCGGCCGACGGTTGCCGACCCACAAGGGACAGTCAAGATTGCGGGGAGCCGACGCTCGTGCCATCGCTTTACTATGTGTAGCCGGCGATATGGAGCTTGCGGCTGTCCCGAGCCGCAAGCCGCGTCGGCATCGATACTTGCACAGCCGCAGGGGCAGCGCCACGGTGTGACTTCGGCCACCGCGAGTTGTTCGAGAAACGCTAGCGCCTCCGGTTCGCCATGTTCCAGCGTCCAGCGAGCATGGAAAGTGTGATTACCCCATTGAGCGCTCAATGCCTGGACCCGGGCGAAGAACGTGCGGAACATGCTCTCCCGCGCTTTCGACATCGACGAAGGCAAACGCGTGCGCCGTATGCTTTCGACGCCGCCGGCGGACTGCCGGCGGCGCAAGCCTTCACCGAACAAGCGTTGCACAAATGCGGATGCAGGTCACTCTTTCCCCGTTAAGCGGGAACGTCGTCGCACTCGCATCCTTCCTCGGCGATCTCAACGGCGTCGTAGCTCATCCATTCTCGTATCGCATGGACTACACGGTCCGTTACGCGACAGGCTGCGTTAGCGTCACCGGATTCGCCAGAATGAATCCCGACGATATCCCACGACTCTCCGCCGAAGAACGCAACTGCGCTACCGCTCTGGCCCGCCGTCGTAGAAATGCGATAGCGTAGCGTCCGGGCGGTGACCGCCGTTAGCTTTCCGGAAGCCGTCCACAGCGTACCAAGCGGTTTGTCCATGGGATAGCCTGAGATCTCGACGTCAAGATTCTCGAGCCCGTCATCGCCAACGTTGCGAAGCCGAAAGTTCGCAAAACCGGGAAAAACTTCTTCGCTGAGCGTGATGAGCGCGTAATCATAGTCCGCAAACTCGCTTTTCTGCGGATACTCGTCGTCGATATTGAAGCTCGTCATGTCGTAACCGCCAAACGGATCGAGCACGCCATTCTTGCCGGGATAGAAGCGAGCAGAGACTGCGCGCCCGCCCTCGTCCTCCAGGTAAAGGACATGAGCAGCGGTGAGCACATGACGACCGCCGAGGAGAGTGCCGGTACCGTAACCGTAATTGCCCGACGGAAACTTCACAACAAGCTGGCCAATGGCATTCCAGGGGGCGGTCTTTGTGTCGTTAACTCGCTTACGGGTATCGGGTGGAAAGACCTTCGCAACCTTCATCCGAGCTACCACTGGTAGCGGCTCGGATTGGGCCTCGACCCGCCCCGCCACGAGGGTGTCAAAAGCTGCGGATGCTTGTTCCAGCGGTACAGGCTCGAGCACGACCACGCCATCGGGTTGCTGAACAACGTTGACCTGTTCGGTCAGCGTTGTCTGGTTGAGTAACTCGAGCATGGTCGCCATTTGATCCGGTGTCCAACGTCCCTGTTCAACGTTGTTGAAGTACTGCCGCACTTTTTCGTTCTTCGCCGCCAGCTCCTTCCCGATGCGGGACTGTAGTCCATCACTCTTTTGCGCTGTGATACACCCGTCTTGCTTCAGCTGGAGATCGTAGAAGTATTTCGTCGTGCTCGCATTGCAAGGCAACGCAAGCGACATATTTCCGTTGAAGGCCACCAGCGTATTGCCTTCAAACGTAATCGTCTGGTCGTACTTGATAGATTGCTGGAAAGTGTTCTCGCCAAACGACATGTTGAGGCTCACTTTCCACGGCAACAGATCGCCTCCAAGCGAATCTTTACCCGCAGGGGGCTCTTGAGGCTTGGGATTCGGTTCGAAACGAAACAAACCCTCACCACTCGTGATCTGCGCGTTGATGGCTTCAAACAATGCTTTACTTGATTCGAGCAATGCGCGCCCAAACTCCTTTCCGCCGCCGCCTTCGATATAAGTGATCTTGACGATATTCTCTTTTCTCAGGCTCTGGACAATTTTGTCCAGATCCGCACCTCCGAGATTCAGCCACCCAAGTTTCAGTGACGCGCTGACCTTCTTTCGTGTATAGCTCCACACCTGTGAGAGGTCGGCCTCGATGCGGGCAACCCATTTGTCGGCCCTGAGCTCCGCCGTACCGTAGAAGTTCACGCCGATGTCTGGACTGCTTTGACGGTCGAGACTGCCCTCGTTCGCTACGAGCTCGCTGAAGAGGCTATTGCCCGACCCGATGTTGAAACCGAATTGCGTGCCGATCTGAAATCTGGACGGGAAAGTGACGCTGCTGCCCCCCCCCTTTTCGACGACATTGCCGGCTAGAATCGGTTGAACTTCAACCTCCTGAAGAACGAGCGGAACCAGGACAACTTCGTCTTTCGGCTTCAACTGGAAGACCCGGCGAATTTCCTTGGTAATTGCATCGCGCTGTTTTTTCGTGATGTCCGCCACGGCCTGGCCGCTGACTGTAGCGCCGACGATGCTCTCGTATTTCCCTTTACCGACATCGATGTAATAGGGCTTCGCATTAATTCCCCAGTATTTGACACTGAAGTCAAGCAACGTTTCATTGGCGATGGAATCGATACGGGCGGGAAAGTAATGAAACATATTGCTTTCGTCCGTGTCTTGATAAGCTATCACGCCGTCTGCTGCGCAGGATTTGTTCAAGCGTCCAGGCATTTCAACCTCGCTATGTGGAAGACCATATATGAGCGCCATGCATTTGTGATGTGAGATGGGGCTCGCAGTACTGCGGCTTGGGGAAATGGATCAAGGTAGTGTCATCGCGCCTCCTTCAGTAAGCGTGCTAACCGGGCAGTTACCCGATGCGGCGTGATCCCGATGGATCGCATCGGGTGCGGAGGATGAGGCATAGGATCGCAATTGCCGACGGGACATGCCGAACGTCACCTGGAGGATGTCGCGCGGCCATGCATGTGCGATCGCGTAGCTGACTGCGGCGCGACGTAGGGCTAAATAGACCCCCCAGGCTGACGGAACCTCTATCTGGCCGTTGGCGTCGGCTTGTAGCCTCCACGGTTTGTAAGCGGCGTGTGGGATGATTACGCCTGTCTGGCTGCAGAACCGGGCGGGGGCGGCGGGCAGATAGACGCGCCTTCCACCGACGCGTGCGACGAGGTCGAACATGGTCTCGAATCCAGCCGATTTCGCAAGCGATGCCAGGATCAACGGGAGGTAGTTCAACACGAGTTCGTCGTGCCTCTGGCAAAACAGAACCGAGGTCTCGCGCAGATTGCCCCCGAAGAAGGCGTCACCGCTGAAAAGTTGCGCGAGAAGCGCCTCTTCCCCGTTCGGCTGGTGGCTCAAATCGTCGCCCGCACGGATTGCTCTCATGGCTCGCTCGTTCTTGTACGATGAAAGCAGACTACCGAGTTTCCGGGAAGCGATGTAGGGGGAACGCCGCCCCTAGACGTAGAGAGGTGGCCGCGCGAACTCGGATAATCGGATAAGTGGTTTGGCCGAGGCCTGAGCCAGCGACAATGCTGGTGAAGGAACCGAGGAAATGACGGAGAGAACCCGACGCACGCACTCAGCGGCGTTCCAAGCGAAGGTGGCGCTGGCAGCGGTTAAAGGCGAGCGCACGCTGGCTGAACTGGCGCAGCAGTTCGAGGGGAAATCGGACTTTTCGAGCAAAAAATGGCGATGGCCAAGCACGGAACTGCTTCCGGCAACGCTCTGTGCTTTGTGTGTTTGCTGCCACCGCGACGGTAGCAGCGCATTGACTGACAACGACTATCGTCACCGAACCGCCAGAAATTGCACGGAAAGTATGATTACCCCACACCGGCGTCCGGAACTTCATAGGCCTTGGCTGCGGTGACGACCTGTGCGATCTGCTTCCTGAGCGTGTCGAGAGGAATGACCGTCGGCTTGACTAGTACCCCCTGCATTGCTTTTCCACGGCGTTGCATGAGTTGGTATTTTGACAGCGTGTGGAGCGAAGCAGCCGCTCCACTTTCGGCTGCGCGGGTTGATCACTGACGGTTTCTGGCCGAACTCAGCCGGTCGCTGCCCTGCGACGTGCGACCTGCGACTTCCGACCCACAAGAGACAGATGCGCCGCTCCAAAGCGGCCGTTTGACGCCATATGAGTCTCCCTTGCAGTTTTACCTTTACCCCTCTAGTTCTGGCTTGAAGAACCGGATCTCGAACGCGTCTTTGGCTTCCTTCACCAGGATTTTTCGTCCGCAGTTCCAGCACGTAAGTAGGAGTTCAGACCGTCGAACGAGATCGGAGATCAGGTCATCCGCGCTTTTTCCGAGATGGTTTTCATCAAGGAATTCCTCCGTCGCGAGCAGAGATATACCTGTTCCGCAGAATAGGTTTTTATGTACGAGTTGATCGCACTTGCAGCGGACCCATGAGCCCATTTCTTACTCTCCTTCGCGCGTAGAACTCGCGTCTCAAAAAATGGAAGCCGTTGCAGGCCGTTATCGCAAGTCGACTTCCACAGCCGTCGACGGCGGCATGCGTTATGAAACGGCCTCGACCGACCGGCGACCGATGCGGTCGGCGCTGACCGACCCGTAAGGGACGGTCACGTTTCTCCAGAGCGGGCAGTGCCCCAACTAGGAAAAATTTTGCCTGCGGCCGTGAATGCTGCGCACGTTCTAAATAAATCGCTGGACGACTCGCCTGAGCAAACTCAACAGAAGGCAACTCGAAACGAACCCTGCCGCACCTGCGATAGTAGCCAATGGCCAATAGACGGGCGGCTGCTCCCAATTGCTCACCAGCGCAACTTCTGGGCTTGATTTGAGAAGACGGACACGAAAGCTCTCGGCACGCAGGGCGTCCATATTGTATCGGCCGTCCTTTGATGGAACGGGATGCTCATAGCTTCGCCCCTCGAATGAATACG
>Ga0209566_100244_pt1 | contig 52194 bp, 50 predicted proteins | sample Araplavi_mTSA_r2_2_FD_184287 | JGI IMG/M metagenome (GOLD analysis project Ga0209566, IMG submission 184287) | Arabidopsis root microbial communities from North Carolina, USA - plate scrape CL_Cvi_mTSA_r2 (SPAdes) (version 2) | ecosystem: Host-associated > Plants > Roots > Endosphere | place...
TGCTTCGTTCAACATCACGCGCAATATTGCGCGTGCGATGCTCAACGCTGGCCGAAGGCGACGTCGCCGAACAACGCCTTGTGCTCGCGCGGCTGCGAACGCCAGTACTGCGGCGGCGCCGTCACCTGCGCACCGAGCTCGGCCGCCGCGTGCCACGGCCAGCGCGGGTCGTACAGCATCGCACGCGCCATCGCGACGAAATCGGCATCGCCCGCCTCGATGAGCCGGTTCGCATGCGCAGGCTCGTTGATCAGCCCGACGGCAACCGTCGGCATGCCGACCGCGCGCTTCACCGCCTGCGCGAACGGCACCTGGTAGCCGGGCGACAGCGGGATTTTCTGCAGCGGCGACACGCCGCCGGACGACACGTCGATCCAGTCGCAGCCGCGGCGCTTCAGTTCGTGCGCGAACGCGATCGTATCGTCGAGCTCCCAGCCGCCTTCGACCCAGTCGGTGGCCGACACGCGCACGCCGACCGGCCGGTCCTCCGGAAACGCCGCGCGCACGATCTCGAAGATCTCGAGCGGAAAGCGCATCCGGTTTTCGAGCGAGCCGCCGTATTCGTCGGTGCGCTGGTTCGCGAGCGGCGACAGAAACTGGTGCAGCAGGTAGCCATGTGCCGCATGCACCTCGATCGCGTCGATGCCGAGCCGTGCGGCACGCTTCGCCGAGGCCGCGAACGCTTCGCGGATCCGGTTCAGGCCGGCGGCATCGAGGGCGAGGGGCGGCGTCTCGCCGTCCTTGTGCGGCACCGCCGACGGTGCATGCGGCAACCAGCCGCCGTCGGCGACCGGCACGAGCTGACCGCCCTGCCACGGCACGTTGCTCGACGCCTTGCGCCCCGCATGCGACAACTGCATCGCGACGCGGATCGGCGAATGCTTGCGGATCGCGGCCAGCACGGGCTTCAGCGCGGCTTCGGTCACGTCGTCCCAGAGGCCGAGGTCGCCATGCGTGATGCGCCCGTCGGGTTCCACCGCGGTCGCCTCGATGCAGAGCAGCCCCGCGCCCGACAGCGCGAGATGGCCGAGGTGAATCATGTGCCAGTCGGTCGCTTCACCGCGCTCGGCCGAATACTGGCACATCGGGGAGATCACGATCCGGTTCGGAAGAGTCACGCCGCGCAGCGTGAACGGGGAAAACAGCGCAGTCATGGAGGCCGCTCGCCAGGAAAGGAAAGAGCGAACGAGCGTAGCACGCAGGCCGCAAGCGTGCTGACGGTGCACGCGGCAGTAAGCGGATGGTCAGGTACGGCCCGCGGCGGGTTGCGGGCGACGCGGCAAACAGCGCGCATACGGCGATGCGCCGGCCTGCAACGGATGCGGGCCGGGCAACCGCTTCGCGGCAAACGGCAGTGCCGCTTGCCGCGTCAGAGTCCGACGCCGTCGAGCCACTCCGCAAACATCCGTCGCGCGGCCGCCTCGAGCGCGGGGCCGTGCTGCGCGGTATCGGCGCGCAACTGGCGCGCGTCGATGCCGGGCGCGGCCGCGATTTCGCCGGCGTTGGCGATCAGCCACGGTTCGAAGCGGTCGGTGCGGATTTCCGGATGGCATTGCAGCGCCAGCACATGCTGGCCCCACGCGAATGCCTGGTGGCGGCAGGCGGGTGTCGACGCGAGATGAATCGCACCGCCCGGCAGGTCGAACGTGTCGCCATGCCAGTGCAGCATCGACGTCGCCGCGCCATCGAGATGGCGCAGCGGCGATGCGCGGCCGGCATCGGTGAGCGTCAACGGCGTCCAGCCGAGTTCGTGCTGAGCGGCCGGGTAGACGCGCGCGCCGAGCGCCCGGGCGATGAACTGCGCGCCGAGGCAGATGCCGAGGATCGGCAGCCCGGCGTCGATGCGCGTGCGCACGAGCGCCGCGAGCGGCGCGATCGTCGGATACTGCGCGTCGTCGTACACGCTGAGCGGCCCGCCGAGCACGACGATGAGCGACGGTTCGAGTACGTCGAGCACCTCGAAGCGCGACGACCCGACGTCGACGTAGCGCACCCGCCGGCCCCGTTCGCCGAGCACCTGCTCGAAACTCCCGAGATCCTCGAAGTGCACGTGGCGGATCGCCACGACTTCAGCGTTCATCATCGGCCTCCCGGTCGATCGACGGACGTCAGCCGGCGAAAATCTTCCAGGTCTTCTTCTGCGTCGCCGCGTCGGCTTCTTCCTGCACCGAGCAGTCGAGACGCAGATCGCTGTCGGACATCGAGATGTCGAGCGCCGCGCAATGATGCACGGTCTTCTTCGACAGCTTGCCCGGCTGGAAGTGGGCGCACGTCAAGCACATGCGCTGCGGCGGCGTCGCACCGGCCACCTGCAGTTCGCGCAGCGTCTTCAGCAGCGCGCGATACAGTGCGCCCTGCTCGTCCGCGCCGAGCTTGCCGACGGCTTTCGTCAGGAATTCAGGCCATTGCAGCGCCTTCTTCGCGGCCGTGCGGCCACGAGCCGACAGGCGCACGGCCAGTGCGCGGCCGTCGTCCAGCGCGCGGCGCTTCTCGACGAGCCCCTTCGTCTCGAGCGTGCTGACCGCATCGCTCGTGGTCGCCGCGGTCAGCTGCGTCTCGCGCGCGATCTCGCCGAGCCGCATCGGGCCCTTGCGCTGCAGCAGCAGCACGAGAATCTCGCCCTGCGTCGGCGTGAGGCCAGCGCCTTCCGCCCAATCCCATGCCTGGCTTCGCATGGCCGTACTCAACCGCAGCAGGCTGTGGGTCACACGTCCCGAAGCCTGATTCCCGTAAACGCCTTCGCTCATAGTCTTTTCGCTTTGCCGCCGCCCGGTTTGCCGAGCGGCCGTAGTGTGGAGATCGAATGTCTATCTCAAAACAGACACGCTCTTGCGAGTGCGTCAGCACGGCCGTCGCGAGGGCACACGCGGCGGTCGCGTTCGCGGCGACCGGTAAGACACGCATCGTTCCGGTGTCCGCAAAGCCGACATTCTAAGCGAGAGCGGAAAATCGCACAGCTAAGTTATCCCCTTCATTCTGTGGAAAATCACTGGATAACCAAAATTTTTCGTTGTGCCTGCAATGCCGAACGCCCGCGCAGCGGGGTGTCGGGACATTTTCCTGTTCGGATCGGCCATCGGGCCGACCGCAATGATCCACCGGGTTATCCCGCGCACAGATCGTTGACTTTGCAGTGGAATATCGGGTTATCCACAGATTTTCAGGACAACCGGCAACGATTTCGGCGTCAATCGAGGCCGCCAGCCGTTCAGTGAATCGCGACTCGGTCGACCCCGTAATCTGCAAAACATTTTTTCATTCGCGCCAACGTAAGCACTGCTGGCGGACCGTCTCGTTGAGCGATTTTTCCTGTTTGAAAACGGTTCTCAACCACGAGGCGTCGTTCACGCGCGCCTGGGCCAGTGCGCCGATCTCGTCGAGCGCCGCGCGCGAACCGAGCGCGGCCGCATGCGGCGCGATCCGGTCGAGCGTGTCGAGGATGTCCTCGGCGATGGTACGGCGCTCACCCGTCTGAGGATTCACGCAGGTGCCCTCGAGCCCGAAGCGGCACGCCTCGAAACGGTTGAACGTGTAGACGAGGTAGTCGTCCTCCGACAGCTTCAGCGGCCGGTCGGTCAGCAGGTAGCGTGCGAGCGTCTGGATGTAGCAGGCGATCGCCGCCGCACGGTCGACCGACAGCGGCGTGTCCATCACGCGCACCTCGATCGTCCCGTAGCCGGGTTTCGGGCGGATGTCCCAGTAGAAGTCCTTCATCGAGTTGACGACACCCGTGTTCACCATCTTCGTGAAGTACTCCTCGAAGCTGTCCCAGGTCAGCACGAACGGCGCGCGGCCCGACAGCGGGAACGCGAACACCGAATTCAGGCGGGCCGAATGGAAGCCAGTGTCGACGTTCTGCACGAACGGCGACGACGCGGACAGCGCGATGAAGTGCGGAATGAAGCGCGACATCGAGTGCAGCAGGAACAGCGCACTGTCGGGATCGGGGCAGCCGATGTGCACGTGCTGGCCGAACACGGTGAACTGTTTGGCCAGGTAACCGTACAGTTCGGAGATGTACTGGAAGCGCGGCGCATCGTAGATCTGCCGGTCGCTCCATTGCTGGAACGCATGCGTGCCGCCGCCGGCCAGCCCGACGTTGAGCTGGTCGGCCGCCTTCACGAGCACGTCGCGGATCGCGTGCAGCTCGCTCACCGCCTGCTCGTGCGAATGGCAGATGCCGGTCGACAGCTCGATCATGCTCTCGGTGATTTCCGGCGTGATGTTGCCCGGAAAGGTCTCGCCCTGGATCAGGCGCATCAGGTCGGATGCCGCTTTGGTCAGGTCGTAGTTGTGCGTGTTGACGACCTGGATCTCCAGTTCGACGCCGAACGTGAACGGCTCGGAATTGACGAAGGTTTCGAGTGCCATGGCAGGTTCCGGAATCAGTTGCTGTCGCTGCGCTCACCGACCGCCGACAGACAGCGGTAGACGATGAACGGGCTGACGAGCTGCAGGATCACGATCGTGCACATCACGATCGCGCGCAGGTGCGGGTCGAAATTCGGATAGAGCTGGTAGGTGTCGTCGACGAGCAGGTACGACAGCGCGGACATCGGCGTGAGCGCGATGCCGAGCGCGATGCCCTGCTTCATCCCGATGCCGCTCGGCTTCGCGAACGCGACGACACCGGCCAGCTTCGCGACGAGCCGCGTGACGATCAGCACGATCGCGAGCAAGCCGCCGAGCGCGATGTCGCCCCACGTGAACGACGTGAGCGTGAGCACGAACAGGACCACCGTCAGCAGCCAGCCGGCCGTGCCGAAATGCTCGGGCCACAGCTGCGGGCGCGCCTCGAGGTTCTTCACGATGATGCCGGCGAGCAGCAGCGTGAGCAGCGTCGACAGCTTCAGTGCCTGGGCCACCGCGATCGCGAGCATCACGAGCCCGAACAGCGCGACGAACGAATGCTCGTCGCGCATCGTCGACGTCATGTGGCGGAACAGAAAATTGCACGAACGCGCGACGAGATACGCGACGATGAACGAACCGGCGAGCAGGTAGAGCGGCTGCAGGATCGTCGCGAAAACGTTGCCGTACGCTTCCTGGTGGAGCCAGCTCGTCACGAGCTTGGTCAGCACGATCGCATAGACGCTGTTGAGCGCGGTGAGCGTGATGAGGCGTTGCGACACCTGCCCTTCCGCGCGCAGTTCGGTCTTCAGCTGGATCACCATCGATGGCGATGTCGCAATCGCGATCGCCGACAGCACGAGCGCGACCATCCCCGATACGCCGAGCGCCAGCATCACGAACAGCACCAGCACGAACGTCAGCGTGGCTTCGGCGAGGCTCGACGCGACGAGCCACGGATTGCGCCGGATCCAGCGCAGGTCGAGACGGCTGCCGAGCTCGAACAGCAGCAGGCCGAGCGCGACGTCGATCAGCAGCCGCGAGGTTTCGTCGGTGCTTGCATCGATCACGCCGAATCCGAACGATCCGGCGACGAGACCGATCACCGCATAACCGGTGATGCGCGGCAGCCGCCATGCGCGATAACACAGCTCGCCGCACAGGCCGGCCGCGAACAGCGCGAGCCCGGCCCAGAACACGGCATCCGGCGTAAGCGGCCAGTTGGGCAGGAATGAGAACGCCGACTTCATCGTGGTGACTTCTCCTTTGGAAGCGACCGCCAGCGACACAGGGTCAAGCGTCAGAAATGGATGCGCGCCGGCTGGGTATCGCCCCGAATGTGATTGTTGTGTCGACGACGGCGGGACATGGGATCCGCCTGTTCCGCCACAGGGCGGAAAGTCGCTCAGGTTGCCGATCTGGATTGTCGGCCTGGTGTGTGAACGGACTGCGCAGTCTCGAAGATTCAGATTCGAAATCGTGCCGACCGTTCCATTGAAGCATGTCCGGCGCCTGGCCGGATGAACGCGAAGGAAACCGATTGTGCCACAGCTTTTTCGGTCTGGAACCCATTGATTCGACTCGCGGCGCTGTGCGGCACCCCAGGTCTTTGGTTTCAAAGGTCTACTTGTATATATACGTAGTAGAAGTTAACAAGGCGCGCACAGTTCTGTGGATAACTTCAGTTTACGTCGACGGATCAAGGTGTTGGAGAGTCCATAACCCGTTGCACAGGCTGTTCGTGCACAGAAGTTTCGATTGAGCAACTTTCGGGCCGTTTCACAGCTGTGCCGAGTTGCCCAGTTTACGTCCACTGTGATTGCACACGAAGTGCGCGCGGATTCCGCGCAGTTATCCACAGCATCGAGTGGATAACCTTGCGCGAAAAAATCGGGAAACTGTGATCGGCTCGGGGGGCAGGTCAGCCGGCCTGGCTGACGCGGCGCGCGCGCAATGCGCGGATCAGGAAGCGTGCGGGATCGACGGCATCGGCGAGTTCGCGTTCGAGCGGCCACGGCTCGCCTTCGAGTTGCGATGCGATCAGTTCGGCGCCGAGTGCGGCCCATACGAGGCCGCGCGAACCGAAACCGAATGCGCCGTAGAGTCCGGGCATGCGCGGCAGGTCGCGCGCCTGCGCGCCGCTCAGCGCGCGTGCTTTGGCGACGGCTCCGGCTTCGTCCGCGAGCGGGCCGATGAGCGGCAGTCGATCGCCGACAACCCAGCGGAACGCAACGCGGCCGCGCAGCGTGCCGGGATCCGGCACGTCGCCGATCAGGCCCGGCAGCAGACGGCGCACGCGCTCGAGGTTTTCGGCGTGACCGGCCGCGCGCATCGCGGGATCGACGTCGTCGGGCTCGAACGTCGCGCCGATCAGCAGCGTGCCGTCGTCGAGCGGTACCGCGTAACCGTCGCCGATCGCCGGGCACGGCAGCGGTGCCGTGCTGCCGGGGGGCAGCAACGTGAGCTGGCCACGCACCGGTTGCAGCGCGACGTGCTGCAACCCGGCGAGGCGTGCGGCATCGCCGGCATTCGCGAGCACGACGACGGGCGCTTCGGCCAGTGTGCCGCCCGCATCGTCGAGCGCATGCCATGCATCGCCCCGCCGTTCGAGTCGTGCCACGGCGGTGGACGCGAGCAAGCGCACGCGCTCGCCGGCCGCCTCGCACTGGGCCGCGCAAAGGCCGGCCGGCCAGACGGCGCCGCCGTGCGGAAACAACAGGCCGCCGTGCGCGACCGGCAGGTTCAGATGGGCGCGCGCGGCATCGGCGTCGAGCAGCGATACGTAGTCGGACGGTGCGCCGAACGCATCGAAAGCATCACGCATCCGCGCGAAGTCGTCGGCCGATTCGGCGAGATGAATCATCCCGTGCGTGCTGCGCGCGAATGCATGGCCCGCGCGTTCGAGTGCGCGCCAGCGTGCGATCGCGTGCAGGAAGCCGCCGCGCGTGAGCCGGCTCGCGACGTTGTCGTCGCGCGTCATCAGCGGATGGAACACGCCGGCCGGATTGCCTGACGCCTCGCTCGCGATCCGCTCGTGCCGTTCGATCAGCGTGACCTCCCAGCCGCGCGCGGCGAGACGTTCGACGACCGCGCAGCCCGCCAGGCCCGCGCCGATCACGATCGCGCGGCGTGCCGCAACGGGCAATGCGAGCGGCGGCTCGTGCCGGCGCGCGCGCCAGCGCGGCGCGTATTCGCCGACGAGCATCACGAACTTGCCGGCAAACCCGTCGACCTTGCGATACGTGAAACCCGCGTCGGTGAGTGCTTGTTTCACGACGCCCGAACTCGAATACGTCGCGAAGGTCGCGCCTTCGGCAGCGAGGCGTCCGAGGGCGCGGAACACGTCGGCCGACCACATGTCCGGGTTTTTCGCCGGCGCGAAACCGTCCAGATAAAACGCATCGGCACGTGCAACGAGTTTCGGCAGCATCTCGCGCGCGTCGCCGAATGCAAGCGTGAGCACGACCCGCCCGTCGTCGAATTCGAGCCGGTGCAAACCCGGCACGAGCGTCGGCCACGCATCGGCAAGCATCGCGGCTTCGGCCGACATGGTTGTGTTCGCAACGATATGGGAAAGCGCCTTGCGCAAGTCGTCGCGCGAGAACGGGTGCTTCTCGACCGACACGAAATGCAGCCGCTCGCAGCGTGCGGGATCCTCGCGCCACGCGGCCCAGGTCGCGAGGAAGTTGGCGCCCGTGCCGAACCCCGTCTCGACGATCGTGAACGTGCGGCGGCCTTGCCAGCGCGCCGGCAGCCGGTTGCCCGCGACGGACACGTAGTTCGCCTGCGCGAGCGCGCCCGCGACGTTGTGATAGATGTCGCCGAACTCGGGCGACACGAGCGTGCCGTCGTCGCGGATGGCGAACGTGGCGGGAACAAGTCGGTCGGTCATGCGAAACAAAAAACGTGGCAGCCAAGCCTGGCAAGGGATTGCGCGGGGCCGTCCGTCCGGCCGTTGGAAAAAGCCAACGGGGCGGCGCACGGGCGGACCGCGCTGCGTATCCTGTCCGGTTGGCGCTGGTCAAAAAATGGGCAGTCCGTGATTCATTCGGCGAAATACCGATGAAAATCTTTGAAACCCTTGTCGTTATTGGGTTTGCGCTGCGCTATCATAGCAACGCCGTACCGCGGGGTGGCCGCCGGCATACCGGAGGGCGCGTCGCGCGGGCCAGGATTCGGCGCTGTGTCGTCGGAGTCTGACTCTCGACGGCACGGTTCGCGCACGTATAATCGGCGCGTTCGCGCTGTTCGTGTCAACCTAACCTGATAAAGGAACCTTAATGAACAAACAGGAACTGATCGACGCCGTCGCCGCCCAAACGGGCGCCAGCAAGGCTCAAACCGGCGAAACGCTGGACACGCTGCTCGAAGTCATCAAGAAGGCCGTGTCGAAGGGTGATGCGGTTCAGCTGATCGGCTTCGGCAGCTTCGGTTCGGGCAAGCGCGCAGCACGTACGGGCCGCAACCCGAAGACGGGCGAAACCATCAAGATCCCGGCAGCCAAGACGGTCAAGTTCACGGCTGGCAAGGCGTTCAAGGACGCCGTCAACAAGCGTTAATCCAGCGCCTGTTCCAAGAAAAACCCGCCTTTCGGCGGGTTTTTTGTTGGGCGCGCGCGGCATTTTCGCCACAGTCCGCGCCACTCTTGCAAGATTTAACGGTTGTTTTTACAACGCGTTACACGTGCACGATCTGCGTGTCGCCGTGATCGTCGTCGTCGTGCGAATCGATATCCCACACCGGGAACGGATCGTCGAACGCGTGCCATCCCGCCGCGCCGAGCGCGAATTCCGCATCGGTCAGCAGGCACGCATCGAGTTTCTCGCGCCATGCATCCGCGTCGAGCGCGATGCCGATCAGCACGAGTTCCTGCCGGCGATCGCCCACTGCGCGATCGTCGAGATCGCCGTGCCATTCGGCGCGGATTTCCGCGAGCAGTTCGTCGTCGTCCAGCCATTCCGCGCGATCCTGCGCCGCCCACCACAGACCCGCCGGGCCATGGCGGCATACGCCGCCCGCCTGCGACAGCGAGCCCGCGATGTCGTTGCGTGTCGCGAGCCAGAAGAAGCCCTTGCTGCGCAGCACGCCCGGCCACTCCTGGTGCAGCAGCGCCCAGAGCCGTGCCGGATGAAACGGCCGGCGCGCACGGTAAACAAAATTGCCGATGCCGAATTCGTCGGCTTCGCCGTGCACGTGCGCATGATGTTCGTCATGGCAGTCCGGGTCGTCGCAATGCGTGTGATCGTGATCGAGCGATGCGAGCCAGCCCGGCGCGTTCGCGGCCTCGTCGAAATCGAAACGGCCCGTGTTCAGCACTTCGTCGAGCGGCACGTTGCCGAACGTCGACACGACCTGGTGCGCGCGCGGGTTGAGGCGCGCGAGGATGTGCTGCAGGCGTGCGAGTTCGTCGGCGCCGACGAGGTCGGCCTTGTTGATCACCAGCACGTCGCAGAATTCGATCTGCTCGATCAGCAGCTCGACGAGCGTGCGGTCGTCCTCTTCCGAGGCGGCGATGCCGCGGGTTGCGAGCGCGTCGTCCGAGCCGTAGTCGCGGAGGAAGTTGTACGCGTCGACCACGGTGACGAGCGTGTCGAGCCGCGCGATCGCGGACAGCGACGTGCCGTCGTCGTCGACGAACGTGAAGGTTTCGGCGATCGGCATCGGCTCCGCGATACCGGTCGATTCGATCATGATCGCGTCGAAGCGGCCTTCGGACGCGAGGTTGCGGATCTCGACGAGCAGGTCGTCGCGCAGCGTGCAGCAGATGCAGCCGTTCGACATCTCGACGAGGCGTTCCTCGACGTGCGACAGCGCCTGCGCGTCACGCACGAGCGATGCGTCGATGTTGACCGCAGCGAGATCGTTGACGATCACGGCGACTTTCAGGCCCGCGCGGTTCGCGAGGACATGGTTGAGCAGCGTGGTCTTGCCGGCGCCGAGGAAACCGGACAGCACGGTGACGGGCAACGGCTGGTTCATAGCCGGATTCATAGCGATACGCACCAACGGAAAAATTGAACAAGCGGCCGCGGCGCCCTTCCGGGGCGCGATCGTCCCGCGGACGGGCGAAATTGCGGCGTGAGATCCGCATTGTGCATCAAACGCGCGCCGGCCGGCCGGTACGGCGTCAGGCCGCGCCGGGCCGCAGCGTCATTGCACGGGCGGCAACAGCTTCCACTGCGTCAGGATGGCGGCAATCTGCCGCGCGTACTTGTCGCGCAGCGACGGTGTTTCCGAATGATAGGCGCCGACGGCCTGCCACGTGTTGCCGTAGCGGTTCATCTTCTGCTTGAGATGCCACGCGGCGATGTAGACGTTCTTGCACGGCTCCATCAGCGTGTCGCGGCCGATCCCGTAGCGCGACAGCGTCGGCAGGTGGATCGAATTGATCTGCATCAGGCCGTAGTCGACCGAGCCGTTCGTGTTCTTGTTCAGCGCGCCGGGCCGGTTGCGCGACTCCTGCCACGCGATCGCGCGCAGGATCAGCGGATTGACCTGCTGATATTTTGCCGCCTCGTCGAAACAGTCCGCGCGAGCGTTCGCGCTGGCGAAACACGCGCCGGCGGCGATCAACGCAATCGAGGCGAACCGTCTGTTCATGGTGCGGAATCGATAATAAATTGCGCGAAGGTCGGGAAAACCCGTGCCTGTTATTCGTGCGATGAGAAACGCGCCGCCCGTATCATACCGACAGTCCGTCAGCTTGCGGCATACAGGAATACGGCAGCCCGGTTATACCGCATTTCCGTGTCGGTTCATCGTGAAACGGGGGCGATGGCCGGGATGCAGAGCATAGCGCCGAACATTACATATTGCATACGGCTCGCAGAATACATGTCGTATGTGAGACAGTCCTCGGGTCAATGTGATATTTCGGACATGAAAAACTGCTAATGTCGCCTCTTTAGGACTTGGATCCCAGCACTACCGCCGGAAGTGGCCTGAGCCGGCATCGACCCATTCATCCATGACAAGAAATCGCTTCGTTATGCGGCGTGTCGCCACGACCCTGATCGTCGCCGGCCTCATCGTTTCGCAGGCCGCCTACGCTCAGGTCACGCTCAACTTCGTGAATGCGGATATCGACCAGGTCGCCAAGGCGATCGGTGCCGCAACCGGCAAGACCATCATCGTCGACCCCCGCGTGAAGGGGCAGCTCAACCTCGTGGCCGAACGGCCGGTGCCGGAAGACCAGGCGCTGAAGACGCTGCAGTCGGCGCTGCGGATGCAGGGCTTCGCGCTCGTGCAGGATCACGGCGTGCTGAAGGTCGTGCCCGAGGCCGATGCGAAGCTGCAGGGCGTGCCGACCTACGTCGGCAACGCGCCGCAGGCGCGCGGCGACCAGGTGATCACGCAGGTGTTCGAGCTGCACAACGAATCGGCGAACAACCTGCTGCCCGTGCTGCGGCCGCTGATCTCGCCGAACAACACGGTGACGGCCTACCCGGCGAACAACACGATCGTCGTCACCGACTACGCGGACAACGTGCGGCGCATCGCGCAGATCATCGCCGGCGTCGACAGCGCTGCGGGCGCGCAGGTGCAGGTCGTTCCGCTGCGCAACGCGAACGCGATCGACCTCGCCGCGCAGCTGCAGAAAATGCTCGACCCGGGCGCGATCGGCAACAGCGATGCAACGCTGAAGGTGTCGGTCACGGCCGACCCGCGGACCAACTCGCTGCTGCTGCGCGCGTCGAGCGCGTCGCGCCTCGCGGCCGCGAAGCGCCTCGTGCAGCAGCTCGACGCGCCGAGCGGGGTGCCCGGCAACATGCATGTCGTGCCGCTGCGCAATGCCGATGCGGTGAAGCTGGCGAAGACGCTGCGCGGCATGCTCGGCAAGGGGAGCGGCAGCGACAGCGGCTCGTCGGCATCGTCCAACGATGCGAACAGCTTCAACCAGAACGGCGGCTCGTCGTCGAGCGGCAACTTCTCGACCGGCACGTCCGGCACCCCGCCGCTGCCGTCGGGCGGCCTCGGCGGTTCGTCGTCCTCGTCGGGGTACGGCGGTTCGTCGGGCAGCGGCGGCGGTCTCGGCAGCGCCGGCCTGCTCGGCGGCGACAAGGACAAAGGCGACGACAACCAGCCGGGCGGGATGATCCAGGCCGACGCGGCGACCAACTCGCTGATCATCACCGCGTCGGATCCGGTGTACCGGAACCTGCGCTCGGTGATCGACCAGCTCGACGCGCGGCGCGCGCAGGTCTATATCGAAGCGCTGATCGTCGAGCTGAACTCGAATACGTCCGGCAACCTCGGTATCCAGTGGCAGGTCGCGAGCGGCCAGTTTCTCGGCGGCACGAACCTGAACCCCACTGGCGGTCTGGGCAACAGCATCATCAACCTGACGGCGGGCGGCGTGGCCAACGCCGCCGGCGGCATCACCGGCGGCGGGCTGGCCAACAATCTCGGGGCGCTGAGCCAGGGGCTCAACATCGGCTGGCTGCACAACATGTTCGGCGTGCAGGGGCTCGGCGCACTGCTGCAGTATTTCTCGGGCGTGAGCGACGCGAACGTGCTGTCGACGCCGAACCTGATCACGCTCGACAACGAGGAAGCGAAGATCGTCGTCGGCCAGAACGTGCCGATCGCGACCGGTTCGTATTCGAACCTGACGAGCGGCAACACGAACAATGCGTTCAACACCTACGACCGTCGCGACGTCGGCCTGACGCTGCACGTGAAGCCGCAGATCACCGACGGCGGGATCCTCAAGCTTCAGCTCTACACGGAGGATTCGGCGGTCGTCGCGGGTACCACGAGCGCGCAGACCGGCCCGACCTTCACGAAGCGCTCGATCCAGTCGACGATCCTCGCGGACAACGGCGAGATCATCGTGCTCGGCGGCTTGATGCAGGACAACTACCAGGTGTCGAACAGCAAGGTGCCGCTGCTCGGCGACATTCCGTGGATCGGCCAGCTATTCCGTTCCGAAACGAAGCTGCGCCAGAAAACCAACCTGATGGTATTCCTGCGCCCGGTGATCATTTCCGATCGCAATACCGCGCAGGAAGTCACGGCCAATCGTTACGACTACATCCAGGGCGTGACGGGCGCGTACAAGTCCGACAACAACGTGATGCGCGACAAGGACGATCCGGTCGTCCCGCCGATGCCGATCGGCCCGAGCCAGGGTGGCACGGCCGCGGGCAACCTGTTCGATCTCGACAAGATGCGTCGCCAGCAGGTACAGCGCCAGGTGGTGCCGGTGCCGGCCCAGCCGTTGCCGGAGGCGACGCCCGCGCAGCCGCAGAGCGTGCCGCAGCAGGCCGTGCCGCAACAGCCGCTGACCGCCACGCCGGGAGCCTCGCAGTGAGCGACGTGCTCGCCTCTTCCGCCCACGACGGCGCGCCGGGCGAACGCCAGCCGCCGTCGCCGCTCGCCGCGCGGCTGCTGCCGTACGGCTTCGCGAAGAGCGGCCAGGTGCTGATCGCGCACCAGCTCGACGACACGCTCGAGGTGTGGATCAGCGAACGCACGAGCGATGCCGCGCTCGCGGAGATCGCGCGCAACTTCGGCTCGATCTCCGTGCATCGCGTGCCGGCCGACGAGCTCGCGCAGGCGATCAACCACGCGTACGCGCGCCAGGACGGCAGCGCCGCGCAGGTGGTCGGCGAGGTCGAAGGCGAAGTCGACCTGTCGCGGCTGATGCAGGACATCCCCGAAGTCGAGGATCTGCTCGAATCGGAGGACGACGCGCCGATCATCCGGATGATCAACGCGCTGCTCACGCAAGCGGCGCGCGAACAGGCGTCGGACATCCACATCGAGCCGTTCGAGAACGCTTCCGTCGTGCGGTTTCGCGTCGACGGCACGCTGCGTGACGTCGTGCGGCCGAAGAAGGCGCTGCACGGTGCGCTGATCTCGCGGATCAAGATCATGGCGCAGCTCGACATCGCGGAGAAGCGCCTGCCGCAGGACGGCCGCATCACGCTGCGCGTCGGCGGCCGGCCGGTGGACGTGCGCGTGTCGACGCTGCCGACGGGCCACGGCGAGCGTGCGGTGCTGCGTCTGCTGGAAAAGGATGCGCAGCGGCTGAACCTCGAGGCGCTCGGGATGGGCCGCGACACGCTCGTCCAGTTCGACAAGCTGATCGCCCGCCCGCACGGCATCGTGCTCGTCACGGGCCCGACCGGTTCGGGCAAGACGACCACGCTGTATGCGTCGATGTCGCGGCTCGAAACCGCGACGACCAACATCATGACCGTCGAGGACCCGATCGAATACGACCTCGGCGGCATCGGCCAGACGCAGGTGAACGAGCGGATCGGGATGACCTTTGCCCGTGCGCTGCGCTCGATCCTGCGCCAGGATCCGGACGTGATCATGATCGGCGAGATCCGCGACCTCGAAACCGCGCAGATCGCGGTGCAGGCGTCGCTGACGGGCCACCTCGTGCTCGCGACGCTGCACACGAACGATGCGGCATCGGCCGTCACGCGTCTGACCGACATGGGCGTCGAACCCTACCTGCTCGCCTCGTCGCTGCTCGGCGTGCTCGCGCAGCGGCTCGTGCGCCAGCTCTGCCCCGTCTGCAAGGAAGAACGCCAGGAAGAAGGCCGCACCGTGTGGCATCCGGTCGGCTGCGACAAGTGCGGGCATTCGGGCTACGCGGGCCGGCGCGGGGTGTACGAACTGCTGCTGGTCGACGAGTCGATCCGCTCGCTGATCCACCGCAACGCGGCCGACGCGGAGATTCTCGCCGCCGGTCGTGCGGAAGGGATGCGCACGCTGCGCGACGACGCCGAGCGCTGGCTCGCGTCCGGCGCGACGTCGCTCGAGGAAGTGTTGCGCGTGACGGGAGGCGCATAGCGCGATGCCGGCATTCCGTTTCGAAGCAATCGATTCGGCGGGACGCGCGCAGAAGGGCGTCATCGACGCCGACAGCGCGCGTGCCGCGCGCGGCCAGCTGCGTACGCAGGGGCTGACGCCGCTCGTCGTCGAGCCGGCCGCCAGCGCGACGCGCGGGGCGCGGTCGCAGCGGCTCGCGTTCGGCCGCAAGCTGTCGCAGCGCGAACAGGCGATCCTGACGCGCCAGCTCGCGAGCCTGCTGATCGCTGGGCTGCCGCTCGACGAGGCGCTCGGCGTGCTGACCGAGCAGGCCGAGCGCGACTACATTCGCGAACTGATGGCCGCGATCCGCGCGGAAGTGCTCGGCGGCCATTCGCTCGCGAACGCGCTGGGCCAGCATCCGCGCGACTTCCCCGAAATCTATCGCGCGCTCGTCGCGGCCGGCGAGCACACCGGCAAGCTCGGCATCGTGCTGTCGCGCCTCGCCGACTACATCGAGCAAAGCAACGCGCTGAAGCAGAAGATCCTGCTGGCGTTCACGTATCCGGGGATCGTCACGCTGATCGCATTCGGCATCGTCACGTTCCTGCTGAGCTATGTCGTGCCCCAGGTCGTCAACGTGTTCGCGAGCACGAAGCAGCAGCTGCCCGTGCTGACGATCGTGATGATGGCGCTGTCGGATTTCGTGCGGCACTGGTGGTGGGCGATCCTGATCGCGGTCGTGCTCGTCGTGTGGTTCGTGAAGGCGACGCTGTCGCGTGACGGCCCGCGGCTGCGCTTCGACCGCTGGGTGCTGACCGCGCCGCTCGCGGGCAAGCTCGTGCGCGGCTACAACACGGTGCGGTTCGCGAGCACGCTCGGCATCCTCACCGCGGCGGGCGTGCCGATCCTGCGCGCGTTGCAGGCGGCCGGCGAGACGCTGTCGAACCGCGCGATGCGCGCGAACATCGACGACGCGATCGTGCGCGTGCGCGAAGGCTCCGCGCTGTCGCGCGCGCTGAACAACGTGAAGACGTTTCCGCCGGTGCTCGTGCACCTGATCCGTTCCGGCGAAGCGACGGGCGACGTGACGACGATGCTGGATCGCGCGGCCGAAGGCGAAGCGCGCGAGCTCGAGCGCCGCACGATGTTCCTGACGAGCCTGCTCGAGCCGCTCCTGATCCTGGCGATGGGCGGCATCGTGCTCGTGATCGTGCTGGCCGTGATGCTGCCGATCATCGAGCTGAACAACATGGTGCAGTAACGGCCCGACAGTCGATCGGGCCGCTACCGTTCAGCGCATGTAGATCGCGGGGGACGGCGTGTTCGCCGGCAGCTGGATTTCGGCGCGGGCGCCGTTGCGGTCGACGACGATCGAGCGGGGGCGGACTTCGGCGAGCTTCGCACCGGGCGTGACCTCCGCACCGAGCGACACGGCGCGCGGCGGTTCGCCGCCGACGCCGACGATCGCGGCGGCACCGCGATCGAGCGAGAGGATGCCGAACAGGTGGATGTCCTGCACGGGATTCTTGTCGAGCTGACCGCCGAAGAGCGCCGCGGCGTCCTCGGTACGGATCGGCAGCCGCGCGGCGGCGGCGGGCAGCGGCGCTTCACGGGCTGACAGCGTGACGACCCAGTAAGTGGCCGTCGCGCACAAACCCGCGAAGAGGGCTAGGGAGAGGATCCGGATCGAGAGCGCGTTCATGCGCGCTATTGTACGGATCTATGTGAAATTTGCGTTGGGTGAAAGCCCTCGGCAATGCGCGCCTTACAATGCGTGCTCCGCGCCCGCGGGTCCGGAAGGTTGCCGTCAGGCAATCGTCCGGTGCACCGGGCGCGTCACGCAACCAACGACATTTTTTGGAAAGAGGTAGTCAGTCATGCAAACGTGGATCACTCGCCGCAACGCGGCCGTGCGTCGTCAGCGCGGTTTCACGCTGATCGAGATCATGGTGGTGGTCGCGATCCTCGGGATCCTCGCGGCGCTGATCGTGCCGAAGATCATGAGCCGCCCGGACGAGGCGCGCCGCATCGCCGCGAAACAGGACATCGGCACGATCATGCAGGCGCTCAAGCTGTACCGTCTCGACAATGGCCGCTACCCGACCCAGGATCAGGGCCTGAACGCACTGATCCAGAAGCCGTCCACCGATCCGATCCCGAACAACTGGAAGGACGGCGGTTATCTCGAGCGCCTGCCGAACGATCCGTGGGGCAACGGGTACAAGTACCTGAACCCGGGCGTGCACGGCGAGATTGACGTGTTCAGCTACGGCGCCGACGGCAAGGAAGGCGGCGACGGCAACGATACCGACATCGGTTCGTGGCAATAAGCGCTCACTGACCGGCCCGACGCTTCGTTCCCGTTCTTCATGCTCGCCATTCGCACGACCTCCCGCTGCGGTCGCGACCGCCGTGTGCGTTGCGGCGCGGCTTCGGCCGTGCCGGCGCATGCCGACGGCGGGCCGACGAAGCACGGTGCGCGGCGGCGTCGCACGCGCGGCTTCACGCTGCTCGAAATGCTGGTCGTGCTCGTGATCGCGGGCCTGCTCGTGTCGCTCGCGTCGCTGTCGCTCACGCGCAATCCGCGTACCGACCTGCGCGAGGAAGCGCAGCGCATCGCGCTGCTGTTCGAGACCGCCGGCGACGAGGCGCAGGTACGTGCCCGGCCGATCGCATGGCAGCCGACCGCACACGGCTTCCGTTTCGACGTGAGCTCGCCCGACGGCTGGCGCACGCTGCGCGACGACCTGCTGCGCCCGCGTGACTGGGATGGCGGCGTCACGGGCGCCGACATCGACTATCCGGGGTCCGACACGCGCGCGAGCCGCGTCGTGTTCGGCACCGAGAGCATCGACACGCCGGTGCGCGTGACACTGCATTCGGCCGCCGGCAGCGCGACGATCGTCGGCACCGGCAACGGCCGCTACGAGGTGCAATGACGATGCGTCGTCGCCTGCCCTTCCCCGTTGCTTCATCGCACCGCCATGCCCCAACGGGACTGCATGCGCGGCGCGGTTTCACGATGATCGAGGTGCTGGTCGCGCTCGCGATCATCGCGGTCGCGCTCGCCGCGTCGATCCGCGCGGTCGGGACGATGGCGACCAACGCCTCCGATCTTCATCGCCGGCTGCTCGCCGGCTGGAGCGCCGACAACGCGCTCGCGCAGATGCGGCTCACGCATGCGTGGCCGGAGATCGGCGAGCAGAGTTTCGACTGCTCGCAAGGCAACGTGCAGCTTGTCTGCACGCAGCGCGTGAGCACCACGCCCAACCCGGTGTTCCGGCGCGTCCGGATTTCGGTGAGCACGCCCGGGCAGGCCGGCGTGCTCGCGCAGATGGTGACGGTGGTCGCGAATGAAACCAGCCGTCCGCTCTGACGCGCCGATGCGACGCCCGTTCGCCCGCCCCGCCCGCGGCTTCACGCTGATCGAGCTGATGATCGCGATCGCGATCCTCGCGGTGGTCGCGATCCTCGCGTGGCGCGGGCTCGACCAGATCATGCGCGGTCGCGACAAGGTCGCGGCCGCGATGGAAGACGAACGCGTGTTCGCGCAGATGTTCGACCAGATGCGCATCGACGCGCGGCTCGCCGCGACCGACGACGAAGCCGGCCAGCCGGCGATCGGCGTCGCCGGCAACACGCTGCAGATCGTCCGCGAACTCGAGGTGCCGGGCGTCGCGCCGCGGCTGCAGGTGGTCCGCTACCGGATCGCCGGCGGGCGGGTCGTGCGCTACGCGTCGCCGCCGATCGACGACGCGAACCGGCTGCGCGGCATGCTGAAGGACAGCAGCGTCGAAGGCTGGAGCTGGGTCGCGCTGATGGGCGGCGTCGGCGCGATCGACGCGAAGCTGTACGTGCCGCGCGTGGGCTGGACCACCAACCTGCAGACGGCCGACGACGCGCTCGCGCAGAACAACGATGCGCTCAAGGTGCCGCAGCTCGGCAACGCGCCGCCGACGCGCGCGGTGACGGGGCTGCAGGTCAGCATCGGTGCGACGTCGCTGCGCGTGCCGGTCACGCGCATCTTCCTCGTCGGGGAATGACGATGCGCGCGCGCCCTCCCCGTTCATTGCCTGCCGCCCGTGCTGCCGGTCACGCACGGGCACGCGGCCGCCAGCGCGGCGCGGCGATCATCACCGCGCTGCTCGTCGTCGCGCTGTCGGCGATCCTCGTCTCGGGGATGCTGTGGCGCCAGCAGGTGCAGATCCGCCGCATCGAGAACCAGCGCGAGATCGCGCAGGCGCAGTGGGTCGCGCGCGGCGCGCTCGACTGGACGCGGATGATCCTGCGCTCCGAAGGCGATACGGCACCCGGCATCACGTACCTCGGCGGCATCTGGGGCGTGCCGATCGCGAAGACGAAACTGTCGGACTTCCTCGGGCGGATCGGCGCGCCCAACGACGCCGGCGGCGAAGACACCTATATCTCCGGCTCGATCGAGGACGCCCAGGCGAAGTTCAACCTGCGCAACCTCGTGGCGTCGCCGGCGCCCGGCGTGCTGCAGTTGAACGTCACGCAGGTCCAGGCGTTCCAGCGCCTGCTGACGACGCTCGGCTACGACGGCGCGTTCGCGAAACGCGTCGCGCTGCAGGTGCGCGCGGGCCTGCTGAATTCGGCGACGCGTTTCCAGATGCCTACGCTGCCGGGCGGCGGCACGGCGCCGCCGGTCACCGCGCCGGTGGCGACCGATCAGCAGGGCGGCGGCGGCTTCACCGACGATCCCGGCATGACGGGCGGCGATCGCGGGCCCGCGCCGCTGATGATGACGGGGGTCGACAGCCTGCTCGACGTCGACGGCGTGACGCCCGAGATGGTCGCGCGGCTGCGCCCGTTCGTCACCGTGCTGCCGACCACGACGCCCGTGAACATGAACACCGCGCCGGCCGAGGTGATCGCGGCGCTGATCCCGGGGATGAGCGTGTCGTCCGCGCAGGCGCTCGTGTCGCGCCGCGAGACCGTGTTTTTCCGCAACGTCGCCGATGTGCAGCTCGCGCTGCGCGGCGCCGGTGCACCGCCGAACGTGACGCTCGACTCGAGCCTCGTCGACGTCAATTCGAGCTATTTCATCGTGCATGGCCGGATCCAGCACGAACGCGCGGAGGTCGATCGCACCTCGCTCGTGTATCGTGATCCGACCACGCACTCGACACGGGTCGTGCGCATTCGCGACCAGCTATAACGACGCCATTCGGGAGAGGAGCTCTTGTGAGCACGTTGATTGTTTCTTTGCCGCCGCGCGAGCCTGCCGTGCCGTTGCAGGAATGGCAGTGGCCCGAGCTGCCGTTCACGCTCGTCGACAAGGCCGGCCACGTGCAGCGCGCGGGCCGCGCCGCGCTGGCGCTGCTGCCGCGCGCGAATGCGACGGTGCTGATCGTCGCCGCGCGCGACGTGCTGCTGCTGGCCGCGACCGTGCCGCCGCTCAAGGGTCCGAAGCTGCGCCAGGCGCTGCCCAACATCGTCGAGGATCAGCTGATCCAGGATCCGCTCGGCTGTCACATCGCGCTCGATCCGGATGCGCTGCCCGACGGGCGCCGCGTGCTGGCCGTCGTCGATCGCGCGTGGTTCCGCACGATCTGCGAAGCGTTCACGGCGGCCGGCCACCGGCACCTGAGCGCGGTGCCCGCGACACGCTGCCTGCCGGCGCCGCACGCACCGGCCGCGCCGGCCGACGGCGAGGTCGACGTTGCGGCGGTTGCCGCGGACGCCGTCGACACGCCGCCGGCCCGCCCGGCGACGGTGGCCGCGGTGCTCGGCCTCGCGGCGCCGGTTGAACCGGTGCTCGTCGAGGCCGGCGCGCTGCCGGCCGCGGCCGGTGCGCCGCGCCTCGAACTCGCGGTCGCGCGCGGTGCGCTCGGCGAAGGCTTCGCGGCGCCCGCGTCGCGCGCGGCCGGCACGCTGGCCGCGCTCGCGGGCGGCGGCGACGTCGAACTGTACGAACTCGGCGAGCCGGGCGCGGAGCCGCGGCTCGCGTCGGTCGGCCGCGCCGACGGCCCGCTGCTGCCGGGTGCCGCGCCGCTGTCGTTCGACGCGTTCGCGCGGCGCGCGCTGACCGAGAAGTTCGACCTGTGCCAGTTCGAATTCGAATCGCAGCCGTGGCGCTTCGACCGCGCGACGGTGAAGCGCCTGCGCGTGCCGCTCGCACTCGCCGCGGCGACGCTCGGCGTGGCGGTGATCGGGATGAACCTGCACTGGTGGAAGCTGTCGCGCGAGCGCGATGCGCTGTCGGCACAGATCACCGAAACGCTGCTGTCCGCATTCCCGAAGACGACGACGGTGCTCGATCCGCCCGCGCAGATGCAGCGCCAGCTCGACCAGTTGCGCGTGGCGGCCGGCGAGCTGTCGCCGAACGATTTCCTCGCGCTGTCGAGCGGGCTGTCGCGATCGATGGGTGCGCTGCCGCTGAACGGCATCGCGTCGCTCGACTATCACGACCGGCGGCTCGACGTCGGCTTCAAGCCGGAGGTCAAGGTCGATCCCGATTTCACGCAGCGCCTCGCGCGTAACGGACTGTCCGGCGAAGTCGACAGCAACACGGGCAAATGGACGATCCGGAGCCGCTCATGAAGACGGAACAACTGAACCAGACGCTGGCCCAGTTCTGGGGCGAGCGCTCGCCGCGCGAAAAAATGCTGCTCGGCTGGGGCGGCGCCGTGCTGGCGGTCGCGATCGCGTATTCGGTGCTGTGGTCGCCCGCGCAGGAAGGCCGCGCGCGGATCCAGCGCGAGCTGCCGACGATGCGCCGCGAGCTCGCGCAGATGACCGCGCAGGCGAACGAGGCGAAGTCGCTGGCGGCCGCCGCGCAAGGCGTGGCACCGACCGGCCTCGCGCTGAAGGATGCGCTGACCGCGTCGCTGTCCGATCACGGGATGCAGGGTGCGCAGGTGCAGATCGTCGGCAACGGCGTGCAGATCCAGATGAAGAACGTGTCGTTCCCGGCGTGGACGCAGTGGCTCGACGATGCGCGCCGGCAGTTCAAGGTGCAGGTCGGCGAGGCGCATGCCACCGCGCTGAAGGACGACGGCCAGGTCGACCTGACGGCCGTGATGCAACCGTCTACGCAGAAATGACGCAGTGGATGACGCAAGTGGCGGTCGGCCGATGAGGCCGGGGATGAAGCGGCTCGCCACCGCATTGCCGTGGGTACTGGCGGGCGGACTGGCGACGGCGGTGACGCTCGTCGCGCTCGCGCCGGCCGCGTGGATCGCGCCGCAGTTCGCGCGCGCGACCGGCGGGCACGTGAATCTCGTCGATCCGGACGGGTCGCTGTGGCACGGTTCGGGCACGCTGATGCTCGCGCCGGGGGCCGACCAGAGCGCGGCGACGCTGCTGCCGGGCCGGGTCGAATGGACCACGGGCTTCTGGCCGCTCCTGACCGGGCGCGTGCAGATGCGCATGCGGCAGACCGACGCGATGCCGGATGCGGTCACGCTCGATGCGACGTGGCGCGGCGCGGTGTTGTCGGCGGGCACGATGGCCGTGCCGGCGTCGCTGCTCGCGGGGCTCGGCACGCCGTTCAACACGCTCGACCTGCAAGGCGACGTGCGGCTCGGCTGGAGCGACTGGCGCCTGATCGGCAACAACGCGTTCGGCCAGCTGACGGTGACGATCGACTCGATGAGTTCGCGCATCTCGCGCGTGAAGCCGCTCGGTTCGTACCGCGCGGTGCTGCAGGCGAAGGGGGCCGGCGCCGATCTCGACCTGTCGACGACGCAGGGCCCGCTGTTTCTCGACGGCCACGGCAACTTCGGCCCCGGCCAGGGATCGTTCCGCGGCACCGCGCATTCGGCGCCCGAGCAGCAGGCGAACCTCGCCGGGCTGCTGAACCTGCTCGGTCATCCGATCGGCAACAACCAGGTTTCGCTGATCTTCGGCGACGCGCAGCGCTGATTGCGCGCGGTGCGTTCAAGCACGCATAAACGTGCAATCGGCTGGAATGATCTTTACTGAAACCGCCGCCTGCGGGATTGCAATACGCCGGCCCCGTCATCGATTCGAATATCGCGGCGCCGGATAGTGAAACGAAGGGCCGGCAAAGCCGGCCCACACAACTTACTTGTCGCCCGTCGGCGTTTTCAGAACCCAGTGCCGTTCGCCATTAGGCGTGGGCGGCATGATATTGCCGATACCGATGGAGCGTGTGTCATTCGGATTTCCAACAGGATGCCACGTACCGCCCTGCGGGCACTTTTCTCCGATATTTGCGATCATTTTAGTCGTTTCCTAATTAAGGGTGAATTCGCATCGTGGTGTCGATGCAGTGAATTCGTAAGCTGCGCCTTTAATAAGTTCAACGATTTTATTTTGAGATAATTGGAAGTCGACAAAAAATCAAGTTTTAACTATCGTTTGTTAAATTCCATTATCAGTTTTTAGGACTTGAACGAAAGATGTCCATTCGCCATTCTTTCGCCAAGCGATTTGGCATGCAGTCGTTCGATCGAGCGTGACTTTCATTTCTGGGCGATCGGTGTGGCCGCCGCACTGCTTGCGGACGCCGGCACAGGCGCCGGCGCCGGCGCCGGCGCGGCCATGTCGCCGTTCTCGCGCGCCATCTCCGCGACGTTCCACCCGCCGCCGAGCGCCTTCACGAGCCCGACCGACGACACCATCCGCTGCCCGGCGATCGTCGCGAGCTTCTGCTGCGCGGTGAACGCGGTGGTCTGTGCGGTCAGCACGTTCAGGTAGGCGACCGTGCCGGCCTTGTACTGGTTCGTGACGATCGCGAGCGCGTGCTCGGCGCTGTCGACGGCCTGCCGCTGCACGTCGATTTCCTGCGCGAGGATGCGTTGCGACGCGAGGTTGTCCTCGACGTCCTGGAATGCGGTGAGCACCGCGAGGCGGTATGCGGCGACGTCCTGGTCGTAGGTTGCACGCGCGGCGTCGGTCTGCGCGGCGCGCAGCCCTGCGTCGAACAGCGTGGCCGCGAGCTGCGGGCCGACCGTCCAGAAGCGGGCCGGCAGCGTGAACAGCTGCGACCACACCGAACTCTGGACGCCGCCGGTGGCCGACAGCGTGAGGGTCGGGAAGAACGCCGAGATCGCGACGCCGATCTGCTCGTTCGCGGCCGCCGCACGGCGCTCGGCCGCCGCGATGTCGGGCCGGCGCTCGAGGATCGCGGACGGTACGTCGACCGGCGTGATCGGCGGCTCGGCCGCGAGCGGATTCGGCGGCAGCGAGAAGGTCGACGCCGGTTCGCCGATCAGCGTCGCGATCGCATGCTCATACTGCGCGCGTGCGACGCCATTGTCGATCGACGCCGCCTGCGCGCTCTGCAGTTGCGTCTGCGCCTGGATCACGTCCGCGCGCGCGGCGACGCCCTGCGCGTACTGGTTCTGCGTGAGCGTCAGCGACCGCTGGTACGACTTCACGGTGTCGTCGAGCAGCTTCTGCAGCGCATCGGACGTGCGCAGCTGGTAATAGGTTTGCGCGAGCAGCGCCTGCTGCGACAGCCGCGCGTTCGCGAGATCGGCCGCGGCGGCCGCTTCGCCGGCGCGCTGCGCGCTGACGGTACGGCTCACCTTGCCCCACAGGTCGGGTTCCCAGCTCGCGTCGAGGCCGACGCTGTAGCTGTTGTTGATCGAACCGGACGAACCGCTGCCGAAACCCGACGACGAACCCGACGATATCGACGTGCGCGGCGTGCGGGCGCGCGAGCCCGACGCGGTCAGCCCGACGGTCGGGAAATACGCGGCACGCGCCTCGGTGACGAGCGCGCGCGCCTGCCGGTAAGCGGCCGCCGATTGCGCGATGGTCTGGTTCGAGGCGTTGAGCTTGCCGATCAGCGCATCGAGCTGCGGATCGTTGTAGACCGTCCACCACGGGCCGCGATCGGTGCGGTCGGCGGGTTGCGCGACCTTCCAGCCGGCCGGCGCTTCCTTGTATGCGGCGGGGATCGACGTGTCGGGCCGGTGATAGTCGGGCCCGACGGCGCAGCCGGCGAGCAGCACGGCCGTCGCGACGGCGACGGCGGCGCTCAGCGGGCGAAGGGCGCGCGGGAGGGAGGCGTACGGCATGGTGATTTTCCTGTCTGGGCGCGACGTCCGGCGAGCGGCGTCGCGCGATGCGGTCGTCGTGCCGCTGGCGGACAAATGGTAACTGACGGCGGGATAGCTGCGCAGCCCAAAGGGTACGGTGCGCGGCGACAGGAATGTGTTACCGGCGCGAGCGGCCGGTTTACCGGCCATTACGGCTCGCTGGCCGGAAGACGGGCGGGCGATGCCGGCCGTGCGGGGGGCGCGGCCGGGTTTCGGACGGAACCCGGACGGAACAGTCAGGAAGACAGGCGGGAGGGCGCGCCGTCAGTGGCAGCGCGCGGGCAGCGGGAGCGGTTCGGCGGCGGGCCGCCATGTCGACGGCTCCGTTGCGGCCGGCTGGCCCGTGCGGTGCGCACCGTCTTTCGCGTTGCGCTGCCGGCGATGATCGAACCATGCCACCCCGAGCGCCGCGAGCGAGCCGCCCGGCACCACCAGCATCGTCACGTACAGCGCGATCTTCCAGCCGCGGTGCGGCCCGGAAAACACATGGTGAGCGGTATCGGTCAGGTTGCGGCGCAGCGCGCCGGCGGCATTTTTCAGGAACAGCATCGCGAACATCCTCGGGTGCCCGGCAGCGCGGGCGAATCGGTCAGAACATAGTCTCCGGCAGTGCAACATGCACGTCGTAACTGGTAGTCTCGAATAATATTGACTAAGCAATCAATTTTCAAGATACTGGGCGCGTCCAAATCCGAAACGCACTATTGCTGCGCGCGCAATCGCATGACCGGCGGCCTCTACGATCCCGAGAACATCACGCTGGAAACGAGCCTCGGCTATTACCTGTCGAAGGCGAAGCAGGCGCTCGTCGAGCGGATGGATCGCGCGCTCGAGCCGCTCGACCTCACCGCGCAGCAGATCGGCGTGATCCTGCTGCTGGCGCGCGGTTATGCGCGTACACCGTTCGAGCTGTCCCGCAAGATGTCGTACGACAGCGGCTCGATGACCCGAATGCTCGACCGGCTGGAACGCAAGGGGCTGATTGCCCGTTCGCGCAGCGAGCAGGACCGCCGGATGATCGAGCTGACGCTGACCGAACGCGGCGCCGAAGCCGCCCGTGCGCTGCCGTCGCTGATCGCGACCGCGCTCAACGCGCAGCTCGACGGTTTCTCGGCCGACGAGCTTGCGACGCTCACCGGCCTGCTGCAACGCTTCATCGCCAACGGGCCCGGCACGGCCGGCTGCCCGAAACCCGACGACGAAGCGGACTGCTGATGTGCGCGGAGGCCCCCATGTCTAGGTTAAGCGTTCGCTTATTTATCTGTCTGGGCAGAAGATGACAGGGCACGCGCTCCCCTTTTCCCTTTATCCGTTCCACCCGGCCGGGCTGCGCTGCGGCGCACACCCGTGCGTTGTGCCGGCGCGTCGCGCGCGCCGCGTCTAGGAGATTTCGATGTCCGCCACCACGGCATCCGCCGCCTCCCCCGCCGCCGAACCCGCGCCGCTGTCCGGCGGCGCACTCGCGCTGCTCACCGTCGGGCTGGCGCTCGGCACCTTCATGGAAGTGCTCGACACGTCGATCGCGAACGTCGCGGTGCCGACCATCTCGGGCAGCCTCGGCGTCGCGACGAGCGAAGGCACCTGGGTGATCTCGTCGTACTCGGTCGCGTCCGCGATCGCGGTGCCGCTTACCGGCTGGCTCGCGCGGCGCGTCGGCGAGGTGCGGCTGTTCACGCTGTCGGTGCTCGCGTTCACGATCGCGTCGGCGCTGTGCGGCCTCGCGACCAACTTCGAGACGCTGATCGCGTTCCGGCTGCTGCAGGGCCTCGTGTCGGGGCCGATGGTGCCGCTGTCGCAGACGATCCTGATGCGCAGCTACCCGCCCGCGAAGCGCGGGCTCGCACTCGGGTTATGGGCGATGACGGTGATCGTCGCGCCGATTTTCGGCCCGCTGCTGGGCGGCTGGATCAGCGACAACTACACGTGGCCGTGGATCTTCTACATCAACCTGCCGATCGGCATCTTCTCGGCGACCTGCGCGTATTTCCTGCTGCGCGGCCGCGAGACGAAGACGACGAAGCAGCGGATCGACGCGATCGGCCTCGCGCTGCTCGTGATCGGCGTGTCGTGCCTGCAGATGATGCTCGACCTCGGCAAGGACCGCGACTGGTTCAACTCGACGTTCATCGTCGCGCTCGCGCTGATCGCGGTCGTGTCGCTCGCGTTCATGCTCGTGTGGGAGGCGACCGAGAAGGAGCCGGTGGTCGACCTGTCGCTCTTCAAGGACCGCAACTTCGCGCTCGGCGCGCTGATCATCTCGTTCGGCTTCATGGCGTTCTTCGGCTCGGTCGTGATCTTCCCGCTGTGGCTGCAGACGGTGATGGGCTACACGGCGGGCAAGGCCGGCCTCGCGACCGCGCCGGTCGGGCTGCTCGCGCTCGTGCTGTCGCCGCTGATCGGCCGCAACATGCACCGGCTCGACCTGCGGATGGTCGCGAGCTTCGCGTTCATCGTGTTCGCCGGCGTGTCGATCTGGAACTCGACGTTTACGCTCGACGTGCCGTTCAACCATGTGATCCTGCCGCGTCTCGTGCAGGGGATCGGCGTGGCGTGCTTCTTCGTGCCGATGACGACGATCACGCTGTCGAGCATCTCCGACGAGCGGCTCGCGAGCGCGTCGGGGCTGTCGAACTTCCTGCGCACGCTGTCGGGCGCGATCGGCACCGCGGCCAGCTCGACGTTCTGGGAGAACGACGCGATCTACCACCACGCGCGGCTGTCGGAATCGGTGAGCGTGTATGCGCAGAGCACGACCGACTACCAGGGCGCGCTGTCGCAGCTCGGCATCGTCGGCCAGACGGCCAACGCGCAGCTCAACCAGCTCGTCACGCAGCAGGGCTTCATGATGGCGACCAACGACTTCTTCCTGCTGTCGGCCTTCATGTTCGGCGCGCTCGCGGCGCTCGTGTGGATCACGAAGCCGAGGAAGGGGGCGGGGCCGGCGATGGGGCATTGAAATCGGCAAGCGGTTCGAGGGTGACGCATGAAGTTGCTGCTCGACACACGCCTGCTTCTTCGGGCGGCAGCCGGTGCGGCCGAACTGCCCGCCCGCGCCGGTGCGCTCATCGAGGATCCCGCCTGTACACCGCTTTTCAGCGTCGCGAGCCTCTGGGAGATCGTCATCAAGCGTGGTCTGGATCGCGACGATTTCCAGGTGGACCCAAACGTGCTCCGTCGCAATCTCCTCGATGTCGGCTACGTGGAATTGCCGATCACGAGCGCGCACGCACTTGCAGTCGAACAACTACCGCCGATCCATCGAGATCCGTTTGACCGTCTCCTGGTCGCGCAGGCGATCTCGGAAGGCATTACGCTGCTTACGCACGACCATACCGTCGCCCGCTATCCGGGCCCGATCAGGCACGTCTGAGTGCGCCGGGCATCGCCCGGCCGTCACGCCCTCGCTCGCAACCCGCCGAACGCCAGATCGTCGCCGGGCGCGATGGGCAGCGTCGCCCGCGCGACGTCGAGCCACGCGCGCGCCGCGTGCGACAGATACCCCTTCTTCAGCCAGCCGAGCGCGATCGCCCACGTGATCTCCGGCTCGACGATCGGCCGGCACGTGAACTGGCCCGCGTCGAGCCGCCGGCAGTACGGCTCGGGCAGCAGCGCGATGCCGACCCCCGCATGCACGAGCGCGGCCATGAAATCCCAGTGGCCGCTGCGGCTCACGATCGACGGCGTGAAGCCGGCCTGCCGGCACGCGTCCAGCACCGCGTCGTGCAGCGCGAGGCTTTCCGCGTAGAACACGAACGACTCGCGCGCGAGATCCGCGAGCGGCACGGCCGCGTGATCCTCCCAGCGCGACTCGCGCGGCGCGACGAGCCACAACGGCGCACGCACCATCGGCAGCCGCTCGAAGGTGCCGGGATCCACCGGCTCCAGCAGCCCGCCGAGCTCCAGTTCACCCGACGTCAGCGCGGCCTCGATCATTCGCGCGCCCTGCTCGAACAGCTTCAGCTCGATGTTCGGGTAGCGCTGCTTGTACGCGGCGATGATCGGCGTGAACAGCGAGCCGCCGAGCGGCGGGATGCCGATCGTCAGCTCGCCGCGCCCGAGCGTGCCGAGATCGTTCAGCTCCGACTGCAGCTGCGCCTGCGCGGCGAGCACGTCCTGGCCGCGCTGGAACACGATCCGCCCCGCGTCGGTCAGCACCATCTGCCGGCCGTCCCGCAGCAGCAGCGGCGAACCGATCTCGTCCTCCAGCGCCTTCACCATCTTGCTGATGGTCGGCTGGGTCACGAACAGCCTGTCGGCGGCCGCCGTGAAGCTCTGCTGGCGAACCACCTCGACGAAGTACCGCAGTGCGCGCAATTCCATCGATCACTCCCCAGATTGGTGCAACAAACTCAATCAGAATTCCGAATTGGAATGATAAGGATAGAGACAAGTCATTTTATTTATGGTTAGGGGAAACCCTATACTCCTCCCATCGACGCAATATCTGTATGGAGCCTGCCATGACCAAGACGACCGCTACCGCCGCCGCCCGCCCCGCCGCTTCGGGCAGCATCGCGCACACGGGCCGGATCGTGCTGCAGGCCGCCGCGCTCGGCGTGCTGTGGATGGCGGTCGACTGGGCCGTGCGCAGGATCGGGCTGCCGATTCCGTCCGGCGTGATCGGCCTCGCGGTGCTCCTCGTGCTGCTGTTCTCGGGCCGCGTCGCGCCCGCGTGGGTCAAGGACGGCGCGAACTGGCTGCTGTCCGACATGCTGCTGTTCTTCGTGCCGGCCGCCGTCGCGGCCGTGCAGTACGGCGGGTTGTTCCGCGAGGACGGCTGGCGCATCGCGCTGGTGATGCTCGCCGGCACCGCTTTCGTGATGGTCGCGGTGGCCGTCGCGGTCGACCTCGCCGCGAAGCTCGAGCGCCGGCTCGCCGCGCAGCGCGTGTTCGCCGAACGCCGCCGCGCGCGCCTCGCCACCGTGTCCGCCCACTGAGCCGGAGCCCGCCATGTTGCCGCTGCTGTCGAGCCTGTCCGCCGACCAGGTGAATACCGCGATCTCCGTCGGCTGCTTCGTGCTGACGGTCGCGCTGTATTTCGCGTCGAAGCGGCTCTACGCGTACAGGAAGACGCTGCTGTTCTCGCCGCTCGTGTTCGTGCCGGGCGTGCTGGTGCTGCTCGTGCTGCTGACCGGCATCCCGTATTCGGTCTATTTCCGCGACACGCGCTGGCTGATGTGGCTGCTCGGCCCGGCGACGATCGCGTTCGCGGTGCCGATCTACGACTATCGCGACCTGATCCGCCGCCACTGGCTGTCGCTGTCGGTCGGCGTCGCGGTCGGGATCGGCGCGGGCGTGTGCGGCTCGCTGCTGCTCGCGAAGCTGCTGCACCTGTCGCCCGAGCTGCAGCGCTCGCTGATGACGCGCTCGGTCTCGACCCCGTTCGCGCTCGCCGTCTCCGACAAGATCCATGCGCCGAAGGACCTCACCGCCCTCTTCGTGATCGCGACCGGCATCTGCGGGATGCTGCTCGGCGAGATCGTGCTCGCGCTGGTGCCGATGCGCACGCGGCTCGCGCGCGGTGCGCTGTTCGGCGCGGCCGCCCACGGCGTGGGCACCGCGAAGGCGCGCGAGATCGGCAGCGAGGAAGGCGTCGTGTCGAGCCTCACGATGATGATCGCGGGCGTCGCGATGGTGCTGATCGCGCCGCTGCTGTCGCTGTTGCCGATCTGACGTTGTCCGGGCGGGCGCCACGGCTCGCCCGCCCCACCGCTCCTCGCCTTTCCCGCCTGACGGAGCGCCGGCCCGCCGCCTCCGGCGGGTTTCCCCCGCCGTTCCTGCCCTGCATCGAGCCGCGCCGGCCGACAATCGGCTGAGATAGCCGCAAATCCCCCCTCTTTTCCGCCCATCAGGCTCGGCCCGGATGCCGAACAATGCATGCTACGAGACATCACGCACGCATCCACATGGCCTCCACGACCGCAAACCCGACCGCCGACAAGCCGGCTTCGTCCGGCAAGTTCAAGCGCATCGCGCTCATCGCCGTCATCGCGCTGGGCGCGGCGGCCGCCGCAGCCGGCGGCATGTACGTGTTCCTGAGCAAGGAAGGCGTCGGCCATGCGAGCGCGCCCGCCGAGCCGGCGCCCCTCGCCGCGCCGGTGTTCTTCCCGCTCGACCCGCTGACCGTGAACCTGCAGTCCGACGACGGCGCGCAGCACTACCTGCGCGTCGGCCTGTCGCTGAAGCTCACCGACCCGAAGGCGCAGGAGCAGCTGACCGCGCGGATGCCGGAGATCCGCAGCCGGATCCTGCTCGCGCTGTCGAACAAGCATCCCGAGGATCTGGCGACGCCGGACGGCAAACGTTCGCTCGCGAAGGAACTGCGGGAACTGATCGAGCAGCCGACGCAGCCGGGCAACCAGCGCGCGAAGGTCGACGACGTGCTGTTCACCGAATTCGTCGTCCAGTAACGCGGCCGCGAAAGGAGCGCGTATGGGCCACCAGGAGTTCATGTCCCAGGAGGAGGTCGATGCCCTCCTCAAGGGCGTCACGGGCGAAACCGATGCAGTCGACGAGCAGCGCGACACGTCGGGCGTCCGCCCCTACAACATCGCGACGCAGGAGCGGATCGTCCGCGGCCGGATGCCCGGCCTCGAGATCATCAACGACCGCTTCGCGCGCCTGTTGCGGATCGGCATCTTCAACTTCATGCGGCGCACGGCGGAAATCTCCGTCAGCCAGGTGAAGGTGCAGAAGTACAGCGAATTCACCCGCAACCTGCCGATCCCGACGAACCTGAACCTCGTGCACGTGAAGCCGCTGCGCGGCACGTCGCTGTTCGTGTTCGACCCGAACCTCGTGTTCTTCGTCGTCGACAACCTGTTCGGCGGCGACGGGCGCTTCCACACGCGCGTCGAGGGCCGCGATTTCACGGCCACCGAGCAGCGGATCATCGGCAAGCTGCTGAACCTGGTGTTCGAGCACTACACGACCGCGTGGAAGAGCGTGCGGCCGCTGCAGTTCGAATTCGTGCGCTCGGAGATGCACACGCAGTTCGCGAACGTCGCGACGCCGAACGAGATCGTGATCGTCACGCAGTTCTCGATCGAGTTCGGGCCGACGGGCGGCACGCTGCACATCTGCATGCCGTACTCGATGGTCGAGCCGATCCGCGACGTGCTCGCATCGCCGATCCAGGGCGAGGCGCTCGAAGTCGACCGCCGCTGGGTGCGCGTGCTGTCGCAGCAGGTGCAGGCCGCCGAGGTCGAGCTGACCGCGAATCTCGCCGAGATCTCGTCGACCTTCGAGAAGATCCTGAACCTGCGCGCGGGCGACGTGCTGCCGCTGGAGATCGAGGACACGATCACCGCGAAGGTCGACGGCGTGCCGGTGATGGAATGCGGCTACGGAATTTTCAATGGTCAATATGCGTTGCGCGTGCAGAAGATGATCAGCGCGGGCGACTCGATGAAGGAAGGTGGATATGAGTGAGCTGAACCAGACGCCCGAGGACGACGCGCAAGCGATGGCCGACGCGGCCCTCGCGGCCTCGGCCGCCGCCGCGCAGGCGGCGCCGGCCGCAGCGGAGGAAGATCCGGGCATGGACGACTGGGCCGCCGCGCTCGCCGAGCAGAACCAGCAGCCGGTGCAGCCGGGCGCGACGGGCGCCGGCGTGTTCCAGCCGCTGTCGAAGGCCGCGGCCAGCTCGACGCACAACGACATCGAGATGATCCTCGACATCCCGGTCAAGATGACCGTGGAGCTCGGCCGCACGAAGATCGCGATCCGCAATCTGCTGCAGCTCGCGCAGGGTTCGGTCGTCGAGCTGGACGGCATGGCCGGCGAGCCGATGGACGTGCTCGTGAACGGCTGCCTGATCGCGCAGGGCGAGGTGGTGGTCGTCAACGACAAGTTCGGCATCCGCCTGACCGACATCATCACGCCGGCCGAACGCATCCGGAAGCTGAATCGATGAACGTGGCGAAGCCCGGCCGCCGTGCGCGCGTCGCGAGCGCGGTGGCGGCTGTCGCGGCCATCGCGGCGTCGCTCGCGTGCGCACCGGCCGGTGCCGCCGACATGAACGCGGTGAACAACGCCGGGGCGATCGCATCGAGCGTGACCGTCGGTTCGGCCGCGCCGACGCTGGGCATCGGCGCGGTGCTGCAGACCCTCGTCGGGCTCGCGGTCGTGATCGGTCTCGTGTTCGCATGCGCGTGGCTCGCGCGCCGCTTCGGCTTCCAGCACGTGCGCCGCGGCGGCCCGCTGAAGGTCGTGTCGAGCGTCGCGGTGGGCGCCAAGGAAAGCGCGACGATCGTCGAGATCGGCGACACCTGGCTCGTGCTCGGCGTCGCGCCGGGCAACGTGCGGCTGCTGCATGCGCTGCCGGCCGGTTCGGCGGCGGCCGGCGCGACGACCGCCTCGACCGGCGCACCTTCCGGCACCGCACCGTCCGACGGCGGCCTGCCCGGCACGTTCGGCTCGCGGTTTCGCGACGCGCTCGCGGGCGAAGCCGCGAAGCGCCTCGGTCGCGGAAAGGACCGCTGACATGGCGCCGCGCCCTCTTTCCGATCCCGCATTTCGATGAAACACGCATTCCTGCATCGCGCGGCGCGCTTCGCGCCCGTGCTGATCCTCTGCCTCGCCCCCGCGCTCGCGTGCGCGCAGGCGAACGGCCTGCCCGCGTTCAACGCGAGCCCGGGCCCGCACGGCGGCACCACCTATTCGCTGAGCGTGCAGACGATGCTGCTGCTCACGATGTTGTCGTTCCTGCCGGCGATGCTGCTGATGATGACGAGCTTCACGCGCATCATCATCGTGCTGTCGCTGCTGCGCCAGGCGCTCGGCACCGCGACGACGCCGCCGAACCAGGTGCTCGTCGGCCTCGCGATGTTCCTCACCTTCTTCGTGATGTCGCCGGTGCTCGACCGGGCCTACAACGACGGCTACAAGCCGTTTTCCGACGGCTCGATGCCGATGGAGCAGGCCGTGCAGCGCGGCGTCGCGCCGTTCAAGACCTTCATGCTGAAGCAGACCCGCGAGACCGATCTCGCGCTGTTCGCGAAGATCTCGAAGGCCGCGCCGATGCAGGGCCCGGAAGACGTGCCGCTGTCGCTGCTGGTGCCCGCGTTCGTCACGAGCGAGCTGAAGACCGGCTTCCAGATCGGCTTCACGGTCTTCATCCCGTTCCTGATCATCGACATGGTGGTCGCGAGCGTGCTGATGTCGATGGGGATGATGATGGTGTCGCCGTCCACCGTGTCGCTGCCGTTCAAGCTGATGCTGTTCGTGCTGGTCGACGGCTGGCAGCTGCTGATCGGCTCGCTCGCGCAGAGCTTCACGTAAGCCGCGGAGGAAACGCACGATGACGCCCGAACAGGTGATGACCCTCGCGCACCAGGCCATGATGGTCGGCCTGCTGCTCTCCGCCCCGCTGCTGCTGGTCGCGCTCGCGGTCGGCCTCGTCGTGAGCCTGTTCCAGGCCGCGACGCAGATCAACGAAGCGACGCTGTCGTTCATCCCGAAGCTGCTCGCGGTGGCCGCGACGCTCGTGATCGCCGGTCCGTGGATGATGACGACGATGCTCGACTACCTGCGGCAGACGCTGCTGCACGTCGCGACGCTCGGCGTCGGCTGAGCCTCCCGCGCACGATCCGGCGGCGATGTTCTCGGTTACCTACGCGCAGCTCAACGGCTGGCTCACGGCGTTCCTGTGGCCGTTCGTGCGGATGCTCGCGCTCGTCGCGACCGCGCCCGTCGTGGGCCACGCATCGGTGCCCGCGCGCGTGAAGATCGGCCTGGCCGCGTTCATGGCGCTGGTCGTCGCGCCGACGCTCGGCGCGATGCCGGACGTCACCGTGTTTTCCGCGCAGGGCATCTGGATCCTCGTCACGCAGTTCCTGATCGGCGCCGCGATGGGCTTCACGATGCAGATCGTGTTCGCGGCCGTCGAGGCGGCCGGCGACTTCATCGGGTTGTCGATGGGGCTCGGCTTCGCCACCTTCTTCGATCCGCACACGAGCGGCGCGACGCCCGTGATGGGCCGCTTCCTGAACGCGGTCGCGATGCTCGCGTTCCTCGCGGTGGACGGCCACCTGCAGGTGTTCGCCGCGCTCACCGCGTCGTTCCAGTCGCTGCCGGTGTCGGCCGACCTGCTGCACGCGCCCGGCTGGCGCACGCTCGCCGCGTTCGGCACGACGGTGTTCGAGATGGGGCTGCTGCTCTCGCTGCCGGTGGTCGCGGCGCTCCTGATCACGAACCTCGCGCTCGGCATCCTGAACCGCGCGGCACCGCAGATCGGCGTGTTCCAGATCGGCTTTCCCGTCACGATGCTCGTCGGGCTGTTGCTCGTGCAGCTGATGGTGCCGAACCTCGTGCCGTTCGTGTCGCACCTGTTCGACATGGGGATCGATGCGATGGGGCGCGTGCTGACCGGCTGGCGCTGAGCGCATCCCGCCCCCGTTGGCCGCCTGTTCCGGCCCCCCGTTGCTGGAAAACCCCTAAAGGTTCCACCGTCCCGCGAAAGGTTGCGGAAGGTTTCACGTCCCTATACTCGTCGCAACGATGCAGCAAGCATCGCGCCTGACGAATACAACGAACGGAGACAACCCGATGCGACCCATCCTGCGCACCCTCGCCGTGGCAGCCAGCCTGAGCTGCGCGCTTGCCGCCCACCCCGCCCTCGCCGACGACGGCGGCAAGATCACGATCATGGTCGGCGGGATCGCGAAGCTCATCTACCTGCCCGCGCGGCTCACGCAGGAACTCGGCTACTTCAAGGACGAAGGGCTCGACGTCGAGCTGCTGTCGCAGCCGGCCGGCGTCGACGCGGAAAACGAGCTGCTCGCGGGCGCCGTGCAGGGCGTCGTCGGCTTCTACGACCACACGATCGACCTGCAGAGCAAGGGCAAGGACGTGAAGGCGATCGCCGTGTTCGGCCAGGTGCCGGGCGAAGTCGAGATGGTGTCGACCAAGGCCGCGCCGACCTTCAAGTCGATGGCCGATTCGAAGGGCAAGACGCTCGGCGTGACGGGCCTCGGCTCGTCGACCAGCTTCCTCACGCAATATCTCGCGCTCGCGCACGGCGTGCCGTCGACGCAGTACACGATGCTGCCGGTCGGCGCCGACGCAAGCTTCATCGCCGCGATCAAGCAGGGCCGCATCGACGCCGGCATGACGACCGAACCGACGGTATCCGCGCTCGAGAAGATGGGCGACGCGAAGGTGCTGGTCGACCTGCGCACGCTGGAAGGCACGCGCGCGGCGCTCGGCGGCACCTATCCGGCCGCGAGCCTGTACGTGCAGTCGGCCTGGGCCGATTCGCACAAGGCGCAGGCGACCAGGCTGGCGCATGCGTTCGCGAAGACGATGCAGTTCATCCACACGCACAGCGCCGAGGAAATCGCCGCGAAGATGCCGGCCGACTACCAGAAGGACAAGGCGCTGTACGTGAGCGCGCTGAAGGCGTCGCTGCCGATGTACACCGCCGACGGCAGGATGCCGGCCGACGGCCCGGCCACCGTGCTGAAGGTGTTGTCGGCGTTCAACCCGTCGGTGAAGGGCAAGCATATCGACCTGGCGCGCACCTACACGAACGATTTCGTGAACGCGAAGTGATCGATCCCGGTAGCGGCGCGGGCGGCGGCGATCCCGCCGCCTTGCGTGCCCCGTTCCGGCCCGGTTGACCGGCCCGGCGTCGCCACGGTGCGGCGCCCTCCTCACCCGCAGGACGAATGCGATGAACCAGGCAGTCTCCCCGAGCACACCGGCGATCGAGTTTCGCAACGTGTCGTGCCGCTTCATTTCGCCGGAAGGCAAGGCCACCGTCGCGCTGCGCGACTTCAGCATGAGCGTCGCGCGCGGCGAGTTCATCGCGATCGTCGGGCCGACCGGGTGCGGCAAGTCGACGACGCTTAACCTGATCACCGGGCTGCTCAAGCCCGCGTCGGGCGACGTGCGCGTGATGGGCCGCCCGGTCGACGGGATCGATCCGCGCATCGGCTTCGTGTTCCAGGCCGACGCGGTGTTCCCGTGGCGCAACGTGATCGACAACGTCGCGGCGGGCCCGCTGTTTCGCGGCCGCTCGAAGGACGTCGCGTATGCGCAGGCCGAGGAATGGATCCGCAAGGTCGGCCTCGACAAGTTCACGAAGCACTACCCGCACCAGCTCTCCGGCGGGATGAGAAAGCGCGTCGCGCTCGCGCAGACCTTCATCAACCAGCCGGAAATCCTGCTGATGGACGAGCCGTTCTCCGCGCTCGACATGCAGACGCGCACGCTGATGCAGGACGAGCTGCTGCAGCTCTGGTCCGCGAACAAGGGCTCGGTCGTGTTCGTCACACACGATCTCGAGGAGGCGATCGCGCTCGCCGACCGCGTGTTCGTGCTGACCGCGCGCCCCGCGACGCTCAAGCGCGTGTACGAGATCGACCTGCCGCGCCCGCGCGTCACGTCGGAGATCCGCTACGACACGCGCTTCATCGAAATTTCCAAGGACATCTGGCACGACCTGCGCGAAGAAGTGCAGATCGGCTGACGCATACGCCGCACGGCAAGGACAGCAAGGACAGGAGCATGACCGACATGACGCTTCCCCCCACCGCCATCCCGGCGAAGTCGCTCGACGACGAGTCGCGCGCCGCGCAAACCCGGCTGCGCCGCCGCCGGCAACTGATCATCGGCCTGCGGATCGCGGTGCTCGTCGTCGTGCTCGGCGGCTGGGAACTCGCCGCACGGCTCAAGTGGATCGACCCGTTCTTCTTCTCGCAGCCGACGCTGATCTTCGCGCAGATCCAGGACTGGTTCGTCAACGGCACGTCGCAAGGGCCGCTGCTCACGCAGGTGTGGGTGACGCTCGAGGAAACCACGATCGGCTTCCTGATCGGCTCGGTGGCCGGCGTGATCTGCGGGATCGTGCTCGGCCGCAACAAGCTGATGGCCGACGTGTTCGGCCTGTACATCCAGATCGCGAACTCGATTCCGCGCGTCGTGCTCGGCTCGATCTTCGTGATCGCGCTCGGCCTCGGGATGGCGTCGAAGATCGCGCTGGCCGTCGTGATGGTGTTCTTCGTCGTGTTCGGCAACGCGTTCCAGGGCGTGCGCGAAGCCGACCGCTACCTGATCGCGAACGCGCAGATCCTCGGTGCGTCGCGCCGGCAGATCACCACGTCGGTGGTGATCCCGTCCGCGCTCTCGTGGATCCTCGCGAGCCTGCACGTGAGCTTCGGTTTCGCGCTGGTCGGCGCGGTCGTCGGCGAATTCCTGGGTTCCAAGCAGGGCATCGGTTTGCTAATCTCCACCGCCCAGGGCGCGTTCAACGCGAGCGGCGTGTTCGCGGCGATGATCGTGCTGGCCGTGGTCGCGCTGGCCGCCGACTACCTGCTGACCTGGCTCGAGAAGCGGCTGCTGAAGTGGCGGCCCGCGGCGTTCTGAACGCCGCCGGCGCACGCCTGACATGACACTTCCGACCGCGCCGGCGCTCCCGGCGCGGTTCGGCATTCCGGAGAAGGAGCGCAACAGGATGGCGCACAGCCTGCGCGGGCGATTGCTGTGGTGGCTGCTGCTGCCGCTCGCGGTGTTCGTGCTGATCGCGGGCGCGATGTCGTACGACACCGCGCGGACCACGGCCGCGCTCGTGCAGGACAGCGCGCTCGTCGCGTCCGCACGCACGATCGGCGAGGACGTCGAATGGCGCAACGGCCTGCCGGTCGCCGACGTGCCGCCGGCCGCGCTGGAGATCTTCGAATCGCCGTCGCGCGATTCGGTGTTCTACAAGGTGATCGACGGGCACGACCGCCTGCTCGCGGGCACGCCGGCACTCGACGTGCCCGCGCGGCACGGCGTCGAGCCGACGCTGTACGACACGTCGCTCGACGGCGTGCCGCTGCGCGCGGCGGCCTACGATCGCCAGCTGTACGACGAAGGGCAGGTCGAGACGGTCACGGTGGTCGTCGCGAAGACGACGCGCTCGCATCGCGCGATGGTCGCCACGATCTGGCGGCCGCAGCTCGTGCGCCTGTCGCTGATGCTGATGCTCGCGATGGGGCTCGTGTACCTCGGCCTCACCTTCGAGATGCGCCCGCTGATGAAGCTGAAGGACGACGTGGCCGACCGCGGGCCGATGGAGCTGGAGCCGATCCGCCCCGAGCGGCTGCAGAACGAGCTGCGGCCGATCGTCGATGCGATCAACCAGTGCATCGCGCGCCTGAACATGCACACGGCCACGCAGCGCCGCTTCATCGCGGATGCCGCGCACCAGTTGCGCACGCCGATCGCGGTGCTCGACACGCAGATCCAGTACGCGCAGCGGCGCGGGCACGACGATCCGGAGCTCGCGTCGGTGCTCGACAGCATGCAGCGCAGCAGCCGCAAGATGGCCGACGTGACCGACAAGCTGCTGCTGCTCGCGCACGCGGAGGCCACGCCGTCGACGCTGCTGACCCAGCGCGTCGATCTCGCGGCCGTGGTATCGAGCGTGCTCGAGGAAACGATCGTGCTCGCGCAGCGGCGCCATATCGATCTCGGCGCCGATCTCGGCGAGCGGCTCGACGTCGCGGGCAGCGACAGCCTGCTGACCGCGCTGGTGATGAACCTCGTCGACAACGCGGTGCGCTACACGCAGCCCGGCGGCTGCGTGACGGTGGCCGCACGCCGCGACGGCGACGCGATCGTGCTCGACGTGATCGACAACGGCCCCGGCATCCCGGCCGAAGCGCGGCCGCACGTGTTCAAGCGGTTCTACCGCGTGTCGGCCGACACCGAAGGCTCGGGCCTCGGGCTCGCGATCGTCCGTGAAATCGCGCAGGCGCACGGCGGCAGCGCGTCGCTCGCGCCGGGGGCCGGCAATCGCGGTATCGTCGTGACCGTGCGGCTGCCCGCCTACGCCTGAAGAGAAGTCGCCATGAAACTCCTGCTGGTCGAAGACAACGCCGAACTCGCGCACTGGATCGTGAACCTGCTGCGCGGCGAGGACTTCGCGGTCGATTCCGTCGGCGACGGCGAGCGCGCCGACACGGTGCTGAAGACCGAACGCTACGACGCGGTGCTGCTCGACATGCGCCTGCCCGGCATCAGCGGCAAGGAAGTGCTCGCGCGGCTGCGCCGCCGCAACGACAACGTGCCGGTGCTGATGCTGACCGCGCACGGCTCGGTCGACGACAAGGTCGACTGCTTCGGCGCGGGCGCCGACGATTACGTCGTGAAGCCGTTCGAGTCGCGCGAACTGGTCGCACGGATTCGCGCGCTGATCCGCCGGCAGGCCGGCGTCGGCACGACGCAGCTCGTGTGCGGCGATCTCGTCTATGCGTTCGGCACGCGCGAATTCCGCTGCGGCGAAACGGTGCTCGCGCTGCGCCGCCGCGAGCACGCGATCCTCGAGACACTGATGCTGCAGCAGAACAAGACGGTGTCGAAGGCGCGGCTGATGGACAGCGTGTTCGCGCTCGACGACGAGCCCAGCGCCGATGCGATCGACATCTATATTCACCGGCTGCGCAAGCATCTCGCGGGCAGCACGGCCGAGATCATCACGCTGCGCGGGCTGGGTTACATCCTGCGCATGAAGAGCGCGCACGACTGACGGGCACGCACCCGCCGCACCGGACGTCGATTCGTAGCACGAAAGGTTGACCAGGCCAGCCGGACACCCCGCAGGCCCGCTTGCGCACGCGTGCCCGAGCCGTGATGGTTGCGCGTTCGGTGTTTTCACCGATCCGATTCCCGAGTCCGGGAAAGCGGCGTGAAGGATTGCCCCCTCTACGATGCTAGATGTCGGCCCCCTCGCTGTGGCCGTCAACATCCGGCATACATTGCGTACTGCCAACGAACAGATTTCAATGCGGCAGCTCGGAGGAGACGATCTTGAAACGAAAAACCCTTGCCCTTTCCATCGCGGCGGCAGGCCTGTGCGCCGGCACCCAGGCACATGCGCAGTCGAGCGTGCAGCTCTACGGCCTGATGGACCTGAGCTTTCCGACCTACCGGACCCACGCCGACGCGAACGGCAAGCACGTGATCGGGATGGGCAACGAAGGCGAGCCGTGGTTCAGCGGCAGCCGCTGGGGCCTGCGAGGCGCCGAAGACATCGGCGGCGGCACGAAGATCATCTTCCGCCTCGAAAGCGAATTCGTGGTCGCGAACGGCCAGATGGAGGATGAAGGCCAGATCTTCGACCGCGACGCATGGGTGGGCGTCGAGGACGAGCGCTTCGGCAAGCTGACGGCCGGCTTCCAGAACACGATCGCGCGCGACTCGGCGGCGATCTACGGCGATGCGTACGGCTCCGCGAGGCTGTCGACCGAGGAAGGCGGCTGGACCAACTCGAACAACTTCAAGCAGATGATCTTCTACGCGGCCGGCCCGACCGGCACGCGCTACAACAACGGCGTCGCGTGGAAGAAGCTGTTCAGCAACGGCATCTTCGCAAGCGCCGGCTACCAGTTCAGCAACTCGACCTCGTTCGCGACCGGCTCCGCGTATCAGGCCGCGCTCGGCTACAACGGCGGCCCGTTCAACGTGTCGGGCTTCTACAACCACGTGAACCACAACGGCTTCAGGAACCAGACGTTCTCGGTCGGCGGCAACTACACGTTCGACATCGTGCGCCTGAACGCCGGCTACTTCCGCTACAACGGCGACCAGGGCCCGCTCGGCCAGCGTCACGACGATTCGTGGACCGTGTCGATGAAGATCGCGCCGAAGGGCGCGCTCGACTACGAGCTCGGCTACCAGCAGATGCGCATCAAGAACGCCGCGAACAACGCCGACGGCTTCACGCCGAACGCGAACCTCGGCGCGTTCAGCCTGACCAACGGCGTCGCCAACGGCTTCAAGGAGACGATCTACGGGTCGGTGTTCTATCACCTGAGCAAGCGCACCGAGGTGTACCTGGCCGGCGACTACATGAAGCTGCACGGGGGCTACACGGTGTCGTCGACGTTCGGCGCGAAGAACCAGCTCGAACTGACGTCGGGCATCCGCACGCGTTTCTGACCTGCGGGCCGGCCATCCGGGCGGGGCGTGCGGTACCCCGCCTTTTCCTCCCTCCGGGATGTCTCCATGGGGGCACGCCGGCGCTTCGCGCCGACCGTGCCCTTTTTTTCGTCCTTTCCTCGGCGCTCGGGGGTGCCAGGACAACGGCCGCCGGCCGCCCGTGCGACAACCGGCCCGAAGCCGCTTGCGGCCCGTGGGGCGGGCGATCGCGGCCGATGCCCGCACGCTCGGCCCACATCGGCGCTTGACCTCGGCCGGTCGACTCGATAGCGTTTCGGGTTTGCCCGGGTGGCCATTGCCGCCGGTGCCGTGAGCGCGCCCGACGTCCTGGCGCGCGCGGCCGGGCTCCGATGGAAAAGACGATGCAGAAACTCGATGCGGCCAGCCCGCAGGCGATGTCGACCGATTTCACCGCCGACAACGTCGCGCGCCTGAAGGCGCTGTTCCCCGAACTCGTGACCGAAGGCCCCGGCGGCGCGTCGGTCGACATCGACGTGCTGAAGGCGCTGGTCGGCGAACGCACGGTCGGCGACGCCGAAGAACGCTACGGCTTCCACTGGCATGGCAAGCGCAGCGCGCGCCAGGCCGCGCTCACGCCGTCGACCGGCACGCTGCGGCCCTGCCCCGACGACAGCGTCGCGTGGGACGACACGCGCCATCTCGTGATCGAGGGCGACAACCTCGACGTGATGAAGCTGCTGCACAAGAGTTACGCCGGCAAGGTGAAGCTCGTCTACATCGACCCGCCGTACAACACCGGCAGCGATTTCGTCTATCCGGACGACTTCAGCGACAGCATCCGCCACTACCTGGCGATGACCGGGCAGACCCAGGGCGGCGTGAAGCGCAGCACCAACACCGAGGCGAACGGCCGGTTCCACACCGACTGGCTGAACATGATGTATCCGCGCCTGAAGCTCGCGCACGCGCTGCTGTCCGACGAAGGGCTGATCGCGGTGCACATCGACGAGCACGAAGTGCACGCGCTGGTGCTGATGCTGCGCGAGATCTTCGGCGAGGAGAACGAGCTGGGCGTCGCCGTGTGGGACAAGCGCAACCCGAAGGGCGACGCACGCGGCGTCGCGTACCAGCACGAATCGCTGGTGCTGTTCGCGCGCAACGCCGAGACGCTGCTCGAACGGGCGCCGCTCAAGCGCCCGAAGCGCAATGCGCAGCGCATGCTCGACGCCGCGCACGACGCCGTGTACCGCAGCGGCAACGCGAAGGACGCACAGAAGGCGTACCGTGCGTGGATGAAGGCGCAGACCAACCTGTCGGGCGGCGAGGTGATGTACGACCGGCTGTCGGCCGACGGGCGCGTGTACCGTCTCGTATCGATGGCCTGGCCGAACAAGAAGAAGGCGCCGGAAGAGTATTTCACGCCGCTGATCCACCCGGTCACCGGCAAGCCGTGCGCGATGCCGGCGCGCGGCTGGCGCAACCCGCCCGCGACGATGCAGGCGCTGATCGAGCGCGGCCAGATCGAGTTCGGCGCGGATGAAACCACGCAGCCGCAGCGGATCTACTACCTCGACGAGAACATGTACGAGAACGTGCCGTCGGTGCTGCCGTTCGCCGGCTCCGACGACGCGCTCCTGAAGACGCTCGGCATCCCGTTCGACCTGCCGAAGCCGGTCGATTTCGCGGCGGCCGTGATCGGCTGGTGCACGCGCGGCGACGACATCGTGCTCGACTGCTTCGCAGGCTCCGGCTCGACCGGCCACGCGGTGATGCAGGTAAACGCGACCGACGGCGGCGCGCGCCGCTACGTGCTCGTGCAATTGCCCGAAGCGCTCGACCGCCGCGACAAGACGCAGCTGGCGGCCGCCGATTTCTGCGCGAAGCTGAAAAAGCCGCTGACGCTCGCCGAAATCACCAAGGAACGCCTGCGCCGCGCCGCGCAGCAGGTCGCGCGCGATTACCCGGAAAGCTATGGCGACCTCGGTTTCCGCGTGTACCGGCTCGACACGACCAACGTGATCGAGTGGGACCCGCGCCGCGACGACTTCGACCACGCGCTGTTCGCATCCGTCGAGCACGTGAAGACCGGCCGCACCGAAGACGACCTGCTCGCCGAACTGACGCTGAAGCTCGGCCTCGACCTGTGCACGCCGGTCGAGCATCACCAGGTGGCGGGCAAGACCGTGCACCTGATCGGCCGCGCGATCGTCGCGTGCTTCGATGCGCGCATCTCGCGCGACGACGCGGGCCCGCTCGCCGACGGCATCGTCGACCTGCTCGACGCGACCGGCACGACGCACGACGTCACGTGCCTGTTCCGCGACAGCGGCTTCGTCGACGACGTTGCGAAGCTCAATCTCGCCGCGCTGCTCGAACAGCACGGCGTGAAGCGTGTGCGGAGCCTGTGATGCGGCTGCATTTCGAAGCGGATCTCGACTACCAGCGCGAGGCGATCGACGCCGTCTGCGACCTGTTTCGCGGCCAGGAATCGTATCGCGGCGACTTCAGCGTGCTCGCGAACGCCGCGCCCGGCACGACGGCCGCCGCGCAAGGCTCGCTCGGCTTCGCGGTGTCGGAACAAGGCGTCGGCAACCGGCTGTCGCTGACCGACGACGCGCTCGCGCGCAATCTCGCCGACGTGCAGCTGCGCGGCGGGCTGCCGCCGTCCGGCCTGCCCGGCTCGCGCGACTTCACCGTCGAGATGGAGACCGGCACCGGCAAGACCTACGTATACCTGCGCACGATCTTCGAGCTCAACCGCCGCTACGGCTTCACGAAGTTCGTGATCGTCGTGCCGTCGATCGCGATCAAGGAAGGCGTGCACAAGACGCTTTCCATCACCGAGGATCACTTCCGCGCGCTGTACGCGGGCGTGCCGTACGACTACTTCCTGTACGACTCCGCGAAGCTCGGCCAGGTGCGCCACTTCGCGGCGAGCGCGGCGATCCAGATCATGGTGATGACGGTTGCCGCGATCAACAAGAAGGAAATCAACAACCTCTACAAGGACAGCGAGAAGACCGGCGGCGAGAAGCCGATCGACCTGATCCGCGCGACGCGGCCGATCGTGATCGTCGACGAGCCGCAGAGCGTCGACGGCGGGCTCGAAGGCCGCGGGCGCGAAGCGCTCGCCGCGATGGCGCCGCTCTGCACGCTGCGCTATTCGGCCACGCACGTCGACCGTCACCACATGGTGTACCGGCTCGACGCGGTCGACGCTTACGAACGCAAGCTCGTGAAGCAGATCGAGATCGCATCGGCGATCGTCGAGGATGCGCACAACAAGCCGTATGTGCGGCTCGTCGGCGTGTCGAACCGGCGCGGCGCGATCAGCGCGCGCGTCGAGCTCGACGTCGCGACGGCGGCCGGCGTGAAGCGCCAGATCGTGACGGCCACCGACGGCGACGATCTCGAACGCCTGACCCGGCGCGCGCTGTATGCGGGGCTGCGGATCGGCGAGGTGCATGCGGTGAAGGGCGCCGAGTACGTCGAGCTGCGCCATCCGGAAGGCGAGGCGTTCCTGTCGCTCGGCGAGGCGTTCGGCGACATCGATACGCTCGCCGTGCAGCGCGAGATGATCCGCCGCACGATCCGCGAGCATCTCGACAAGGAGTTGCGCCTCGCGGAGCGCGGCGTGAAGGTGCTGTCGCTGTTCTTCGTCGATTCGGTCGAGCGTTATCGCCGCTACGACGAGAATGGTGTGCCCGTGAAGGGCGACTACGCGCTGATCTTCGAAGAGGAATATGCGCGCGCAGCGCGCGTGCCGGCCTACCGTGCGCTGTTCGACGGCGTCGACGTCGCACTCGAAGTCGAGCGTGCGCACAACGGCTACTTCTCGATCGACCGCAAGGGCGGCTGGACCGATACGAGCGAAAGCAGCGCGGCGGCCCGCGAGAACGCGGAACGCGCGTACGGCCTGATCATGCGCGAGAAGGAAGCGCTGCTGTCGTTCGACACGCCGCTGAAGTTCATCTTCTCGCACTCGGCGCTGAAGGAAGGCTGGGACAACCCGAACGTGTTCCAGATCTGCACGCTGCGCGACATCCAGACCGAGCGCGAGCGCCGCCAGACGCTCGGACGCGGGTTGCGCCTTGCCGTCGACCAGGACGGCGAACGCGTGCGCGACCCGGGCGTGAACACGCTCACCGTGATCGCGACCGAGCGCTACGAGTCGTTCGCGGAGAACCTGCAGAAGGAAATCGAGGCCGATACGGGCATCCGTTTCGGGATCGTCGAGGAACACCAGTTCGCGGCGCTGCCCGTCCAGGAGGGCGACGCGCCCGCGCATGCGCTCGGCATCGAGCTGTCGCGCGTGCTGTGGAATCATCTGCACGAGCAGGGTTACGTCGATGCGCAGGGCAAGGTGCTCGACCGGCTGAAGGATGCGCTGCGCCAGAGCGCGCTGGTGCTGCCCGAGGCGTTCGAGATGCTGCGCGCGCCGATCGTCGCGACGCTGCGCAAGCTGTCGGGCCGTTTTGCCGTGCGCAACGCGGACGAGCGCCGTGCGATCGCGCTGCGGCGCGATGCGTCGGGCAAGGCCGTCGTGTTCGGCGAGGATTTCCGCGCGTTGTGGGACCGCATCCGTCATCGCACCGTGTACCGCGTCGAGTTCGACAACGCGAAGCTCGTGCGCGACTGCGCGGCCGCGCTGCACGACGCGCCGGACATCGCGCGCGCCCGGCTGCAGTGGCGCAAGGCCGAGATCGATATCGGCAAGGCCGGCATCGAGGCGATCGAGGTAGCCGGCGCCGGTACGGTGCTGCTCGACGAAGGCGAGCTGCCGCTGCCCGACCTGCTCACCGAGCTGCAGGACCGCACGCAGCTCACGCGCCGTTCGCTTGCGACGATCCTGGCCGACAGCGGCCGGCTCGACGATTTTCGCGTGAATCCGCAGCAGTTCATCGCGGTCGCGGCCGATGCGATCAACCGCTGCAAGCGGCTCGCGCTCGTCGCGGGCATCGCGTATCGCAAGCTCGGCGAGCGCCATGTGCATGCGCTCGAATCGTTCGAAAGCGAGGCGCTGACGGGTTACCTGCGCAACCTGCGGCCCGACGCGCAGAAGTCGATCCACGAAGCGGTCGTGTGCGAGACGGACGCGGAGCGTGCGTTCGCCGATGCGCTCGAGGCGCACGACGGCGTGAAGCTGTACGCGAAGCTGCCCGCGTGGTTCCGCGTGCAGACACCGCTCGGCAGCTATCACCCGGACTGGGCCGTGCTCGCGGAGCAGGACGGCGGCGAGCGGCTGTACTTCGTCGTCGATACGCCGAATACGGACGGCCATGTGCCGAGCGAGCACGAGCGTGCGAAGCTCGCGTGCGGCGAAGCGCATTTCCGTGCACTGGTGGACGGCGACGGCGCGGCGCGCTTCGTGCGCGTCAGGCAGGCCGATGCGTTGTTCGAACCTGCGGTGCCGCCGGCAGGCGCCGGGCGGTGATACGAAGGGCGGCGATGAGCCGCCCTTTTTTCTGCCTTGGTGAACGTGCCGGACATCCTCGCGGCGCCCTCTTCACGCGACGGTTTCTCTTCCGTCATCCGCGTGAAGGCGATCCGTGTTCCTGCGCGAGTACGACGCGGTTACGGCTGGTTGCAAATCGGGTCGGCACGACGTTTCCGCGCGACGGCGGCGATGCGTTGCCTCGATGAAAAAAGGGCGCCGAAGCGCCCTTCTCCCGCATGCGTGCGCCGCGCTTACAGCGTGCGGCCGAATGCGTTGTGATGCGAACGATGCGTGGACGTCGACGCATGCGCGGCATGGCCATGCGTTTGCCCATGCGTGTGACCGCGACCCGGTTGCACGCCGGCGCGATCGGCGATCGTATCCGAGCGGTCGGCTGCGCGCGACAGGCCCTTGTCGCGGTCCCCCGCGTGCATGCCGTTCGAGTTGCTCAGCGCCTGGCCGCTCATGTGGCCGCCGGACATGCCGCCCGCGTTGCCGCCCGAGCCGCCTGCGCCATGACCGCCACCGTTGCCACCGCCATTGCCGCCGGCCGCCGCGTAGGCGGACACCGAGCCGAGCGCGAGCAGCGCGGCCGTCAATACGGACAGATATCGTTGCTGTTTCATCTTGTGCTCCCTGGAGCGCGTTCGTGTGACTGCATTCTATGAACGCGCCAAATTCGCGCCACACGACGTTGTAAATGATCGTAACGATGCGCGCGGCGCACATTCGTCGGATCAATCCGGGTGTTGCATGAACGGGGAACGAAGCAGGCGGTGGCGGCGCGTGGGCGCCGCCCCGGTGGTGAAGTGCTTACTGCGGCGGCTGCATGCCCTGCGCGGCGGCCTTGTGCTGCGCGGCCTGCTCCTGCGCCTGCTTCTTCGCCATGTGGTGGCCGACGATACAGCCGCCGACCGCACCGACGACCGCGTGGTGCCCCGCGTAGTGGCCGGCGACCCCGCCGACCACCGCACCCTTCATGCAGCCCGCCGCATGCGCGCTGCCGATCGTTGCGAGCGCCACGACAGCGGCGGCACACAGCCTGATGTGACGAATGGGCATCATGTTGTCACTCTCCTCTCGTGGTGATCAGCCGGGACGCTTAGTCCCAGCGGCCGCCGCGCCAGCCGCCGCGGTCGCGCCACTCGTGCTCGCGCCATTCACGGCGGCGCCATTCGTGTTCGCGCCATTCGCGCCGACGCCAGCCATCGTCACGCCAGCCGTCATCGCGGTAGCCGACCGGCGCGTACATGACAGGCGGCGGCGGCGCGACGTAGACCGGTGCCGGCGCCGCGTAGACGCCCGGCACGCCGATGCCGACCGACAGGTCGACGTGGGCCGACGCGACACCCGAAGCTGCCAGCGCCGCTACACCGAGAACTGCACCGAGAATAAGTTTCTTGCTCATCTCGCGACTCCCTGCACGTGTCGTGCGTCATGTGAATACGGTTCGGAGTCTAGGCACCGGACACAGACACAGGTGAAACGGGTATGCGAGACAGGTAACGGACGTTTACGGATGCCCGCAAAGCCTTGCGGGACAAGGGAGAGGCCGTACTCGAAACACCGTTGCGGCAATGCATCGGGCCGGTAAAAAGGGCGTTTCGGCACGAAACCGGGCGATTCGATCGAGCTCGCCGGCGTGCGCGGGACGCGAACCGCCCGCACCGCGCGGCGCGAGCGGTTCGCAACAGCAGGCGTTACGCGCGGATATCGTCGACGCTGCGCAGCCAGTGCACGCTGAACAGGTTGTCCGCGTCGGTCCACACGGTATCGGGCGCGAATCCCGCGCGGCGCGCGATCGCATGGAAGCCGTCGATCGTGAACTTGTGCGAATTCTCCGTGTGGATGCGCTCGCCGGCGTCGAAGCGGAACGCGTGGCCGCGCACGTGCACCGTCTGCGCGACATCGCTGACGAGATGCATCTCGATGCGCTGCCGCGCGCTGTCGTAGAACGCGCAATGCGAGAACGCGTCGACGTCGAAATCCGCGCCGAGCTCCGCGTTCGCGCGCACCAGCAGGTTCAGGTTGAACTGCGCGGTGACGCCCTGCGCATCGTTGTACGCGTCGTGCAGCGTGCGCGCGTCCTTCACGAGATCGACGCCGACCAGCAGGCCGCCGCCGCGCAGCAGCCGTGCGGCATCGCGCAGGAATGCGTCGGCTTCGTCCCGCGAGAAATTGCCGATCGTCGAGCCCGGAAAGAAACCGATGCGCCGCGCCGGTGTCGCGGTCAGCGCGGCCAGTTGCTCGGCCTTCGTGTAGTCGGCGGCGATCGGCGCGACGTCGAGCCACGGATAGGCCGACCGCAGCCGCGCGGCTGCGCCGTGCAGGTAGTCCGCCGAGATGTCGACCGGCACGTAGCGCGCCGGCGCGTTCGCATAGTTGCCCGCGAACGCGTCGAGCAGCACGCGGATCTTCTCGAGCGAGCCGGCGCCGAATTCGACGAGTTCCGCATGCGGGCCGACGCGCCGCACGATCTCGGCCGCGCGATCGCGCAGGATGCCGAGCTCGGTACGGGTCGGGTAATACTCGGGCAGTTCGCAGATGCGATCGAACAGCGCGGAGCCGGCCGCATCGTAGAAGTATTTCGGCGGAATGCTGCGCGGCGTACGCGACAGTCCGTCGATCAGGTCGCGCTCGAACGCGCTCGGCCGCGAATCGCGGGCGGGTTGCTGGCCACCGCTCGTGGCCGTCTGGTCAGACGTCTCGCGCAAGTCGCACCCCCGTGAATTGCCAGCGCGCGGCCGGCGGAAAGAAATTGCGGTACGTCGGCCGTTCGTGCCCGGGCGGCGTCGCGATGCTGCTGCCGCGCAGGACCTGCTGGCCGACCATGAACTTGCCGTTGTATTCGGCGGCGACGCCCGCGAGCGGCCGAAAGCCGGGGTACGGCTCGTAGGACGAGCGCGTCCATTGCCACACGTGCCCGAGCATCTGCCGGATGCCTTCGGCGGGGAACGCGGCTTCCCATTCGAATTCGGTCGGCAGGCGGGCGCCGGCCCATTCCGCGTACGCGGCCGCTTCGTAGAAGCTCACGTGGCACACCGGTGCGTCGGGCGCGAGCGGTTCGATGCCGTGCAGGCCGAACGTGCGACGGACGCGCGTGGCGGCCGCATCGTCGTCGTCGGGCAGCCAGTACGCGGGCCCTTGCCACCCTTCCCGCTGCACCGTGGCCCAGCCGTCGGACAGCCAGAACTCGGGGCGGGTGTAGCCGCCGTCGGCGACGAACGCCGCGAACTCCGCGTTCGTCACGAGGCGGTTCGCGATCTCGTACGGCCGCACGAGCGCCGTATGACGCGGCCGTTCGTTGTCGAACGAGAACGCATCGCCGTCGTGGCCGATCTCGACGAGCCCGCCCGGCTGGTGAAGCCAGTGCAGCGCGCCCGCATCGCCCGCGGCCATCGCGTCCGCGTCCGTCCCGTTGCGCGGCCGGAACGCCGGCTTCAGCGGGTTGCACGAGAACGCGTGCAGCATGTCGGTGACGATCAGTTCCTGGTGCTGCTGCTCGTGATGCAGGCCGAGCACGATCTCGGGCGCGATCGTATCGAGCAGCGCCGCATCGGCGCCGGCCAGCGCGCGCAGCATCGCGTCGTCGACGTATTGCCGGTACGCATGCACCTCGTCGAGCGACGGGCGCGTGAGCAGCCCGCGCTGCGGCCGCGGATGGCGCGGGCCGAGTGCTTCGTAATAGGAATTGAAGAGGAACTGGAATGCGTCGTCGAACGGCGCGTAGCCGGGCACGCGGCGCATCAGCACGACGGTTTCGAAGAACCAGGTCGTATGCGCGAGATGCCATTTCGTCGGACTCGCGTCGGGCATCGACTGCACGGCCTGGTCTTCGGCGGACAGCGTCGCGGTCAACGCGACGCTATGGGTGCGCACGTCCTGGTAACGGCGCTGAAGCTGTGATGCAAGGAGGCTCATCGGTTTACCGTCCACGTCGCGATTCGCTGCGTTGCGTTGCCGGAAAAGGGAAAGCCTTGCGCATGATGCGCGCGGCTGACGTGCAACCTGCTGCTGCGTCGACGGGCAGCCGGCGCGCGCGCCGGGCCGCGAATGCGGCGTCACTTCATCTGCCCGTGCAGAACAGTATGGTCCAGAAATGTGAATGCTGCGAATCGGGATGCCGGTGAAACGCGAACGAAAGAGAAATGAAAGTGTCGGCTGCGCGCGTGTCGCACGCGTGACACGCCGGGCAGGCCTGCCGGTTCGGGCGTGAACGCCGTGTGCGACGCGCTGGTCCGCGCAGGCGGGCTGCTGACGCCCCATGACATCCGCGCAGCGATCGTGAGTGAATGCCCCGAGATGCCCGGATTTGTCTGACGAACGTGTGCGTGCGCCGCGACCGGCACGACGATGAACCGCCCCGCCCTTCGTCCGGGTCCGCGGCCAAACGCGCTTCGAAAAAATTTTTCGCCGATGTCACACACGCGGGGGGCTCGCTCGTCATGTCACCGGAACCCACACGAAAGGAGAAGGACCATGACTGCGAAACTCAATCCGTTTGCCGCCGCCCCCGCACTGATGAAGAACTGGATGACCGTATCGGTCGCCGCTGCCGGGAGCCTCGAGCCGACGCTGATCGAGCTCGTCAAGATCCGCGCATCGCAGGTCAACGCGTGCGCGAACTGCATTAACATGCACACGGCCGAGGCGCGCGAGCAAGGCGAGACCGAGCAGCGCATCTATCTGCTTGCCGCGTGGCGCGAAGCGCCTTGC
>Ga0209566_100246_pt1 | contig 52012 bp, 49 predicted proteins | sample Araplavi_mTSA_r2_2_FD_184287 | JGI IMG/M metagenome (GOLD analysis project Ga0209566, IMG submission 184287) | Arabidopsis root microbial communities from North Carolina, USA - plate scrape CL_Cvi_mTSA_r2 (SPAdes) (version 2) | ecosystem: Host-associated > Plants > Roots > Endosphere | place...
CGAAGGGACCGCTCGACTTGCATGTATTAGGCACGCCGCCAGCGTTCGTCCTGAGCCAGGATCAAACTCTCCAAAAAGGATGAATCTGAATAGCTCATTTAAAGCTGACGAGATTGTTAATCTCTTTTAAAGTTTAAAGTCGATTGCTCGACTTGCTTCTCACTCGTTGTTCAGTTTTCAAAGAACAATTTCTCTTTCGTTCGCCGCCGTGTTACCGAAGCAGCGAGATGTAATATACCATTTTCAAAACATGATTGCAAGTGTTTTTTTCGATTCATTTAAAAAGATTTACAACAAGCTCAGAATTTTCATAAAAACCCACTGCATGTCCTGTTCAAATGACAGGAATGCTAATTTACCATGGTAAATCAAAAAATGCAACACTTTATTTTCAACCAGGTCAGTCATGTCTCTTCTTATAAATGTGCGGTCAAAAATAATTATTTACAAACATGTGTTCGGTATAATATAATAACACATGGGCAATAATGGTACGAGGGGAGAGCTTTTACTCTTGACCAAAAATCCAATTATTTAGGAGATGATAATACATGGCAGTAACATTGATCCCTTATTTAGTTATGGAAGGAAACGCACAGGAAGCCATTGAATTTTATAAGAAAGCTTTAGATGCCGAAGTTCTCTTTAGCACTACTTTCGGAGAGATGCCGGAAAATCCGGATTTCCCACTATCCGCTGAAGCAAAAGCGCTTGTAGCTCACGCAACAATTAAAATCGGCAACTCGGAACTGATGTTTTCCGACTCCTTCCCAGGACAACCCGTTAGCAAAGGTAACCAAGTGACCATTTGTGTATCAATGAATGACAAAGAAACAGCAGAACGTTTTTTTGCTGCCTTGCAAGAAGACGGTCAAGTAAATATGCCTTTAACTGAAACGCATTTCAGCCCTGCATATGGCATTGTAACGGATAAATTTGGCGTACCATTTCAAATCTACACGGAAAGCAAGCGTTAATTTTCGAAGCTGCACAAAGAAAAGGAAGGTCTCCTCATGAAGTCCAAGCCTTCCTTTTTTATTTTGTTTATCGGTCCCCCAATCTACCATGCTTCCATTTCATCAACCAACCACTTCATCCATATAAATAAGACTAGTGTTCATCTCCATAGACGAACAAAAAGCCAGGGTAGGATTCAATCCTTTCCCCTGACTACAATTCGTTTACTCATTAATAATTAATCTATAACGAGTTGATTAAATGTTTAATATTCGATATAGAACGGATTGCACCTAGTTGCTGTTCTTCGTTGCCCTCAAACTCAATGCTGATCCACCCTTCATAGCCGGTGTCTCGCAGGCTTGATATTAGATCACTCAGTTCAACGCTTCCTTCACCGATAATTGTACCAGTGTACAGTTCCCCTGAAATGGCAGAGTAAATGTCACCTTGGAAACCTTCACTTACCTTAATGAAGTCTTTACAGTGAACATGACCGATTACCGAGTGGAGCTGCTCCATGGCGTCACACGGATTTTCATCCGCCAATAGAAAGTTACCCATATCAAAGGTGCTGCGTAACGCTGACGAGCCAACTTCATCGATGATGGATTTCACTTGGCTTGCTTTACCCGCAAAGTGCCCGTGATTTTCCAGACAGAGCATAACATTTTTCTCGCTTGCGTATTCAACAGCTTCTTTTAAGCCATCAACGATCCATTGTCGGGCTTGATCTGACGATACCCCTGCCTGCTGACTCCCGGAGAATACACGAACCACGTCAGCACCGAACACAGCAGCATAATCAACCGAGCTTAGCACATGCTGAAGCTGCAAGCGACGATCCTCCGCAGCCGACAGCGCAAAATTATTGCTTGCACTCACGCATGCAACCTGAAGATTTTCCTGTTGCAGCGCTTTTTCAATCTGATTCACGTCACCTGCAGATTCCAAGAAACGATGCAGTAACTCTACGCCGTCAGCCATCGTCTCGCGACGAGCAAAACGAATAAAGTCCGTATTCGTCCAGGCTTTATTGTACAAGAAGCGATGACAGCTCCATATGCTCAGACTGATTTTGTCGGCAAACTTCATGCTTTTGCCACCTCAAGTGCAGCTTCATCCTGATCAAAGCGAATCTCCTTGCCTGTGGCAGCCGATTCATAGACTGCGCATAGCATTTTCATAAGCTCAACCCCGTCCTCCACCGGACTTAAAGTCACATCGGTACCTTGACAGCAGCGAACAAAATGGTCTATTTCATTCTGGAATCCTGCTTTAAAATCGAAAGTCAGTGTATCCGCCTGTGGAATCAGATTCAGCATAATATCATGTTTTTCAGTAGCAATCTGCAGTTCCGGCTCAACCTGAGCCCCTCCCTTAGTTCCGAAGATACTTATCGTACCGTCATTTTTGATAGCGTGAAGCGTAAAACTTACATCCACCATCAATGAAGCACCGTTTTCGAAACGAATGAGTGCATTTGCCAAATCTTCTACATCGTTATGCTTAGCATCGTAGTCAGCGGCTTGATAATAAGAGAGATGCTTGACGTTCGCACGATTACCCAGCTTGTTGTACGTATTACCTGATACAGACAACACCTTAGGTTTACCCATCAAATACCAGCATATATCTATAGCATGTACGCCAAGATCGATGAGAGGCCCGCCTCCGGAGCGCTTTTTATCCGCAAACCACCCACCAGGATTCCCCAGACGGCGCAAATAACTTGCTTTGGCATAATAAATTTCACCTAAATCACCAGCATCGATGAAACGGCGAAGCATTTGCGTCGTGTTGCCGTAACGGCGGACGAATCCAACCTGAAACACTTTGGAGCTGCGCTGAACAGTTGCTTGAACCTCCAACGCTTGTTCAACTGTCTGACAAAGCGGCTTTTCACATAGGACATGCTTACCCGCTTCAATAGCCGCAATACTTATTTCGGCATGCGACTGATTCCAAGTGCATATGCTTACAGCCTCAAGCTCAGGATTAGCCAGAAATGCTTGCAGATCGGAATAAACGTTGGGAATCCCGTATTTGCCTGCTTTATCCTCGGCTCGTTCACGGTTAATATCACAAATTGCATAAATCTCAACCGAAGCGTTATTCGCATATGCGTCCAGATGCATGGTTGATATGGAGCCTGCACCAACAATACCAACTTTCAGCTTATTCATAGGTTATCTCTCCCTTATTCAGCGATTTTGCTTTGCGACCATTTCTTCGAACAGCAACTGCAAACATGACAGTGAAACCTGCCACACCCAGCAGAGCCAATATTGAACTGAACTTATACATGGCTTGCGGACCTAACATTTGAAAAATCCAACCACCTGCGATCCCGGCAATGATACCTGACAAGCCGCCCCAGCTTAGCGCATATACCGCTTGCCCCGAAGCCCGGTAGGTAGATGGAATCAGATAGGCCGTTAGCTGCGTGCCCACATAGTAATAACCGGCAAATGTGATCGAATTTAAGGCTTGGATAAAAAGGATCTGATAAGGCGATGTCGCCTCAGCCATCAAGAACCAACGCAGCGCGTACAAGAGACTAACAGCGGCCAGGCAAAGAATCATGGTTCTCCGCTCTTTACGCAGGAACCGGTCAAACAGTAAATAGACAGGTATTTCAAAAATTGAAGCAAAAAAGGCCGCCCATCCGACTAAACCCGTACTGCCTCCCAAGTCTGACATATAAATAGAGACAAACGTGTTATTCATCGCATTGGGGATTGAAATCAAGATACCCATCACAATAAATGACATAAACCACTTGTTGCCGATTACTTGTAAATAGTTACCTTTTTGCACGGAAGCTGCTTGCTCTCTATTTCTGCCGCCTTGAGGCAGCATGAATGCCAACAGAATGGATAATCCCATCATCAGGGCGCATACCATCCAAAGCTGGCGAATACCAAGCCATTCCATCACCGGCCCTGTCGCTAAAGCCATCAACGCCCAACCGAGAGCTCCCCAAAGTCGAAAAGAGCCGAATTTGTACGGCGTATGTTCAATGGCTTCCAGAATAAGACTATTGCTCTGGGAGAACAACGGACTTTGAAAGAAGAAAAAGACAAGCAGAAAAGTGATAATTAGCGGGTAAGCATTTGAAAAAAAGACCAGCTGCAAGCTTATTAAACTGCCGATCAGCAAGGCGATCAAAATACGCCTTACATTAACCAGCCGGTCACTCCAGTATCCCCAAAACGGATTGGCAATTAATGAGAGAATCGGCCCGCCTGCAAGCAGCAGACTGATTGCTATACTGGACATGCCAAAGCTCTTCAAGTAGAGCGGAAAAAATGAGCTATATATGGCGAAGGCCCCGTATAAGACAAAATTGAACCCTTTTATAATTTGAAAAGGATGTAATTTGAGCATGGAAATTACTGACATAAATGCCACTCTATCCTTTCTAAGCTTTTAACTCGTATGAGCAAGCTTCCGATATTGAGTTGGCGTGATTCCTGTATATGTTTTAAAGATGGAGCAGAAATATTTGTACTCCTTGTATCCAACACTTTCGGCGATTTCAAAGACGCGGTCATCCGTCCCTGTCAATCTTGCTTTCGCCTGTTCGATCCGCACTTCGTTTAAATACTCGGCGAAGCCTTTACCGAACTTCTGCTTGAAGAGAATACTGAAATAATTCGGGGTTATTTTCAGCCAAGCAGCGATTTCCGAAGCTTTAAGGTCTTTATTGTATCTAGCTTCGATATAGGACTTCACTCTGTCGGCCAGCCAGGTGTTTTTACCGGTGAGCGAGGTATGAATGAGAGCATACATCGACTCCAATTCGGATTGAAGCAGCGATTCCATGGCTCTATAGGAATTATGCACGACAAGATCGATCTCTTGAGTGTGGAAAATATCAGGATAACCGCTTAAATCGATCCCAGTGGCCCGCAGTTTCCGCTGTAGGATAATGACCAATTCCTGAAACGCATGCCAAACTTCCTTGATGAGGCTGCCACTCTCCCGGAACTCCTGTATAATCTCACCAATCTGTTGTTCCAGTCCCGCATCACCTTCTTGAAATAAGACATGAACTAATTTCTTCTCCATCTCCAATAAATCAGGCAAACGATGTTGTCTCTTTGTGATCCGCCCCTCGTCAGGAAGCACTACGGAGGACGACAACGTGAGCACCGCATATTGCAACAAGGAGACCGTCTCCAAACAAGCGGCACGAATATACTCCAAGCTGGCAAAAGGGCAGGAAATGCTTGCATAAAGGCTTACATGATCGGATAATTTCAACACACCGTGCAACGCATCATGTAAGTCATTCGTCTTCACTGATAGCGGAGCTGCGATAAAAGTGAGCAGCATGTTGGGATGTTGGAATACCGAAACCGCTTCAAGCCCTATTGGCTGTAGTGCACCATCGACACGAGATTCCCACAGGGTGCGCATTTCTCTGCGCAGCTCATCTGTGGAGCGATCGTGCCATTGTGCATAATCAGCAACTTGCGTGGCAACCATCCAGCAATTGGTTAATCCGCCCGCCATTACAGGGGCATCATCAACGATAAGATCAGCACCTCTCTGCTGCAATTGCGTCCTAAGCCAGTCGCGCTTACGTTCTGCCTGGCGCTCATCTTTGAGCTTTTGTTCCCGGCTGATATCGATACCTATTCGCTGCACCATGGTCATAAGTTCATCAATGTTAACCGGTTTCAACAAATAATCTTCAATTCCGAGGCGCAGTGCCTGTCGTGCATATTCAAAATGATCGTAACCGCTAATAATGATGATCCGGACATGGGGGTAGCGCGTCTTCAATGCTTTAGCCAGCTCGAGTCCGTCCATACCGTCCATATTAATATCGGTTAACACAACGTCTGCAGGGCTGTGTTCCATGAATGCAAGCGCCTCCAAACCGTCATAGGCTTCTCCGACCACCTCCACACCAATCGTTTCCCAGGAAATAGTCTGCCTTAAACCTTGGCAAATAATGGGTTCATCATCTACAATCAGCATTTTGACGGTCATCGTATCCCCTCCTGATCATTCATTTGATACGGAAATCTGATACGCACACAGGTTCTGTCATGCGATGGCTCCGACGGCAGCTCAATTCCGTAGCCATCACCATACTCCAACAGTATTCGTTCATGTATATTACAGATCGCATGATTCATTACAGTCTCGACGCCGATTTGCTTCTGAAGAACTTGATGCAGTACTTCGAGCTTATCTTTGCCAAAGCCAGATCCTGAATCGATAACTTCTATCAGCACATCGGGCCCATCAACATAACAACGAACGTCAATTCTACCGCCGCCACGTTTGAATCCATGCTTAATGCTGTTCTCCACAAGCGGCTGAATAATTTTCTTTAAAATGACAACTTGGATTAACGTTGATTCCATATACAGGGTGAATTTCAGCTTGCTGCCCATTCGCTTCTGCTGCAAATTCAAATAATCACGGACAAAATCCAACTCTTCCGGCATGGTCGTATATCGCTTCCCGCTATTCTGCCCCATCCGAAAAAAACGGGATAACGTCTCGATTAACTGACTCGTCTCTGCCGCCTTTTCTAGCCTGGCCGTCCATCGGATCATATCGAGCGTGTTATATAAAAAATGCGGATCCATTTGACTCTGTAAAATTCGAAGCTCCGATTCCTTTTGTCGAATCTCCAATTTGTACTTCTTATCAATCAATTCTTTAATGGTCATGACCATATTATTGAACTGCCGGCCAAGCTCCCCGACCTCATCACGAGATCGGACCTTCACCTGAGCGGAAAAGTCACCTTTTTTCAATCGCGACGTTTGCCTGCTCAACTCCAGCATGGGACGAATCATGGCAAGTTCGAAGCCTATCAATGCCAGTAAACCAAAAATGAGAATCACTAGGATCAAGAACTTCAGCGAAGCCTTAATCGCCTCTGTTTTTTGCACGATTGCTTGATCCTTGATCATAGCTACGACGCTCCACCCCGTCGATTTCATCGGCTGGCTGAACACAATGTAAGAGGCCCCGGCTTCCTTCAAAGAAGCCACTTTATTGATCGGCTTCGCCTTCAAATCACTGAGCAGCGCCTCATTTGGATAGGGATGCCCAATCAGCGCTTCGTTCGGATGAAGGAGCACCTCGCCTCCGGAGCGGACGATGAAGATAGAGCCCTGATCCCGGGGAACCGCAGCGTTCAACAAATCTGTAAATTCCGATTCATCCAATCGCACAATCACTTCCCCGACCGGACGCGAAGGGTTATCGAAAGAATTGATGACCCGGAACATGGAGACAACGCGTTTGTCTCCTCGCCAACCGCTCTCCAACTTATAGGAGTCCGTCCAGACAACAGCGCCTTTATTCGCTTGAGCCAAATCCGTCCACGACTGCTCCTGTCCCACGACCGGCTCGCCCATCTGAAGCTCGTTCCCGCCTACGCCTTGGAGCGAGATTGACTTAATGTAACGCTTCGACATGATTTGAAAAGCAATGAAGCCTTCAATCGCCGTTTGATCCTTATTCATCTGCTGCATATTCGACGGTGTTGTAGGTGTTTCCATAAATCGTCTGAAATTCTCTTGATATATCATGTAATCAGATAAATCTTCTACGGCTTTGATTTTCTCGGACAAATTCAATTCGATTGTATTTAAATTTTTCTCCATAGAATCGATGAACTGCTGCCGCAAAATAGCATCATAACGACTTAAGATGACATTTCCGATCAACAAGGAAGGGAGAGTCACCAACAGGATGAAGATGGCTACTGACTTTTGCCTTAAACTGAAGTGCAGGAACGGGTATCTGTTAAATCGCATTATGTCCAATCCCCCTAACCGGTCTTAATCCTCATTTTACTATAAAACGGGAGCAACCTGGCTAAAAAGGAGAAGAACCATGGGACTTAAAGCAGGGGGGGGGAAATTGACCTCGGTGGAATTACCCCTTCACAGCGCCCGCTGTCATCCCTTGCACCAACTGCTTTTCCATTGCCAAGTAAAACGCTACGAGTGGAATAAGCGCCATCGATAAAGCTGCCATCTGCAGCGTTTGGAAGCGTGTCTCGGTTCCGGCGAAATTCGCCAAGCCGAGGGGAAGTGTCTTCAATGCCGCTTTATTGATCAGCACAAGAGCAAATAAAAACTCGTTCCAGTTATAAATAAAGTTGATAATGATAACGGTAGCCAGCGCCGGACGGGTCATCGGCAAAATAATCGACCAAAAGATTCGGTAAAGTCCGGCGCCGTCCATCACCGCCGATTCCTCGATATCCTTGGGGAACGCCTGCATGAAACCCACGAGAATGAAAATCGTAATCGAGAGATGAAAGGCTGTGTAAGGAAGCACCAGTGAAAGGTGCGAATTCAGCAAGCCGATTTTTTTCATGATAATAAAAATAGGCACCAATGTAGCATGAATCGGAATGGTCATTCCGATGATAAACAATCCGTAAAGCCAACCGCGCAGGCGGAAGTGAAATCTGGATAAGAAATAGGAGGTCAACGCACCAAGCAGTACCGTTAAAACGATCGCACCTACCGTCACAATGACACTGTTCCAGAAGTACGTACCCAGATGCGCAACTTTCCAGGCGCTTGCATAATTGCTAAGTTTCCATAACTTGGGCAGTCCCAGCGGATTGATCGCATAATCTTCTTCAGATTTAAATGAGCTGACAACCATCCAAATGATCGGGATGATATTCATGACACTTAGCACAGCCAAGACTAGATGAATGATCGTTTTTTTCCCTAAAGATGTTCGCATAGCGCCTCCTTTCCCGGCATGAGCATGTTAGCCGTTTCTTCGAGTAATAAATTTCGCTGCATAAATGGCTATTAAGCTGAAAAGCAGAATCAGGATGGAGACCGAGCTTCCCAATCCAAAGTCACTGTTGTTGAAAGCCTGTGTATACATATAGATGGTCATAACTTCCGTATTATGAGCTGGACCGCCAGCCGTCATCACATAAATCAAATCGAAAATCCGGAAGCTGTTACTAATGGAGAAGATCAGGGTTACCCAGATCGTTTCTTTCAGCATCGGGAGTGTAATCAGCCAGAAGCGTTTCCAACCCGTGGCACCGTCCATCACGGCCGCCTCGCGGATTTCTTCGGGAATATTTTGCAGTCCGGCCAGGAAGATAACCATGTAGAATCCGTAGTTTTGCCATAAATACGTAATGCTTACCGACAGCATGCCCCATTGCGGAGCACCCAACCAGTTATGCTTCCAACTGTCTAAACCAACCAGTCCAAGCACATTGTTAAGCAACCCTGACTCCGTGCCGTAGACCATATTCCAGATGAGTGAAACGATAACCGCTGAAATAATAACAGGCATGAAAAGTACAGAGCGGTAAAGCTTGAGCCCGCGAAGCGAGCGGTTCAAAATCACGGCAAAGAATAAACCCACAGGAAGCTGTCCCAGAATGCCGCTAAGCATCATGAACAAGTTGTTTTTTACACCTTTCCAAAAGATGCCGTCTTTTAGAACCGAGACATAATTATCTAGGCCGATAAAGGACATGTGGGACAACCCGTTCCAATTGAAAAAGGAATAATAAAATGACATGGCGACCGGAAGCATCGCAATCCCCATATAAATGATCAAAGCCGGCAGCATGCCGACAAATATCGTCAATCCCATCCGCTTCGTAATATTCATAGGCGGCTCTCCTTTGCTCTGGATGATAGGCTGAGAGACGCGAGAAGGCGGAACCCGGCAGGCTCCGCCTCTTTGGCAGCCGGTTAGCGGCTCGCTGCGCTCTTACATCGGAATCGATAGCGAGCGCGAAGCTGCGATAATCTCGGCAGCCGTCGTTTCTCTCCCTAACGAATCGGACAAATACATACCTTCGCTGATCAGCATCGTTGCCAGCGCAATTTCCGCTGACGGCAGCAGCTTGACGCGCCCTTGCAGGGCTGCAATCCAATGCCGCTGTGATGAGTCATAAGCGTCTTCATTCTCTCTCATTCGGTGCCAACGAATGTCCATGCGATTCAGATCGATCTTGCTGTCCAGATCAATGTCGGCGACAGTCGTGTGAAAGCTGATATCCGACGTCATCTCTCCCGAATGATAGGCCGGCAGCCTTATGCCGCCCTTGGAACCGATAACGCTGCTCCCCTCGACGCCTCCGAGGTTAACGGCCCATGCTTCAAAAATATCCAACGTCAGCCCGCCACGAAGGGTCACAAACCCAAGCGCCAGCTCTTCTACGTCAAAGCCGCTCTCGGCCTGGCGCTGCGCATCCATCTCCATCTCTTGAATGAGCTTGCCGGTGACGCGTTCCACTTGGGTCTCGCCAAGCAAGTAGAGCATTTGAGCGATGTGATAAACGCCCATATCCAGCAAGGCGCCTCCGCCTGCACTCGCTTTTCTCGTGAAATAGGCGGTGCCGAAGCCGTCTACGAAGGGCCGGCCACGTCGCCGGAAACCATTCGAACGGGCGTGGAACAATTTGCCCAATTGCCCGTTATCGATTAAAGTTTTGGCCGCCTTTGTCTCTTTCTTATAAAGCGTGGCCAGCTGAATATGCAGCATTTTGCCGCATTCTTTGGCCGCTTCAACCATCGCCTTGCCGTCGTAGTACGAACCTGCGATCGGTTTCTCGCAGTACACATGCTTGCCAGCGCGCAAGGCTGCAATCGTTAAAGGCGCGTGAAAGTTGTTGTGCAGACAGACGTCCACCGCATCAATATCATCCCGGGCTAGCAGATCCTTATAATCCGTGTACACATCGGCAATCCCGTATTTGTCCGCAACCCGACGCGCTTCTTGCTCATTAATGTCACAGAGGGCAACAACTTCGGCCCCTTCAATGTCTGCGTATTGCTCCACGTGAGCTTTGCCGATAATTCCTGTGCCGATAATCCCTATTCTAATTTTGGCATATGCCATTACATCCGCCTCCAAATCACCTATCCATGGTTAGCAGCAGAAGCCAGCATTCGTTTCATCGCCGCCAGCGCCCACTCAATTTCGGTGTAAGGGTTGGAAGAAGCGTTGTATTCAATCGCCCAATACCCTTGATAACCCGCTTCGACCAGCTTGTCGATCGTCTCCTCGGTTTGTTCGGAGAGCAGTGTTCGTCTATCCAAATGCGTATGATTCACCCATGGCGCAACGAGTTCATTGCCCGATTCGCTGCCTTCCACCCATCGGTTCAGGTGAAGCAATATGCCATAACCGGGATGATCCACGGCCTCAGCCAATTGTTTCATCCAATGAGGGTCCAAGGAAATACCGGTATGGTTCTCCGGCCCCACTGTAAAACCGTGGTCTGCCGCATATTGTGCATATTCCCGGTAACGGCGAACAGTATATTCGAATTGCTCCTCACTCGCTTCAACTGGCCCTCGGTTCGCATCAATGCGAACGGTGCGTACACCGAGCAGTTTCGCTGCTTGCAGATGGGCCAATGCGTTGCGATGAAGCTGTTCTCGCATTTCCGGATCCGGATCCCACAAGTGCGCACGGTCTACCGCCATGTTGGCCACCGTTAATTGTCGCTCCTCCAGGTTGCGCTTGATCTTCAACAGCTCGCCGTCAGCCGGAAGCTCCCAAATGGGAGCCTCACGATTAACGAAGAAGCCGTTCCAAAGATCCACTGCATCCAATCTATACCGATGTCTCACTGTTTCGAGATATCCAAAAGTATCCATCTCACCTTGACTTAATAGCTGATAGAAGGAAAATGCTCCAATGGAAGCCTTCATCTTCGTCACCCTTTCTGATCGGCTTTTACCATCTTACGGTTGTTTCAACAAGCAGGTCGATTACTTCTTCACCTTATCCATCGCATCTTGCATTTCTTTGGCAATTTGCTCCGGTGTTTTCTGTTTCATCGTAATAGCTTGCAAGCCATTCTCAATCGCATCCTTCACGCCTGCAGGCATCACACTGTCAAATACAAGCGCGTCACCCGACTTCGTCAGCTCCAGCATTTCTTTCAAGTATTTGCTCGTATCCGCAGGCATCTCGACTTTTGCCGGTACAACAATACCTTTGCTCATCAAGTTTTGGTACAGCTCTGGCGCGTAGAAGTACTTCAGGAATTTAATTGCCGCTTCTTTCTTGGCTCCGGACAATTCTTTGCTGAGTCCAATTCCGTACTGAACAACGCCTGCACTCTTGCCTGCAGTACCTTTACCGCCGTCAACGGATGGGAACAACGCAATGCCGATGTTATCGCCGCTCTCAGTGTTGCTGACGCGGAACTTCGTATCAATCGTCGAGCTTGTCATCGTCATCGCCGATTTTTTCTGCAGGAAGTAATCTTGAACTTGCACTTCGTCCATCGTGTTCAAATCCGCATTAAACGCATCGAGTTTCGTCAACTCATCGAACACGCCCAGCGCTTTAATGTAATCCGGATCTGTGAACTTTGCTTGACCTTGCTTCACTTTCGTCAAGAAATCCGTGCCTGCGATCCGGTCTTCAACAGCAGACATCACAGTCGATTGAAGCGGCCAGCGGTTTTTATTGCCGATGCCCATCGGTGTAACCCCGGAAGCTTTAAGCTTCTTCACAAGCTCGAGGAAATCCGCATACGTTTTTGGAAACTCTTTGTAACCGACTTTAGCGAGCATATCTTTGTGATAGTAGACGATATCAACAAAAGTCATTTTCGTTGGAATGGCATATTGCTTACCGTTTACTTTATATCCAGTCAAAGCCTGAGGAGGCAAAATGTCTTTCCATGTATCCATAATTTCATCAAGCGGCATCAGCACGTTAGCATCAATGAAAGGATCCATATCGACGCCAGGGAACAGAATGAACATATCCGGCATACTATTACCGGCTGCTTCTGTACGAAGCTTCGTCCGATATTGCGCAGACGGAATATCCTGCATTTCGATTTTAATATCCGGGTTCAACTGTTGGAACTTCTGAATCCGTTCTTTATACAGCTGGTTATCCACGTTCGGGCTGGACCAGTTCTCCTCCAGCGTCAGGGTAACCGGCTCTTTCGAAGCAGCAGGCTTCGTCGAGGCTTGAGCTTGCGAAGCATCTTTGGCTGGCTCAGCACCGTTACCGCAAGCCGTCAAAGTCAGTAAAGCAGCAGATGCAGCAGCTAACACCGATTTTTTAATTACTCCATGAATCATTCAAGAACCCCTCACTTTATGTTATTATTTTTAACACGCACCTTACAATAGAAATTATAGAATAGGACTTAGGATCTGGGTATCCCATAAATTTATGATAACATCTAAATTTTTAATGACATATTATTTTACACGTATATAACTCAAACTTACCACGCCGCTACATAGCCATCTGCCCGAGGCTCAGTCCCTCCTGCCAGCACACCTGTCTTCGGGTCCCGCCAGATCATCTGCCCACGGCCGAACATGCCCGAGTCCAACGCCCGCTGTACCAAATGCCCTTTTCTCGCCAAAGCCTGCGCCATATGGTCAGGGAACTGCGGCTCGACCTCGATCATCTTGCCTCTCAGCCAGCGCCAGCGCGGAGCGTCCAATACAGCTTGAGGATTCAAATGAAAATCGATCGCATTCATCACCACCTGCACATGTGCCTGCGGCTGGATCGATCCACACATCACTCCAAAAGGTCCGACAGGCTGGCCGTCCTTCGTCATAAAGCCTGGAATAATCGTGTGATACGTTTTCTTGCTAGGCTCAAGCACGTTATCGTGCTCGGGATCCATCGAGAAGCCCGCTCCTCTGTTTTGCATACAAATGCCCGTTCCCGGGATAACGACACCGGCTCCGAAGTCTCCGGAATGGCTTTGAATGAACGACACCATATTCCCTTCGCCGTCCGCCGTTGCTAAATATACCGTCCCGCCCTTCGGTGGCTCGCCAGCCGTTGGGAGAAGTGCCTCATCGCCGATCAACGCCCTTCTCTCTTCCGCATAGCGATCGGATAGCAGCTGATCCACCGTAACCTTCATTTGCCGGGGATCTGTGATGTACTTCAAGCCGTCCACATAGGCCAGTTTCACAGCTTCGATCTGCTTGTGGTACGTCGCGAGCGTGTCTTTGGCATCGAAATCCAGCCCCTTCAGGATGTTCAGAGCAATAAGCGCAACCAATCCTTGGCCGTTCGGAGGCATCTCCCAAATATCGTAGCCTCGATAGTTCACATGGATCGGATCCGCCCATTCCGGACGATATGCCGCCAAATCTTCTTTCGTCAAAAATCCTCCGTGCTGCCTGAAAAAAGCATCAATCCGCTCGGCCAGCTCCCCACGATAAAATGACTCCGCCTTCGTGGCAGCAATCTCCCGCAGCGTACGCGCATGATCCGGGGAGCACCACATCTCCCCGGCGCCAGGCGTCCGGCCCTGCGGGGCAAATGTCTCCAGCCATGGCTCATACAGGCTGTCGCCCAAGGCGCTTATGTTGTCATAACCAAGCTTCCAGTATTTGCTGATCGTCGGCGAAACCGGGAACCCGTTCTCCGCATAATCGATCGCCGGCTGCAGCACCTCCGCTAACGGCAGGCGGCCGAATCGCTCGGACAAGGCGGCCCAGGCGGCCGGCGTACCGGGAACCGTTACGGGTATCATGCCGTACGTCGGAATTTTGTCATGGCCGAGCTGCAGCACCTTCTCGCGCGAGATCGAGGCCGGAGACGGACCGCTTGCATTAAGGCCATGCAGCTTGCCGTCGACCCACACCAAGGCGAAGGAGTCGCCGCCAATGCTGTTGGAGTTGGGCTCGACCACGGTCAGGCAGGCCGCCGTCGCAATCGCTGCGTCGATGGCATTCCCGCCTTGCTTCAACACATCGAGGCCCGCTTGGGCCGCCAAAGGCTGCGTCGTTGCAACCATCCCCTTGCGCGCATATGTGACCATCCGCTGTGACGGATACGGATTCCATAATGAATCATAGTTCATGCTCATACTCACGATCATCCCTTCTCTTACGTTTAAGCGCTTTCACTTCTTGGATGAAAACGGTTTACATATTGGTTTTCTTTTAATGTTATAAATTATATCTCCATTCTCTAGCTTTCGATATCCCAAACAAATACGATAATATCCGAAAAATTGCAATAAAGAACTCGGCATGATAGGTCATTATATCAGAGTTACTAGTGGAAAGTAGTAAAGTTAGGGACTCGGCTAGTCCCTCTCATGTTATATGAACATATAATGCAAGTGAAACAATAAGACATCTATCAAGGGAGGAAGAATAACTAGCAACCTTAACCTACAAGCCGAAAAGAGGTTGAATTGAATTGTTGCAAGACTTCATGATTCCGATCACTATCTTGTCGTTTATTTGCACGATTACTTTTATTTTTTTGCGTCCCCATGTTAATGAATCGATTCCAGCGACAGTTGGCGCCATCTTGGTCCTCCTTAGCGGAAGTGTCACATTACCTGACTTGGCCAAAATCACGGAAACGATCGGTGGGGCTGCCGTAACGATTATGGCTACGATTGTGATGGCTATTGTTTTGGAAAGCTTCGGATTTTTCAACTGGGCTGCCGAGAAGCTGCTGGAACGTGCGCGAGGATCCGGGATACGCCTGTTCTGGTACACCAACTTATTTTGTTTTCTAATGACGCTCTTCGTTAATAATGACGGCAGTATATTAATTACAACTCCAATCTTACTTATGCTTCTTCAAAAATTGGGACTCAAAAACAAGCAAAAAATTCCTTACTTACTATCCGGCGCTTTAATTGCAACAGCTTCCAGCGCACCGATCGGTGTCAGTAACATTGTGAATCTCATAGCCTTAAAAATTGTTCATATGGACCTCTACATGCACACGGCTATGATGTTTGTCCCTGCATCCATCGGTCTTCTATTCCTAACATTCCTTCTATTTATTAGTTTCTATCGCGATCTGCCTCGCAAACTACCAGCCATTCATTGGGTACCTTCATATCAATCGCATCCGTTAGAAGACGTATCCACACCGATTCCAAAAGAGAATCAAGCCAAGTTCATGCGAAATATATTAATCTTTGTTTTCTGCGTTCGCGTCAGCCTGTTTGCGGCCTCTTATTTTCAGTTCCCCGTTCCCTTAATGGCCGTAATCGGTTCGGTATTTCTGCTGGGATGGCGCTGGTACTATTTGAAAATCACCCCTGTCGATATGATCCGAAAAACACCTTGGTATATTCTCTTGTTTGCTTTCAGTATGTACGTCATTATTTACGGTCTGCACAATATCGGATTAACGCAAATGCTCATCCAGTTTATGCAGCCTCTTGTATCCGGCAGTATGCTTCACGCCAGTGTAATGATGGGAATCTTGTTAACGATTTTATCCAACTTATTCAACAATCATCCTGCATTAATGATCGGGACGCTAACCTTGACCAACATGGGACTGGATCCGCTCACGTTAAAAATATCATATCTGGCCAGTGTTATTGGCAGTGATATCGGTTCCCTTATTTTGCCAATTGGCACTCTCGCAACCCTAATGTGGATGCACATTATCAAAAAAGGAAAAGTAAAGCTAAGCTGGGGCCATTATATCAAGGTCACATCTACCGTTATTCCCGTCACCCTTATTTTCACCTTAGTCATTCTCGCATTCTGGGTTACCTGGATTTTTTAAATCAGCTATTTTGGAGGTCAATCGTATGTGTGTGCCTCAACAATATGTTGGACAACAAGTAATTGTGGAAATATCAGGAAATAATATCCGTAAAGGGAAATTAGTCGATCTGGGGTTGGATATTATGGTCTTGGCCGACGAACAAAAGTTTTATTATATCCCCTCGGTACACGTGCAAAATGTCAAAGTAAATACAGGACCTGGTACGGAAGCGGACTCCGGTTCAGATGAAGGCGAGACGCCTATTGATTATCAAGCGGACAGTCTCTCTTTTCGCAAAATATTAAATCATGCCAAAGGACGATTCGTGGAAATTTATGTGACCGGCAATAAAACGATCCACGGCTATTTAACGAGCATTATGAATGATTATTTCGTTTTCTATTCACCTATCTATAAAGCGATGTTCATCTCGATGAACCATCTCAAATGGTTAATTCCGTACCCGGCTAATGTCACCCCCTATACACTGGACAATCAATCGCTTCCTTTAAGCCTGCTTAATGTTACACTATCCAGAACGTTTGAAGAGCAGTGCAAAAAGCTTGAAGGAAAACTCGTTGTCTTTGACCTTGGCGATAACACGAATAAAATTGGTTTGCTAAACAAGGCAGACCGCAATTTCATAGAGTTGATCAATGCCAATGGCGATAAAGTATTTTGGAATTTGCAGCATTTAAAGACGGTATGTACACCTACAGCGTAAGAACTACAGATGAATCGGAACAGACAAACAGCCTCGCCATTCGCGTCCAAAGGACTGCGAACAGCAAGGCTGTTAGCTTTGATCAGGCCAGGATCCGACTAACCTTGGCTTGCCCGGATCGCTTGTTCAAGATCATATAGAATATCGTCAATGGCTTCTGTGCCGACAGAGAGTCGAATGAGTCCCGGCGTTACACCCGTCGCCAGCTGTGCCTGCTCCGACAACTGCTGGTGCGTTGTGCTGGCAGGATGAATAATCAGCGACTTCGAATCACCCACGTTGGCGAGGTGAGAGAACAATTTTACAGTGTTAATCAGACGCTTGCCCGCTTCCACTCCACCTTTAATTTCAAAGGTCAGAATGGCGCCTTGGCCCTTCGGCAAATACTTTTTCGCCAGTTCGTAGGAAGGATGGCTCTCAAGACCTGCGTAGCTGACCCACTCGACATCTTCGTGCTGCTCCAAATACTCAGCAACTCGCCGTGCATTCGATGAATGGCGCTCCATCCGCAGGTGAAGCGTTTCCAATCCTTGCAGCAGCATGAAGGAGTTAAAAGGCGAAATCGCAGCGCCCATATCTCTTAACAACTGCACGCGCGCTTTAATAATATAGGCAATCGGTCCGACTGCCTCTGTGTAGACAACACCGTGGTAGCTTGGATCCGGAGTCGTAAGTCCTGGGAATCGGCCGCTTGCGGTCCAGTCGAACTTGCCGCTGTCTACAATAACGCCGCCGATGGAAGTCCCGTGCCCACCGATGAATTTGGTAGCGGAGTGCACCACAATATCTGCTCCGTGTGCAATCGGCTTGAGCAAGTAAGGGCTAGGGAACGTGTTATCAACAATCAACGGAACGCCGTTCTCATGGGCAATTCGTGCAACAGCCTCAATATCCAGCACGTCGCCTTTCGGATTACCGATCGTTTCTGCGAAGATCGCCTTGGTTTTGTCCGTAATAGCCGCACGGAAATTTTCCGGGTCGCTCGAGTCAACGAAGCGCACGAGAATACCAAGCTTTTTCAGCGTGTGCGCGAACAAATTGTACGTACCGCCATACAAGCTTGTTGCAGATACGATCTCGTCGCCTGCTTCGGCAATGTTCAGAATTGCATAGGTAATCGCTGCCTGCCCGGATGCTACGCCAAGCGCGCCAACGCCGCCTTCCAGTGCCGCAACCCGCTTCTCGAATACATCGGTCGTCGGATTCATGATGCGTGTATAGATATTGCCAAACTCCTTCAAACCGAACAGGTTAGCCGCATGTTCCGCATCTCTGAAGCCGTAAGATGTCGTTTGATAAATCGGCACAGCGCGCGAGAAGGTTGAAGCATCCAGTTCTTGTCCGCCATGCACAGCCAGCGTTTCTTCCAAAAAGCGTCTTTCCTCTGAAAATTGATCTGCCATTGATATTCACTCCCCTAGGTCCTGTAAATGCCATACTCTTCCATAATATAACATACGAGAGTGCACCGCAGCCTATTTTTCTCAGGTCAACATGATAGTGTGATAAAAAAAGAGCAGCTGCCCTTGGCAGTTCTGCTCCCTATTGTTTACTTTATCGCTTGCAGATGCTCATCAAGTCGGTCCCAGGTTTCCCGAATTCCCTGCTCCATTCCCATCTGTATCACATGTTGAAGCGCCTCTGCCGACTCATATCGCGCGCAGCTGATTAGCTTCGTTTTACCTTCGTGCTCCAAAAAAGTGATTGTAATATGACTGGCGGGCATGCCCTCCGCCACATGACCTTCTGCGTCCGAGAAGTAGTCGTCGTAAACGATCTTCTGCGCAGCTACGATCTCCTGATACACCGCTTTGCCCCAAGCTTCGAAACCAAAGAAGTCCCCTTGATTCTCGTCGATGCACTTCATGCAGTAGTGCCAGATTCCGCCCGGGCGGAAATCGACGTTACATACCGTGAGCGCCCAACCGCGAGGGCCCCACCAATGTTTCAGATGCTCAGCCTCGGACATCGCGCGGAAAACAAGCTCACACGGAGCATCGAACACACGCTCCAAAACGAATTCCTGACCTTCCACTCTGGCATCCATGTTTGTCGACATGAAAAATCCTCCTCAAGTTTGGTTTTTTAATCTTGCTTCGTCTCTGTGGATTGCAGCTTCTGCAGGTAGTTCTCCAGATTGTCGAATCGCTCTTCCCAAACGTTGCGATAGGCATCAAGCCATGAATCAAGCGCAAGGAACGGCTCGGACTGCAGCCGATAAATGCGCCGATTCGCGATCGCTTGCACTTCGACAAGCCCAGCTTCGCTCAGTACGCGCAGATGCTTCGAAGTTTGCGGTTGGAGAAGGCCCAGCCGTTCGGCAATTTCTCCGACAGTCAAGGGTCCGCTGCGCAAAAGTTCAATGATATTGAGTCGGTTGGGCTCAGCAAGTGCACTCAGTGTTGTTATGAGATTGATGCCCATGATTTACCTGTTCCCCTTTTGATTTAAATATAACCCATTTTGAATATTCCAGTCAAGGAATATTAAGATCTAATTTCAAAAAAACTAGCTCCGGCAAGTTATCGCCGATCTGTTATGCCTGAACGGCCGCTTCCTGCCGCATGTCTTGGAACAACTCACGCGTCAAGGTAATAAAAGCCTGCAGCGGCGGAGTCATCCATTTATCTTTGTGCCAGGCAAGCTGCGTATAAATGTCGTTTTTCAAACCCAGCCAAGGCAGCGCAACCAGCTGCCCCGAACGCAGCTCCTTCTCCACCGACATCGCCGGCAGCAGCGAGAGGCCAAGCCCGGCGATGACACACTGCTTGATCGCTTCAATGCTGACAAATTCCATTTTGTTGGCTGGATACACGCCTTGGTGTTGAAAAGCTTCCTCGAGCAGCGTACGGTACGAGCAGCCCGTCTCCGTGAGCAGCAGCGTCTCCTTCTCGAGGTGATGCGGCAGAAGCTCGTCCATGAACTGAAGCTTGTGTGAGCTTGAGCAGACCAGAACCATTTGTTCCTTGACTAGCGGCTCCAGGTGGATCATATGGCCAGGCTTCGGCACATCGAGGATAAAGGCAATATCCAGTGTACCGTTAAGCAGCTTTTCCCTCGTTTGGGAGTCGGAATGCGCAGGCTGGAAGATCAGTTTGACTTGCGGAAACAACGATTGAAATTCGCTTAAAATTTGTGGCAGCCGGTACGTACACTGGCTTTCTTGGGCACCGACGATGATTGTGCCTCCTTGCTATTCCATGCCTTTAACCACCACCGCCGCTTCTTCGGCGAGTGTAACAATTTTATCGGCATACAATTTGAATTTGCAGCCTTCCGGCGTCAGCACAAGCTGTTTGCCCAAGCGTTCAAACAAGCGGACACCAAGTCTTCTTCGAGGACTTTCATCTGAGCGGTCACACTGGACTGGGCAAAATTCAGCAGCTTGGCCGTTTGCGTAAAATTAAGATTGGCGGCACCAGAAGTCAGCGATTGAAGAGATTGCCCGTTCCACCGCCTTGCTGTCCACGATGTCCGAAGCCTTAAACGACTCGGTTCGCATGTTTAAAGTGTAAACGTCCTGCATACGAATGAAGGGCAGCCTCGCGGCCGCCCTTATTGCTTTTATTTCCCGATGACTAGCGATAAAATTCCGGCAGCGATCAACGGCCCGACCGGCACACCTTTGAGGAAAGCTACACCGATGATCGTCCCAATGACAAGGCTTGTCACGATCGTCGGGTTGCTGGACATCAAGTGCGCTCCGCGTCCACCCAAATAGGCAACCAACACACCAATAGCGACAGCAGCGATTGATTTCCAGTTCAGGAACGACTGATACAGCTCGTTCACGCTGATCGATCCGCTGGCGAGCGGCGCAAGAATGCCAATCGTCAGAATGATGATACCGAGCGACAGTCCGTTCTTCTCAATCCACGGGAAAGCTTGATGCACATTCACGACCCGAATCAGCAATAGCACAACGGCAGCGATCGTTATTGAATTGTTGCGGCTGATAACACCAAGCAAAGCTAGCAGAATCAGCATCAAAGCAGGCATATCCAGCTGTGGCAACCCGCAAACCTCCTTCTCACTTCATAGAGGGCAATATGTAATAATCAATCTTATCGTTTTATTCGGTTGATGTCCATATTTTGGATGTCAGCTTTGGTCAAGCCCAGTTTTAATTCCGGACTGTACAGTTTGTATTCTTTTAAAAAGCTTTTTAACCGACGTCCCCCGCTCAATTCCACAGCCATAACCTGATTTTCCTTGGTAAAAACCAACATGGTTGGTTGATAGGACGGGATCCGCCCGACGAAAACGATGATTTCCGTAACGGTTCCCGAAATCCAGCGGTTTTGAACCTTTTGCGGGGGAGTCAGCGGGATTCGGACTGCAATCCCATCGCTCGGTTCAACTCGCAATGAACCCGCATAACCGACCGCGGAGGATAGCAACTCTTTAGCCTGCTTTTGCAAAGCGTTGGAGTTCGGAATGTTGCGGACGACTTCGCCTTTTTGAATATCGAACACTTCCGCCCCTTCTGAAGCTCTAACGAATTGCGGTGTAAATAAACTGATTAGCCCTGCGACAATCATCAAATAAATCATTTTCATCCAATTAGCAACCTCCGCCACTACCGAGTTTTAGAGGTAATATTCCCATATTCCGCTGCGTAAACTCAAAAAAACACAAATAGCGGAAGCATCTCTTCCGCTATCCGCTGCACAATGCTTGACCTGACCGCTCTGGTGGGATGGCGCAATCTCCACCTTTTACACCCAAACTTTGAGCAAATCGGTCACTTTAGCTTTCATCGAGGCTATCGTCGTCTTCTTATACTGAAGTCCGAGCAGAATGACTTTTATTTGCTGGCTTCGAGATAATCGTCTAAATCGCGGTTCCTGCTTCAAAAACGTGTACATAATCGCCCAGGTGCTCGGAGTCAAGCGATTCGGTTTCATGTGCGGAACTTCATAAGGCAATTTGCGCTTTCGCAGTTGATCCAACAACGAGCCAAACTTCGTTGAGAGTTTACTTTCATCTACAAGACATGGCGCAGCCGTTTTTTTCGTATGTTTTTGCAAGTAATCTAAATGTTGATGCCCGCTGACGACGATGTAACCGCCGTCTTTTTTGCTTTTCCGCACAACGAGAAGATGCATGCAATCTTGGGCAGTCTTGCGGAGCTCTTTGATCCGCTTCGTGATTTTGTCGGAATAGCCTGGCTTAATCTTGTTAAGAGGTATATATTGCACGGTATATCGCATTCGGCAACATCCTCCTTCTTGGTTGTCATTCATTGTAGTGTATGCCCTGCCCGGCGAATGCAACACTTCATCTAAATAAAAAAGAAGCAGCTGTCTAAGGCAACCCGCTTCTTATTCCCGTTCTGTTAACGTTTTTCTAAACTCCGAAGGTGTGCGCTGTTTGATGCGCTTGAACGTATTGCTGAAATACGCCACATCCGCATAACCGAGCCGATCGGCAATTTCCGAAACGCGAAGCGACGTATGCTGCAATAACCGCTCCGCCTCATTCATGCGCGCGTGCAGCACGTAGTCGACGAATGTCTGATTCATCCGCTGTTTGAACAATTGGCTCAAATAACTCGGGTTTAGATGAACCGCAGCCGCCGCAGCCGTTAACGTAATCTCGCCGGGCAGCCGTTCGCGGATGAGCTCCAGGACCCGTTCCACCGGCGTCAGCTCCTGCATGTCCTTCACTTCTTGCTTGACCTGCTTGCGTCCCCCAACGTTCTCGATCCATTTGTTCAGGCAGTCTGTCATCTCCGCCATCTCCACCGGCTTCAACATATAGTCGAACACCCCGAGACGCAGTCCCTGCTGAACATACTTGAAATCATCGTGACCGCTGACCAAAATGACCGAAACCGGCGCATGGCGCTCGCGAAGCTGCGAGAGAAAGGTCAAACCATCCATCACAGGCATACGAATGTCCGTCAGTACGAGATCCACTTCTTGCTCCTGCAGCCAATCCATGGCCTCCAGACCATTTTGACACTCTCCCATCACTTGAAAAGGAAGTCCCGTCCGCTCGATCGTCCGTTTCACAGCTGTTCGCACCCAGCGCTCATCCTCCACCAGCATGACCTTATACAACGTCCGCCCTCCTCTCTTCAGCCCGGGCGGTTAATGGCAACCGAATCTGCACGACCGCGCCTTGCTCCATTGTGCTGTCAATCGTAATGCCGTAGCTTTCCCCATATAAATACTGGATGCGTCGATGGACATTCACAATACCGATGCTGGAGCCGCCGTCCATAATATATTTATCGCACAAGTTATGACGGATTTCATAGAGACGTTCCACCGGAATACCCATTCCGGTATCCTTCACCTGCACAACGAGTGTCTGATCTTCATCTTCAAAGGCGGAAATCAGGATTCTCGTAATGCCGAGCGCCGGTTCAATCCCATGCACGATGCAGTTCTCGACAAGCGGCTGCAAAGAAAACCGCACGATCTGCTGATGCTGCGCCCATTCCGGAACATCAAACTCATACACCAGCTTATCTTCAAAGCGGAAACTCTGAATTTGCAAATACACCTCGGCGTAATACAGCTCTTCTCGCAGTGAAACGGTCTGCGACGTTTGTTTCAGATTGTAGCGCAGCAACCGCGCGAGAGCGCCGGCAATATCCGAGATCGAGTCTACCGATTGTTCAAGCGCCATTCCCCGGATCGTTTCTAATGAGTTATATAAAAAATGCGGATTCATCTGCGATTGCAGCGCCTTAAGCTCGATCTCCCGCTGGCGCAGCGCCAGCTCGGTCTCCCTCAGCTTGGAGAAGTACACTTCATCCAGCAAGCTGCGCAGCCGCACGACCATCCGGTTAAAGCTGTGTGTCAGCAAGCCGATCTCATCCTTGGATTCGACGACAACCGTTCCGGTGAAATCGCCGGCCTCCACGCGTCTTGTATAGCGGGCCAGCCGCTTCACAGGACGAATGATGCTGCTCCCCAAGCCGATTCCGAGCAGGGCAGCCGCCAATAATGTAATGCATACTGTGAGGAAGATTGTATGACGGATATACGCCGTGCCCTGCAGCAGCTCTGCATAAGGGATCGAAGTCACAAGCGTCCAGCCGAGAAAAGACGAATGCGCATACGTCAGCAGTCGCTTCTCGCCGGAAGCCGTCACAAAAGACCCGCTGTCATCGCTCGTCAGGATGTTCGGCAAATTCTCGAATTCCGCCGGCCTCCCGAGGAAACTGTAATTCGGGTGATATACATAGCGACCTTCGGAATCAAGAATGTACATATATCCTGTCCGTCCGATCGTCACCTTCTCGGCAATTTCTTGAAACCGCTTATAATTGACATCAATGATAATCATCCCGATCGGCTGTAGGGTTAAGGGGCTGACAAGCCGCCTGGCGATCGATATGACTTGCTCCTTACGGTCATCGATCCTGATCATCCGCGTAAAAATTTTCGGTTCATACCCGCGTGGTACTGTAGGGTACCAATACTCCTGCTGTGGATCGCCCGTTCGGACTGCATTCAGGCTGCTCCACACGTCAAAGGTCTGAATATGCTCCAGCACGACAGTAATATTGGAGATATCGGAGCGCGAATACGCCGCCTGCCGCAATACCTGCCTTACATCATCCTGGATTCCGCTGCGCTCCAGCTCCTCCTTGGAGCTGATCTTCGTTAGCGCATTCATCACGGGATCATTAATAATTTTTAAAATACTGATTTCAAAATCATTCACATAATAGCCGACATGCGTATTGACCTGTTCAATGATCTGCCAGCTGTATTGCTTGGCTTCGTTCTCCAGCACTTCTGCTGAGCGGATGTAGGATACGAGACCGATGAAGCACATCGGTACAACCACAAGTAATCCGGCATAAAAGAGAAGCTTGCTCGTCAGCGGAAGGTCGCGCAGCAAGACCGCTCGCAGCATGCTTCGCCCTATCGATTCCCATTTTCTCAGAATACCCGTTCCCCCTGTCCGCTATTACACAAAAGGGGCGCCTGCATACGGGCCCCCTACCTCAATTCTATGCTTATTTGCGCGCCTTGTCGATAGCGTCCAGCACGTCTTTATACTCCGCACGATACTTGTCGATGGTCGGCTTCACGGCATCCTGCCAAGGCTTCACGTCCTTAACCTCGGTGATCGTCACACCGGCGGCAAGGATTTTCTCTTCCGATTTCTTCTCAAATTTCTTCCACTCGTCGCGCTGATACTGCACGGATTCCTGAGCCGCCTGTTTCACAATCTTTTTATCCTCATCAGAGAGCTTGTCAAAAGCGACCTTGCTCATCATCAGCACTTCCGGCACGCGCTGGTGTCCGTCGAGAATCATATTTTTGGCAACGGTGTAATGGTTGGATGTATCGTAGCTCGGCCAGTTGTTCTCCGCCGCATCGATGACTCCGGTTTGCAAGGAACTGAACACATCCCCGTAAGGCATCGGTGTCGCGCTCGCGCCCAGAGCCGAGATCAGGTCGATGTTGATTTTATTTTGGATCACGCGGATTTTCTGACCTTTCAGATCGCTGATCTGAGTAATCGGCTTGCAGCTGTAGAAATGGCGCGCTCCCGAGTCGTAATAAGCAAGGCCGGTAAACCGCGATGCAGATAAGCCGTCAAGCAGCTTGTTGCCTTCCGCGCTGTTCAGAAACTTCCACTCATGCTCCTCATTATCGAAAATGTACGGGAGGCTGAACACGCCCATCGCTTTGCTGAAGTCCGCCACAACGCCGGTGCTGACCCGTGTGAACTCGATCGCCCCGAGCTGAACTTGCTCCACGACCGCTTTTTCTTCGCCTAGCTGCGAGGAGGGGAATACGTCGATTTTGATCCTGCCGTTGGACTTCTGGTTAACCAGCTCGGCAAATTTCTTATCCCCGAGTACCGTCGGATAATCAGGCGGATGTGTATCCGCCAGACGCATCGTTAGCGTCGGCTTTTTATCCTCCGGCTTGGCTGAGCTCGTGGATCCCTGGTTATTACCGCCGGCAGCCGGCTGACTGCCACAACCTGTAAGAACGGAACCGGCCAGCAGCATGACGGCAACGGAACCTGTGACCCATCTCTTTTTCATGTGATTCGCCCCTTTATGTATAAATTGGTTTCATACAAAATTCGCTTCATTCATCAGCTGTCGTAATTCAGTATAATTGCAAGCGTATTCAATTCATATGTGATTGATTTTATATCTTTTTGTAATTTTTTTAGTTCCTTTATTCCCCATTAATGAGGTGTGGCAGCCAGAGCGAAATACTCGGTATATAGGTGATCAGCATCAGCACCAGACACATCGCGATAAAAAACGGCCACGACGCTCTCGTCGCCTGATCGACTGTAACCCGGCCAATCGCGCAGCCGACGAACAATACCGTCCCAACCGGCGGTGTAATCAGCCCGATCCCGCAGTTTAGAATGAGGATGATGCCAAAGTGCACAGGATCAACGCCCAATGAAGTGACAACCGGCAAAAGGATCGGGGTCATGATCAAAATCATTGGTGCCATATCCATCGGGAAGCCGAGCAGCAGTAACAAAATGTTAATCAGCAGCAGAATCATCAGCGGATTGCTTGAAATATGCAGGAACAGGTCGGTGACCATCGCCGGGATTTTGAGGTAGGCGAGAATCCAGCCGAAGGCGTCTGACGCTGCAATGAGAAACAGCACCATCGCCACCGTACGGAATGTGCGTTTGAGAATCGTATAGAAACTGCGCAGCGGAACGTCCCTGTACACGAAAAAGGTCAGGATAAACGCGTACGCACACGCCATAGCACCGGATTCCGTCGCCGTGAACCAACCGCTCAAAATGCCGCCGAGAATGATCACCCCAGTCAGCAAGGAGAGGAAGCCGTCACGGACAATTTTCGGCACATCGGCCCATTTGACGGGTTCGCCTTTGGCGTAACCGCGTTTAACAGCGATGAGATACGAAACACCCATCAGCGTGAACAACAAGCAAAGTCCCGGTACGATCCCGCCTAAAAACAGGCTGGAGATCGAGACGCCGCCCGCAGCGATGGAATAGAGCACCAGATTATGGCTCGGCGGCACGACAACACCCTGAATCGAAGCGGATGTTGTGACGGCAACGGCGTAATCGGCGTCGTAGCCTTTTTTCTTCATGGCCGGAATGAGCACCGAACCGATCGAAGATACGTCGGCCACAGCAGAACCCGAAATGTTGCCAAAAAACATACAGGCTACACAATTCACCATCGCCAGACCGCCTCTCACGACGCCAACAAATAGCTGCGCAAAGTTGACAAGGCGGACGGCCATTCCTCCGGCGCTCATAATTTGCCCAGCCAGGATAAAGAACGGAATCGTTAACAGAGGGAACGAGTTGATGCCCTGGATCATCCGCTGTCCGACGACGACCCATGGAATGTCAAGGTACATCAGCGTGATCAGGGTGGAACCGGCCAGCGTGATCGAGATCGGAAAGCGGAGTACGATCAGCACGACGAAGCTGACGAGAAGGATCGTGATGGCGATTACGTTCATGATTATTCCGAACCCTCCTCAATATCGTGATGTCTTTTCGTATTTATGCCGATCAACTGCAGCAGTGAATATACACAAATCATCACCCCAGTGAGTGGCATAACGGCATATTGCACACTATTGGGAAGCTGTGTAGCAGGCATCGTGGAGTCGTTCATCAGCACCGTGAAGCCCCAACCGTTGACCGTCAAATACAGCCCGAATAAAAAGATGCAAATATCGATCACTTTATCCAGCACCCAATTCACGCGCGCAGGGAAATGCTTCGTCACGCTATCCATAGCCATATGCAGCTTCTCGCGAAACCCGATGGCGATGCCCATGAACGAGAACCAAACCATCAGCAGCAGTGTGACTTCTTCAGACCAGAAGAACACGTAATTAAACACTTTCCGGGTGATGACCTGAATCGTCACGATGATCGTCATGGAGGCTAAGGCGATCAGTGCAAAATTTTCGAACACACTATCAATGCTCAGCGCAATTCGCTTTAGCGTCTTCATTTTCGCGTAGGTACCCCTTTCTTCACATTGTTACCTTCATTGTAAAGGCTTACATGAAAGATGATAACGCTGATTGTTTTAGTTTATTTTGTAATTTTTTTAGGTGGGGGAGTGGTTGCGGGGATATACGCGCAAAAAAACTCCCGGTGCGGGAGTTTTTGGAGGTGGGCGGGGATTATAGTAGTTCTATTGTGGTGCTCGTTCCCCCAGCGATCCGTATATGCTGGGGGAAGAGGGGCGGAGTAAATAGCGATCAATGTTACCTGAACCACTACAAGTTCGGTCTCTTCGAGAACCTCGCGTTCTAGCGCGTCAACAATGGATTCGTTCATCAGGATAACGGGGTCGCGGCGGCGCAGCATGAGGCCGAGCTGAGCCCTGCGCCTGGGGGCTGTGGCGCCGGCTGCAGCACCGCCTGCTACTCCTGCAGCTGCATCCACTGCACATACAGCTGATCAAGCACCACCTGCGCGGCTTCGCGCTCCGCCCACAGCTGCCCCACCGCCTCGGCGGCCGCTCCCGCCAGCGCCTGGAGCAGCAGATCGCCGAGCCGCGCTTCCGCTTCGGCGATCTGCTGCTCCAGGCGCGCGATCGCATGGGAGCCGCGGGTCGCCCCAGCGCCCCCTGCCGCGCTCCCATGCACAGCCGCTGCCGCCTTCCCGCGCGGCGCCTCCGCATGCAGCTCCGCCTCGGCAGCCGTAGCTCTGGGACCCGTCTTGGCAGCCGCTTCGACGGCGCCCGTCCTTCGCAGCTCCGCGCGTTTCGCTTTGTAGTCATCAAAGCCGCCTACATAAACGGTGATCCTCCCTTGATCGAGCTCCCATATTTTGTGGGTAAGCCGGTTCATGAAGTACCGGTCGTGTGTGACGGCGAGCACCGTACCCGGAAACTCATCAAGCGCATCCTCCAGCGCTTCACGCGAAGCAATGTCCATATGATTCGTCGGCTCATCCAAAATAAGCAAGTTCGGCTTGCGCAGCACGAGCAGAGCCAGACGCAGCCGCGTCCACTCCCCGCCCGAGAGCGAGCTCACTGGCTTGAACACATCCGCGCCATAGAACAAATAAGCGGCAAGCCGGCTCCGTGCCTCGCCTTCCTCCAGCTTCGCCTGTTCGCAAAAGTAAGCCAGCACCGTCTTTTTTGAATCCTCTGGATATTCCTGCTGCGCCAAATAACCGATCTCAACACGCGCGCCGATTTCGAGCTTCCCTTGGTCAGGCGGTACCTCCCCTAAAAACATTTTCAGCAGCGTCGTCTTCCCAGAGCCGTTATGCCCCAGCAGCACGACTCTCTCGCCATATGCCAGCAAGCCGCTTTCCTGCTGCAGCAGCACCTTATCTCCATAACGCTTGCCCACATGCTCGAAGGCGATGACGCGCTTGCCGGAACGATCTGCCCCTTTCAATTCGAACTCCGCCGTTTTCGGATCAAGAACCGGGCGCTTCAGCTTCTCCATCCGATCCAGCGCCTTCTGCATGGAGGCGGCGCGGCGGAAAAATTTTTCATTCCCCCCGACACGTCCCCATTCCGTCAACTGCTTGATCGTCTCTCTCATCTTCTTGATCACTTTTTGCTGTTCTTGGTAATCTGCGAACTGCTGCAGCAGCCGAACCTCCTTCTCCTTCACATAGCCCGAATAAGAGGTCAAATAAGTCGCAGATTCGCCATCTTCCAGCTCCACAATCTTGGTCACAACTTTATCCAAAAAATATCGATCATGCGATACGATGAAGCAGGCTCCCTCATAATGGGCCAGGTACTCCTCGAGCCATTCCACGCCAGCTAAATCCAGATGATTCGTCGGCTCATCGAGAAGCAGTAAATCCGGCTTGCCGATCAGCTGCGCAGCCAGCGCGATCTTCGTCTTCTCTCCCCCGGACAGCGAAACGAAGCTGCGCCCGTAGACCTCCCGGGCAATGCGGAGTCCGCTTGCCACTTGGTCGATGCTGGCGTCGATCTCGTAGCCCCCGTCCCGTTCAAAACGCTCCTGCAGCTGCGCATACCTCGCCAGCAGCTTGTCGAGCGAGCTGTCCGCCCCATCCTGTGACATGCGCAGCTCCAGCTCGGTCATCTCTGCGCGGCATTCAAGCAGCGCTCCGAAGCTGGAGGCCAGAACCTCGTACACCGTGCCCTTTTCCCATTCTGTCGGTATTTGTGCCAGGTAGCCGATGGCCGCGTTTTTGCTTACCGTCAACTGTCCTTCGTCCGGCTTCTCCAGCTTGGAAATAAGACGCAGCAGGGTCGACTTGCCGCTTCCGTTGCGGCCGACCAGTCCCACCCGTTCGCCTTGGTGAATTTCAAAAGTGACATCTGCAAGCACCAGCTGTGCGCCGTGGTATTTCTTTATATTTTGACCATTTACAATTAACATCGTTCGGATCCTCCTTGGTGATGAAAGACCCTACCCTGAACATCCTGAACGCAGCAAAAAAGGCCGCAGGAAAATTCCTACGACCTTGGCGGATAGTCCGATTGAGGTTAAGGTAGGCGTCTTCTCATGAGTTGTGTTACCGTATGAGCAAAAATGGACAGACTTCTCCCGTTGTGGGCTGCTGCATGAACGATGCCAGCCATCGCGATAGGTAACTGGCTCACACGGTTGTTCACAAACTCTCGATTCATCCTACCTTCACCTCCTTTTCCTAATATCTTACAAATCATATCATACCTCTCAGACACAGCGCAACTGATGAGCGTCCATTTCTGCGTAAGGCTTATTTTCGAAATAACGTAAAAGGCATCAGTGCGCGATGTGGCGACGGCGACGTATGACGGCCGTCAGACACTTGAACGGAGGCTGTCGTTTGGCTGGACAACGCGAGTTCGTCGGTCGACCCACTCGCACACTAGCTTCAGAGATCAGGCATCACACGCCGGGCTTAGCATCGGAAAACAACACGACCGTCTCCAGGCTTAAGCTAGCACGATAGGCGTCTGGCGTCGGACCAGCGAATTGCGGAAGAACCGTTCCGCTATTCGGCTCATTCGCCCTCACACACGGCAAATAGCGGAACAATAGTTCCGCTACCCTGCTCTTTCCCCACGCGCACGACGCCTCGCACAGCGAATTGCGGAAGAACCGTTCCGCTATTCGGCTCATTCGCCCTCGCACACGGCAAATAGCGGAACAATAGTTCCGCTACCCTGCTCTTTCCCCCCGCGCGTACGACGACCCTTACAGCGCAAGCAGCGCCTCGCGCATCATCCCGGCGATTTCTTTCAACCGCCCCTTGGCGTTGGTGTGATCGGTTGGTTCAACCCAACCAAAGCCATCCTGCTCAAAGCGAGGGAACAGATGCATATGATAATGCATCAGGTCGTTAAACTTCCCGTTATTTTGCATGATCGTAATGCCATCAGGCTGGAAGCATGCCTTCAACAACGCTGCCATCCGTTGGGATGTCCGCATAATTTCATTGGCTGTGATTTCATCCAGATCATCGACGTCCTGGCAATGGCGCTTCGGCAAGATCAGCAGGTGCCCTTCATTTAATGGGGCGATATCCAGTATGCAAGTCAAAAGGTCATTTTCATAAATCGTGTTCGTCTCCATCAGCTGATTGGCAAGCTGGCATCCCAAACAAGGGTGATCTGACATTTCGTCTCCTCCTCCACAAGGCGATTTTGTCACATTCCCTTTAAATATACTGCAAAAGTGCGCCGAACGCCGGATGTAATACGCGAGGCTGAAGGTCATGTTAGCAGCACCACACGTGCGCCTACGATTCTGCTCCTTCAAACACGCGAACTATCGGATGCGGGGAAACGTAATAAAGCTCAAAAGATTGATGCGCGACTTCTTGCCTTTATCACGAACCTGGCCGATGAACTCACCCAAGAAGTACTCCCACTTTGCTCCGATCTCCTTTTTGGCGCTGTCGTTTTCCAGGATGTCTCTGACACTTTGATTCAGTGCCGTCTCGAGATGGACAAGCGCTTCTTTCAGATGAAAATCGATATTTTGCTCCATTGCCTTATTGGACTCCTTACTGTGATCACTTTTCGTTATCCATCATAGCGATTTCCTTATCCAGCTCCCGCTTCATTCTTTCAAATTGCGCTTCGGCTACGATATCTTCCACTTCTTCCCTCACCACTTGCAGGGCAGACCTGACTCGCTGCAGCAAGCCGGCACTGCCTTGCATGCCCGCTGCAGCCAAAGGCTGCAGCGTCGATTTGGCTATCGGAATCAACGCCGACGCCGCAACCGTAAGTGCGGTTCCGATGATGATTTTGTCGATATTTTTTTGGATCATGCACATTCACCTCTTGTAAAATCTTGAAGAGCACTGCGGAAGTTACGCCGCAGCACCCACGCCGACAGACGGCATCTTCCTGTTATCCTGCATACGTGTGACTAATCCGAGAATCGGTTTGGACAACAATGAAATGGATCCGGCAACCCCGAGGATCGGTACCCAGTGTCTGATCGCCAATGGCGCCGTGTGGAAAAAGCCTGCTACAGGCGGTACATACAACGCCGCAAGTAAAGCTAACCAAGAGACACCGAGTGCTCCCAGCAGGAACCGGTCTTTGGTCCAATCGCGAAGCGTTTCATCCGAACCTTCTTGACGCCAGGAGAACGTTTGAATCAATTGCCCCGCCACCAAGGTCGCAAACGCCATGCTTTGCGCAACCGGAACAGGAGCCCCGGAAGCCAAACTAACTGCGAAAAGGCCGATAGCCCCTACACCGAGAAGAACTCCTCTGGTGATCACTTTGCGGTACAATTCCTTGTCAACAATGTCGGTTCGCTTCGTTTGTTTCGTTTTATTGCCCGGATTAACAGCCAAAATCATCGCAGGCAGCGCATCCGTCAACAAATTCATCAGCAAAATTTGAATTGGAACCAGCGGAATCGGAAGTCCCATCATGACCGCTGTGCTCGTCACAATGATCTCGGCCAAATTTCCAGTTAACAAGCAGCCGAGCGCTTTTCGAATATTGCCGATAATCGTCCGGCCTTCCTTGACCCCTTCGACGATCGTCTCGAATTGATCTTCGGTCAGCACCATATCCGCCGTTTCCTTCGTCACTTCCGTCCCTGTCCGGCCCATCGCGATACCGACATTAGCCTGTTTAATGGCCGGGGTATCGTTGACACCGTCGCCGGTCATGGCTACGATGTGGCCGCGTTTTTGAAAAGCAGTGACGATTCGCAGCTTATGCTCAGGTGTAACTCTGGCGAATATCGACACTTGGTCCACAATTCGCTCGAGCTCGTCGTCCGGCATGCGCTCCAGCTCATGCCCGGTAACGACCTGCTCGCGACCAGAATAGATGCCAAGCTGCTTCGCAATCGCAATGGCGGTAATCGGATGATCCCCTGTGATCATCACCGGTTTAACCCCTAAGTCCACAGCCTCGCGAATGCTGTGTTCGACTTCGGGCTTCGGCGGATCCATCATGCCGGCCATCCCGACGTAGATCAACTCCTTCTCATCTACGCCGTCCTCGCCTTCATGCTCCTCGATGCGCCGGTAAGCAAAAGCGAGGACACGCAGCGCCTCCGACGACAGCTTTTCATTTTGCTGCAAAATCAGCTGCTTCTGTTCTTCCGATAGAGGAAAAATGTCGCCGTTCTTTTGATACCGGTTGCTGTGACGAAGAATCGTTTCGACCGCACCCTTAGTGAACACGTAGCATTCCTGCCGGGTTTGAGCCTGGGTGTCTCGGCAAACAACGCTCATCTTGGCGGTGCCCGAGTCGAACGGAATCTCCATACCACGATGCCAATGGGTCATATCTTTGTTCCATTTCCCAGTCTTGGCGGCAAGGGACAGCAAAGCCCCTTCGGTCGGATCGCCCTTCGTGATCCACCGCTCGTTCTCTTGCTCCAGCTTACTGTTATTGCAAAGCAGACAAATTTGCAGAATTCGCCTCACATCGGGATCCTCGCCGATTTCACGTGCATCCTGTGTCTTCAGCAGGAGCTCGGAAGAAGCTGCAGCTTCAGGATCAACTTCCGCAAAAGCGCCCACAGGCTCATACCCCTCACCAGAGACCGTCCACGAACGGTGAACCGTTGCCAACGATTTGACCGTCATTTCATTTTTGGTTAACGTGCCCGTCTTATCGGTGCATATGATCGTTGTCCGCCCCAACGTTTCCAAAGAGGAAAGCTTACGGATCAACGCGTTTTTCTTGGCCATACGGAATATGCCGGCACTGAGGGCAATAGTGATCGTCACAGGCAAGCCTTCTGGAATCGCTGAAGCGGCGAGCGTGATAGAGGTGGTGATCATCTGCGTAATGGGAACGCCTCGCAGCAGTCCGGTCATAAATACAAGTCCGCCGGCGACCAGCGCGCCTTTGACGAACTTTTTGCTTATGGAGGTGACCTTCTCTTGAAGTGGTGTCACTTCTTTTTCCTGATTTTTCATGAGGGACATCAGGTGTCCCATCTCGGTCTGCATCCCTGTGCGAACCACGATGCCGGTCCCCTTACCCCCGCACACATCGGTGCCCATGAACAGCATATTTTTTTGCTCGGACAGCGGGCAATCCGCCTTCAAGCTGATCTCACTTTTATCCACAGGCAGTGATTCACCGGTTAAAGCCGCCTCGTTGACACGCAGATTCCAGGCGCTGAGCAAGCGAATATCGGCAGGAATCCGATCCCCGGCTTCCAAACAGATGATATCGCCCGGGACGAGTTCCGTCGCCGACATGTCCACGAGTCCACCGTCTCGGATCGTTCGGCAAGCCGGCGGTTGAAATTGATTGAGCGTCTCGACAACTTTCTCGGCCTTCCGCTCTTGAATCGTGCCAATGGCTGCGTTGGCGAGCAGGATCGTGCCCATCGCCAAGCCGTCAAAAAGGCCGCCGGTAAACAGTGCAAGCACGGACGTACCGAGCAAGATCAGCGTCGTAAATTCCTTGAATTGTCCCAAATAGGAAATCAGCCAAGGCGTGGGCGCTTTACTATCCAGCCGGTTGAGCCCATAGCGGTTGCGAAACGACAGCACTTGATCCGTGGTTAGGCCAAAGCGCTCCTGGACGCCGAAATTCCCGATCGCCTGCTCTCGCGAAAGCGCATGCCAAACGGGAATCTCCGCAGCTACCGCAATCTCCGCTTGCTGCACAGGCATAGACGTAGACCTTACGGGAAAGGCTTTGCTCATTTTTTGCGATCTGGACATAAAAATAAGCGATAGCGCATCCGCAGCCAAATTGACGACAGGTGCGCTGATCATCCCCATCGTCGCCATTGTCGTCCCCAGTAAATTCCATCTCTTTGTGACGGCAGCGTGCTGATGAATTGTTTGATCGATGATTCCTGCATAATCGGCGGTCTGCAAAATCCCTGCCAACTCATCAGCGGCAATGGACGGCAGCCCGGCTTCTTTGAAAAAGCGATTCACCGCACTGGGCTCCGGGCTGGCGACAAATAAAACTTCCTCGCCATGCTGCTGCATAGCGGCGATCTTCTCGAGGACTTCGCCCTGCTCCAGCTGCGCCCAGCTCACGTCCAGCCCTTGCTTGGCAAGCTGATCAGTGTTTAGATGCAGGCTGTTATGCAAGAGCTTGACACGACAGCCCTTATCCACAAAGGCGGCGACTGTCTGGCCGTGCAGGTTCATCGCCGTTTCCTGATGGCGGATCAGCACGCCTAGACATTCGCCGCCTCTGGTGCCAAATTTGGCAACGAACAGGACGCCGCTGCCATGTTTCATTAGTCGCTTTGCTCGTAATTCATAAGCCGAACAGTCGATGCCATGCGCCCCTACATAGCCCAGGCTGCCGAGCAGGATGGTGTCCCCGTTGATTTGCCCTCGCATCCCTTGTTCTTGCTCTTCCACATGAAAAGCGGTGCGAACCGTACGGCATGTTTGCTTGGCTTTATCCCAGACCGCATCTTTCCATGGATGGCTGCTTTTTGCCATAATGGACGCGGCGGTGCATACGATTTTATCCGCATCCTCCTCATTCGCTGTCATGCAGGCCATTTCTTCAATGTCAGGCTGATCAAACAGCAGTGACGTATCTTCAATTATGATCGTCTTCGTGCGCGCCAGCTGTGATAACGACCCTTTTTCCGGAATGATGTAGTGCCGTTCATCGGAAATAAGCTCAGCTTGACTCCAGGCACACTTCGCCGGCAAAATCATGGGCCGCGGATTCGCCGCCAAGAGCACAGCGATGGCGCGCAGCGGATTTCGGGTCGTGGCCCACGTAACGAGTGCGGCGGCGATGCCAATTTTACCGGCTTTCTCGCTATAGGCTTGAATGTCCGGCGGCAGCGCGAACTCCTTCTCTTCATGGAGGATGGACTGGCTCCGCTTCCAGCTCACATATTGCAAAATGCTGATACCGGCTAATGCGACCAAATTCTCGCGGATCAACGCAAGTGCCAGCGCACTCGTTCCCAGGACGAGATCGGCATTGATTTCTCGCTTTTGCGAGAAGTTGTGAATGCCCCTTTTTAACAAAGGATAACCCGTGACGACCGACAGAAACGCTGATATAAAAAAGGGAGCCGGGCTTCTGGCTAACGCCGTCCTGCCCATAAATAATTGCTTCGCCCCAAGCACCGCCAGTCCACCCATGGAGAGCGCGAGCGGAAGAGGAATTTTCTCCGCAGCCGCAGGTCTCATCCGGCCTGGACTTGGCTTGTGCGGAATCATTCGCATGTCGGTAGGCAATGCCAAGTCAGGCGCCATAGCGACTGCCACTTCCCGCTCGACTTCTTCCTTCCGTGCAGCATTGAAGCAGCAAACCGCTTGTTCGCTATCGGCGGCAGGCGCAGGAGCTTGATTCATCACACCATCATTAATTGAAGCAATTGAAGAAGCTTGCCCTTCCAAGCCCTCAATCCCGCGAATCATATCGCAAATCTCTTCGCACGTGATCTGCTTGTCATCATAGCGAAGCAGCAGTCTGCCTGTAAGCAGACAAGGCTCTGCTTGATGAATCCCCCGGCAAGCTCCGAATACTTGAGTGACAAGATCGGCAGTCGCTGGATTCCCCTGTAAGCCGAAAATTTCAATCCGCATTCGCCCAGGCAAGACGCGGTGAAACCTTATCTTATTTCGTCCTATAGACATACCGTTCTCTCCTATCCAATAAGGTGAACCTTGATTTTTGCGGTTTGGTTATTATTCTCAAGCGAAATTGAAATATCCATCTTTTCCTGAATTTCTTGCCCGGTAGCGCATGCATAATTTTTCTGCGAATTGGCATTATTAAGCAAAAAGACATGGAGGGACTATCATGAACAAATCAATATTCGGACTCCTGCTAGGAGCCGCGGCTTTTGCGATTGCTGTAAGCCCTGAAGGCAGAAAAGCGGCGCGAAGGCTTGCCGTGAAAGGGACAGGCGCATTTCTGGATATGAAGGATCAGCTCAAAGAAGCTTCCCAGCTTCAGTCCGTGCTGCAAACCGTCAAGAAGGAATAGGATATGGAAAGAAGTGGGGCGAGCAGATCCACAACTTTTAGTCACGCATGGGGCACAATCTTGATGTAGCTTATTACAACAAGGAGCGATGCACATGTTTCAAGGCGGTTCTTTATGGGCAGGTATTATTTCCGGGGGAATATCTCAATTCCAGGATACGAAGGATTTAACGGCGGGACAGATGGATAAAAAACAATTCGCTGTTCGCACCACAGGGAATGTGTCAGGCGCGCTGGGGGTCATGGCGGGTATCGAATACGGAGCGATGCTGGGGACTACGCTTTTACCCGGTGTTGGCACTGTCATCGGTTCGATTGTCGGGGGCTTGGTCGGTAACAATGTGGGGCATGTGATCGGAGCGCAAGCCGGCAATGCCATTGTGAACAACCGGCTATTGAACAAGGTTACCGAATCGGTCACGCTGACCGTCAGCAACCAGGACCGTACACCGGATGCCATGTCCTGATTAAACAGCATCAAGTTACTCGCTAGCCTATTGCTTTAGCTGGTTTTTTTCTCTACTTTTACAGGAAAGGGAAGAAGCACGATGCCAAATAGCGAAAACGATAACCCCTCGGGCCACATTACGTTTCGTTGTAGTGCCACCTGGCAATTGGTTCGTAAACTTGGCGCGCTTTTTTATAAAAAAAAGGATTGAACGATAAAAAAAACTCCCGCCTTGAACTACGCAGGCAGGAGTTTTCAGTTTATTGAAGCGCAGAGATGACAGCATCCGCTGTCCGGATCTTGCCCAATCTGGGAAAAATCGTTTTGACGACGTAGTCGTGCTCCTCTTTCGTCATAGCCAGCGCACCCGATGTGTTAGCTGTGGACAACACACCCAAAGCCCAACCGGAGTGCTGCTTATCCGTCTGCGTCGCAATCAAGGTCGTACAAGCTGTGCTGTACCCTGTAATGACCCCCTGCAGCAGCCGCAGCCCAATCAAGACGTAAACGTTATGGGCAAAGCCCATGCAGCCGATTACCACGGCCATGCCCAGGCTGGCCCGCAGCAGCATTCATGATGCGGCAACGTTCGGCTAATTTGGATCGGGGTCATGAGCGGTTGGCTCGATTGCTTGAAATTGCAGTAATGAATGTGAAAGAACAGCTGTTTAAATTTCATAAAAAGCCTTCAAGGACGACCCATAGTTTCCTGTTTGCATGATAGCTCAGGACAACAGCTGCGGCTATCTCCTCCTTTCTCAATTAAACACGCCATGTTTGCTGATTTCAACCGTTACGTTGGCCTTAAAGTTGATATCGGGATACGCATCTTCCCAGCTAGTTTTATCCCAAGTGGCATGGTGATAGGCGCGAATATAACTGCCGATGCCGAGACAATCGGAATTCGCTTGCTGCGTCATTTGAAGAATCGCATTCGCTTGCTGCGTCAGCTTATCCGAGATCGTTTGCGTCAACGCCTGAATCTTCTCGGAGACCAGATCGTTCTCATGATATTCCATAATCTCTATTTTCATATGCAAGGACAAATCGACAGAAATATCATGAATATTGTCTGCGTTGATGGCAAGATCGCGCTTGGATTTGAGCACGTTGATCATCAGAAAGTTCCGGATATCCACATCACTGCCTTCACGCACTTTCAGCTTGATCCACGCTCTTTTGGCCAATTGATCCGCCATTAATAAATAAAGCGTTGCATTCAGTACAGGGATAAATTGCCCTGTGTATTTATGTTCATTAAACATGGCCAATCCAATGATCTTGGCCTCTTTCTTCTGCGGTTCAATGAGCGGCAGCACGAAGTCGGATCCCGGATCCAGGATGTCAGAGATCAGCGGTCTGGACTGCTTCGGGAGAACCGTCGTATCCTGCTCGCTCGTGATCAGGTCGTTGAGATATTCGCTGGTCGTTTTCCGATCCTCAGGTTTCAGTGAAAGAATCTCGTTGGCTTTGCCATGCACAATCGCCACGTTGGCCAGAAGCGAGCTTTTCGGATCCCGATAAAAGATATCAAGTCCTGTATAAATATCCTGCTTCGCGTACTCTTCTCCGAACAAAAGCACCAACAATTTGGAAGCATCCAGCTGTTCCGCCACTTTATGATTAATAATATTTCTGGCGTCCCGCGGTGTATCTCCTTCTGTCACTACAACTTGACTCCCTTGCACTTCCATGCCGCCGGCGCCAGGTGTGAAGATGGGGATCGTAATCGTTTGAATAATGTTGCCCTCGGGCGCCAGATCGAATCCTGTAGCCATGGCCAGCTTCACATCTTTGAGATTATGCTGATCCCAACAGCCGGCAAGCAGTGTCATCGAGACAAGCGCTGTCATGGATGTTTTAACCATCTTCACACTGGATCATCTCCTGATTTCCCTCGCGCCATGGCAATGAATAAGAGAATGCCAGGCAGTACAATGGTGAACAGATAACTCAAGTATGTAGCAATCTTATTGAAGAGAGCGACCTTGTTTTCGTCTGTGGGGAAGAAAAATGAAAGCATAAACAGCAAAGACGCGATGACGTAAACAAAAGTCGGACGCCGAATTTGTGGCAGCAAACTGGTTAATGCATTCGCTGTTAAGTACAGAAAGGTCATGAAGGAGGTGCCGACACAAACGATCCATATCGAAAAAAAGAGCAAATCCGTTCTTTCGATAATATGAAATGTGCGATACTTCATAATATATAGAACGGGTTCGGGAACGAACCTCATGACGGCAGGACCCAGGTAAGCCAGACTGACGAATGTCAGGAGTGTATAGAACAAGGTCACGATGCCATTGGCCAATAAAGCCGCTTTTATTTTGCCGGCATGTCCGCCAAGGCTTTTCGATAAAATAACAAGCAGCACTTCATATCCCAGAAATGAAATGACAGCATGATGCGCGCCGCCAAGAATCGCGGGAATCCCGCTGTTTCCTATAGGAAGCACGGCTAAAAAATTAATGTCTTTGGCAACGGTAACGATCAAGAATAGCAAGACGAACAGCATCATCGAAGCCAGAAAAAAAAATCGGGCCATGACCCTCAAATGATCGATGACTCCATACACACAAACAGCAATCATAATTAAAGTGACTAGCCACATCGGGGTACGCGGCAATATCCAAATATTCACTAACCGGACAAATAATAAAACGATCAAGGTAGCTATCGTGAAAAAATACATACTGTAGGCGGTTTTCAGGCAGTACGCTGCATACTTGCCCACAGTGATCTCCAGCACTTCGAAAATCGATTGATTCGGAAAGCGGCGGTAGAGAAGCCAGATCAATACAATATTGATCTGTACAAAGATGCCGGCCACAATGACCGAAATCCAAGCATCGTTGCCTGCGGCATTGAACAAATAGTAAGGCAAAGAAATAACCCCAATACCGATTTGGCTTTGCAGCGTCATGATAAATAGCTGAAATCGCGTAATCTTCTTCTCCGGATTACTCACGCTTCTTCCACGTCCTTGACAAGGATTGTTGCCGCTCCTTCACAGGGTGAGCGTCCAGAGGCCTCTTGTTCAGCTTCCATATCGGCATTCGAACGACAGAGTCCTTGAGATCTTGCCAACGGAACGGAGCAACGGGAGCAAAATAAGCTGTCCCGAACGACTCCAGCTTACACAGATGAAGGAACAGCACCATCAGCCCGAATACAATGCCTACAAAGCCCAGCGCTGAAGCTGCCAGCATCATCGGAAACCGCAGCAATCGGACAGCTCCGCTCATCTCGTTCGAAGGAACGACATACGAGGCAATCGCCGTCGCGCCACAACCACGATCATCGTATTCGACACCAAGCCTGCTTTGACAATCGCATCCCCGATCACAAGACCGCCGACAATGCTGATCGTTGGCCCGATGGAGGAAGGAAGCCGCAAGCCTGCTTCCCGGATGAGCTCAATCGTCAGCTCCATGATTAAGGCTTCGATTAATGGCGGATAAGGGACCCTGTCAACGGCCCCTTTGACGGTTAACACCAAGCCTTCCGGCAGCACCTCAAAATGAAACCCGATCACGGCGATATAGATGGCTGGGAGGGAAACGGCAATTAAAAAGCTGCATAGACGAATAAGACGAATAAAAGACCCGATTAAGGTCCGGCTGTTATAATCATCCGGGGACTGATAGAACGAGAAGAAATTGACAGGCGCAATAATGGTCGTAGGGGTTCCATCGACAAATACAGCAATTCTTCCTTCGATGAGATTGGCGCATACGCGATCCGGCCGTTCGGTATTCAGCGTCTGCGGAAACGGTGAAAATGTAGAGTCTTCAATAAACTCCTCAAAATACCCGGGACTGAACACCATATCGGAAGAAATGCTCGCCACTCGGCTGCGAATGGTGCCAACCACTTCTTCATTAGCGATTCCCTTGATATACGCAATGGCGATTCTCGTATTCGTTATCTCCCCGAGTGTTACATATTCAATATACAAATGACGATTCTTCGTTCCCTTACGCAAAAGGTTCAAATTGATCGCAATATTCTCCACGAAGCCGAGGTGCGAGCCCCTGACAATACCCTCATTCTGCGGTTCGTCCGGGCTTCGGTCAAAGTTGGCTGCCGCTTCAATTAGATAAGCACATAGCTCCCCATCCATCAAGAGGACGGCGAAGCCATCCAGCATTTTTTTCGTGACTTCCGCTAATTGAACCGTTTTAGGAAAATGGTCAGGCGTAAAGGCACTGCTACCCCGATTCGTGTCATCGGCGAGAGGAATGAACAGCTTGTGTTCCAACTTTTCGGCATCGATGAGGGTCTCCAAATAAAGAACACAGCTCGCTTGACCGCTGAGGGTAAAGGGATACGTTTTCAGATCGTGTGTTCGGTAAAAAAAGGATGTTATTTCGTTCACATTATCATGAATACCGGGAAGTAAGTGTGCGTCCGTGGGGCCCGCAGGCTGGGACTCGGACGGGGACTGGGGTTGTTGCTTCATGGGCTGATCGTATCGGCGAGGCTTAAGCTTCAAAAAATCCATCTATGTTCACATCCAGCATTCATAGTCACGTTTCACTTCCACTGAGGCTCGCTCAGAACATAATAAGTCTCAGTATTGACATACGCATGCGGATTAAATACCCGCTGATTCACAAAAAAGAAACCTCTCTTCAGGGCGCTTAAGCCACCGTAAAGATGAGGTTTCTTAGGGAATTCCATTGACTACGCCTGCTTAGCGCGCGGCGCACTCTCGAAGCCGATCGACTTGTGCGTTCCGTCGCAGAACGGCTTGTTCGCTGATGCTCCGCAACGGCACAGCGAGAATGCTTCTTTGTGTTCGAACGGGTTGCCTTCGGCATCCACCAACTCAACTACGCCTGTCACTCGAAGCGACCCGTTGTCGTTCACTTTAATGATGACTTTGTTTTCGTCTGCCATGATTACCTCCTATATCCTCTCGTCATTACAAGTATAACCATATTTCAGAACCTATACCAGCCTCATTTCGCCGTAATCCAGGCGACATCCTTATGCGCCAGTTCCTCCTCCCACTCCTTCGGAGCAGGCACATCGCTGACGATCATATCGATATGCTTCAGATCAGCGATTTTGTAAAATTGGACGAGGCCGAATTTGGAGCGGTCGGTGACGACGATGCTGCTTTTCGCGTGCGCCATCAGCTTTTGCGCCAGTTGACCGCGCTCTTCGTCAAAGCTCGTGATCCCCTTGTCCAGCATCATGCCGTCAATCGAGATGAACGCTTTGTCCGCGTAGAAGTTCTCGATCATCTTCTCCGCCAATGCCCCGACAACCCGGGATTGCTCTGAGCTGACCTTGCCGCCGATGAAGAAGATATCACCGGAAAACAGTTCCTTATTTTTATAATCAATTAATAAGTACAGCGCTGCGACCGAATTCGTCAGAACGGTAATCTGTTTCTTGTTCAGCAAGTACTCGATAATCTGAAGCGTCGTTGACCCGTCGTCGATGAAGATCACATCATTGTCCTCGACCAGCGTCGCAGCCGCTCTGCCGATTCTCCGCTTCTCTTCAACGTGCAGTACTTCCCGCTTCAAATGCGAGGGCTCCTCGCGCGACAGGTTGATTTTCACGGCGCCGCCATACACGCGTTTCAGCTTGTTCTCGGCTTCCAGTTCCTCCAAATAACGGCGGATCGATTCGGATGATACCCCGAGCTTGTCCACCAGCTCATTGGTCTTGACCTTGCCTTCGAGATTTAACAAATTCAGAATAAAATTTTTACGCTCTTCACCGATTAAAGACATCTTAAAGCCCCCAATTCACAAACAGCTGACACTGTCATTATATGGTTTTATTCACGGACTTGCCAAGCGGCGGTTCGCTGTTTCAGTTTTTGCAGCAAGAAGCCATACCCGAAGCGGACCAGCACATTCGTCGCCACGATCAGTACCGACATCGCGGCAGCTGCGGCGACATCACCGGCATCCTCCATATTCACCAGGGCTACGGCAGCCAGATTCAAATCGGCGGAGCGCAAGAACACAACGGCAGACACGGTAACCATCGAATTGACAAAGAAGTACATGGAGATCTCCGTAATCGCCGGCAGACACATCGGAACCGTCACGCGTAGGAACGTTTGGTACCATGGCACGCGCATGGACTCCGACACCAGTTCGAATTCTTTGTCCAGCTTCTTCAGCGCCGTCGTCGCGGTAATGAACGGCACGGAATAGAAGTGTGTGATATTCGCCAGCACGACAATCGCTACCGTGCCATACAGCCCATTCAGCGGGTTGCCGGGATCATTAAAGAAGAAAATGTATGCTAACCCGATCACCATACCCGGTAATGCCAGTGGGAGCACGGACAAGAAGTAACCCGCTTGTCTCAAGCCTTTGAGCTGCCGCGACTTCTCAATCAAGTAGGCGAAGACGAAGGCCACGGCCGTTCCTGCGATCGCCGTCAGAAGCGATACCTCCAGGCTGTTCCAGTACGGGCTCAGCCCCGAACCCGCCACAGTCGAGAAGTCGTAATGCTTCAAGCTGAGCGTCACATTGTAAGGCCACACTTTGATCAGTGATGCGAAGACAATGACGACCAAAGGAATTAGGATCGCGATGGAAATGCTCCAGCATATTACGCGGTATACAAGATCCCGTTCACGGCCCTCCGGGATTTGAATCGGCGTCGACTTCGACGACTGCATCGCGCGCTGCTTGCGCTCCACGAGGCGGTCGATCACGAACGCGATCACAGCCGGGATCGTCAGCAGGATGCCGACTGTGGCGCCCATGGACATGTTCTGCTGGCCGATCACCTGTTTGTAAATATCCGTCGCCAGCACATTGAACTTCCCGCCGATCGCCTGCGGCGCGCCGAAGTCCGTGAAGCTGGCCGTGAAGCAGACGAAGACGGCGCTGATTAAGCCGTATTTGGCCGATGGCAGCGTGACGGTCAGGAACGTTCTCAGCTTGCCCGCACCCAGCGTCTCTGCAGCTTCATACAGCCGTTGGTCGGCATGCGAAAGCGCAGTAATGAAGATGAGGAAGGCTTGTGGGAACAAGTAGATGACCTCCGAGATTACAATGCCGACCGGACCGTAAATCGGGATGCGCAGCCCAGGCAGCAAGCCGAAAAATCCGTTGCTGATGATCCCTTGATTGCCGAACAAGTAGGTCAGCGCGATGCCATGCATCATCGTCGGCTGGAACAGCGGCAGCAGCGCTACAGCGTGGAACCAGCTTTTGCCGCGAATCGCCGTCCGGCTGACGCCGTAGGCATAGAGAAAGGCTAACGTCACTGCAATAACGGTGGACAAGATGGATACCTTGATCGTATTCGTCAGCGATTGGGCCAAAGAAGGCGTCGAAAAATAACGGATGAAATTCGCCAGCCCGACGAAGCTTTCATCTTTGCCCACAAACGCTTTGCTCAGCAGCATAACGAGCGGAATTAACGTCGTCATCATCAAGGTGAGAACTAACAGGACGATGAGCACATTCTGCATGGACCATCGTTCGCCCCAATAGCGCCTTACAGGCGGTGTCATGACGGCGGCTTGCTTCTCCATTACACATTCACCACAGCTTTCGCTTGTTGTTCGAACTGAATCAGCTTGTCCTGCGGAAGCTCAAGCACCACTTCATCCTGCTTCGCCACATGCAGATGATGGGACTGATGCGCAGACACGTCGACGGTCAGCAATCGGTTGCTGACCGCGGCGCAGCCGGTCCCCTGCAGAGGCTGGAGCACAAGCCGGTAAAAGCTTCCCCGGAACTCCACATGCTTCACGACAGCGCGAATACCGTCTGCTGCCGTTGCCGCACCGGGAGCGGAGAGCCGGATATGCTCCGGGCGGATCGCCTGGCTCGTCGGGCCCTCGCCGATGAAGTTAATCGAGCCGATGAAGTCTGCGACGAACGGAGAATTCGGCTCTTCATATACCTGCTCCGGCGTGCCGACTTGCACCACTTCCGCATTCTTCATCACGACGATGCGGTCGGCCATCGTCAGCGCTTCTTCCTGATCATGCGTCACCATGATCGTCGTAATGCCGAGCTGCTCCTGCAGCTCGCAGATTTGCTCGCGCAGCTTGACGCGCACCTTGGCATCCAGCGCCGATAGCGGCTCGTCGAGCAGCAGGAAGTCCGGTGACAGCACGATGGCCCTCGCCAGTGCGATACGCTGCTGCTGGCCGCCGGACAGCTGGGCCGGATAGCGATCGTAAATCGCCGACAGATCGACCAGCGCCAGCACGTCTCTGACCTTCTCGTCGATCTCCTTCTTCGACAGCTTCTTCCCTTGCAGGCCGTAAGCCACATTCTGATAGGCCGTCAAGTTCGGGAACAGGGCATACGATTGAAACACCATGCCGAAATTACGCTTCGCCGGAGGAAGGGACGTCATGTCCTTGCCATTGACAAGAATCTGGCCATGCGTCGGCTTCTCCAGCCCCGCGATAATGCGCAAGAGCGTTGTTTTGCCGCATCCGCTAGGACCGAGCAAGCATATGAATTCATTTTTACGGATGTCGAGGTTAATTTCTTTGAGCGCTGTGAAATGGCTAAACGATTTATGAACGCCACGAATGGAAAGGTAATCTTGTGTCATAAACTTTTGTTCCTCCTTCACTCTTGTCCTGCTGGTTTTAGTATAAAAGGCGACTGTTATCGTATTGTTAGCACACTGTAATTTGTGTGTAATTTGTTTGTTTTGGTTGGTTTTCAATAGAAAAAAACAGCCAACTGCAAAGCTTGGTTCGCAGCCAGCTGTTTTTCATATCCATGTGACTTAAGATTTAGGCTCGCTTTTCGCATCAAAGCGTTTATCCCATTCCGCCAAAATGCTGTCGCGATTTTTCGCCGCCTCGTTCAAATCGTTCTTGATCAACTGTTTCACAGGATCGACGGAATACCCGTCCGGAATTTTTGCGGAATCCGTTTTAATCGCCAGAATCGCGTAGTTTTTATTGTACTCTTTCATGACATCGTCTGTAATCGCCCAATCAAGGAAGTCCTTGGCGACCTGCTTTACTTTATCCTTTTTCATCAAAGCATTAGCTTCAACATCCCAGCCGGAGCCTTCTTTCGGGAAGACCACCTCAACCGGAGACCCTGCCTTCTTCTCTTGGATACCGCGGTATCCGAAGGAAATGCCGATTGGATATTCGCCTGTTCCCGCCAGTTTGGCTGGTTTGGAGCCGGAATGCACATACATCGCGATGTTATCATGCAATTTGGTCATGTAATCCCATGCCTGATCCTTGCCCTTCAGTTGGACGAGACCGGATACGGTCAGGAAGCCTGTACCGGAGGAAGATGGGTTCGGCATTGTGATGAGCCCTTTATATTCAGGCTTGACCAGGTCCTCATAAGATTGCGGAACGGCCAAGTGACGTTTTTCCATTTCTTTAGTGTTCACGATAAAAGCTGTTTCCCAGGCGTCAATACCGACCCAGTGGGTAACCGCATTGTTGGTATCCTTGAAGTCTGGCAGGATCCGGTCTACCCCTTTAGGCGCATACGCTTCAAGCATCGTATTCTGATCCAGTACAAGCAAGCTCGTCGCCGCTAGTCCCCAGACGACATCCGCTTGCGGATTCGCCTTCTCAGCCAACAGCTTAGCTGTGATAATGCCTGTCGAATCGCGAACAATGTTGACTTTTACATCCGGATATTTCGCTTTGAACGTGGTGAGGTAGGCTTTGATTTGATCATCTTCCAGGGCGGTGTACACCGTCAATTCTTTGCTTGCCGTGTCAACGTTGGACGCTGCGCCTGCAATTGCCGCCGGGCTCGCTTCCGCTCCCGCTTTGCTTCCTGTACTGCCTGCTTGTCCGCCTCCACATGCTGATAACAACAATACTGTACTCAAGATAGCCGCTGTGCCGATTAATGATTTTTTCATGGCTTTGAATTCCTCTCCCTGGTTGGCTTATGATTTAACGTTAAAGGCTGTATGTAAACTAACGATTAAAGGCAAGTAAAAGCATTAATTTATTGTATTATTCCGTGTTTTTTACGTTGTTTTCCAGAACATTTGATTTTCAACGCCTTGCAGCAACCGTTCGATATCGGCCACATGTACGTCGCCGATGTTCCCGATCCGGAACGTTGGCGCCGCTGTAATTTTGCCGGGATAGATGACGAATCCTTCCGACTTCATGCGGGCATAGAACGACTCAAAGGAAAACACAGGCGACTCCGGATATAAGAAGGACGTAATGATCGGCGATTGCAACTGCTGCGTGAGCAAGGTCCGGAAGCCTAGCCGCTCCATACCTGCTACCAGCGTCATCTGGTTGCGTTTGTAGCGCTCGTAACGGCTCGACGCGCCGCCTTCCTCTTCCAGCTCCTGCAGCGCTTGATCAAAAGCACGAACCGTATGCGTCGGCGAGGTGAAGCGCCATTTGCCTTCGCCTTCCTCCATCGTCGCCCATTGGTCATACAGATCCAGCGACAGGGAACGCGCATTGCCTTTGCACGTAAGGAGCGCTTCTTTGCGGGCAATGATGAAGCCGAAGCCAGGCACGCCTTGAATGCACTTGTTGGCGCTGCTGATCAAGTAATCAATACCGAGCGCTGCCACATCGATCGGCACTCCGCCGAACGAGCTCATCGCGTCGACGATGACCGTTTTGCCAAACTGCTTGGCGGTTTGCGCGACTTCCGCGATCGGATTCACCATGCCCGTCGTTGTCTCGACATGTACGACAGCCACGTGCGTAATCGCTGCATCTTCCTGCAGCTTCTCGCGCAGCATATGAACTTCAACAGGATTCGTTTCTCCCGCATCCAATACGATCGTAGCGATGCCGAGCACATCGGCCATCTGGGCCATTCTTTTGCCGTAAGCGCCGTTTGCGAGCACGAGTAACTTGCCATTCCTTGAAATAACGGAACCGATTACGGATTCCACGCAAAACGTGCCGCTGCCCTGCATCAGCACAGTCGTATATGCTTCGGGCTGGCTGGAAGCCATTTGCACGAGGCGGCTGCGAATCGATTGCACCAGTTGGTTGTAATCTTTGTCCCAGGTGCACCAGTCGCGCAGCATGGCCGCTTTCACTTTTTTGCTGGTGGAGAGTGGTCCCGGCGTTAGCAGCAGGTAAGGATTATCAGGGAGCTCCTTGATGATCTCCTCAATATCATTCATGCTGTTCATACAGTTCGTGTTGTTCATGTTGTTCATGCTGTTCATGCTGTTCACAGACTTGGTCATGGTCGTTCCCCTCTTTCCAGTCGGTGATTAATCATATCCAGTACTTGATCCAAACTGCCGATCTGATCGATCACGTAATGGGCGCCTGCCGCTGCGAAACGGGCTTTCACTTCTTCCATCCGCTTATTTAATATGTCTGGGTGGCAATTCTTCACTTCTTCCTCGCTCATGCCTAGCTCGCTACCGCCTTTGATTACGCCTACGGTCCATACCCCGGCGTTGACGCCTTCCTGCATATCACTCACGGTATCGCCCACTTTCACGACATGGGACAAAGGGAACACATTCAACGTTTTGGCATTGTCAAAAATCATCCACGGATACGGTCGTCCTGCAGGTACGTCGCTCGGTGTGACCAAATGATCAGGCGCGTATCCCCGCTTCTTCGCTTCCGCCGTAACAATCGCCATCATCTCGGCTGTGTAGCCTGTCGTCGAGCCGAGGCGAATCCCCCGTTCCCGCAAGCGTGCAGCGAGCTCAACCGCACCTGGAATCGGCTCTGCATATTCATGTACAATCGATAGGAGCATCGGCTCGAAATCGCCGTACAGCGCATCGACATCCGCGTCCGTCGGCAGCTGGCCGAATTGATGCTTCCATTGCGCCGCAACCCGCTCCATCTCCAGAATTGCCTTGACATGATCGCGTTTCAACAGCCCCATTGGCGCACGTGCTTCCTCCATCGTGATCGGAATCCCTTTTCTTCTAAAAACCTCCATGAACACGCCGAGCGGTGCGAAGCATCCATAGTCCACCATGGTTCCTGCCCAATCGAAAATAACTGCTTTTATCATCACAATGCCTCCCATTGTTGTACTTCTTGAATACTGCCTTCCAGAATGTCCAAGGCGTGAGTCAACTGCTCTTCCGTAATAATGAGTGGAGGGGACAGCGTCAACACATTGCCTTTGGACACTTTAAAATTAAGCCCTTTGGCCAAGCAATCGTACATCACGCGCTCCGCCTGACGAACGGCCGGCTCTTTCGTTAAGCGGTCTGTGACCAGCTCGACGGCCACGAGCAGCCCGATCTGCCGAATATCGCCGATGATCGGATACGTTTCCATCATGCGCTGCAAGCGGGTGCGGACAATTTCCGCCATCGCCTCTGCGTGAACCAGCAGATTCCCTTCTTCGATCACGCGGATGGCCGCAAGACCGGCAGCAGCGCCGACAGGCGACTTCTCGTGCGTATAGTGGCCAATGGACATCTCTTGCGCTCGGTTCAGTTCCTCTCTGACGAGCAATGCAGCCAAGGGGAATACCCCGCCGCCCAAGCCTTTGCCGAGCACCATCATATCGGGTTCGATGCCGTAGTGCTGGTAGGCAAACATTTTGCCGGTGCGCCCTAGCCCTGTCGCCGTTTCATCGACGATAATCAGTGCGCCGTGACGGTCGCAAAGTTCGCGAAGCTTGCGGTAGTAGGCAACTGGTGGAATCTGCACATCCGTGTTACGGATCACCTCAATGACGACCGCGCCGATCTCGCCATCCTGCTCCAGCACATATTCGATGGGCTTCATACAGAGCGAATGCTCCTCATCCTGGCAGCCAAATGTACAGCGGTACGAGTTAAATGGAATGACGTGCTCGGCGCCGGGCATCAAAGGTCCAAGACCTCGGCGGAACGAGCCTTCGCCACCGACCGAAATCGCGTCGAGCGACGCCCCATGAAAAGCGCCCCACATGGACAGCGTCTTGTATTTGCCCGTTACCGCGCGGGCTAATTTCAGAGCCATGCCAATCGCGGAGGTCGCTCCCGGCGCGAACAGTACGCGGCTTAACGTGCCATTCGTCAGCTCCACGAGTTTATTCGCCAAGTCGATGGCTGGCTGATTCGTATATCTGCGCGTACAAAAAGATAACTGATCCAGCTGCTGCTTCATCGCCTCGATCACAACAGGGTGTGAAAAACCGAGCTGATGCACATTATTTCCGTGGAAATCCATAATCGCTCGATCCTGCGCGTCCCTTACGTATATGCCGTCACAAGACGTCAGCACGTTCAAGCATGGTGTCGACAGTGTCTGATGCAGGAAAACATCTTCGTCCTGCTGCAGCACGCGTCGCGCGGACTCATCGACTTGCTCCGTCCACCACGTTTGGCGGGCATCGGTCAAGTTAATATCGCCTTCAGTTTTCATATAAGCCTTCGGCTTAGTCATATTCGTCAACACCTCTTTGTGATTGCTTTTGTAAGTAGGCTTGTTGTTGTTTATGTATTTATCATACAGGTCATTTGTAAGCACAAAGTTAAATACATGTAAATTTTATGTTTTTAAGTTTTTTTAATTTGTTTTCGTTTTGTTTTTTGGAAATCTAGCTGCTGCTGCTCAGAGATTTCCTGTGCGAGGCTTGGTTTGCGGTTGACGAGCCAAGCAAACCCACACTTTGCGGCTTGCGATGGGCGTAACCTCCGTCCCACTTCTGCTACCGGCTCCCAAACCCTCGCTCCTCGCCAGATTACGGGCGATAGCGGAACTCCATTTCCGCTATACCCTCCTCCGCAGGCTAAAAACAACAAATAGCGGAAGCACTCTTCCGCTATCGACTCTCACAACCCTCGCTCCTCGCCAGATCCGGGGCGTTAGCAGAACTCCACTTCCGCTATACCTCCCTCTGCACGCTAAAAACAACAAATAGCGGAAGCACTCTTCCGCTATCCGCCAAGCAAGCCCTCGCTACGCGCTCGACCCGGGGCGATAGCGGAACTCCACTTCCGCTATACCTCCCTCCGCCCGCTAAAAACAGCAAATAGCGGAAACACTCTTCCGCTATCCGTCAATCAAACCCCGCCCCGCGCTCGACCCAGGGCGATAGCGGAACTCCACTTCCGCTATA